>ENA-OPDD01000109-OPDD01000109.1-human-gut-metagenome-genome-assembly--contig:-NODE-109-length-54174-cov-4.501432_pt1 | contig 54174 bp, 50 predicted proteins | sample MGYA00241574_ERZ501499 | MGnify/ENA primary metagenome ERZ501499 (study PRJEB25962, sample SAMEA2042576) | human gut metagenome | biome: human gut; feature: human-associated habitat; material: faeces...
GGAATGGGTGGCTCTCAGTGCTGGACGGTGTGGCTCTGAATGCGTGGAATACTCAGTAAAAACATGAATAAAAAAACTTCACTTGGAAATAACATACCCTTTAACCCTTTCCCTTAAGTAAAAAGTCATACCGTTAAGTACAACTTTTATAACATATTAATACGTTTCTTCTTCATTCGAATAATACTCATCACTAGGTTGTTCATTGTAATAATCATTATTCTCTTCATTTGAATCATAACTATAATCGTAATCATAGCCATAATCTTCATCATATTCACTAGCTTCATTCTGTTCGCCCATAGCACGAAGTTCCGCTTCATTACCAATCGCATTTCCCTTGCTAGGCTTTTGAGAAACACCAGAAGGATCCTTGACACTACTTGCCTTCTTACCATTTAGAATAGCTTTAATCTTTTTAGCAGCAACCTCATTCATAATATCATTTTGATAAACAACAGAACCATTGGCTTGAGCAAGATAACAGAATTCATAACCAGAGTCGCCCGCAATTGAATAAGACTCAAATTTCCAATCTGGCATATGTTCCAATTCATATTTCACAAAATCACAAATCTCATCTCCAGATAAATTTGTATCAAAAGCTATAGCTAAAGCATCCATAAACTTACCATAATTTGTGATCATCTTAGGTGAAATAATACGCTTAATAATGGCTTTGAATACTTTTTGTTGGTTACGTACACGCTGATTATCACCATCCGCATATGCATGTCTTTCACGTGCAAACGCTAATGCTGTTTCACCATCCACATGATGCGTACCTACACTTAAACCAGGCTGTCCATTCGCATATAAAATATCAACCTGTTCACCTTCTTTAATATCCAAATCAATACCATCTAGCGCATCAACCAAGTTAACAACACTTGAGAAGTTTACACGAACATTATAATTGATCTTAATACCCAATGCTTTTTCAACACTCTTCTCCGTACTCTTAATACCCAATAAACCAGAATGCGTTAACTTATCATAACTACCAGTTGGACAAGATGTTCCTTCTCCACCATCCAAGCAATCCAATTCCACATAATAATCACGAGGAATACTCGTCATTAAAATACGGCCTGTTGAAGGATTAACTGTAATCAACATATTCGCATCACTACGCGTATTACCATCTTGTAAAGAACCATAAGAATCATTCCCACTTACTAAGATAGTAAATCCATCCTTTGTGATGTCCTTTACAGAATCACTAGGATTATCATTCTTTTCAACCTTTGTATAATGAACATTTTGATAAACAATTCTAGAATCTGTTTGGAAACTAAAATACTCTTCTGCTTCATGAAGAATATCACGATACTTTTCATTTAAACAAATCACATCTACTTTACCACCATATAAAGCTTCCATTAATTCATCCAAATTTTCATAGTCCTTCGTTGAATACTTAATCTTCTTTGATTTTAAATCCTTCAACATACGTTTCGAATCCGTTTCATCCATGCTTAGAATAGTTCCAATCTTTTTATTCTTTAAATCCGATTCTTTTTTTATATTAGAACTCTTTAAAGCAACAATAGAAACCGTAGTCGCCTTACTATCCGCAAGGCTTGTTACGACATCAAACGTATCCTTTGTCTTAAACATAAAATAGTTTCCATACGCAAGACCAATACACATACATAAAGATATCAAACCAAATAGAAAACGACTAAAAAACTTCTTTGCCTTAAAGTTCATCAATATAACTAAAATCAAAGCTAATAGTACAAATACCAATGAAACTAATATTATTAATTTAAAAGGCAATAAATTCAAACGAATCATTTGAAAAATAAATGCACCTAACGCAATAAACATAAATATAGTTAAAAACTTACTGATAGGGCGCTTATTTTTCTTCTTTTTCTTTTTAACATTCTGTGAAAGTTTTACATCTTTTTTAGACATAATAAAATCTCCTATAAACTCTTTTGTAGCTCACAATTACATATTATATAATAAATGACCACGAGTTGGCAAATTCACACAAAGAGTGCGAGATTACATGAACCTTTCACATCGAAATGCAAAGCCTTTAAAGCCGCCCTGTTTTGATTCATATACGTTCTTTTCATAGTTCAATAAATTAGACTTATACTTATATTCCAATGACTTCGATGAATAATCATTCAACACATCAAAGAATAATAAAAATAGTCCTGCCAACACTAACACACAAGCAGAAAGAATCAACCATATTACTGGAACAATCAAATAAATAACATTCAAGATAAGAACACCAGTAAAGCAACTAAAAGTAGAAACAAGCAATCCTATATGACACCTATGATACTTCTTGCTTAGTTCTTCAAACTTACGAACATTCGTATTAATTCTATTTTGTATATAATCTGTAGTTTCCATAATAAACAGCACCTCACTACATCAAGTATACACCCATAAAACTAAAAAAGAGCAAGGAATACATCCTTACTCTACATCATCCGCTGATTTACCAGCAAGAACAGCATTGATCTTATTCTTAGCCGTTGTTACTGTACTTTGATCTGGAACCATTACATAAGCTGCATCACCAAGCTCAGCACACATTAATGTATCTCCAGTACCATTAACCATATATTGTTCCATTTTCCATTTTGGATTGCTATTTAATTGATATTTAATCAATGATGAAATTTCATCATTTGACATAGTTGTTGAGAATGTATTTGACATACTATCCATGATTTGAGCATAGTTAGTAACAATTGCTGGACTTGTAACCTTATCAACAATGCCCATTAGAACTTGTTGTTGGTTCTTTGTACGTTGACGATCCCCCTCACTATAGGCATAACGTTCACGTGCATAGCCTAATGCTTGTTCACCATTTAAGTGGTTCACACCCTCATGTACACTAAATCCTTGAAGGCAATGAAAATTATCTACTGCATATCCAGGAGCAACAGTTACATCAATACCACCAACAGCGTCAACAATATCTGTTACTGTATCAAATCCAACTTTAAATGTATAGTTGATTTCAATACCTAAAAGTTTTTCTACAGTACGCTTTGTAGTATTTGTACCATGAATACCTGTATGCGTAATTTTATCCAATTGACCTTCCATACAACCATCACCTGCATCACAAGCTGTTGTAACATAGAAATCACGTGGAACTGATGTCAATAAAATTGTTCCTGTTTTAGGATTTACAGTAGCCACCATAATAACATCACTACGACCATTTTCATCAAATCCACCACGAGTATCGGATCCCGAAATCAACACATTAAATGGTGTTGTAGTAATATTACTTACAGCATTGGCCTTATCTGTATTTTCTACTTTATATGAAGTTTGGTATACAACACGCGTATTGTTGTCAAAATCTTTATATGCATCAATATCTGTAATCTGACTACGACTTGATTCATTAATAACAATTGAATCCACTTCTCCATTATAGAAAGATTCTAGCATTTCAGTTAAACTGCCATATTCTCTTTTTTCCATTTGGATACCCGATTTATTTAGTTCTTTTAAAATCTTTTTAGAACCTTGTGTGTTAATATTCGCTAAAATACCTACACTATGTCCTGCAAGATCTGTTTTCTTTTTCATATCACTTGATTGCTTAACAATTATGCTTACTGTATTTTTAGAATGCTTAGCAACATTAGTAATATTTGAAAGCAATCCACCTGTTTTTGATAAATAGAAGCCGCCTAAACAGGAACCTAATGATAGTGCGATAGTAAAAATAATACAAATCAATTTAGATACAACACCTTTTGTTGAAAAACACAACAACAAGATAAATATCAAATCTAATAATACAAATACAATTGTCATTAAAAACAATAGTTTTGTAGGCAATACATTCAATTTAATAATGTTAAACAACAAATACATTGTTGCAACAACCAGTAAGATAGAGAAAATAATTCCAAATACCTTACCGACTTTATTTTGTTTCTTATTCTTTTTCATAACAAAAATCTCCTCATGCCTTTTTATTTTACTACAAAATAATTATATTTACAAAAAAGGAATAGGATATATGCCTATTCCACTTTATTTAATACAGCACCTAATACTTCAGCGCCATTTCTTTTTAAACGTTCTATAGACTTTTTAGCCATATTTTTATCTGTTTCAGGTAACGATACAACAAGTATTGTTCCATCCACCAAATGACTTACTGGAATTACATCACTACAGCTTTCTAAACTAGGACAATCCACGATAATAAAATCATATTCAGATTTCATTAACTGCATAAATTCCTTAAAGCTTTGTCCACTCAATAAATCAATTGGATGTTTTCTCTCATTACCCGCTGTAATAACATGTAATTTATTATCTGAATAGCTATCTTTAATTACTTTAGTGTATTTCAAATAATTTGTATAATCATTATCTTCTAAAATATCTGTTAAGCCAAAATCATTCTTAATATTAAAGCATTCATGAATGTGGGGATCATTAATATTACAATCCATTAATAACACTTTAGGTGTATTCGCCACAAAACAATTCGCCAAATTAACTGATACTGTTGTAGCCCCTGCCCCATGGTCTGCACCAGTTAAGCATACACTATGAATATGCGGATGTTTTTCATTATATTCAATATTAGTACGTAGTTTTCGATACGCCGAACTACTCGATATATTATTTTCCATTATTTTCTCCTATTTCTTCAATGGTATTTCAGCTAAAACATCTACCCCTAAAAACATTTCAGCTTCCTCTGCATTTCTTAAATGTTTATCAAATAAGAAACGTAAAACTACAATGCATACGCTACCTACTAAACCAACGAAAGTTCCAATCAAAGTATTCTTTTTTACATTCGGACTCACTGGTGTAGTATTAATTTGTGGCTCATTCATTGTAGTTACACTACTTAAGTTTAATTCAGACATCATTGACTTTTTGAATTGTTTTACAACATTTTTGATAATACGATACGATAATTTAGGATTATTTGTAGTAGCCTTAATATTATAATTATACGTATTGTTTGAATCTCTTGTTACTTCAATACTCTCTACTAGCCCTGAATTTTCAACACCAACCGCATTGCTCACTTTATCTAGCACCTTACTTCCAGTTAAATAGGAAGTATAATCCAAAGAAGTTCCTGCAGGTACAATTGTAATATCTGTACTTGATGTATAACTTTTAGGTAAAATAAATTGTGAAACGCCAAACACAACCACTCCACACAATAAAGTTATTATTACAATAAACTTTATATTTTTAATTATATCCTTCAATAACTCTATCAAATCAATTTCCATTTCATCATTCATATAATCGTTATTCATAAATTATTTCCTTTCTATACTGCTCCTCTTCCATATAGCACTTGTTTAATAGTTTTAAATAACAATGTCACATCCAACCAGAATGACCAGTTTCTATAATAATATTCATCCAATAATAAACGATGTTCGAAATCGACATCACTCCTTCCATGACTTTGCCACATACCCGTTATACCAGGCTTACATGCGATAACATCATAATAATAATCTCCCATATCCTCTTTTTCTCTAGGTAAATATGGTCGTGGGCCAATTAAAGACATTTGACCTAATAACACATTAATGAATTGTGGAAATTCATCTAAACTCTTTTCACGCAAGAATTTACCTGCACTTGTAATACGTGGATCATTCACTAATTTTTTATTCTTTGTATATTCTTCTCGAATAGCTGGATCTTTTTCCATTAATTCTTCAAGAATCTTATCCGCCCCGATTACCATAGTACGATATTTGAACATTTTGAATTCTTTACCATTCTTACCAATTCGATTCTGCGTAAAGAAAATAGGACCTTTATCTCCTTCTTTACGATTCTTAATGAAGACAAAGATTGTTAATGGTATTAAAAGTAACAAACCACATAGTCCAGCACATATATCCATAATGCGTTTTAATGCATAAGATAAACAATGTTCTAATCCACGAGAATTTGAAATCATTAGAATTCCGTCAAAATCTTCTACATTAGTATCAAATGTAACTAAACCATTTACTTGTGGCAAATACTTAATGATACTAACCTTATTCTTAAATACTTCAAATACTGCATTTAAATCTTCACTATCCATTTCAGGAATCGCAATCAATACTGTATCAATATCTTTTTCTTTGATTACTGTACAAATTTTATCTAATTCAAATGTTCTTGTTGAATCTACAATTTGATTTTGTTGAATATACTTTATATTTTTAGAATCATTACAATTCACATAACCTTGTACATCTAGTAAAGAATATCCATTTACCAAACATACATCAGCCAATTTTTGTGCAGTATGTCCAATACCAACTATTAAAGTATTGTGTTTAAACCATTTTCTAAATACTTTATGAGAATATCTTGAATTCATTCCTGCAAATACAAACAAAACCAAAGTAAGTAATATAAATCCAATGAACTTTTTTATAGTCCAAGTACTGATTGGGAAAACAAGAAAACTTCCTATAAAAAAAACGATATGACTCAATATAATCAAACGAATTTCATCATACATCAATAAAACTTTTCCTTGATATCTTCCAATCAGTATTTGCATTAAAAAATATAATATACATAATTTACAACAAGTCTCTAAACTATATCCAGAAAATTGTATAATAAACATAAAAAAAACAATTTCAATTGTTATTTTTAAACTTCCTATTTTTGACATTAAATCATCAACTCCATATGACCTATTCATTATACTAAAAAAAAAAGAAAAGGACAAATCTTTATGTAAGCGTTAATCATAAAGTATCCTTTTCTTATAAAATACATTAACCCATAATAGTTGATAAAACGACAAAACTTTGTGCATCAACTGTTGAAGTATTATCCGTACCTTGGAAATTAAATGTAACTGTATATTGTTGTGTTGCTTCATCTAAAGTACAGCCGATATCTGTTACATCTTCTTGTCCAAGTCCCGCATTCGCTAAAGCTGCATTGATTGCTTGTTGTTGATTTTCATCAAAAGAAGTTGATTCTTTTTTTTCTTCTTTTTTTGTTTCTGTTTCTTCCTTCTTCTCTTCTACGAGATCAGTTGTAGAAACTTCTTCACCACTATTGCTTCTTTTATAATTTCTTTCTTGTATAATGCCATCTTTACCAATCTTATATTCATAAGATCCAGTGGTTGTATCAAAGCTTACAGTATAGAATTTCTTTTCTTCTTGAATCGATACATTTGAACATTCTTTCTTAGTGGCATTCGCATCGTCTCTTGCGACTTCTAAAATATCGTTTTGAGTGATTTCTAAATCACTATTCCCACATCCAGTTAATAATAGAGTTGAAGCTAAGATAATGAAACTATTTCTTCTTTTTACCATTGTCTTCTCCTCCATAACCATATCCGTAGCCATATCCATAATTACTTTCACTTGCTGATTCTACTTTGTTTAATACTACTCCCATGACGTGTCCACCATTTCTTTCAACATCATTAATGGCTGTCTTAACTTTACGTTTATCAGAAGATTTTGAATCAACTACATATAAAACTCCATCACTTACGTTACATAATGGAATAGCATCAGATGCGACTGCCATTGGTGGACAATCTATAATAATATATCCAAATTCTTGACGTGCTTGATTTAAGAATTTAGCTAATCGTTTAGATCCTAATACTTCACTTGGATTTGGCACTCTATGACCTGCAGTAATGACAGATAGTGCATATCCTCCATCATATTGTACTTGTTGTACACCTTCATAAGATTGAATACTAGTACCTTCTCTAAATTCAGAAATAATGTTTGTTAATCCTGAACGATTTGAAATCTGTAGTGTTTTATGAACTGAAGCATTTCTTAAATCACAATCAATCAATAAAACATTTTTATATTTAGCTGCCATAATACGAGCTAAATTACAAGCTACAGTACTCTTTCCTTCATTCGGAATTGTACTTACTACGTTGATTACTTGAATCGCATCATCCATCTGACTAAATTCAATATTTGTACGTAATCCACGATAGATTTCATCCACATCAAATTGATTTCTTTTCTTTCTTGCCATTTCTATCTCCCAAAGAAACCAAACAGTTTCTTTCTCTTTTCAACCTCAATGTTTAATATTTCTTTATTACTCAATAATAACTTAGGATTCTCATAAAATAAGATATCCGCATTCTCAGAACCAATACGTTTAGAAACAACTGAATATACATCACTCAATTGTTCGATTCTATTACCACTGGCTCTATGCGTATCTGTACAAATGACATCACAATATCCATTGTCTAATAATTCTAATGCATTTGCTTGGATTTTTTTCCCATTTACACCAAGAATGGAAGTACGATTCATCTGTAAAATACAACCCATATCAACCCAATGATCAATGATTGAATAGTCAAGACCCTCATGGAAATACCTTTCAATATGAGCCAGTACAGGAACAAATCCTTTCATCTTCAATTCATATAAACATTCATCTCTATAATCAATCGAATGAATATCACGAAGAACATTATATTCAACTAACATGTATTTACTACTATTTAAAGTTGGATATAAATCTAATTCTAATCCTTCAATGAATTCACTATTCATCATAACTTCCCCACCAAAATAAATAGGGATAGGACTCATCTTTCTTAATTCCAATTGACGAGTCACCATTTCATTATAGATATGAACATCTAATTGACCAGGAATAAAATGCGGTGTACTACAAATACCTACAATTCCATCCTTCTTAGCATTTTCTAATGAACTCACTGCATCCTCAATACTAGGCATACCATCATCAATACCCCAGGCAATATGTGAATGCAAATCAATATACTTAGCCATTATAGTTCAGGAATCTCGCAGAATACTGGAATGCCCAAGTATTTTTCTGCCTCTTCCTTTGTACGTAAACGATTATCAAATAAGAATCTCAACGTTGCATAACCACAACCAAGCACAAAACCAACCATAGTAGCAAGTAAAGTATTCTTTTTCACATTTGGTCCACTAGGAATATAAGACAACTTCGCCTTATCAACAACCTCAATATTACGAACATTCAAATTCTTCTGCATTGTACGAATAAACGTACTAACTGTATCATTAGCGATATCCTTAGATAATTTAGGATCTGTTGTCGTAGCAGAAATTGTAATGATCTCTGTATTTGATTCATTCGTTACACTAACAAGCTTTTTAACACTATCAGCACTTTCTAATCCAACATCCTTGGCTACCTCAGACATAATGTTATTTTGAGTTAATAAATTCACCGCATTCGTAACCAATTTACTATTGGCCATCTGTGAATTATAATCCAAAGAACCACTCTCACTAATCTGTGGAGTTAAATAAATTGATGTACTAGCCGTATATGTTGGAGCAATCAATAACTTTGTTCCAAAGAAACCTCCACAAGCAAATAACAAGCTAAGAAAAATAATCAGTTTTATATGCACAAAAATCGTATGAAGTAATTGAGTTATATCAATTATTTCTTCATCTAAAACTTCATTTTTATATAAATTTGAATTCATAAAGCCCTCCCTACAACCTTTAAATTTTTATATCTATATCCAAATCGCTTACTTAAATAATAAAAATTATTTATATTTTTTTACTAATTCAATTTTATGATTTTATAATATATTTTGTGAGTTTCCATCTGAAAACCTTAAGCATTCCTTGTTTTCTGACTACAACATATTTACCTAATTTATGGTTTATTTATTAACGTTCTCAAAGCTAAACTATTAATTGGAGACATCATGTGAGTACTCACAATATATTTTAAGATTGATTTGATATTTTGTTTTTTTTAACTGGACACACTTTTATACAATTACCACATCTTACACATTTATTTATATCAATTTGTGGATAATCAAACCCTTCATCATCTTCAACCATATTAATTGCAAGACATGGACAAATAGAATAACATGCTGCACATCCACAACATTCTTCTTTTCTCTCATATAATATTGGAACTCTTTTATCTAACATACTGGTTCTCCTTTAGCTAAGTGTAAAAATGATATAAATTTAAATTAAATAAATTTGTTACGTAACAATTATTTTTTGACTATGCTTCTTATTGAATGTTTTAATCTAACAAATAATGGATCTTTCATATACTTTAAATATTTGTTAAATGTCCACTCAAATCCTTTATTATTTAAATCTGAATAAAAATTAGTTCTATATTTAGGTTTTTCTACAGATTTATATTCAACAGGATTATTCTTAATAGCATCTTGATAATTTACTTCTTTCCAAACTAAACTTTTTTTAAGATTATCAAAAATACACTGTCCTTTATCTGTTCTTACAATTACTAAGCTAATTCCTTTATGATCATTTAGTTCTGCAATAACAGAATCAATTCCCCAAAAATCAGCAATTGTAATATCGGATTTTTTTAAAGATCGAGCATGACATTCATAACAAGACGGTCGAAGACAAAAATCCCATAAAAACAATTTCATATATGGATCATCTTTTCTTGGAATGTATAAATCATTTTCAAGCATTCCATACTTTTCCCAACTTTCATATTTAGATCGGAAATTAACATTTTGCAGTTTACCATGTTTTTTTTCTTGGCATTTCACATATTCTTTCCACAACTTTCTTGATGGAGCTCCGTGACATAAAATATCGACAAGTAAGAGATTATCATATTGTTTACCTAAATACATTGATAGTCCGTTTATCTGACATCCTGTACCGGTAAACAATACTTTTTTACCATCAATTAAATCCTGTTTTACTTTATTATATGTGTCTCCAACCTTAGCCTGAAAATACTTCGATCCTCTTAAAGGGGATATATCATTTTCTACTCGAATAAATTCAGCACCATAACAATCTGATGTCATAGCTACTCCATAAACAACATCAAATTTTTCTGCAATTACAGAAAAAAGTCCTCCTGAAGATGATTGTTCACGTATATCATTATCATAATAGGCCGCATAAGTTTTCATTATATTCTACTCCATATTTCCAAATTTATACTTATATCGCTCATCCACATTGACACTTCTCATTTTTTTTAACCATAAAAGAATCTCATCCATATTATCCATAAATGCACCAACTCCATTAGCCAAGTGAATCAATCTACAGTTTTCGCCACTGCTTAAATCTACCGAAGGTTTTAAAAATAATAGGCAATTTAGTTCTGAAACTTTTGTAACAAGAATATCTATTGAATTCACAATATCTTCTTGTACATAAAACAAACCTCTTCTACATGAAGCTACAGTTTCAACACATTTAATATTTGCTTGATGTGTTAATGCCTCTACTAGATTTTTATCCTCATAAACCTTGTTATATTCAGAATGCATATATCTTTCGAATTCTAGTATATATAATATATCCAGGAAATAACGCTTATCATAATTCCCAGTAAAAGCCATGTAATGTTTATGCCAATCTTTTGGTATAGTTTCACCTAAATATTTCTTATAATACGAATCGATCTCTTTACTTTGATCATCATTTAGACTGGTTTTCTTTCTTATTTTCAATCTTTCTGGCATACGAATACGTTTTAACTCATATTCTTTTGCACACCAAATATCCCATTTTTCTTTTATGTCTTTTAACATATATTCTATTTACTTACCTCATTTTTTAAAGCATTAACTAAATACTCAATTGATTTTTTTCTTTCAATTTCTAACTTTTTATTAACTCTATTAAAATCGCACTGTAAAGGATTATCAATATTTAAATTATTAAAACGCTCTTCAAATGAAAATGTATTTAATAATGTAAATATTCTACTTCCCATTTTATTATAGTTCTTTTGTTTTCTATCAAACGTCAAAAACGGTGTACTAAATAAAATTGAGAATACTGTAGCATGAAAACTGTCAGTCAATACTAAGCTCGCATCTCTTATTAATCCAATAAATTCAGCTGGACCAGATGAATAATACTTATTCTTTTTGTCCATAATATTAATTACTTCTAATTCATATTTAGCTTCAATTGAATTAATATAGAACTGTAACTCTTCAGAAATATCTCCCAAATAATATAACAAAATGTATTTACTTTTATTTGGTTGTACAATTATCTGTTCCCATTCTTCTTTACCTAATAACATTGTTGGATCTAATACTAAATTCGATTTTCTGTTAGTAAGATTAGAAACAATATTTACTCCTGTTTCTTCTCTAACAGAAATATTTTTAAACTTCGTTAATTCCTCTTGAAATACTTGTTCCCATTTATTCGGTAATTTGTCAATTCCAAAACTAGCAGCATAAGAAATTCTCTTTTTAGGATCAATATTTCTCAACAAATAATAGTCTATATTTTTAATATCTCCCCAAAAACTTGGATTCCATACTTGATCACTACCAACAATATAATAATCTGCATCATTTAAATTGCTTAGTTTAATGTAATTTCTTGTAAATATATCAAAATGTCTATCACGTTTAAAATCTGAAAGCTTTTTTATAGAACGTCCATCTTTACCATAATCAAATATAACATTCTTAAATTTATTTAAAGCATTCGTATGATTGGTAGGATATGAATAAACATCATAACCAATTTTTTTTAAAACTTCTTGCAAGGCATAATTTTGTAATCGATTTCCATAGTTAAAATTACCTTGTAATGTCATAATACATACTTTCATTACTTCAACCTCCAAATACACTTTAATGTGTTTAAATTGAACCATTTTAAAAGAAAATACTGCATTTTCGATTTATTATACTGTGGAAGACAAGTATTTTTGCTATTTTCTTTTAGTTTACCTCTTAAATATTTAAAATCAGAATTCGAAATATTTCCACATTTTATACCTATCATCATGATTGTCATAATCGTAATTTGAAGATATGAATATAAATAATCCTTTACTTTTTGACTATTTTCAGGATTTTCTATCATTATTTCAATTGCATCAACCCATGTTAACCATTTTGAGGTATATGGACTCATTGTTGCACTATCAGGTCTTTCAAGTATATTCCAAAGAGGAACTGGAAGATACATAATACCATTTGTATAATGAAGATATTCAAAAACAAATAAACCATCTTCACCATAAGATACTTTTTCATTAAAATGAATTTTTTTATCTATTACAATTGATGTATTAAATAATTTATAACAAGAACTTTTTAAACGATATTCTTTATCGATAGAAATTAGTGAATCTTCTTTAGATAAATTGATTGAGTCATTATTAATACCCTGTTGTTCCCTTACACACTCATTGTCAACATATTTTGCATAATAGCATTCAACCGTTACAAGTTTATTCGGATTTTCTTGTTGTAATTTTATCAGATCTTCAACTGCATTATTTTCTAACCAATCATCAGAATCTAAAAACATGAAATAGTCACCTGTGGCTTTTGCCATTGCTAAATTTCTTGCTGAAGATACTCCACCATTTGATTTTTTGTAGATTTTCACCCTAGAATCAACATTTGCATACTTATTCATAATATTAAAAGTACCATCCGATGATCCATCATCAACAACTATTACTTCAATATTCTTATAAGTTTGATTTAATGCTGATTCTATACCTACTGATATATATTTTTCGACATTATATGCCGGTATAATTATACTTACTTTTTTTTCATTCATACCTAATTCCTTGTTAAATGCAATTTTTTTCCAAACATCAAATCTGTATTTTTTGTAATATCCCGATCAAACCCTGAATCCGGATATAATGTCATCTCCCCAAAATAAATTTGATTATTAGCTTCATATAGATCTATTCTAATCAAATCATATCCTGCGGACAATTTTGTCGCTATGGATCTCATTTCGTCTAATTTCTGTGGTTTTGGTATAGAAAAATCTGAAGGGAGTAATTCATCACCATAATTCAATGGCAAAAATTTCCAATTCCAATCGAAGAAATAAAATTTCACTTGATTTAAAATTCTTCCTGTACATACCATTACATTTTCAGGTTTACCGTTAAAGCAAATAATTTTATAATCCTTTAATTCAGAACCTGAAGAATCGACTAAATACTCTTCAGCAATGATTTGAGGATTTATGTTTTTATAAGGCCATTCCCTATTTGGATAAAAATAATTATTCTTCATTGATTTCACAATCTTTTTCTTTGCTGCAACTTTATCCATTTTACTTTTATCAGGTACAACAACAACACCACCACTATCATGAGTTGTTTTAAGGACAAAATTGTTTGGTAATAAATCAAAATCTATTTCATCAAAAGAATTCCAAGGTCCTCCAACCAATGGTACCAGATACTCTTCGCCTAATGTTTCTTTTATAAATTCTCGTACTGCAAACTTATCTACTATTTTTGCATACGATTCTTTTCTGTCATTTAATTTTAACCATTGAATTTTTTCGTTTAAAGATATTGGATTTTCTAAATCAAGTTTTTGATTCAACCTTGCCCAAAAAGCTAATTTAAAAAATGTTTTATCTGATAAAAAATTGAAAATACCTTTTGAAATCATCTTTGATATTAAACGTTGTAAATAACTTCTTTTCACCAAATACACCTCCTCAGTTGTCTACAAAAAATATAATCTGTACGGCATTAACCCAGCATCAGAATAAGTTGCTATCAAACGCCAAATTAGCCAAATTAAAAATATTGTAAATGCTATCATCTTTACAAATTGTCTATCCTTCATGCGTATTTTTATTAAAAATAAATCTATACATTCTGACCACATTATTAAACGTAACAAATACAAATATTCGTATCCCCTCCATAAAGAAATTTTATATGTAATGGGAATCATCATTAGATCAAATATACACGCATTCCAAATAAATTTTTCGCGATTTCTTTCCTTATCAGATAGAAACTGTAATCTATATGAAAATGTTTTTCTATTAAAAAACATTGCTATGCCAAGTAAGATTTGTTCAAACACAATTTTCCAATATCCTTCAAAAAAAGAGGCGCTGCTAGATATACCTGCATAATAAGAATAAGCACCGCCTAAGCTTGCTCCAAAATTTCCTAATAGCATTTTTTGAGCAATTGTGGCCAATACCAACCCAAATATTATCAATATAAATGATTCTTTAACTGTTATTTTTTTCTTCATATATACAATCTGGAATATATATAATAAAGCATAAATAAAGGAAGCTTTATGAAAAGTAACGCTTATTGTAAATATTATAAATGATTTAATATACTTTTTTTTAAAAAGCAATACAGTTGCAACTAAAATCATTGCGATTGACATACTTGTTCTTAATGTATTGAATCCTCTTAAAAAGACAAAGAAAATCAAAACATAAGGTATACTTGTTGATTTATGATTACTTAATTCTTTTACTGCATATGCATATGCCATTGTAATAATCATTTCACATACGAAAAAAAAGAAATGATAACTACTACTTATTTGTCTAATTAAAAATGTAAATATCTTAAATCCAATATCAATGTGTGGATACGCTAACATATTGCTTATATTTTCGCATTTTTCAAAACAGTCAATATACATTCTAGAGTCCATTCCACCAACTCCATATTCATTAACCAATCTTAATGCACCTAAAATAGACCAACATAGAATCCAAAACATATAATATCTTGAAAATACAGAAACATTCTTCCCTTTTTTATATGCCAACTTTTTGGATAAAACAATACAAAGATATCCTAAAATTGCATTCGTTATATATAATAAAAGTGATAATGCATCAAATCCTATAATCATTATCATTTCCTCCTAAACTAATTGCATAAAATCATATTGAAAGCTTTTGTTTTATTTTTTTTAATATATAAAAAATTTCTTTTCTGTACAAACATAATAATAAAACAACAGAAATAATTCCAGTTAAAAAATACAATGAACTTCCTGAAATAGTACATACAATTTGAATTAGTAATATTAAAATTATGCAAAACGATCTTTTTAAATCTAAATCAATATGCATATCTTTATACATATCTTTCGCTCTAATAATTGCTATAATAACATATCCAAGGCATGACCCTAATGCTATACCTTGTAATCCTAAAGATCTAACAAATATGAAATTAAAGAATAGATTTAATGCTGCTCCTAATACTGTTGTATAGAATGCTTTATTCGTTTTTGATGTTGTTGTATAAACTACGCTAAAAAAAGATGATAAACAACTGAACATTATACCTAAATCAAGAATCGGTACATAACGCCACGAAATTTTAAAAGAATTTCCCAGTACGGTTAAAAAAAGTGGTTTTACAAGCCATGTAATACCTACAGTTAAAATAGAAATTAGTCCAAAAGTGATTTTATAAACAGTTTCATAAAAATTCTTTTTGTTATCACTATTCATCTCCTCAATAGCAGACATTTGCCACGCTTGAAAGAAGATTGAAAAAACCATTGATAAAATTGTTGGAACTTTTAAGGACATAGAATAAATTCCGTTAGATGAAGTACCAAGGAACCAATTTATAATATATTTATCGCCAGCGGACATAATCCACCACATTAAGGAATTTGGAATTAACGGAATACTAAACAATAGCATTTGTTTTAAAGTATCTTTATCGTAATATTTTAAGTTTAATTTATTAAATAAATCACCGGCAAAAATTGTGTACACAACCATAACAATTTGTGAAATTAGAAGTGCGAACATATATCCCCACATTCCAACTTTTAAGACTAAAAGAAATATAATATTACTAGTTAAAAACGATATAGTACCTAAGATACCATTAATTGTAAAAACTACATTTTTTCCAACCGCTCTTAAATAATAAGGAAAGATTGTATTAAAAATATTACAAATCAACAATAAAACTAATACAAGTGAATATAATATATTTTTAAATAATAAGTAATATGCAGGAAAAAATAACGTGGATATAATAGCTCCAATGATAAATACTAACCACGAGTTACTTACACATGTTTCTAATCGTTTTTCTCCTCCCAATGCAAATCGAAGTAATGCTTCTTGAATTTGCAGTGTTAGCACTGGAATTAAGAAACTAATAGTAGTTGCTATTAAATCTATTGTTCCATATTCCTCAGTTGTTAAAACATATGTATAAAGAGGAACAATCAAAAAGTTTAAAATTTTACTAGCAAAATTTCCAATTGCAAAAATCGCCGTATTTTTAACTAATTTTTCATATTTATTCTGCATAAAAACAATCCTTATCTATATTTCGTTTGTATCAAAAAAACTATAAAATTTCAATCCACATGTCCGTTATAGCTTTTAATGATAGTTTATCTCTAATCTCTAATTCATTTTTACTTAATTTAATAGCATAATCAACATCAACAATTAATTTTTTCATTTTATCTACCATCATATCTTTATTTCCTACTTCTGTAAGTAATCCATTAATTCCATCTTCAATAACCATTTTTGCTCCTCCAATTGGACAGTCAGTAGTTACTACAGGAATCCCTATTGCAAGAGATTCTAATAATGAATTCGATAAGCCTTCAAAATCTGAAGAAGAAACAAACATATATGACTTACTTACAATTTCATGAATATTTTTAGTAAACGGATGAATAAAAGCACAATGTTCTAAAGATAATGTCTTAATTAGCAATTCTAACTTCTCTTTTAGAGTTCCTTCCCCATAAATATGTAAAGAAAAGTCTGGAAATTGTTTATGTACATCAGCAAAGCTATTGATTAGTAATTCCAAATTTTTTTGTTCTTCTAATCGACAATAATTTACTATAGATTTATTAACATATTCTATATTCCAAATAGGCAAATTATCTTTAATTGGATTAAGAATAACTTTTATACTTTTAACACCTTTTTCATAAAAATAACTTTTCGCATCATTAGTTTGACAAACTAATACATCTGCTTTTTTATAGGAAATATCACGCAATATTTTTTTTAATCTCATATGATCTATCATGTGAGGGTTGTTTCTTTCGGAAACTATTGTCTTCACGTTTAAACCTAGACAAGCAAAAATAACTTTAATCGCAATATAATATTCAAAAGCAATCACTACATCTGGATTAATTGCTTTAATCTCTTTTCTAATTTTAAATACTTGATCAATACTATTAGAATATTCAATTGAAACTACAGGACATTGATTATTATAATTATTAGCTTCTAACTCATTGTAAAAAAAAGTTAATATTGTAACATCATAACCTACAGTTCTTAATGAGTTGGCAATAAGCGTTAACACCCTTTCAGAGCCACCACCGCCTAATCTACCGGAAACAAATACAATTTTTTTCATATATTCTCCATTTAATTCATATCACTTATTTATCATTTGATTATATAAGTTTTTTAGATGCAAAGCATTGTTTTTAATGTCAAAACCTTTTTTTTGCATCTCAAGCTTTATATATTCTGAATCATAAACTCTTCCTATTTCAAGCAATTCGTACATACTTCTCTTCCATGTATCATTATCTTCATCTAATGAAATAAATCTAACATTTTCTAAAACTTTACATTCTTTAGTTACCTCATCAGAAAAAATACATGGCAAGCCATTTGCCTGCCATTCAATAGCCACTAAAGGTAGTCCCTCAAATCTTGATGGAAGAACCATAATATCAAATGCTGATAAATACTCATTCACATTGTTAACATTACCTGTAAAAATCACACTATCATTTAATCCTTTTTGATGTACTTCTTTATCAACGCTATTTTTTAATGGTCCATCTCCAATCAAAACTAGCTTAAAAGATCTATTTAATTCTTTTTTCATCTCGCAAAGAATTTCAATAAGTCTTTCCTGATTTTTTTGATAAGTAAATGTTCCTACGTGTCCAATTAGAATATCTGTATCTTTAACTTTCAGTTGTTTACGTATTTCTAATCTTTTACGTATAGAATATAAATACTTTTCTATATTCCGACCATTTTGGATAACTTCAAATCTTTTGTTTCCATATAACCATTTGCCAGATTCTATACTACATGCAAATCTTTCTGTCGCAGTTAAGAATAACAACGGCTTTAATATTTTATTAACCTTTTCATTATCACACTTTGTATTGTGACAATGCGCAATTCTATTCTTACAACCTGAAATCATTGCTATAAATAAATCTATGCCCATAGTAGCACTATTCCCATGTATATGAACAATGTCAAATTTATTTGTTCTTATTAGTTTCATAAGTGCTAAAGAGTAATTTTTAGTATCTGTTTTACGACTAGGCATTTTATGTACAATGACATTTTTTTTAAGTAATTCATTAAGTTTTATTTCATCACAAGGCCCAGCAACTGCAACATGAAACTCTATATCCGAATTTAATAATTCATATAAATATGTTAAAGCAATTGTTGTTACACCTTCATTACCTAATCCATTCAATATTAGTAAAATTTTCATAATAACTCCTTGCTCGTTTATAAAATGATATGGCAAATCGGAAATTATTTTAATGCTCCTGTAGGCTTAAACTCTTCACCTAACTTTTCATGTTCATAAATTTTAGCATCTACTAAAAATCTATACCAATATGCATGTAAAAAAGCAAAAATCTTTCCTTCTTTACCATCTAAAAAACCTAGTCTTATATAATATCTATAAGCATAATACAGCCATGAACGAAAACCTAGAGGTAATTTATAATAAACTTTCATTTTTAATATTGTTTTTAAACTTGAGTTAGTCGAATCAATGGAAATATTATCAAAATAATCCATAGCTTCTCTAGTGCTATACCAATTACATTTATTCGTGAAGAAAGTTAAACCTCTAAATGCTAAATGTTTTGAATCTTTTTTTGCTTTGATTGTTTTTCCAGAAGATAAAATAATATGCTCATCCATATTTCTATCTTCTATATCACCCAAACCCGTTTTATATACACTAAGCTTTTTCCATGGATACATTCCCCCATGATACATAGGTTTATTTAAAAACATGTAGTAAAATCTCAAAAAAATACCAGAAACATCTGTATTCTCATTCTCATTGCATAATTTATTTAATTCTTCTGCGGATTCTTTTGTCAGTCTTTCATCTGCATCAATTCTTAATATCCATTTTGTTTTTACGTTTGCAATATTAACTGCATATTTATATTGTTTAGAATAATTATAGAACTCATGCTGATAAACTTCTACTCCAAGATTTTTTGCTAATTCACATGTGTTATCTTCACTGAAACTATCAACAACCACAATCCTTTTTACAACATCTTTAATTGATAATATACATTCTTCTATAAAATCTTTTTCATTTCTAGTTAAAATTATAGCTGTAATATCTGCCACTATTTCTCCTCCAAATCATCTATGTTTTCAATAAATTTTTCTACATCTGTGAAATTAGGACCGAAAGAAAATAATTTTTCATCCGACCAATCCCACCATTTCGATTTTAACAATTTCTCAATTGTTTGATCATCAAATCTTTTTCTAATAAATTTAGCGGGATTCCCTGCCCATATTTCATATGGACCTACATCTTTAGTCACTACTGAACCACCACCGATTACAGCTCCATCTGCAATATGAACTCCACCAAGCACAATCGCCCTACTTCCAATCCATACATCGTTACCAATATAAGTATGTGTTTGCAAATCATACTCATTTTCGTAATAACACTTTCCTGTATAATTTTCTTTCAAATAAAAACAACATGAACTCGATACTCTATCTAATGGATGTGTTGCACCCCCGATATAGCATTCCCTAGCGATTGAACAGAATTTACCAATTTCAGTATCATAAGCAGCAGATAACGTACCCATGGATGAACATTTTCCAATTTTGCATCGTTCCATTTTAACTAATGGCCTTATACCAACATTATCGCTAATTTCAGTACTTCTCAAAATACTAAAAGGATTGATTTTCGTTTTTCGATATCTAAAATAGTTTTTTATAAATTTTATCCCCATATCAAATTTTCACCCATTTCTGAATATCCATATCATATTTTTTAATTATTTTAGCTGGCACACCACCAATTAAACAATAATCAGGATAATTGCCTTTAACTACTGCGTTACTACCAACTATACAATGATTCCCTAATTTAGTTCCTGGTAAAATAGTTGCACCATACCCAATAAAACAACTTTCTCCAATAAGTGTATCTTTTTTAATATAAGGTTGATCCATTACACTTTTATTAATATTCGTGTATTCATGATCCACATTCGATATAAACACATTTGCAGAAATTGTAGTGTTATCACCAATATTAAGCATATTGTCATACTAAATAATATGAGCATTCTGTTCAATAGCACAATTGTTTCCTATGTTAATATTCCCAGTGCCAATTGCTTCCATCCTAATACCTGGGAATATTCTTGTTTTCTTTCCGACACTTATACCTTTACACCCTTCAATAAAACATGGTTTACCAATATATGACATTGATCCAATAGACTTAAAAAAAGGTTTATATATTAAAGCTCTTAGAGCCCATACGTACTTCACTGGATGCATATTAATCCTCCACAATTTCTTTTAACCAGCTTCTTAAAGAATATTTTTCATATACTTCTTTGCTAACTTCTTTGTATTCATGAGTAAAAAACACATTTTCTAAATCAATCTTTCCGTCATATACATATATATTTTCAGGTTGATAAAAATCATAGTTAATAACATCTTCATTCGTAGTAATCAATTTCTTTTTTGCTCCCAAAGCCTCTAAAACTCTGATTGTTAATCCTAATTGTCCATCCTGTGCCGAGTCTAACACACATCTTGAAGTCTCATAAACATTATTCATTTCTTTTCCTTTTAAAGGAACATAATGAAATTCATTGTATTTAGCTCTTCTTAATTCTTTGTTCATTATTTTTCTATAAAAATAAACAATGGGTGATGGAAAAAAGAAATAAATAAACTGATTAGGATAAACAGATTTCAATTGAGCACTCATCATCTTTATAAATTTATATTTTTTTGGATGAGCTGTTCCTACAAAGCAAAAATCATATTTATAATTTGTGTTATTTCTTTTACCAATTTCTTCATATTTTCTTGAATAAAATAAAGGTAAAAAATTCAATGAAGGCGTTTCTTTAATATCTCTTCTATCAAATGAATAACATTTATCAAAATACTTTTGTACTTTTTTAATATATGGGAAATTAGTTTGAGAATCCCACTGATATAATACAAACTTAGCCTCTTTTTGACATTGTTTTATCTCACTTATCATCGATTCACTGAATGATAAAGACTGACCAGAAATCAAAAATACAACATCATATTTTTTATTTTTTACAGTCTGCATTACACTTTCAAAATACTTTTTTATATATACACCAATTAGATTTTTATTTATACGAATAGCTGCCTTAATCCAAGCGTTTGTACTAGGACGATCATCAAAGAAGTCTACCTCATAGCCCATATCTTCTAATTCTCTTGTTATAAGCTCTGGGTAATCAAAAAATCTAGGCATTATAAGTAATAACTTCATGAAACACTCAGCCTTTCATAATCTTCTCAATTTTTGTACTATCGCCCCAAATAGCTTTAGAATCATATGGTCTATCAGGAAAAGCACCATACTGTAATTGAATATCGTAATTATTTTCTTTAATAAATCTTTCAACTCTATCCGCAAGTTTTTCTGGTCTGCCCGAGCAAATGTTAATGATCCCTTGTTCTTGATTCTGATTTACTACAGCTGCAACCTGAGCACAAAATTCAGGATAATCAATAAAATCATATTGATTCTGTCCTAATGTAAAAGGAAATTCTTTCTTTCCTTCTTCCACAGCAGCAGTAATCTTTGAAAATATTGAAGACCCATATTTCGAATTACCAACAATGTAATAACCTCTTAACCATTGGAATACTATATTATTCTTCTTGCATACCATCTCTGTTAAATCCCTTAAAGCATTCTTTCCAATACCGTATGGAGTAGTAGGATGACATGGCGTATTTTCATTAATACTTCCTTCAAAAAAACCAATCTCATGCATACTGCCCATTACAGCAATATGTTTACATCCAGAATCAACCATATTCGATATAAATTTATAATGTTTAGGTAAATCATCAATATGGGCATTTGAATAATGAACAAATCCATCTCTCCATGCTAGATGAAGTAAAACATCTGGTTTACCAAAATAATGAAAAGGATCTTCAACTTCAAATAAGTTACATGCTATTTTATTTGCGCGATTATCTACATGATTAACACCGAAATCTGCTGCAATTACTTCATTTCCTTTATCAAGAATTGATTTAACAATACCTGAACCTAAATATCCATTTGCACCTGTTACTAATACTTTCATACCTTCTCCTTTACTAATCTCTTTGGAAAATATCTCGTGTATATACTTTATCTTTTACATCATCTAATTCATTACTATATCTATTTGCAATGATTGCTTGGCTTTGTTTTTTAAATTCATTCAGATTATTTATTATTTTACTTCCAAAGAAAGTTTCACCATCTTCAATTGTAGGTTCATAAATAATTACCTTAGCCCCTTTAGCCTTGATACGTTTCATTACACCTTGAATTGAACTTTGACGGAAATTGTCACTGTTACTCTTCATTGTTAAACGATATACACCAACCGTTACTTCTTTTTCTTTACTTTCATCCCAACTATCATTTGAGCCATAAGCTCCGGCCATTTCAAGAACACGATCCGCAATGAAATCTTTTCTAGTTCTATTACTTTCTACTATAGCTTCAATTAAGTTTTCAGGAACATCCTGAAAATTAGCTAATAGTTGTTTAGTATCTTTTGGTAAACAATAACCTCCATATCCAAAAGATGGGTTGTTATAATGTGTACCAATACGTGGATCTAAACAAACTCCACTGATAATTTCTTCTGTATTTAAACCTTTACTTTCTGCATATGTATCCAATTCATTAAAATAAGATACACGTAAAGCTAAATAAGTATTCGCAAATAATTTAACAGCCTCTGCTTCAGTAAATCCCATGTGAAGTACTGGTATATTTTCTTTGATTGCACCTTCTACTAACAAGTCTGCAAATATTTCAGATGCTTTTTTGCTGTCTTCATCGCAACTCACAATAATTCTTGAAGGATAAAGATTATCATATAAAGCCTTGCTTTCACGCAAAAATTCTGGGCTAAAGATAATATTCTTAGTCTCATATTTTTTACGTACAGATTCTGTATAACCTACCGGAATCGTACTCTTGATAACCATCATTGCTTCTGGATTTACATTTAATACTAATTCAATCACAGCTTCAACTGCGGATGTATCAAAAAAGTTCTTCTTACTATCATAATTAGTAGGAGCAGCAATTACAACAAAATCTGCATCTTTGTATGCGGATTCTCCATCTAATGTAGCTGTAAGATTCAATTCTTTTTCTGCTAAATATTTTTCAATATACTCATCTTGAATTGGTGATTTTCTATTATTAATCAATTCAACCTTTTCTGGAACAATATCAACCGCAGTTACTTCATGATGCTGGCTTAAAAGAGTAGCAATAGATAAACCAACATATCCTGTACCTGCTACAGCAATTTTTAAATCTTTAAATTCTCTCATTTTCCTATCTCCCATTACTTATAAAAATCTGCATACCATTCTGCAAATTTTCTTAAACCTTCACGTAAACTTGTACTAGGCTTATAGTCAAAATCACGCTCTAATGCACTTGTATCTGCATAAGTTACAGGTACATCTCCAGGCTGCATAGGAACCAGCTCTTTATGTGCTTCGAAGTCATAATCTTCAGGTAATACTCCTGCTCTAACTAATTCTTCAGAAAGGATTTGTACAAAATCCAATAAGTTCTCTGGATTCTGATTACCAATGTTATAAACAGCATATGGCGGAATTGGCAAGCCATCCTCACCATTCTTTTTATCAGGAGCCTTCTTCATAACTCGAACAACTCCCTCAACAATATCATCTACATATGTAAAATCACGCTTACAATTTCCATAGTTAAAGATTTTAATTTTTTCTCCCTTAACTAATTTATTAGTAAAGCCAAAATATGCCATATCCGGACGTCCAGCTGGACCATATACAGTAAAGAAACGTAATCCAGTTGATGGTATATTGTAAAGCTTAGAATATGCATGTGCCATCAACTCATTTGATTTTTTAGTTGCAGCATATAAACTAACAGGATTATCCACCTTATCGTCTGTACTATATGGAACTTTTTTGTTAGATCCATATACAGAAGATGAAGAAGCATATACAAGATGCTCTACAGGATAATTACGACATGCTTCTAATATATTAAAGAATCCAACTAAATTAGATTCAATATAAGCATCCGGATTTGTAATTGAATAACGTACACCTGCCTGTGCTGCTAAATTCACAACAATAGAAGGCTTATACTTTTCAAACAATTCATTAATTAATTCTTTATCCGCAATATTCCCCTTCACAAAAGTAAAAGTTGAATATTGTTCTAATTCTTTAAGACGAAAATCCTTCAAAGCTACATCATAATAAGCATTCATGTTATCAATACCAATTACTGTAGCTGATGAAACCTCCGAATAAATACGTTTTACTAGATTTGATCCAATAAAACCAGCTGCTCCTGTAACAAAAATAGTCTTGTTATTTAAATCAATTTGACTCATATAATATCCTTTCTCTAAACAGCACCTTTTTTACATACTACAACAAGTACTGTTTTTAATAGAATCTTAATATCTAAACCAAGATTCCAATTCTCAATATAATATTTATCTAGTTTAACTACTTCATCAAAATCTATAATTTCACTTCTTCCACTCACTTGCCACATTCCAGTGATTCCTGGTTTAATAGCTAGTCGAGCAAAATGTTGATATTCATATAGATTTGTTTCTGATATTAAAGGAGGTCTAGTTCCTACAATAGACATATCTCCTTTTAATACATTAAAAAATTGTGGAAATTCATCCAAACTTGTTTTACGAATAAATTCACCAACGCCTGTTTTATGTGATCCATCAGGCATTACTTTATTTCCAATAACTCGAGGATCAAAATCAAGTTTAAACATCTTTCCATCCCCAAGCTTATTGTCTTTCATTAATTCTGCTTTTCTTTCTTCCGCATCTAAGTACATACTTCGAAATTTATACATCTTAAATTTCTTACCATTCTTACCAACACGTTCTTGCGAAAAGAAGATTGGTCCTGGACTAGCAATATAAATTACAGGTCCAACAAAGATACAGATAATTAGTGTTAATATGCATCCTAATAAACCACAAACAATGTCAAATACTCTTTTTAAGAATAATTCATTTAATGAAGCATAATTAATACTTGTAGTAAGAACCGTGTAATCACCAATCTTTTCAACAAACTGTTTCTTACCAGGCGAATTAACTACCTTAGCTAAATTCATATGTACTGTAATACCAGCCAATATTAATTGTTCAATCAATGTATTTGGATACGCAATTTCTTTAGGTAAAACAATCAATACTTCATCCACCCATTCTTTACATGCATACATACCTACTGTTTCATTATTTGCTACTACAGAAACATTATTAATTTGATTCCCAATTAAATCCTTATCTAATAAAGCTACACCAACAATGTCATAACGAGAATAATTATTCTTCTCAACATTATCAATTACTTTATCAGCAATAGTACTAGATGTAACTATTAATAATTTTCTTCTTTTACCACTATTAACACCCTTTTTAATATTACTCTTCCATAGTTCTCTTACTATGTATGTCAATATAAAATAAATAACGATTGTTAAGAATAAAATAAATCTCGAAAAGAAAACTCCTTTTTGAACAGTAAACAAATATAAAACAGCCAACAAGCAAACAATAAAACCATGTTTTAATGTTTTTACAAACTCTTGATAATGTCCTCGTTTTAATACACCCTTTAATGTACCAAAAATCAGTAAAACCGTTAAATCAGCTACTTCTAATATGATAGCCATATTCCTATATAAGAAATTGTTATATAGGTGTATATTTCCGTTTTTAATAAAATAAGCCACCACAAATGCAATTTGCAAACATATCATATCAAGAATGATAAAATCGATATGCTTCAACCACCCATTTGCATTCTTCCTATACATAATACTCTCCCATTCCTATAAACATAAAAAAAGCTTATCAGAATTTACAAGTCTTAATAAGCAATGAAATATGAAATTTTAGATACACTCCTCCCTACCCATAACCCAGTAGAAGATGAACGAAGCAATCAAAAATGCGGTAAGCCAGCTATTTCTAATAGCATCTAAATGTATCATTTTTATTCCTATTACCTTACAATAGTCATACTTATTCCACGATAAAACTATTGCTTAATAATTTTATCCTATATATATAATATGTCAATTACCATTTAACACTTGAAATTTGAAACAAAAAGTAAAAAAAGTAAAAGATATACTTTACTTAAGCCAAATATTAAAAATATTAAGAAACAAAATAAATTTTATAAAATTTGCTTTATATATCGATTAATTTTATAAATGCACACAATTGAATTTATAACCAATTAAATGTAAACGCATACACATATTGAGTTGACTTCAATATAGAGAAAAGCCTCCACTCATATTCTAAGCGAAGGCTCTGTTTATTCTTATTTAACTTTTAACACTTCTTTTTTTTATTAAGATATAGATTATCACCGCAATACATGATACCATCATCAAATAATACATTGAAGAAAAAGTTGATACACTTGTTACAACTTTTGTTTCTGTTTTCTGAGATTCTTTATCTACTTTGGTTTCTATATCTTTATTTGATTCCATATCTGTAGCACTTGCATATTTGTTCTTATCTTTATTCGAAGCATTAACTGATTGTAATGGTTCTTTCTTTTCATCATTACTTGGATGATTAGTTACCTCTGGTTTTATTTGTTGTGTTTTATTTTCTAAGATAGTAAACATATCATTCTCAATGATTTCATACTTATAATTTCTTGATTTACTTTTTGCGGTAAGTTTATAATTGCCAACATCTTCGCCAACTTCTCTTGTTAGTATGTAATCATCTGTTTCTAATATTGGATCTTTTTCTCCAACAGGTTTTTGATACTTATTTAATCTTAGTTGTACTGTTTTAGGAAGAATGGTTACTTTAAATGGAATGGATTCATAATAATTAGAATCTACACTAAAACTAACAATGTATTCTCCAGCATTTTTCAATAGAATTGGACTAATAGAATCCACTTTACTCTCGATCACAATATCAGAACCTGTATAAACATATTCTACATCTGGATGAGTTATTGTTGTTTTAACTATTTCTACATCCTTCTTATTTTTTGGCTCAAATTCAAATTTGTAGTTATCATTGTAATCAACTGCTTTAAAATCACCGTTGACATAAGAATCCAATTTAAATTCATAATCCCCATCATACTCACATAAATAGCGATTTTCTTCTGGATCCCCCTGTCTCCAATCTTTGTTATATCGAACATTCACATGGACTACTTTAGGAGTTATTTCATACTCAATATAACTATAATCTGGATAAATAGCATAATACCTTCCACAATCCATTGGAGCTTCAGATACATATATACCATCATCCTTTAGGTAATATGCAAAAGCTCCTTTAATCTCTATCTTTTGACCTGTATATTCAAAAGATAGCACCTCCTCTTCTGCTTGTATACCAATTGGTACACAACACATAAAAAACGCCAATAATACACCTAATAATTTTTTCATACCCTTTTATTCCTTTCCATAGGTAATACTTTATACTTACTATATCATGGAACATTTTGTAATTGATTCAAATTGTTAATAAATGCAAACAAATGATTAATTTGTACAAACAATTTTATAACTGTATGATCATAGTCTGTTTTTTATATAGTGTTTAATATTTCTTATTAAATTATTTTTATAACCAAAAATAGAGTTCAGCAATCACTGAACTCTAACTTACTATTTCTTCAACAATACATTTACCATGTTCACAATATCATGACCATAGCTTTTTGAAGTAGCCCAACCATATCCATTCGGATTTTCCTTAATTCCTAACCATTCAACATATTGAGCACTACCACGTTTAACTAAATTGAATCTTGGGTCCACACATTGATTTGTTAATGGCGATACGGAACCATAGGCTTTTAAATGTTGAATCTGAGCACGAATACCCATTCTTACATTACTAAAACTTGCTCCATGTACAGCACCAGTTGCACCAATACCTGCAAAGTTATATTGATTTGGAAGAACGTCTCCACCATATTTTAAGAAACCTGTTTCTTTCATACATTGTGTAAAAGCTACTTCAGCTCTTACACCCTCTGCCGTGGCTTCTTCATAAAAGATTTGTGCAAATTGGTTGATTGTACTAGCTCCCCCCTTAGCCAAACAGCCATCATATTTATTTTTATATTTTGCATTAAACTTGTCATAACCATTCGCATTTGCATTATAGTAACGAACCATTTGAGCCACTGTAGTTTGACTTGTACCCATGATCTGCATCAAGCCACCAGTTGCGTTAGTGTTAATATATTCAAATACCCATTTCTGTGCAGCCGTATTGTTAGCTGTATAGACTTGAATATTAGAACCATTTTTTACTGATCCATTGCAAATATCAATAGCATAATTTGAGTTAGTTGCTGGGACAATACGTAGATTATGATTAACATCATATTTAATAATCCATTTTTGATTATAATCATTCGATTTCTTTTGTTGAATAACATTTGATCCTGATACAGCTAAATACATTCCTGAACCAATATTCTCAAACATCACATATCCTTGAGAATCATGCGAAATTTTCCATTTTTGGAAATTTGATTTGTTTAGACTATAAAGCCAAACATTTCCACCTGCATATAAACTGTTGTTTTGAATGTCTAAACTAAAATTCTTGTTATGGTTTTTAATGTAATAAACACCATCTGGCATCAAACCTTTATTTGTGGAAGCCAATGCATTACATGTATCTCTATCTGATGTTTGCTTCACAAAATTCCATCTTTGTGCCACTGTATCGTTGCTGATGTAAAGTTGAATATTTCCACCCATACGAACTGTACCATTAGATAAATCCAATACATAATTCTTATCTAAAGCAGACATAATTTTATATCCTGAATTTGATTTCTGTACAATCCACTTTTGTCCATATGAATCATTAGAATTATATTGCCATACATTTTGATACGACTTTGCCTTACCGTTAAACACATCTAAAACTTTTCCAGATTTAACATTTGTAAATATGACAAACCCATTTGAATCATGAGTAACTTTAAATGCCTGTGCAGGTGTTCCGTTACTTATCCATAATTGAATATTAGCTCCAGATAAGGTTGAACCATTACTTACATCTAGCGTATACTTGCTATTTTTAGCACTACGAATCTCATAAATTCCATCCGCCAAAGCAGATCTATTTGCGTTTGCAAGACTAATGTTTTTTTCTTCGTTGGATAGACTCTTATTAAATACCCATCGATTTGAGCTTGTTCCACTATATGAATATAATTCAACATTGTTTCCATTATAAGCTTTACCACTTGCTCCATTTAACACATAGTTTGAATTTAATGCAGAGACAATAGAATATCCATTCCCATCTTTTCTAACGATCCATTTTTGTGCTCGTGAATTATTTGAAGTGTATTGACGCACATTAATTCCATTTTGAGCTGTACCATTATAAACATCTAATACTTTACCTGACTTAACATTCGTAAATGTGACATAGCCTTGAGAGTCATGTGTTACTTTAAACTGCTGAGCCGGCGTATCATTACTTTGATACAATTGAGCATTGGCTCCGCTAGCTGTTGAACCATTCGCAATATCAAGTACATATCTTGAATTTACGGATGATTGAATTGTATATGTTCCATCTGCTAAAACATTACGATTATCTTTAGCTAAAGTATCTAATGACTGATTTTTAAGTTGTAAACCAAGAGCACTTACAATACCTCTTGCATCCGCAACACCAAGTTGTTGTAGCTTAGCATTTGAACCTAAATATTTATCAAACTCATCTTTATTGCTAATAAAACAATGTTCAACAATCAATCCCGTAATATTTGCCTGTTTCGCATAACGGATGACACCATAATAATCTTGATCACTACTGTTTGGATTTGATGAAGTAGTACCATCTGTATAGTTACGAATCTTAATACCACGATCATATAAACCTAATGAAGCTAATTGACTTTGAATCGCCTTAGCTAGATTCTGTCCATTACTAGAAAGGTTCTTATTACCACTTGTATTTGGATAATATACTTCAGCACCTTTGGCAGCACTATTTGCTGCTGAATTAATGTGAATACTAATAAAATAAGAAGCACCTGCTTTTTTAGCTACTTCTACACGATTTTTTAAATCCATAGCCGCTTCTTCACTCAAACGAGTATCAGTAGTTCTTGTCATAACTACATTTACATCATATTTAGCTAATTCTTCCTTACAATATTGAGCAATCTTTAAAGTTAAATCCGATTCCTTTGTCCCAAATGCAGTAGCACCAGAATCATTACCACCATGTCCTGGATCCAAACAAATTGTCATTCCACCAGTCGCATGTCTTGAAAACTCATCTACTGACATTGTAGCTGGTTGACTTGCAACGCCATTCACAATCTCTTCTTCAGCTTTATTTACATCCGTTACTTCAATAATACCTTCTGAACTTATTGAATCCTCTGTTAAATCCGGTAATGTAGCATCATACCCATCATATTCCTGATCCACACCAAACTTAACATCCATTTCTAAATCACTAAAGTTTAAATAATAAGCTTGCCCATTATAAATATAGTGAAGTGTTGTTACACTATACTGTCCTTTTTCTTCTTCAGTAAACACTCTAGAAAACTTAACTAAATTATCAACTTGTTCTGTACTCTCTAAATCAAAAGTAGTTCCATCCTCTTTTTGAATAGTTAATTTAAAATCCGAATACCCCTCTGCATTATTTAATGAAAGAACAAAGTTTTCTGTTTCTTGACTCGATAATACTGGATTATCGACTAAGAAATATTCCATCATATTGGAATCTCCCAATTGCTCCTCTTCAACAACTGGCTCTTCCTTTTCAACTGGTACTTCCTCCTCTTCTGTAGGTGTTTGTTCTTCTACAGTAGGAACTTGCTCTTCTGTAGTCTCTTCTTCTGTTTGTGTTTCTTCTACAATAGGCTCTTCTTGTGTCACTTCATCATCTGCACGAACTATATACATATTAGTCATTGTAGATACAGACATAAATACACTTAATGCGAGAGCCAAAAGTGGTTTTAATTTTTTATCCATTTTCTATCCCTCTTCCAATAAATCTATTTTAAATGAATATTTAAAATATTTCAATCTAACCAAAAAATAACCAGACACTTTTGTGCCTGGTTATAAAATTAGATTTTTGTCAGTTTAAATTTCTGAGCATTTGTGCCGTTATTTTGATATAGTTGTATATTTTGTTGGTTTCTTACAGCACCTGTACTAATATCAAGCACATACTTTGAATTTAATGCTGAAACAAACGTAAGACTACCGTCTGTATTCTTTTTCGCAATCCATTTTTGAGCATATGAATTATTGTAATCATACTGTCGAATGTTTGTACCATTACTAGCACTACTGTTATTTACATCTAAAGCTTTATTCGATCCAATATTAATAAATGTGATATAACCAACAGAATCTTTTTTTACTTTCCATTTTTGAGCATTTGTATTATTTAACTGATAGGTCCATATATTTGCACCATTGTTTTTCGAACCATTACTAACATCTACTACATACTTAGATTGTGCAAAGTTTGAAATCACATAAGTCGATTCACTAATACTTGAATTATACTCTTTTGCCATTTTATCCATACTTTTACGATCTGTATTATCAACTTTATTAGATGTTTGATTTGAATATTTATTAAACTTCCAACGTTGTGCTATAGTATCATTCGATTGATAGATTTGAATGTTTCCACCATCTTTTACTGTTCCGTTACTTAAATCTAATACAAAATGCTGATTAAGAGCAGATATAATCTTGTAACCCATACTATCTTGCATAACAACCCATTTTTGGCCTAATGAATCATTCGATGTATATTGATCTACATTTCCATAATTTTTAGCTTTATTCCCATATACATCAATTGCTTTATTTGAACCCAAGTTTATAAATGTCACATACCCTTTTGAATCATGTTTAACAGTCCAAGCTTGAGCTACTGTACCATTATATTGATAAAGCTGAATATTAGCTAAGTTATTCTTTGAACCATTACTTACATCTAACACAAAGCCAGTATTTTTTGATGAAGAAACATAATACGTACCATCACTTAATGTGTTTTTATACTGTTGCGCCAATGCATCCATTTCTTCACGAGCATTCTTAACTTTCATTAATTTCCAAGCCTGAGCTTGGCTATTATTATTTGTATAAATTTGAATAGCAGCACCATTATTTGTAGAACCGTTACCTAAATCAATAACATACTTAGCATCCCAAGCCGAAGAAATAACCCACTGACCTTTACTATTTTTCGTAAACACAAATTGTGCAGCCTTACTTGAAGAATCAACACCTTGTACTAAGCGATTATAATTTCCCATTGTGTTCCAATTTGTACTAATACCCAAATATAAATTAGAGCCACAATTCTTAATTGTATAATATCCCTTTTGATTTTTAACAATCTCATATTGCTGAGCTACTGTACCATTCCATTGGTAAAGTTGAACATTAGCCCCTTTAGATTTAGAACCATTCACAATATCTAATACTTTATTGTTGTCTTTTGAAGTAACAATTTCATAAGTTCCATTTGACATTTCATCCTTAATAATGTCAAAAGAAACATTCAATTTACCAGTAAAGGTATTAATACCAATAATAGTAGCTGTACCTTTACCAAGTTTCACATTATTTGAATAAACAACTTTATAATCTCTTCCTTGAACCAAAGCTGTGTTTTTCATTGAAAGATTCACTTCCGGTTCAACGTTCTTACCTGTATAATATACTTTTCCAACATGAGCCGTTCCCTTAGATACATCTAGATATAAATTTTGATCTCTAAGTTTACCTAATGAGAAGAATGGACCACCATTCTTTTTATCACCACTATCCCATGATGGATGATTGAAGACCTCACTAATATGTACACGACCATTACGTGAACTTGTATATGGATCATATACTGTTGTATAGCCCTGTGCATCTAAACCAAATAATAATATTTCATGCGTTACCCCATTCCATGGACAGAATTTTCCGCCACCAACAGCAGCCGCAATCATATTCCCCTTTAATAATTCTTGTTTAGCCAATTCTACATTTAAATTATTCTTATAACTCAAGCCAAATTTATTCGCAACAAACTGCCAAGACTCTCCACCAGTACCAATGGAACTTGTATTGAAATATCCAGCATTATGCAAAATTTGACCCACTTGATTAGGCGTATAGTTTGTACCATTGATCGTATTTACAATCATAGTAACCGTTGTAGGAACACATCCTGAACCACCAAAATAATAATTACCAACGACATTCCAAGCCCATCTGCCATCATTTTGACAATAGTAAGAAACACCTTCCCAACTCGCTTTAGTAATAAAACCATTGCTATCTGTGTTATAAGTTACCTTATCAATCTTAAAAGTACCTGTTTGTCTTCTTCCAAGATTATCATAGTACTTAGCACTATTACCCATATTCACAAAGCCAACAGATAAACTACCATCTTCCTTGAAATTGTACCAATATCCATTTGCCTGCTTTTCACCAACACTCTGCAATCCTTTATCGAAATAATAAACTTTCCCTTTTAAATTTATCATTCCACTATAGGCAGCCCCATTCTCTAAGTAGTAGTGTAATTTACCATCTTCTTTTCTTAAAGAATATACGGCAATACCCGTTTCTTGATCATGAAGAACTTGTAAACCCGTCTGCATCATACCAGATTCATTAAAGTAATAAGAATCTGTACCAATTGTTTTAAAACCAGTTACCTTATTACCGTTCTCATCAAAATAATATTTTTGACCATCAATCTCTGCAAAACTATTCGTAACATAAGCCCCATCTTTAATATACTGTAAAGAATCACTTGACCAACCCTCAGTTAATTAAGCACTGGTATCACTACCACCACCAACTGTTGTAGTCTCTTCATCTTCTTTTGGAACATCTGTTTCTTCAGTGTTTTCAGGAACATCTGTTTCTTCAGTTTCTTCAGGAACATTTGTATCTTCAACAACTGCATCAATAACATCCGTCAATTCATCTTGATTTTCTACAGGTGCAGTCTCTTTTACAGGTTCAACACTTGTTTCTTCTGCATGAACGACAGTATCTGCAAAATTATAACTCATAACCGCTGCAAGAACGGCAAAACCAACCTTAGCAATATCTCTATTATTCATTACGTATAACCCTCCCATAGGTTATATTTTATACCGATATTGGAAGCGTTACAATTATCTTTTGTTACAAAAACAAAAAGAAAGAGAAATCAATCTCCTTCTTCAATGTCAAGTGTCAAAGCTAATCTTTCAATAAATTCAATCGTAATAGATTTAACTCTATATCTTTCTACATACTTCATATTTAATTCAGAATGTAGAACCCCATGGATTGTTATATAGTTCTAATAAGTTAGGAGTATGTTCAAACAAAATAATATCAAACACCTAGCGCTCCATATTCATCTTCACATAATACGGATACAAGTAAGGTGTTTCATGCAAAGCTTTAGTAACATAATCCATGTTCATTCAAATAAAATATTACAAAAAATAAGTAGAACACATTCTGCTGCCTTTACTAATAATAAATCTAGAAAAACCAATATGACTGTTAAAATAAATACTTGTCTAATTTTATCAGATTCATTTAATACTTACTTTACACATCCATAATAAATATCAAGCAGTTGCTTACAATACGCATCTACATTATCATAAACTTTAACACGTTTCAAAGCACTGTTTGATTTTTGTGTATAAATATTTTCATCAGTTAATAACTCATACAAAGCTTTTTCTAACCCTTCTTGATTATCACCAACAAAACCACATTCATCATTGATAATATTTTTTAATCCACCAACATTGGATGCAACAACAGGTTTTCCTAATGACAACGCCTCAATCGCAACTAAACCAAAGCCTTCCCACTTTGAAGGAATACATAAAACTTTTGAATTTTTTAACAAACCATATGGGTTTTCTTGAAAACCATACATTGTAATTGTGGACTCCAATGCATATTCTTTAATCTTTTGTCGAACCTCAGATTCAAGTTCTCCAGCACCAACCATACTTACTTTCAAATTAGGTTTTTTTTGTTTTAAATCCTGTATGATATCTAAAAACACAAACGGATTTTTAGCTTCTGTTAATCTTCCCAAATAAATAATATCACTTTGATTCATCAATTCAGCATGATCCGCTTTATATTGAATATATTGTGCATCAAATGGATTTCCGACCACCAATGACTTATATTTTAATTTATCACCAAACACATATTCATTCATCACAGAATCTGAAACCGTTAAAATCTTATTATAGTTTTTACACGTTATATAATAAAGGATTGAAAAAATTCCATAACTTGTAATAAATGGTGGATTATTATGGATATGACTAATTACTGGGATTTTGCCCTTAGACACCAACGAAGAATAGGCACTTGCCAAAAAATCATGTGCATGAATAATATCTGGCTTTATTTCTTTGATTGCCTTCTTTAAATTAACATAATTTAATTTGTCTATACCATAATATGCAACACCTTCTTGATTCAGACGGTCTTCAATTTCTCCTTTTGGTGAAAGATAAATACAATCTACATCTTTAATATTTTTCATAATTGTTAATACAACATTTTCTGCGCCAGAATACTTATTACTAGCTAGTACATGTACTATTTTTAATTTTTTCATTCTACACCTCTTCATCAAAAATCTGTTCTAATTTTTTTGAAGCCACATCCCAAGTAAATCCATCACACAATTTATTATATGCCTTCTTAATACCAATACTTCTCATCTCCGTATTTAATATTGCTTCTTTTAATGCTGGATACAATAATTCTTCTGCATTATTTTCAATAATCGTTCCATACGTATCATCAATTAATATTTCTTTGGCACCACCACGAGCTGTCGTTACTACATAACACTTACAAGCAATGGCTTCTAAAATCGATGTTGAGAAACCTTCAGAAAAAGAAGGCAAACAGAATATGTCTGACTCATCTAACAAATGCACAATATGTGCAAAATCAATTCTACCTAGTGGAATAATACGATCATTCTTTTCTTTTTGAATTTCTTCCCACATAGGACCATCCCCAGCAATAAATAAATATACATCATCTATTTCTGTATTGATTCTTTTCATTACATTTAATAAACTAGGCAATCCCTTTTCAGGAATCAAACGACCTGTAAACGTTATAACCTTAGCATTTGTAGGAATATTGTACTTTTCTCTATAAGAATCAAACGGTTGCTTAAGATAACCATTTACCTCATCCACGTCAATTGAATTATATACAACACCTTTTGCATCAATACCAAAATGCTTTAACCAATCATCACAAGCTAATGATACGCCATAATAATTCTTGCAGTATCTATAGTCTATCTTTGTCAGAAAATGTTCAAAGAGACCTCCACAAAAATCCAAAGCTTTATTGTTTACACTTAAGTGACTCGTTCCGTGTTCAATAGTAATGCAAGGAATATTATTCTTATAGGCAAACTTCATACCAACTAATGAATGAAAATAAAATCGAGTATTCACGATTACTGCATCAATTTTTGTCCTGCTTAAATGATGCATTATTTCTTTATAAATACCATTCTTTTTTAGAATGGGATATCGTCCATTTAATAAATTTAAACAATCAAAACGATAGATTTCTATACCTTCTACAATTTCATGTGTGGCAAGACTCTCTAAATTTGATGTAACCACAATGACCTTATTTCCATTTTCAATTAACTTTCTTGCCAAATTATACGTGTATCTTTCTACACCACCCAAATGAGGTAAATACTGTGCGGAAAAAAAACAATATACTCTACTCATATTCCACTTCTCCTTTTTGTTTAAACATAACAACCGCAAATAGAATTAAGAATAAAACCCCAACCACAGACATTCCAATCAAATAATCTAAACTTGCACCAATGAGATTTAGATTTTGAATCAATGGATTTATCAAAATTTGGCACAATGCCATAGCTATAATATATACAAATAGAATCAATTTTTGTTTACGAATGACCGTGAATATATAAATCATAATGGAGTTAAAGCTTGTCATACATCCTGCACACATTAAAATCATAAAAGCAGTTTTATATCCCGATAAATCTACACCGTATAATATTTGTAAAAATGGAATACCCAATAAATATGAACCAGCTAAAATCAATACAGACAAGCCAAGACATACTAACATAAGTTTTAAAACTAAAGATAAAAAGACATTCTTTGTACCCTTATGCCATACTGTGGCAATATTTGTATATAAAGGAACAAATACAAACATACAAAACATATTCACAATCGATGAAGGCATGAAAATGATATTATAGTATGTTTGCAAACTCGAATTAAAATTCAATTCAATCGCATTCTTAGGAATATTGATTATGAACGTTGTAATGAAAGAACCGATAAATAACGGGAAACATTTCATAAATAAAGAACCGATTTTTTTGATTGGAAACTCCAATTTAATAACAGATAGTGATTTAATCATTGGTACATCAAATAATAGTAATTCAATACATGAATAAACCAGAGATAATGAAATAGATAATAATAAATTCTTAAATAGGATTAGAGACAATAAGAAAATCACATTATATCCAATGATTCGAATTAAATAAGAAATTCCTGAAATAAACAACTTATCCATTTGTTGAAATCTTGATGAAAACAAATCTGCAAATACATCACATAAAATAAAAATACAATATGCTAAAGTCACAATTTTCTTTATAGGTGATAAGTTTAAATATCCTGAATATACAAATGCACCAATAATTACGACAATAGATAAGAATAACTTGAAAGCCAAATAATCTGAAAAACTATATTCTTCATCTATATCCGAAACTTGAAATTGTCTGGTCGAAAACCATCCAATAGTCAACATTAATTGAGCTATGCTGTATGCGATTGAAAATACACCTGCCTGATCTACCCCTATAATTCTAGTAACATAAATCATCAACAAAACATTTGAGCAAGAACTACATAGTGTTCCTAATGTATACCATAATGTATTTTCTTTTAAACTAACCTTTTTATTTAATAAAATATTGTGTACTTTAGACATATTGTATCCACCTTAAACTAATAAACAATCTGTCTAAAATTATATCATTTTATGAAGTTTTTTTAAACCAATGCTTAGAATTCAATTTCTTTTAAATATCTAGCCAATGCATCCTGCCAAGTAGGTAATGGTTTAAAACCATTTTCTGCGAGTTTAGATTTATCTAAACGAGAATTAAATGGACGAGCCGCCTTTGATAAACCATATTCTTCTGTTGTTACAGGATTGACTTTAGTAGTATATCCAGCTTGTTTAAAGATTTCACACGCAAAATCATACCAGCTTATATATCCACCTTCATTAGTCGCATGATAGTAGCCATATTTATCGGTTTCAATCATGTCTACTAATAATCTGGCTAAGTCAAATGTATATGTTGGCGTACCAATTTGATCATTTACTACTCGTAATGTATCAAATTTCTTTCCTACATTTAACATGGTCTTAATGAAGTTATTTCCATTCTTTCCAAACACCCACGCAATACGAACAATATAATACTTAGATAACGTATTTGAAACAGCTAGTTCTCCACCTAGCTTAGTCTGACCATATACATTCAATGGTTTATAATCTTTACAATCTGGTTGCCAAGGCTTAGTTCCTTGTCCATCAAATACATAATCAGTAGAAATATAAACCATCTTCGCATCTACTTCTTTACATGCATCCGCAATATTTTGTGTACCATCCACATTAATAGCTTTAACCTTAGCGTGTTTATCTTCATCTTCAGCTAAGTCTACCGCAGTCCATGCCGCACAGTGTACAACTACATCTGGATTTACTGCTTTAATTGTATTCATTACAGCTTCTGAATTTGTGATATCTAATGATACATATTCAGCTGTAGTCACATAAGAACCATCCTGAATACCACTATAGCTTTTAGCTAAGTCTGTACCTACTCCAACATATCCTCTAGAAGCCAATTCATTCATTACATCATGACCTAATTGTCCAGCCACACCTGTCACAAAAATCTTCATAAAATCTATTCTCCTTTGTTATATGCATTTGTTAAATAACTGCTCAGAGTCTTCTTTATTTTACTATACATGCAGTCTTTACGCAAGCACAAGCCTTTTCTCCGCATCAAACCTTCTACTCTATATCTGACACCAGATTTGTCTTATCAAAAATATTATTATACTGAAGAATTTCATATTCCTTTAATGCTTCTGAGCACTCCTCCGGCAAATCCAGATTTGATATCTTTTTCCCGAAAAGTTCTTCATAAAATTTGTTCTCAATTGCTGGCAACTGATTGCCAAACATCACGATCATCGCTTTTTCATCACGGTCTTTAAAATAATCCACAAGCTTTTCAAAAGCCTGATCCGTTTCTGCCAATGGATAACTCTTCTGATAATTGAGTTTTACTGTGCTGACAAAATCACCAGGGGTAGACTCATCATAACCTCCATGATTCCGCATGGTCACACAGAACGTAAATAATTTTCCCTCCCTTCTCTTTGTCCGCATATATCTCGACAAGCATGTTTCAGAAACTAAGTTGTTAATGTCAGACAACTGTCAGTCTATTTTTCGACTATTATTATCTAATATCAAATAAGGAAAAACCAAACAAACTGGAAGTAAACATATAAATGATAATCCATATCTAGGCCAATAAGTAATTGGAGTTGCAATAAGCAACGTTAAAATATTACCTATACACGGTACAAAAATTAGCACATACTTCATTTTTCCCTTTACTGCTGCTAAAAGAATCATAAAAAGAGCAATCCATAAGCACAACGCCACTGCTGGCATTGGCGTATATATTGAAAAATATTTTTTTAGTAGCATGTCCACTGCATTGTTTTTTCCAAGTAAACTCCCTATTTTAATATTGTATGGTTCTTCTAATGATCCTTCTTTCGGCATTCCCATTGCAATATTATTAGGATCATTATTTAATTCCCAAAAACTTAGTCCCCAAAAACCACAAGTATTTAATTCCCAAGCCTCTAAATATAATTTAGGATTTTTCACAAGTAACGACAACCATACTTTTATAAATTCACTTTGATGTGTATTAAAAAACTCTGTATTAAAATCACTGCTCCATTTAAAATGATCTACAAGTCCTGGGCTATAATTATCTTTATATTTCTCTAATGGCATAAGCTGATTCAAAAATTCTTTTTCATCCTCTGTCATGCTACCATTATAAACAACTGTTCTTGCCACCTGTTGAACAGGTATTCCATAAGATTCAATCGGATCTCCGGTAATTCCTAATATTTTATAACCAGGTCCCTGTACCAACCAAGTAAATAAAATACAAATAACGCTGCTAATTAAGACTTTTTTACATTTCCCCCACTCTAAGTACTTAACAAGAATCCAGAAAGCAATTATTGACACTGAAAATATCATGATATAAATTCCATTATTTCTTGAAAAGCCAATTCCTAACACACAGAAAATACATTGTAAAATATAATTTTTCTCTGTTGCAACTTCCCCCTTTGACCATATCAAATCGAATAATTTTAAGCTATAAAAATAAATTAGCACAGAAAAAACAGGATCTTTCCACATACTAATTGCGTGCTGTGCCCAAAAACGCGGAAACGCAAAAAACATTAATACAATTCCACAAATTACTTTAGATATATTTTTATTTCTTAACCAGCAGATACTATATGAAAAAATCCATGACATTAACAACATCTGAACAAGTGAATACAAGACACACGCAAAGGTATTGTTTCCAGTAAAAGAACTTAAAAGCAAACACCCTTTTATAAAAAGTTTTAATTATCACACCTTTTCCTTCCTTTATTATTATTGGTATTTGTCAAATTTTCCTCTGTTTTTTTCAATCGTTCCAAAGCAATTTCTTGTGTTAACTCTTTTACTCTCGTCTCTAAACTTGATAATTCCACTGTCATTAAAAAAACCTTTACCAGCAGAATAAATATTATAAATGCAAATACTAAATTTGCCGGAGAATATACTCCTAAAATTTTTGAGGCGATATCAAATATCTTAGGATATATTGCCATAATAATAAGAGCAACAGAAAAGATAACCCAAAAAATTGCGTATTCGATCTGCATTTTAAATTTCTTTATTTTTTTCAGCATAGAATATGTACTGACTAACGCCATAAAAATAAGCAACACTCTTAATGCTAATGACATTTCTTTTCCTCCTTACCTTTTGGGTCGCTCTCTGAAATTTTGCATAATTAATATTGATATCATCATTCGGAGCATATATATGATCGACTTTGTTACATTTAAATAACTTTCTCCCGTTTCTCTTTCATTCATGCTAACCTGAACTTCGGATACTTTGCAACCTTTTTTAATAAGAAAAGAAATCGTATCCGGTTCCGGTCCATAGTTTATATTATTGGCAAACTCTTTTAAAACGCTTCTGCCAAACAAACGCATTCCTGAGGTTGGATCCGTTATTCTTTTACCTGTCGTAACTTTTATTCCCCAACTGATTAAACGATTTCCAATCATGCGTGCCGTAAAAGGCTTTTTTTCGGTAACGAATCTTGAACCTATTACAATGTCATAGCCCTTTAAAATTTCTTTGTACATTTTTTCGATGTATTCGGGTCTATGCTGTCCGTCTGCATCAAATTGAATTGCATAATCATAGTTGTTGTAATAAGCATATTTCATTCCCGTTTGAAAAGCTCCTGCCAGCCCCAAGTTAACCGGTAAATCAATAATATTATATCCGTTTTCATGACAAATTTCAGAGGTTCGATCTTTTGACCCATCGTTAACCACTACATAATCAAACTGAGAATAATTTTTTGTAATGTTATTTATAACATTTTCTATACATTCTTCCTCATTATACGCAGGGATAATCAATAACAACTTCATTTTTCTTCCTCCTTTTGTCCATTATCCATTTGACTTTTCTGCGTTTTTATAAACCTTGTTGATAATCTTAGCAATTTTTTCCGGCCAAAACTTCTTTAACATTTCTAAATCTTCAATCGTTCTCAAATTCATCCCTATGATTTCAGTCGTAGTAGATCCTTCATGAACTCTATGTCCCATAAGTTTTTTCCCTGTATAAACAAACTCACCACTCATTCGTGATAATCTTTCCCACGCTTCCCAATCAATATTACTTTTATATCCTACTCTAAAAACTTTTTCAGGTAAATTATCTTTCACATAGGTAACAGCAGGACAGCAGATCGGATTTCCCATTGACAAAATTAATCTTTTAATCAAAACAGTCTTCCTGAGAAATTTTATTTTCAACGGTAAAAGCATAATTTTTTTGATCATTAAATTCTTAGTACGACTTATTTTTTTACCATTTTTTATTTCATAATAGTCGCAAAAAAAGATTAGTGGATTATCAGCCCGTTCCAACAGTTCAACTGCCTTTTCTGCATATTCTCTATCATATATATCATCTTGATGCGCAATCGTCACATAAGGCGTATTAACTTTACTATAAGCATAGTTCCAGTCACTTGCTATATTAGATTTATGATCCGCTATATATAATTTGATAGCATATTTCTCAGCCAATTCTCTGATAAACAAATTATCTGTCGAAGTAGTTATTATCACCTTACTTTTTATCGATTGGTTTTTTATGGATTTAATACACTCTTCCAGATATTCACTTTCCTTATATGCGCATATTACAAATGTATGTTTTATCATAATCTTACCTTTTACTTAATCTTTAAATTTTACCAATCAGCATCAAAAACCTTATAACTAACTCAGAGCTTATATTTGGTCTCCATCTTTTGGGATAAAAAGCTTTTTTTATTGATTTTAACAATGAATATTTTTCTCCACAGAACCACGATGCAATCTCAATATCATGATCATTACATACCGGTGAATATATTCTGACAAATTCCTGTGCACACGACCGTATATCTGAATTTCCCGTAGATAAAGTTTTCCACAGCCACTTAAATTTACTTGAAAGTTTACTCGATGACATACTTATGTCTAATCGCCTGTGCAATGAAGCAATCCTTTTATCGTAATATGATTCCCCAAATTTTGTTATTAAAAGACATGCCCACCAATCATGTGAAGTCAAATTATTAATTTCACAATCCAACATAAGCCTCCGACATTCTCCATTTATAACAATTGAAAAACCCTGATATAAACAATCTGTCAAAGAACGCCGGAAATCAAATTTATACTTTGGAGCCGTGCAAATTCCTAACTCATTTTCCATATCAGCTGACATCAATTTATACGAGCTATGAAACAATAATGGCTTTGTTTGATCCTGTTTTTTCATCCATTCTACAGCCCATTTTATTTTATCTGGAAGCCAAACGTCATCTTGGTCAGAAAAAGCCCAATAAGAACCTGTTTCTGCCTTTTTTAAGAGGGTCAAAAAGCTTTTACCCCACTTTACATTATCACCTCGAAAAAGCACAATTTTTCCTGCCTTCTCATATTCCTTTAAAATATTACAAGTATTATCCGACGAGCCATCATCTCTAACATAGATTCTTATATTTGGATATGTTTGTCCTAAAATACTATCGATTTGATCTTTTATATATTTTTCTCCATTGTAGGTAGAAATCAAGACATTTACAAGTTCTTCCATAACTCAATTTTCCTCTGGCCATTCATTATTTTCTATTAACGCCTGTTTAACTGCTTCTAAATAGCCATATCCATTAATTTTATCTGGTTCAAGCATAGAACCTTCTGCCCATTCATTCCAAGCTGCCACAAAAATCATATCTTTATGGTAAACCTCTTTAGCCCGCCTGATTTGTTTTGAAAAATATTGATGAAATAATTCCGGACTTGCATTGTTTACCACCAGACCATGTTTTCCTTTTCGTGGTGTATTATCCCATCCAGTAAAGGCTCCCGGTATTCTCTTTTCATCCGTTGGCTTTCTATTGATAACACACTCCCACAATTTTCCATAATCCATTAGTTCCAGCTTCGTCACATCCATATTTATTTTCACTTTGAATGTTCTTTGCAGAAAAGATAAAAATTTGTAGCCATTTTTGCGGATGAACATCATCCATTTACTTCTATAATCATAAAAAGCATATGCAGGCTGATGTTCAACGCCAAAGTCAAAACGTGAATCATCTTTATGCTTCTTCATTCCAAAATAGTAATTTTGATATGCAAAGCTAATACCTTTCAAACCTTTCTCTACCGCTTTTTTTTGCCAATAATCAAGCATCTCATTTAAGTTTGAGACATCTTCCGGGTTAAAAATCAATAATAACGGCTTTCCTTCTACACAAATATACCTTTTATCTGAAAAAAAGGTATATAAATAGTCAAAATGTGCATCCCAGTCTTCTTTTCCACCATATGTCTGTGCTATCAGCATCGTGTTATTTCCACTCCAGGAATCAGTCCACGAATGGTTTGCCCAGGAGATACAATATCGAACATTTATATCTTTATTATCACGCAACAGTTCTAATGGTTTTTCCAGAAGTTTACGGCCCTGAATCCAATAGTGATAAATGCAAAAGCCATATATACCATACTTTTCAGCTAAATCAGCCTGCCACTTCAAGGTTTCTACATCTGTCAAGTCATAATAATTATCATTTAAAGGTTCCATTGGCTGCATATGTCCTTCATATAAAGGTTTTGCATTTTTTACATTTGTCCATTCTGTAAAGCCTTCTCCCCAGAATGCATTATTTTCAGGAATCTCGTGAAACTGTGGCAAATAAAACGGAATAACTTTCATTTATTGTTCCTCTCTCTCGTTATAATTTTTTAATTTTATTTCCTATAAATCCCGCACATAACAATATTTGTAATGCTAACGTCAAAATCAATACAATATTAACACCATCCATGCTATATTTTTTTATATAATATATTGATAATACAATACATCCGATAAGACTACAAGCATTAGATATAAGTAAACCTTTAAAATCTCTCAGTACTGTTAAGATAGAACAGGAAAACCAGACTAATGCTGTTAATATCGAACATATAATAACTGGAATTAACATATATGCATATGGTTCTATTTCTTTGCCAAAAATCAAGCACAATGCCCATTTTCCTAATACCTTAGCACCTCCCAAACTAAGTAGTGCAATAATTGTTATTGCTCCCAGACATTTAAATAATAATTTTGAAAATCTGTTTTTGCTTCTATTAGACAACTCCAGAGCAAACAATGACATAATTGGGCTAAATACATATGTAGCCATTACCTGTACTACTGTTGCCGGCATTGAAACTGAAGAATATATTCCCAAGATACTGCTTCCATAATATAATTCCAGGATATATCTGGGAATAGAAGTTATTGCTGTTGACATAAAAACGTACACAACAAGGGGGAAACATTCTTTTAATAGTTCTTCAACTTTCTTTTTATTTCTACCTGTCCAAATTTCATCTATTTTTCCGGCTTTTGGAACATCATATAACCCAATCACCAGATAAGATATTACTACCATAAGAAGAATACTTACTTCGAGTTTTTTCCAAATATATAGCGACACTACAAATGCAGTACAATTAAGTAACCCGCGTATAATAAATGATTTTCCAATAATATCCATACTCCATTTTTTCTGGTCTATTCCATGAAAAACATCTACCAGCGCTTCGTGAGCCTTAAAAATCATATATAAACAAATGACTATGATTGTTTTTAAATCATACCTGTTTATTACTGTAAAAATCAGACATCCTATTATTGCAACCAAACAGGTAACAAATCTTGAATCTATATATTGCCTATTTTCATATTTACCTGAAATATCTGAAACCTGATAATTTCTCATTCCATAAATTGCAATTCCGTAAAAGACATTTGCTATTGACATTGCCAAAGAATAAGTTCCAGCATCATCAAAACCAGATATTCTTACTATGAAAACACTTAACAACCACTGAGTAAGCATATAAATAAAACTGCCTGCCGAACTCCATAAGATATTATTTTTTACATTTATTTTTGTATCCATATAATCACCTACATATCCTTATCTGGTCAGTGTATTTTGAGTTATATCAATTATGACCAAACACTGAAGTACAACATTTAGGTACATTAAATTCAAATGCAAACGAATCTTTTTTTTCAAAAACAGTCTACTCAAAAGAACCATGATAAGCGGAATTAAAGGTAAAAAATACCTTCCTTGTATACCAGCAATCACTACATAATTTTCTGGTGTAAAAGATAACATCATGCTCAATGCAACCAATCCATATATTCCTGCACATACACCCAGCAGCAAAAAGATATGCCAACAAGACACTTTCTTAATTCCACAGCTTTCCTCAAAATCCGTCACACAACTCAATAAGAAAACAAGCAAGATACAAATAATAAGCATCTCATTCACATTAAAATCCCACCATCCTAATGTATATCCAAACATATCTTTTATATATTTAAAAGCATTCAACATAGTTGTATTGAAAAAAATCAGCAAAATTTTTATAGGATTTTTAAGTATCCCATTAACAGAATACGTTATTATTTGTTCAGAACTATATTCCACTGAATCTCCACTTATAGCAACGACAGTGGCTAAATTATACAATAAGCAAACCACGGCAGCACAAATAAGCATTCCGATACATAAAACACACCACTTTCTAGGTTCTTTTATTGTTTTATTAACACTTATTAATAACGGCAACAATGCAAACAAGCAATATACTGCTTTTTGTGGAATCAAAAATAACATTACAATAAACAATAGTATTATATTTCTTTTGGTTAATTTTCTTTTTTCCGTATATGCATACTCTAATACCATTGATAAAAAAAGCCAAGATAAGCCAATCAATACTGCATCATAAGAAAACGAAGCCCCTAAGCTTAAAGCCATCGGACTTAAACCAGCCACAAAAAGAGCTCCCCTCCCCCATGGAATAATTTTTATCGATAAATAAACTAATATTATGTACGCAAGCAAATTACAAAATTCACCAAATAAAATCAAATATATTGTTTTTAAATTTGCTAAGCGTGCAATTGTTATTCCTACTATTCCGGGTAAATATAATAAAGGAAACTTTGCCACTCCATCTGTTTCTACTTCTGTTAATTCTGTATTTCTTTCCTGCCTTTGTGCAAAATATATAAGTTTCTGATAATCAGCCACATCCGGCTGTTTATCGTATAAATTCTGCATAGATACATCTTCTGTTCTCATAAATATTTTATTTGCTTTTGTATCATCCTTAATTCCCAGCAGAACGTTGGAATAGTGATATGTGGAAACGCTGTGCACAATTGAATCTGGCGCACTATTAACTGGCATAATAATCATATATATAACACCAAAAAGTAGCGCAAATATTAGAAAAATATTTTCAGTTTTCCAATTAGCTTTTTGTAAAAAAACAATTGCCGCTATTATTAAAATAACTATTACAAAACATCCTAATGCAAAATACCATTTCAAAATTTCCTGATTATTATTTTTTGTAATAAGTTTAAAACTTAAGTCCCCTTCTTGCACTTCCCCATTAACGTCTAAGCCACCATTAGGATATTGATTATATTTAGATCCCAAAAAACAAGCTATATTATTTCGAGAATTTATGTAATCTATAATTATGCTATAATGATAATTTTTTCCTTCCATGTTATAGTTCGAAAAATCAATTCCTAATTCATTACCTGTTATAGTTGCCGTATTTACTTTTCCCTCATATACTACGTCGCTATTATCTTTATTTAAAATTGTAATTTTAACATTCTTATGCTGATTGCTACTAATAGACAACCTTACACCACTAAGCGGTTTATTACTGGTGAAGTCCTGAACGATACTTATCTCACAGCCTTTGTTATTTCCATATTCTTCACTTGTGTCTATATTAAAATCAAGTATTCTTTCTTTTTCTTCAACTTGTTTTTGTATATACAAAACATACGTTCCCACGAAAAACAAAAACACTAACACAAAACTTATTATTACTTTTATAAAGTTAGAACTTATCTTTCTCTTATGCATTGTGCTTATCCTTTTTACCACTGCCATAATTTCATATTTACTTTTCATTTTCTAATATTTTACTTATATACATTCTTGGATAAATAACATATTCATACGTTTCCTTATCCTGGTCAAAGACTGCAATTTTTTGGTTTCCTTTTATGATTCCTTTTATTTTTATTTTGTCTCCCACTTTGAATAATATTTCATTTTCTTTCTTATCATAGCTGCAATAATATAATTGATTTGTATTTTCTTTTCTGAGCATCATATTAACCTTATTATTATCATAATCAATATGCATGCGTACAATATCCGCCGATATTTCCTGGGTTTCTCCCAAATATTCATAAGGATAAGTACAAATTTCTTCATAATCAAAAGTCAATTGCTTATTATTCAATTTAGTATTTTTAAAATCCCCAGCGAACAACGTAATAATAGGCAAAGTATTTTCTAGTTCATAATCAATAATTTGATTTCCTTTTGCACCTGGCAAAAATGATTCATTAGATGCCAACAAAGATATATTGCTTATAGATTTTAAGTTAGTTTCCTTATATAATGATGATCTATATAAGCTTGAACATTCAAATATACTACACTCTTCTAAAAAGCCATAAAGCACTACTTCATCACCAACTCGAAAATTTGCAACCTGAGCCTGTATATTCATTGCTCCCACAGTATTTCCGTATTGGCAAATATAAATATTATTTTCTTCATCTCTAATTTTAATGTATTGTGTATTCCAATCTTCAAAAATATCCATGACTTTTCCTTCTATTTTTAAAGGTTCATCAACATATTTTTGCGGTCTTGATAAAATCAAATTGTACTTTTCTTTTGCATCTGCGGCCTTTAACTTCAACTCTTCTATAGGTTCGCTATCATAAAACCAGTCAATACCTTGAATTTTTCCTGCTGAATTATATTTTGAAATTTTACTTGCCGGCACACCTTTCTTACACCGAAAGGTTTCATATTCTCCATTTTTCTTTCTGCAAATTACCTTCCCTTCTGCCAGACCGTTTTTAAAATCAGCCTCCACAACTACCCCTGTTTCCAAATACTCAATTGTTCCTTTTCCTGATAATTTTCCTTTTTCCCAATTACCCGATACTTTTATTTTATTTTCATCAGTAGACGCAAAGCTCCCCTCACCATCTGCTAATGAATCATTCAACTCGCCCTCATATACTCCTACAGCAGAAATATTTAAAAAAGAAAACTCTGTTTTGATTTCTGTTTTCTCTTCAACTTTTTTATGACATCCTGCCAAAACAAATACCATACAAATTAAAGTAAACAGCAAACTTAACCTCTTTTTATTTTTTCGATTCATCTATAGCCTCCTGATTCATTTTTTACTTATGACAACTTAATTCCTTTACAATTGTGAGTCAAAATTCAATAGCACTATTGAATTTAATAATTCTAATCTATTTTTCTCAGTGTATCATAATTTACACTTTTCTACAATATAATCGGTTTTTAAATTACAATCATTTTAAGAAATATTCCCGCCATCATAAGCAGCGCCGGTATTCCCACCGCAAGTCTTCCGTACACATCCTGCCGGATATCGATGATACATCTTTTATTTCCCAGAATCAGCATCAGCGGAAGCAGAAGCGGATAATAGTATCTCGCCTGGACTCCGCTGATATGAGTAGCGCCTACCGGTGTATAGGAAAGATACAGCGCGCTCCAGATCAGCCCCAGGACCACAAAGAGGATGACTCCCAGAGAAAGCTTATATTTCTTTTCCATTACCAGGCAGTCTTCCTTTCTGGAAAGGAAGGTCATACCAAAGATCCAGGGAACCAGAATATAGCTCCACCTGGAGGAGAGTTCTCTCATCCGGCCAAAGCAGGCCAGTCCCGCGGTGCCGGCAAAATAGCGTCCAAACTCGCTGATGACTTTTTTAAAGAACAGTTTGATATACTGCAGAGGATAAGCAAGAATGCTGCGAAGCTGCAGAACTACATCTGTATCTCCGCCTCTTGAATCGCCTGTCGTGCCAATCTCATTGTTTGCATTCCAGATCAGTGTCGGAAGAACAAAGGTCATAAGAACGGCAATCAATACCGCACTGACCAGTCCGAAAAACAGTCTTTTCTGTTTTTTATCTCTGAAAATTTCTCCCGGAACAAAGTAGCATACCGCGATCATTGGAATATACACTGCTTTTGACAGGGAACCAAAGCCAAACATCAGAACGCTTCCGAGAAGATATCGGAAAGCCTTTTCGCTTTTTCCTTCCAGAACTACCTTCAGCCACAGGACCATTCCCAGCATCATAAACACATTCAGGGGCACATCATAGGTATAGGTCGTGGCAATATAAACCTGGGTCGGCACCATGGCCAGCGCCGCAATCAGTTCTTTTTTCTTTGGCATCAGCCGGATTGCAAAAAACATTCCAACCGCATACAACAAAAGATTCATCAGTTTACCGAGCATAAACAGCCGGTTGAAGGACAGATGAAACAGCCGCCCCAGCCAGATGCCGAAAGCCTGAAGGAAATAACCTGTATAGGCACAGTTGACGCCGATATTATATTCTGCCGTTCCCTCATTGGAATGGTATTTGTCATTCAGATACTGAGTGAGTAGTTCTTTTTCTTCCGCTGTATTGTAACTGTCTTTTGCAAGGCGCTCACACATCAGCTCATAGGTATCACTGGTCTTTATGTCCCCGCCGCCAAAGGAAAGCTGATAGGCCCTGTCAAAATGAATCTGTTCGTCCCAGCCATTCTCGATGACTCCCTGGGAAAAAATTGTAAAACCTCCCAGAATCAGGATGGCTCCTGCCGTTGTCCAGTCCAGATGCTTCCGGAACCATTGTTTCTTTGTAAAAATCACATAGAGGAAAAAAGGAGCAATCATGAAAAACAACAGGCGGTATTTATTGACTGCTGTGCTGCTGTAGAGACGAATGCTTACCAGCTCCGCTCCTTTGGGAATGACCAGCGTCAGAATCTTCACATCTTTATCCAGATTCGTAAAACCGCTTCCCAGCTCCGGCCAGTAGGCATCGGTTACTGTTTCCAGTTCTTCTGTTTTAAACACATTGTCATACCGGACATAAAAGGAATAATCGGTTTTTTCCGGAGTGTTCAAAATCACCTGCATTTTCTTTATGTAGGTTGGCTCTTTCAGCAGCAGACGGACACTATAATACTTTTTTTCCACAGCTTCCAGTTCTTCCGGCACTTTTCCGCCCGGTTGATAAAGAATATCTGTTGTTTCCCCTTTTACAAACGTATGATAATTAAATCCGATCAATTCGATTCCAAAAGCCAACGCGATAATCAAAAAGGCAACCACGATTTCTTTCAGAATTTTTTTCAGAACCTCTCTATCCATTCCCATTTATTTTCCACCCAAAACCTTCCGGATTTTCCCCGGAAGCCACAACAGTGCATGCCCCAGACGATAAGAATGGGAGCTTCGGACTTCTTCCAGACGCTTCTCATAGTCTGCCTCCAGTTTTGTCCTTCTTTGTTCTTCTGCTTTTCTGCATTGCGTCACAATGACTTCCCGGTGCGGAGAAAGGCCTTCTTTATAATGCCGCAGAAGTGTCTCCATCATGGTCCGGCAATCTTCGGAAGCCTCTGTAAAGGTCAACGTTCCTTCCAAAACCTGTTTCCAGGCAGCTGCATAATCAAAAGATGCAACCTGTTCCACCAGTTTTCTTGCGTCCTGGCCCATCTTTTTCCTGTATTCGTCATCTTTTAATAAAGAAATCACAGCCTTTGCTGCCCCTTCCACATCTCCCTCCGGCACTGTGATCAGCCCCTGATCGGTCTTATAGAGTTCCACATAGGGAAGGGCAAAGCAGACTGAGGGCAATCCGTACAGCCTGCTTTCAATATTCGTACAGGGGAAGCCTTCCACCCGGGAGGTACTGATGCAGACAGCAGCGCTCTGATAAAAGCGTTCCACGTCTTTCTGAAAACCGCACAGCAGAATTTTTTCCTCCATATGAAGCTCTGCGATCCGATTTTTCAGCTGCCCGGTCAGGGCTTCGTCCCCTTTTCCGACAATCAGAAGCTCGGCCTCCGGAACTTCCTTTATGACTCTTGCCGCAATTTCCACGGCTGCGGCGGGATTCTTTTCTTCGGAAATTCTTCCCATCCAGAGCATGGAGAAACTGTCCAGGGAAGCCATCTTTTCCCGACCCACCGAAAGATCGACCGGGTTCGGCATATAGGTGACACGGATTCCCAGACCCCGGTAAAACTCCACATCGGTTCTCGAGAGTGTCAGCAGGCAGTCGCAGAAGCGATACAGGAAGGGCATTTTTACAAAGGTCCTGTAGTAGCCTTCCATGGCAAATCGTGAAAAAACGCTGTGCGTACAGACAACAAAAGGAATCCTATGGCCTTTCAGCATCATAAGATCCCAGAATAACATATTTCCAAGATAAGCATGATAAACCATGAGGTCTATCTGCTCCTCCTCTATTATTTTCTCCAGCATTTCTGCTCTGGCCTCATAGTTTCCGCTTCTGATTCCTGCACAGTTCGGAAGCACCAGCCGCTTTACTCCTGCCGGAAGCTCATAATCCTCTGCACAGGGTTCTTCGTCTGTCAGAAGAACCACTTCATAACCCATAGAACACCAGAGCGGAATCAGCTGTGAGACCACTCGCTGTACCCCGCCATTGGAAAGCCGGTGATAATAGGTTGCAATTTTTTTCACCTGGCGGGCGTGAGCCTCTTTCAGCCCGGAACGTTCCAGCTGCTCCGCCAGTTCGTCTTCTTTTCCGTAATATTTTTTTTCAAGGAAGCAGACGACTTCCTTTAATCCATAAATCTGCGTTAAAAGATCATAGCCTGATCCTTTTTCTTTCTGATTCAGCTCTTTTTCCCAGGTATTTACAGCCGTCTCAAGCGTTTCGTTTTCCATATCGTTTTGAAATTTCAGCAGATCCATAAACTGTTCCT
>ENA-OPDD01000122-OPDD01000122.1-human-gut-metagenome-genome-assembly--contig:-NODE-122-length-52349-cov-6.699029_pt1 | contig 52349 bp, 48 predicted proteins | sample MGYA00241574_ERZ501499 | MGnify/ENA primary metagenome ERZ501499 (study PRJEB25962, sample SAMEA2042576) | human gut metagenome | biome: human gut; feature: human-associated habitat; material: faeces...
AAAAGTTCTTTTCGTCATGCCTAAATTTAATCCAATATTCACATTTTCAAAGATCTATTTAAAACTAACTAAAAAATCTAGTTATTTTTGTATTTTCAAACTTTTTCATAAAAAATACTTGAATTTTATATAGTTAGCTTTCATTAAACAGTAGAGATAACTTCCAAATTTCTGCTCCATATTGTTTCGTTTTACATACTGACTTGATTCAATTACCGTCTTTTTAGATATAAGCTTATTCATAAACAGAAATAGGAAGAATGACGTTTTTTCTAACTGACTCAAAGGTCTAAAAAGAGCTACGTCATTTCTTCTCTAAGACTTTGTTCTCATTACATGCCTGCAAAAAGAAAAAGCCAGGAATATTATATCCTGACTTGAATACCATGAATAACTAAACAAACAGTTGATTCTCTTTCAATAGAAATGATTCTTGATCTGTTCATCTACATTATACAATTCTATATTAACCAGAATACTTTTCTTCCTGGTTTCATAATACGAAAAGAGATGCCGAAAATTTTTTGCGATTAATAGCACCTAAATATGCAGCAGTTTATATTTTAGATCGAAGTACAGATACTTTTCGTGATATTTTAGCTCCAGAAGCATTTCGTGCATTTGCCAAAGACACAAAAGGTTCCTATTCAGATGCGATGCAATTATATCGAGATCAATATGTAGCTTGTGATTATCAAGAAGTGATTGATCGAGTTTTAGACTATGATTATGTTTATAATATTTTAGCTTCTGGTAATCAGGTGAATGTTACGTATCGTAAAAAGGATGGTACCTTGATTCGTCTGAAAATTGATCGGTATTCAGATAATGATGAGAATCTTTCTATATGGGTATATACAAATGAAGATAGTGAAGATGCGCTATATGGAGAGCTTGGTGAGGCTCGCTTTCGCATTCGGTTTGATGATAATGAAAGGCCAGTAGAGTTTGTAGGAAGTGAAAGTCTATCTGAGATGCTTTATGGATTTAAAGGTGAGACGCATATTTCGTGTTCTATGCTTTGGAATCATATGCATCCTCAAGATATTGATGTTGTTAAAGAAGAGTTTAAAAACATTCATGATACGAGGGATTCAACCGTAACATATGAGGTAGAGTATCGTCTTCAGAATAAAGACAAACAATATCGTTGGTATCGTGCCATTGGAAAGCCTGTTTTAAATGAAAAAGGAAAGATAGTAAGTGTTTGTGGATTCCTTATCGATATTCACAAACATAAAGAAAAAAACCTTCTTCAACAGCGTTTTATTTCTGGTTTGAGTCATGAATATGTCACGGTATGGGTGATCAATCATGATTTAACGGTTGAATTGTATCAACAAACAAAAAAAGGGGATCATATTGCTCAAGAAGCAATTGAGGAGTTTGCCAAAGAAAATAATTATCAAAAGAGCATGGAGAAATATGCTTCAGAATATGTTTGTGAAGAAGATCGAGAAGATTTTTTAAGAAATGTGAATTATCGTGTCGTTCGTGAACGAATCAAGACAGAAAAAGTATATCCGGTTGTTTTTCAAAGAAAATTTAATGGAAAAATAGATTATTTCCAGGCTTGTTTTGCGCAGATATCGGAGGATACAGATGATTTTGTGATGGGCTTTAAATTGGTGAATGACATTGTTGAGCATGAAAAAGAAAGAAATGATCGATTGGAAGAAGAAAAACAAATTCTAGAAAGTCTAAGCTCTGACTTTACGGCTATCTATTATTTGGAAGTTAACAGTGGTAAATTTGAATCTGTTCATATTCAGGATGAAACCAATGCGAGTGAATTAATAAGAAGTTATTCAGGGTATAAAGATTTTTATGAATATGCTTATCAATATGCGATGCGTTATATTCCTAAGGAGGAGCAGCCTGAGTTTTTATGGTGGTTTTCTCGTGATAATTTAAAATCCTTGTTGAAAACACAAGTGAGTCTAACGCAGAATTATCGTTGTTATCCAAATGCGCAGAATCATCAATATTTTGAAACGAAAGTTGTTAAGGTGAGTGAAGATGAAGAGTCGTGTCACGCATTACTTGGGTTCCGTTATATTGATGATATTATCAAAAAAGAAAAAGCGACGCAGAAAAGGTTACAGAATGCTTTAGAGGAAATAAAGAGGAGTAATGAAACGATTTCTACAATTGCGAAAAGTTATAGTTCAATTTATAAAGTTGATTTTGAAGCAGATACATATGAAAGAATTTCAGGAAGTGACATTATTCCTAAAACGGGGTGTGCATCTGAAAAAATGTTTGATGTATGTGAACAGGATGTTGCACCGGAATATCGAAATATCATTCATCAATTTGCGAATATAGAAACATTAACTTCACGACTTGAAAAAGAAGAAGATGTTTTAGCGGAATATCGAATGGCGGATGGCAATTGGCATAAATTGCGTATTATTGTTTCCAAAAGAGATGTGAACGGAAAAGCAATTCAAGCCATTGCGACAATTCGTACAATTAGTGAAACAAAGCGTAAAGAATTAAATTTATTCTTTGAAGCAGAACAGGCAAAGCGTGAGGCAAAAATAAAAACTCGATTTTTACAGAGTATGTCTCATGATATGCGTACGCCATTAAATGGTATTGCGGGTATGCTTCATATTGCAGATCAAAATCCAAAGAATTTAGAGTTACAAAAAACTACTCGAAATAAGGTTCATCAGTCTTTAAATTATTTGATTTCTTTAGTCAATGATGTTTTGGATATGAATGATTTAGAAAGTGATCATTTCACAGAGGAAGAAGTTGATTTTGATATTACTAAATTATTAGGAAACATGAATATTGATGCACAACAATTGGCACAAGAAAAGAATATTCAATATGTTTTGGATTGGTATGAAGGTCAATTGAGTCATTCAAATTTTAGAGGGTATCCAATCTATCTATCACGAATACTGATGATTGTTGTACAAAATGCCGTTAAATTTACACCAGAAAATGGAGAAATTCATGTATGGATGAATGAGAAATGTTTAGATGATTCGACATCGCTTTTAGAATTTAGATGTAAAGATAATGGAATCGGAATGAGTCAAGATTTTATTAAACATGCCTTTGATTTATTTGCGCAAGAAGATAGTTCTAGTAGATCCACATATCAAGGTACAGGTCTTGGTTTGTCTATTGCCAAAAAACTTGTGGAGTATATGCATGGAAATATTCAATTGGAAAGTGAAAAGGGTATTGGAACTACTGTTTCAATTCAGATTCCTTTTAAGTTAGGAAAATCAATTGAAAACAAAAATAATAGGAATCAACAAATATCGTTAGAAGGTTTATGTGTGCTTGTGGCAGAAGATAACGACTTGAATATGGAAATCGTTGAATATATGTTAGAACGTAATGGTATTCAGGTTGTATGTGCAAAAGATGGTCAAGAAGTAATAGATTTATTTGAAAAGAGTGAAGTAAATGAATTTGATTTTATTCTTATGGATATCATGATGCCAAAATTAAATGGTTTGGATGCGACAAGAAAGATTCGCGCTTTAAAACGATTGGATGCAAAGACAGTTCCAATCATTGCGTTGAGTGCCAATGCATTTGTAGAAGACATAATGAATAGCAAGATAGCAGGTATGAATATGCATTTGGCTAAGCCTTTGGATGAAACAAAGCTAATCAATGCTTTAAAACAATGTAAAAAGGATGAAGATTTTAAATGATCTTCATCCTTTTCTTAATATGTTTCCTTTGTAGAAATTTCAGCTGGCTTATTTAAGATATACATGAATTCTTCACCCGTAATTGTTTCTCTTTCATATAAGAATTTGGCAAGTTCATGTAACTTCATTTTGTTGTCTTCTAGAATTTGATAAGCCTCATCATGTGCTTTTTTAATTAATGCGATGGTTGCCTCATCAATCTTAGTCGCTGTTTCATTTGAACAAGCTAAAGATGTATCGCCACCCAAATATTGGTTGTTTACTGTTTCTAAAGCTGTCATACCAAATTCGTCTGACATTCCTAATCGTGTAATCATGGCTCTGGCTAGTTTCGTGGCTTGTTCAATATCGTTGCTCGCACCACTTGTGATTGAATTAAAAATTAATTCTTCAGCACAACGACCACCTGTATACACCATGATTTTTTGGAAAGCTTCTTCTTTTGATAATAAGTTTTGTTCGTTCTCTTCTACTTGCATAGTGTATCCCAAAGCCCCTTTTGTACGAGGAATAATTGTGATTTTATGAACGGGAGCCGTATTTTTGCATTTGGCAGCGACTAGAGCATGACCAATTTCATGATAAGAAACAATCATTCTTTCTCGATTTGAAATTACAGCCCCTTTCTTTTGTTCACCCGCAATAACGATTTCAATGGCTTCTTCCAAGTCTTTTTGAACCACCGTTTTACGATGGTCACGAACCGCTAATAAAGCTCCTTCATTAATGATGTTGGCAAGTTCGGCACCACTGGCACCTGCACTAGCTCTAGCGATTACGTTAAAGTCAATGTTGTTAGAGCATTTGATATCTTTGGCATGTAATTTAAGAATGGCTTCACGACCGGCAAGATCAGGAAGTTCAACAGGAATTCTTCTGTCAAATCGACCAGGACGCGTTAAAGCAGGATCTAGTGAATCAGGACGGTTTGTGGCGGCAAGCAATACGACGCCTTTGGATCCATCAAATCCATCCATTTCAGCAAGCAACTGGTTCAATGTTTGTTCACGCTCATCATTACCATTCATGCCTGCTCCATCACGTTTTTTACCAATGGTATCAATTTCATCGATAAATACAATACATGGAGCTTTTTCTCGAGCTTGTTTGAATAGGTCACGCACTTTTGCCGCTCCTCTACCGACAAACATTTCAACAAATTCACTACCTGAAATAGAGAAGAATGGAACGCCAGCCTCACCCGCAACGGCTTTGGCAAGTAATGTTTTACCTGTTCCAGGAGGACCTACTAATAAGGCTCCTTTTGGCATTTTGGCACCAATCTCTTTATATTTAGCTGGATTGTTTAAGAAGTCCACAATTTCTTGTAGATTTTCCTTCGCTTCTTCTTGTCCAGCAACATCTTTGAATGTTTTTCCTGTTTGTTCACCAACATAGACTTTGGCATTGCTCTTTCCTAGATTGCCTAGACCAAAACCAGAGCCTTGTGAAAATGACATTTGATCATCTCCGCCCATTTTCTTTTGCATACGCTTAAACATCCATGATCCAAATGCCCAGAAAATGATTAATGGTAAGAAAAAGGAAATTAAACTCGATAAAATTGGATTCATTTGTTCTTGATAGACTTGTCCAAATTTAGCACCGGATTTATCCAAACGATTGACTAAATCTGAATCATTCATAACACCTGTTTTATAGGTTTTATCTGTTGAATTTTTCTTTAAAGTGTAATAAATATTGTTGTCTTCAATTTGAACGGTATCAATCTTCTTTTCTTCAATCTTATTTAAGAAATCGGAGTAGTTTGTGGTTTCAAGCTTTGATTGTTGAAACATAGGGAATACGATAAAGTTTAAAGCCATAATAACAATCAATATAATTGTGTAATATCTGTATAAAGGTTTCTTTTGTTTGTTCATGAGTGTTCCTCCTTAAGAAATTGATTACATTATACACCTTATTAGCACTTTCGCAAGCAGAGTGCTACACATTCCGTAATTCCACATAATTTAAAAGAAAAAGTACCGCCATTGCGATACTTAATGAGTTGTGATACGCGTAATATGCACAATTAAATATATTTTTTCATCACGCGTAATTTGTTTATGTAGTAATCTATCGATATATTTTTCAATTTGTTCTACGCAGTCTAATGCAGAAGAATTCTTGATAATATATGTATAATATATATCATCATTTTCATTTTCAAGCATTTTATTTTCTAAAAGTCGTTGTAAGAAAAATTGCATGTGAACAACAAATCTTGAATAGTTTAGCGAATTTTCATCAATTGTATAGCCATAATGTAATTGAATGATTTGAAAAATATCTTTTAACATTTTGACCATCAACATACCATTTTCTGTTGAAAGATCGTTCGATTTGATTTGTGCATTCACAAAGTGAAAGGCAATATTTCCGGCTTCTGTTTCAGGCAATTGAATATGAAGTGTTTCATTAATGTAGTCTACAGCTTGTAAACCAAGCATAAATTCATTTGGATAAAATTTTTGGATTTCCCACAACATTCTATTTTGTAGAACAATGCCTTTTTCATATCTTTCTACCGCATATAACAAGTGATCTAACAAGGTCACAAAGATTTGTTTGTTGAATGGAGAAGAAATTTTAAGTTGTGCCATTTCAATGATGTGGTGCACAATTTCTAAATAGATGTCGGGTGCGTTTTCTAAAACTTGAAGATATCCATTTTTATTTGTACTATCTTGAAGAACATATGTTTTTTCTATATCTTCATCTCTAATTTCGTCTCCTACTTTATAGTGAAAACGCAGCCCCTTTCCCATCACAATCATTTCCTCATGATTATCATTCACTAGAAGCATATTGTTGTTTAAAAATTTTTCGATAATCATGTGAAGTACCTCATATACCTAGATATTCTTTCCGTTTTCCTCAATTACTTGTTTGTACCAGTAGAAACTGTCTTTTTTATATCGTTTTAATTCTTTTAAATCAAATTCATCACGATCGACATAAATGAATCCGTATCTTTTCTTATAGCCTTGATGTGTACTAACAACATCAATGGCAGCCCAAGGACAATAGCCAAGCATTTTGACACCATCTGTAATGGCTAAGCGCATTTGGTGAAGGTGTTTTTGAATAAAATCAATACGATATTGGTCATGAATACATCCATCTGGTTCTAATGTGTCATTGGCACCAATTCCATTTTCTGTAATCAGAATAGGAAGTTGGTAACGTTCATATACCTTTCTTAAAGTATATCGGAATCCAACAGGATCAACAACCCATCCATACTGCGTTTTCTCTACGTATGGGTTCTCACTAGGTCGATACACGCCTTGTTCACCTAGCATAATTTGTTGGTCACCCGCTCTTGCAGCTACATCGGAAGCATCTCCTTTACTTGCAGCTATAGTTGCGGTTGAATAATAATTCATGGCGATAAAGTCTGGGCTTGCGCCTTTTAATGTTTCAAAGTCTCCATCTTGAATTTCTGGAGCGATATTACGATCTTTTAGGTAAGACCATGCCAAAGGGTGGTATTTTCCAAATGCACAAACATCGACAAAGTTCCAACAGCGAAGTACTTCCCAGTTGTGAGCAGCAATCGCATCATTTGGATTACAAGTAGCTGGATACATAGCTGTTAAATTTAGTGCAGGTCCGATTTTTCCTTCTGGAACCATATTATGGAAGAGTTTCATGACTTTTGCCTGAGCAAGCATCATATGGTGGTTTTGTTGATACAAATCTTTTTTAGATGGTAATTTTCCGCCTTTAGGTAATCCAATTGCACCAGGATGTAGAATCATCGTATTTTGTTCGTTGATCGTTAGCCAATACTTTACTTTTGATCCATAGTGGATAAATAATACTTTGGCATATTCAACAAAGGCTTCAATCGTATCACGGTTTAACCAACCACCCTTTTCTTCTAGGCAATATGGTAAATCAAAGTGATACATTGTAACAACAGGTTCGATGTTGTATTTTAGACATTCATCAATGACATTGTTGTAGAATTCGATGCCTTTTTCATTCACTTTACCCGTTCCATTTGGTAAGATACGAGTCCATGCGATAGAGAAACGATAAGCTTTTAATCCCATTTCTGCAAATAGGGCAATATCTTCTTTATATCTATGATAATGATCAGAAGCTACAGAGAAATCAGCAACATCACTTGGGTGTTCATACATGTCAATGATAGATGGGCTTTTACCATCTTCATCAATGGCACCTTCAACTTGGTATGCTGAGGTAGATGCTCCCCACAAAAAGTTTTGAGGGAAGTCTTTTAATTTAGAATAGTGCATGGTTTACCTCCTAGGCTAAAGAAATTAATTTGTTTCCATGTTGAATGGTTGTATCATTTTCGAATTGAAGGGAACTGAAATTCTTTGAATTTGTGATGATGATTGGAGTGGTTGTGTCATAACCTTCTTCTTTGATTTTGGCTAAATCAAAAGTTAATAGTAACTGTCCCTTTTTAACTTCTTCATTGACTTGAATTTGAGGACTGAAATATTTTCCTTGTAGATTAACAGTATCAATACCTACGTGCATTAAAATTTCTGTTCCATTCTTTGATTTTAATCCAATTGCATGACCCGTTGGGAAACATACAGTAATTGTTCCATCACAAGGAGCATATAAATTTCCTGTGCTTGGTTCGATTGCGATACCTTTTCCCATGATTTCTTGTGAGAAGACATCGTCATTTACTTCGGATAGTGGTTTTACAGTTCCATCACAAGGTGCGACAATTTCATCTTTTGAAACAGTAGCTACTACCTCTTCTTGTGGTGCATCTTCTTTAAATCCTAAAATCCATGATGCGACAAAACCTACAACGAAAGAAATAATGATTGTGACAATGGCATGAACTACGTTCATAGGGTTTTTACCGATGAAGGCTGGAATAGCAGTTAATCCTGGTGAAACAAAGGCATAACGAACTAGGCCGGTAATTCCTGCATAGATACCTCCGGCAGCTCCACCAATCATAGAAGCAACAAATGGGCGTTTTAATTTTAATAGGACACCATATAAACATGGTTCAGTAATACCCATAACTGCTGTAAATCCAGATGAAGATGCAAGAGATTTTAAGTTTTCATCTTTTGCCTTTAGAGCAACCGCCAAAGTAGCACCACCTTGTGCAATATTGCTTGCTAACATACCAGGTCCATTTACGATTTCATATCCAAGTGTAGAAATTTGACTTGTCGCAATTGGAGTCATGGCCCATGCAGTACCTGTTAGTGTTAAGAATGGTTGGAAGGCTCCCATCAACATTGGAATCAACCAACTTACATGTGCATTTAAATAGTTAGCGCCAGATTGTACTAAATCGTTTAATAAGTTTCCAAATGGACCAACAATGATTAATGCGATTGGTACAGAGATAAACATCACTAAAAGTGGTTTTAAGAAAAACTTGATAATAGATGGTGAGTATTTTTCGGCAAATTTTTCAACGTAAGACATGATCCACACGCTTAAAATAATAGGAATTACACTTGATGCATAGTCAACTAATACAACAGGAGCTCCAAAGAATGTTAATGGACTTCCTGCAGCGACTAAGCCTGACCATGTTGGGTGTAAAAGAGCACATGCCATAGTCATTGCCATGATTGGACTTGTTTTGAATTTTTGGCTAGCTCCATACGCTAAAAGGACAGGCATGAAATAGAATGGAGCATCGGAAATAAAGTTGATGATTTCATAAGTGGAACTTGCTTCATTAACTAAGTTAAATAAAACAAGAATAGATAATACGGCTTTGATCATACCACCTCCGATTAGGGCTGGAATCACAGGAGTAAATGTAGTGGAAATTACACTGATAATACGATTGACAATACTGCCTTTTTCTTCATCGGATTCTTCGTGAGAAGTAGAAGGAACATCTTTCATTTGGGATTGAATGGCTCTAAAAACGGATTGTACTTCATTGCCAATTACGACCTGGTATTGACCACCTTTTTCTACAACGCTGATAACGCCGTTTAAAGATTCCACTTTTTTGGTGTTGACTTTATTCATGTCATAAAATTCGAATCTTAAACGAGTTGCACAATGTGTTAATTGTTTGATGTTGTCGATACCACCAATGCTTTGGATGATATCATTTCCTAATTGTTGATAATTCATATTCTCCTCTTTCTAGGCTGATGGCAATAAAAAAGACCAAGATAAAAGGAGCATTAAAAATGCAACTTAAATATCTTGGTCTTGCCTGCATTACCAGTAACAGCCGTTATTTACATGTAGGATGATAGCATAGCTAAAAATAAAATACAAGCATTTTTTGAAATCCCTTTCATGAAAAGACAAAAAATAAGGATGAGTAGACATTAAAAAATGGTATAATTAAAGCGTTTATGGAGGATATATATTATGAAGGTAGTAACTTTTGGAGAAATCATGCTTCGTTTAAAAACACCTGAAAACTTGCGTATTATGCAAAGCGATGGTTTTGAGGCCAGTTATGGTGGTGCAGAGGCCAATGTAGCTGTAAGTTTAGCGATGTATGAAGATAAATGTGCTTTTGTATCTAAAGTACCAAACAATCCAGTGGGAATGTCTGCGTTGAGTGAAGTTCGTCATTATGGTGTAAATACAGAGTATATGCTTCGTGGAGGCGATCGTTTAGGAATTTACTTCTTTGAAAAAGGAAGTGATATTCGTAATACAAACGTTGTATATGACCGTGCATTTAGTGCTTTTTCACTATCTCAGCCAAGTGAATATCATTGGGAAAATATCTTAGAGCCAGGAGATGTTTTCTATTTTTCAGGCGTAACCCCAGCTGTATCTAAATATGTTGAGGATACAGTAAGAAGTGCTTTGAAATATTGTAAGAAAAATGATATTCAAGTGATTTGTGATTTAAACTATCGTGGAAAAATGTGGTCTAAAGAACAAGCTCAAGTTGTCATGCGCGATTTAATGCAGTATGTAGATGTATGTATTGCCAATGATGAAGATTTTGAAGCAACACTAGGAATTCATGCCTTTGATGGTAACTTATCTACAGGTATTGATCAGATTGATACTTATAAAGAAGGTATGTTAGAAATTACTCGTCAATTCCCAAATGTGAAGAGTGTGACTAGTGTATTAAGAAATATGCATACTGTAGAAGAAGGAGATTGGATGGGCATCTATTATGTAGATGGAAAGTTCTACCAAAGTCCAATTCATAGAGTACATAGTTTAGAAGCAGTAGGAGCAGGAGATGCGTATGGTGCTGCATTTGTGCATGGACTAATCAATGGGTTTGATCCACAGAAAACAGTCGATTTCGCAATCAGTGCTAGTGTATTAAAGCTTATGATTCAACATGATTTTAATGTGGTAACACAAGAAGATGTATTTAAAATCATGAATTCTAAGAATACAAACTTATCTAGATAAAGTTAAAGATATCAGTTCAAATAAAATGAATTGATATCTTTTCTTGTTTGTGTGATGATATAAAAGTAGAAGGATGGAAGATAATATGGACTATGTAATGAAAGTGTATCCTATGCATTTAGAAAATGGAAAAACAGAATGGTGCGTTGAGTATCCAGATTTAAAAGGATGCGTAGGTGGTGGAGATACAATTGAAGAAGCAATTGCTGATGCAGAAGCTACTAAAGCTGTATATTTAAGATATCTAGAAGAAAATGAAAAAGAACAATGCTCTAAATCATGAGCATTGTTCATGCTAATAGATGATACTAAAATTATTCTCATAATAATCTAAAGGAATATCCTTTTCACTGATAAAGTCAATCTGAATACGATCAATATTTTGAAGAGATAAAATGACTTTATCAATGTTTTCCAAGCTTCCTTGCAATTGTGCTGTAACACTACCATCATCGTTATTTTTGGTATAGCCTGTAATGCCTAATGGTTTAGAATGGCTTTGTATTTCAAAACGAAAACCAATATTTTGAACATTTCCTTCAAAATGAAATTCCTTGCGGATTGTCCCTGATGGCAATTCTCTTTTTATTTTCTCTTTCTTTTTAAATAAATGAAACATTATGTTATACCTCTAGATTCACTCTATTTATGAGTTCTTTTCCTTCACAATAATTCTTAATGTTTGTAGCGCTTATTTGGACAATACGATTCAAAGTTTCTTCTAAATGATATCCACCCGTTACATGTGGAGTGATGATTAAATTGTTTAAATCCCACAATTCATTCTTTTTAGGTAATGGTTCTGGATCTGTTACATCGATATAGGCTTCAGAGTGTCTCTCCAAAACTAACAACTTCCATTGTTGGTCTTTTTTATGTCCGTTTGCTCGTTTTTCTTAAACTAAGAGCTTCTTTTAGAAAAGTGATTCAGTGAAATGACCACATTTTCCTTTAACTAACAACTTCTTTTACAAAACTCATACAGTGAGTTGGCACTAAAACGGTTAAACTAAGAATTACGTTTACAAATTGGTCATATGATGGTGTTACAAATTTTTTGTATGAAAATTAAACACGATATATTTCCTCTCTACAAACCACTTATATTTTGTGTTAAAATAAATCAATAAATCGGAATTTGTATCAGCGTAAGAAGGAGAGCAATATCATGTTTAGAACAATTCGTAAAAAGAAAAATGAAATCAGCATTGACACGGCAAAGGCTCTTTTGCAGTCCAGCCGACGTGGCGTTCTTGCCGTAAATGGAGATGACGGATATCCCTATGCAATTCCTATCAACTATGTCTACGATGACGATGCGCAGAAAATTTATTTTCATGGAGCACGTGTAGGTCATAAAGTAGATGCACTGCGTGCCTGTGACAAAGTATGTTTCACGGTATATGGAAATGAAACCATCAAAGAAGAAGATTGGGCACCGTTTGTGCAGAGCGTTGTGGTATTCGGCAGATGCTACCTTGTAGAATCCGGTGCAAGAGCAACAACTCTGTTAAAACGATTTGCAATGAAATACTATCCCAGCGAACAGTTAGTTGATGAGGAAATTGCCCATGCAGGAAAGGCTGTGCAAATTTTTGAAATAGACGTGGAGTACCTCAGCGGCAAGGAAATACAGGAACGATAAATTAGAATTAATCACAATAAAAAGCGTAATTATCAATATTGTATATCAGCAAGAAGGGGAAACAGAGTGGTGAGCAGACAAATATTAAAAAAAGAACATATCATTACAGATAGATTGACGTTAGGGCCATATCGTAAAGAAGACAGAGAGCGTCTCAAAGAAATGATGCAAAATCCAAAGATTACGGCAACGTTTATGGTGCCGGATTATTGCGAAGAAGTACAGTTTTATGCGTTAGCTGACAAATTGATCGAATTCAGTCAGATTAATGATACAATCCATCTAGAATATGGCATTTATCTGGACGGTTATATGATTGGGTTTGTCAATGATTGTGGTTATGATGATGAAGCTATTGAATTGGGATATGTCATTGACCCAGCTTTTCAAGGGCGAGGATTTGCAACGGAAGCAGTGAATGCAGTAATAAACGAATTACGTGAGATGGGCTTTAAAAAGGTCGTGGCGGACTTTTTTGAAGAAAATATAGGCAGTAGAAAAGTAATGGAAAAGTGTGGCATGCATCTAAACGGAAACTCAGATTATGAGGAATACCGCGGAAAGAAATTTAAGTGCTATGAGTGTGAAATAGAGCTCTAAAGAATTGGCGAGTTCCTAAGCACATTTGGTAATATATGTTGGTAAGAAGCAAAGTAAGATAAATTCCAGTTTAGTTTTCTCAGTTTCCGTGAGGATGGCTTGTCCAAGTTGTAAAAAGAGAAGACCTTCATCGAAAGCACCTGCATCTAAGAACATCTGTGATTACATCTCGAATGCATAGAACAAAGAGACTCAATGTTTCTTTGTTTTTTTATGTTTCAATGGGCATGAGTGAGTAAACGTAATTCTTAGTTTATGAAGATAGAACAAATCTTTTTTCTAAACGTAACGCTTAGTTTAAGAAACTAGAAACGAGTTATTTTCGTAAACGTAACGCTTAGTTTCACGAAAACAAAATGTTGTCCCTCTCAAACTAACAACTTCCATTGTTGGTCTTTTTTTTATGCCTGTTCACTCGTTTTTCTTAAACTAAGCGTTACTTTTATAAAACTGATTCAGTGAAATGAACACATTTTCCTTAAACTAAAAACTTCTTTTAGAAAACTCGTACAGTGAGTTGGCACCAAAACGGTTAAACTAAGAATTACGTTTAGAAAAGTGAAACAGTGATTTGACACGTTTTCCTTAAACTAAGAAGTTCCAAAGATTCTAGAGGCTTTTTCAAGAGCGTTGTTACAGAAGCATTTGCTTGCCAATTATTTATGTGGCATTTTCTCGTTTTCTTTCGCGGCGTTTTCGTAAGCATCTCAAATGGGGATAACTCAACCAAAACATTACTTCTCATAGTGTGCAATTTCAGGGCTGTTGAAAGAGGCTGTCGAGATGGTATAAAAAAAAGAACCTCATTGCTGAGATTCTGATTCGTTTTGTTTTGAGTCTGTTTCTAACTCGTCGGGTTCTTTTGCACGTGCTTCTACGCTTCTTACTTCATTACCCGTTGTCTCACTATTTGTTTGTACAGTCTCGATTGGCTTCTGGGAGATTGCTGTAAAATATCCTGGATTGTTAGGTCCTCTATCTATACGAGCACCAGTTGAATCTATGAATGTTGGATCGTATTTTGTGCCAGCTCCTCCAATTAGAGATGTACAATTATAGAATGTATTTTGCGATGTTGCTGATTTATTTGAGAAATCATCCGCTACATAAATAGTTTGTAGCTTAGGACATTTTTGGAATGCTTCTTGCCAGTCATTCGCATTATTTAAATTCAATTTTGATAAATCCACAGAGACTAGATTTTCACACGTATTAAACACATCATTTATTGCTAAAATATCACCAGATTTTGGAAAGTGAATCTCACTTAATCCAGAACATGCAAACATCCATGATATATTATTAACCTGTGATAAGTCCCATGATTCAAAGCCTTTTAATTCTTTTAAAGACGTTGTGTTATAAAACATCCAAGCAGAATTCTTTACGTTAGATGTCTTAAATTGAGACACATCCAATGATGTTAGTGACATACAATTCCCGAACATATCGAAGAAATTATTACAGTTAGACGTATCTAGATTTTTTAAGTTTACTGATTGTAAGCTAGAACAGTTAGCAAACATATATCCCATAATATTAACATTTGAAGTATTCCATTTTTCAATATTCAACGTCTTAATATGATTACAATTAAAAAATAAACGAAACATATTCGTTGCGTTTGAAGTGTCAAATTTAGAAACATCAAGATTTGTTAATCCATTGCATTTTTCGAACATCGATTCCATAGACTCAAAACGAGAAGTTACAAAACTTGATACATTCAAATCCGTCATATAATAGTTGTTACGAAACATTCCTGTAGCATATTTTACCTGAGAAGTGTCTAAGCCTTGGAGATTTAACTTTACTATTGTTAAATTACCAAAAAGATTTGTGCTATCAACTGGGGCAACAACCTTACCACCTTCTGGATTATAAATATGCAAAGTATTATCTATTACGTAACAGTCATCTTTAGAGGCAAATAGGTTAGTGCTTCCTATAGATGATACACTGGTAGTTGGAGGCGTTGAGTCTACATCAATTTCTTTTATATTGTATTGTCTTATGATATTCTGTAAAACATTGTCTGATTCAAAGTTACAGTAAATTTCGATGTTATCTTCTTTTACTTGTCCACTAATGCTCTTTACAAGCCCGTTTTCATAGTATTCATATTGAAATTCTGTTCCAACACCGTTTCTGAATCCTGTATACACATACCCCTTTTGAGCTGAAATATTATCAATTTTAAAAGTATCACCTGTTTTCAATTTGTCGGTATATAAGAAATCTTGATCTTTTGTGTATAATTTTCCGTTTATATACAGTGTAGCGTATCCACAATTCTTAAAATATTCATTGGGTTGACCGTTAATATATGAATTGGCCCAAAATTTGAGTGTTTTGTTCCAAACACAACTCAACTTTTCCGTATCAGGCTCGACAGTACTACCCGAATAAATCGTATTTCCTTTTTCATCCTTCCAAGCTACAAACTCATAACCACTCCTGACAGGAAGGGGTAACTGCCCATAGGAGCTTCCATTCTTAACCGTATAAGCAACCTTATCTTTTCCATTCACCGTTCCGCCGTTGCAGTCAAGCTGAATGGTTCGTGTTTCTATGGGGTTCATCGTAAACTGGAGTTGATCCTGATAATTACCCGAGTATTTCACATCATTTTCGTTCTTCGAAATCTTAATGCTTTCTGAGAAGGAAATGCTATCCTTGTCTACATACTGGGGTTCATATTCGAACTTCGTCTTGTCCAGCTTGTAGGGGATAGAGGCTTGTCCATTCTTCAGATTGAAGTTGTTCTTGCTTGTAATATCTATGTCTAACCATCGTTTTTGATACGTGTTTCCCGAAACCGTGAATGTTGTCTCGTCTTGGTCAGAGCTTAAACTGATTTCCGACGGTACATTAACAGAATAATAAGTCTCATTGTTTTGAGGCACGCTTTCCGCCATAGCATGAGGAAGCCCACACAACAGTACACCTGCTGTTACGAGTCCACTCATTATTGATATTTTTATTGTGTTTTTCATATCATTCCAAATACCTCCTTATGCATACATAAAGCCACAATTCGTTTCTTACTTGGCTTTACGCATACAGTGAACCACAAGAAAATATTCGACTGCTATGAGGACGTTCTCGTTAAGAGCTCACTAGATGTAATACAATAATCCTACGTACTATGAAATCAGGGGAGGTGATGGAGAAGTAGAGGCTTCATCTGAAAACGTTGTGCGAGGATTCGAGAAAAGAGAAGGGCATAAAAAAAGACTGAAATCATTGATTGATGATTCAGTCTTGTAGTATTTATTGTTCTGCAATCTTTTTTCGTAAGCTGTCATTTGTGGTTTTTAAAACTTGCTCGGCCATATTTCCGCCGTTGTTGGTAATATCCTCAATGATTTCATTACTTGAATAGTCTATGGAATACATGTAAACGGTGTCGTCTGTTTTATAAATATAGTAAGTAAAATCAATATCCATATCTGGCGTCAATAGATAAATGTTATTACCTTGTAATGAAAGTGTACATGGAATTGATTCCTCATCACTCTGTCTTTCGTAATTGAAAGTTGAATAGGTTGCTTCATTTGTATCTTTATCAATACTTAAACAATCAACAAGTGTATATCCTTTTGCGTTGATTCTTTGTTCTCCATAGTAGTCTGTAGAAGTTGCGGTTTCCTCCTGAATCTCATCTATACTTGGAATATTCAAATCCTTCATTTGATATGGTAGAGGATCAAAATCATATTCTTCATAATCGATATCAAATTCTTCCTGGAAATCATCAATTATTGTACAGCAGCTTTGGATTGCTTCATTTAAAAGTGGAACATTATCATATGTAATGCCATCTTTATTGATTGATATTGAGCCAGTTGCGTCTTCTCCATATGTGTAGTTTCCATTCTCAAATTCGTAGTAATTATATTGGATATCATACTTTGTATATTTCTTATTCGTTGAATTAATAGTTATTGTCTTTTGATATTCTTTTGTATCTTCAATTACATCTGTTGTATATGTATAGGATATATATTCTTTATCATTTTGGTTTTGCAAAGCAAATATGGTAGTAGTTGTTTCATTGTCGTTTTCTACGATATAGCGGGCAGCCATATTTTGATGCTTTTTGCCTTCATCTGAACTTATACCAATATTCCAGTTGTTTTTTAAGTACGCATTATCTTTGGATTTGGATTGAACAGCATCAATGGTAGCTTCCCAAAAATCTTGCTTTTCATCTTGGTGACAAGCTGTTAAGCCAAATGCCAAAACAAACGATAATAGTAGTGCAAAGTACTTTTTCATAATAACAACATCTTCTTTCTTATCTACTTTCTTTGTACTCTTTAAAAGCTTTACTCAATATACGTTCAACAGCTACAGTCTTGCTGAGTCCTGTTTCTTCACAGTATTTTTCAAGCTCCTCATATACTTCACTCTGAATTTTGATGTTCAGAGCTTTCCAGTCTTTCTTAGGTTTAGGCATTATTCATCTCCTTCAAAAAGCTCATCTAATTTTTTTAAGACTCTTGGTTGCAAAGTCATCGGCTTTAAACCAATCAGTGTACCAATTGTAATTTGCTTAGAATCTTTATATTCCGGACCGAATTGTTCATAGCTGGAAGTTGCCCAAATGATATTCTTATCTGTTGTTTTGTCTTTTAATAATTTTTCAAGAACGACAGAAACATATTTGGATTTAAAATTAATCAATTTTTCCATTTGCCTCTCCTTGTCTTTATTTTCTGAATAATATTCGTTTGTAAACGGATTTCATTTTCCATTTTTTCGTTAATATGTTTGTTTTCAATTTGTGCAGACAACCTACTTAATTCTTGCATTACTTTTTTTGAATCATTAATCATAGCTTCTTCTACTTCTTTTGAATACGGCATCGAATTGTAAGTTTCTGTAATTTCTTTTCTACGTATTACTCCAAATTGATATCGATATAAAATATCTAACAATGACACATAATTATCTAAAAATTCAAAAGGTATACCGAATATTTTCTCTTTAAATAAGAACTTAACTGAATTGGATATGTTTCTAAGTTCAGCAACTCTTTTCCTAAATTCTTTTTGTTTGGAATAATCAATTTTATCCAAAGGGAAATAATCACATAAATCATATAGTGAAACGGTATTTGTTAAATCTAAAAAAATAGCTTGTGCTGGCATATTTTGATTCTTAATAAATAAATCTAATGAATCATTCCACATCTCACACGATATCCAAGAATCATATAACTCTTTATAAAAAGAGTAAATATTTAACCTTTTTTCAAAAAGAGAGCATTTATTGCTTTGTTGTACTTGATAATAAACTGCAATAAGTCCAAAAACTGCAATTACACTAGTTATTGTATCTTTATTTATTACATCTTCTATCTTCATATTATGATTATAACATATCGTGTAGCAAATTGTAGCTTGATAAATATAGCGCTTTGTCATCAAATGATAGTTTTTAGTCCTTATGCTGGCATATGAATGCCAAATACGGACAAAATTTCGAGCCACAAACACAAAAAAAGACTCTTTCGAGCCTCTATTAATTGTTTCTAACTATTGTTCCGTATTTAATCTGTCCATCCTCGTATACGAATGACCATTGCTGTTGAGTATCGCTAATTGAACCATCTGGTCCTTTGCAATAATACGCAAACCATACCTCATCGTCCGTCTTTTGCGTTATATGGTCAAAAAAGAAAGAAACATGTGGTATTCCATCTATGCGATATCGTTCATAGACCTGCCCGTTTTCTTCCCAGAATGGAGCCTCTTTATAAACATTTATATTTATATCCATGTATGGAATAGGGTATTTCCTTGAAAAGTATTGGTACCAGACATTTTCAACATCCTGTAAAGAATGGATATTTGGATCAGTAATCAATTTATTTCCAATTTCACCTGAGCCTTCAAAATATGTACCTGCCATAAAGCAATAGTAAGTATGCCAGTAATCAGCAAGATGATTATTTGCATAGGCTAAAAGTTCTTCATCTGTATATAAATCAGACAAAGTGGCATCAGCAACAGGTTTAGTCTCAGCTTCTTCAGGTAGACTAACTGCATCCTGTTTAACTTCCATAGTTTCTTTCTTCTTGTGAACCACTTTTTCGTCTTTCTTTTCTTTGCTGTTTGCACATGCACATACTGACAACAGCAAAGTTGTTGAAAGAACGGCTATTATAAATCTGTTTTTCATAGTATTCATGCCTCTTTTACTCAAGTATATCATAATGACTAGTCGGGAATACGGACAAATTTTCGAGGCAAATGTAAAAAGTAATGTCTTTAAGTTGGAAGAAAGGGCACATTTTGACAAAATATATGCTCATAGTTGACCTGAAATAAGGATAGGGTCGAAAAAATGTCCGTATTGCTCGAAGCTTTGTACGAAATACGTTGAGATTTTTACCAAAATAAGAGCTAGCACTGATTCTTGTCTTATATCTAAACTTAAGTTTAAACAGAATCCATACTTTTTTTAATGCCTATAACAGTATGTGAATTTCACGCAAACCTTTGCGGTATGTGCAGGAAGTCATTCCTCGGTTATGCTTTTCTACATACATATTCACACTGAGCAAATATTTACGACTCAATCTGTAACAATACCTATATTTTGATGATTTTCTGCTTTTGATTTATACTATAATTAGTTTGATGGAAAGAGAGATGATTATAATGATCAAAACTAAAACGGATTTAGGTTCAGATGAATTTAAAGTGATAAGAGAAATCAGTTTGGCTCATCCAAGATTGCAAAAAAAAAGAAAGATAAGTCAAACGGTTTGTGTTATTGCAGCATTTATTGAGGGGCTTTTTGCACTAGTAACTTTTTTAGACCGCTTTATTGAATATACATTAGTTCTTCTAGCATTTGCCATATTCTTTATATGGTCCGCAAAAGTGGGTATATATTTAGAACAGAATTTAATTTTTAAAGTAATTCAAAATAAAGCCTTTGATAATGTAAAAAATGGAACAATTGAGTATATATTTGATTCAGATGGAGTTACAACAATATTTGAACCTGAGTATGTTACAAGTAAATATAAATGGGACGCATTTCAATGGTGGTGTGTGTTTAAAAATTATATTTATTTACAAACCTTTTCTAAAAAAATGGTATTGGTGAAAAAAAGCAATTTAACTCCAGAAGATTATGAGAGCTTAATTTCACTTTTGAGCACTCATGTTCAGCAAAAAGAAATATGCAATTAATTTTGGATATGGAAAGGTTCTATTAAAGAACTCTTGATAAACAATGCACGAAACTGTTTTTGCGGAAGAAAACGGTGAATGTACGTAACTACTAAAATTTGAATTGTAAACGAAGCGGTTTTGTGCGTGATTTTGTTGTTTCGAAATTATGCGTGGTGTTATACTCATGAATAAGAAAATAAGAGGAAAAGATACATGAACAGATATGAGATTTTTAGATCTTTAAAACATTTAGAAGAAAATGCGAGCCAACATGAATTAATTGGTGTTGCATACGGAGAAACAATAGATGATGCTGCTGATGAAATTGATGAATGTATAAAAGCAGATTTGATTGCAGATGAAGACAATATTTACACTGAATACAACGTAGATGTTAAACCATTTGACCCAGCAGTATTGCAACTAGAACAATATGAGTATGCGGCTTCTGGAATACTATATCCTGCTGATTCTAATGTTCCTGAGAATATAATTCACGAGTATGGAATTAGGGAATTAAAATGTGAAAATTAGAATCGTATAGGAATTGAATCCGGAGATATTCACTTAGAATGTCTTTTTTTTTTGTGCTCGATTTCTAATTGGGAAGACACAAAAAGAGCTGACAGAAAGGGTTGAATGCCAGCTCTAGGAATTAGAAGTGTTGGATGATTTAACAAGGGTTATGATTTACGGCTCATCCAACTAAACCTAGTATAACAGTGTGTTATGTGTTTTTTCAACTACAACTTCAGCTTCCTGCTTAGTCTTGAATAACTTGGATTCTCTGACTCTCGTTCCTGCTGGAGTTTCGTTGTCATTGAACTTTATGGTGCAGAAACCTGAGCCAGTCCGAATTACAGTGGCTTCTCGGATATGATATCCATTGGCTATGAAATAGACGATATCACCAAGATTAAATTTATTCATAGGCGTCCTCCTGATCTACATCAACTTCAACTGCTTCATCATTTTGATGTTCTTCATACTTTTCACAAGACTTGTTCATCTTGTAAAGGATGTAATCTTTGTTCTCATCCGATGCTAAACTTTCACTTAGCTGAGATATAACATCATCAATTTCTTTGTCGTAGGACTGAACACTCACTTTGTACTTGTCCTTTTTGACCTTGTCTAATACATCCTTCTGTTTGATTTTGACATTCAGAACGACTTTTTCATCCATCGAATACCAGTATTCATGCTGAAGGTAATAGTATTCGTGAAAAAGCGTATTTGTTCTTAACAATTCATTCAGCTTTTTTTGTTCATCCCGTGTCAGAAGGGTTCTAGGCGTGTTAAACAAATGGTCTTCCAATTCCAGAGTGGATGAATCATTATTGCTTCGCAGACCTTTATAGGTGTTAAAACAAGCTTTCGTAATCATCGTCTGCAACGAACGAAAGTCATATTGTACATTGTTTTCGCCAAAAACATGAACCAGTTCATTACTGTATTTAAAGTCAGCAGGAATAGTCACTTTTTCAATAGCAGGATTGTTTTGCTTCATTTCTAAGATGTATTGTAATGCTTTCTTAGGCGAATCGAAGTAATCAAGAAGCTGTGTTTGATACTTCGTATCTATAACTAGAAACAGGTTTCGATTGTTATGTCTTGATTTTGCGATAACAAGTGAGCGGGCAAATTGTCTTCTCAAATTACTGCTCTGATAGGCTTTGCGAATATAATACAGCCTTCTAGGCTTGATACCCGTAATATTGCTTGCTTCATCAACTCCATATTTAAAAATGAGATATTCAACCCAGTCTAGAAAACGGTTTGTAGTTCTATGATTGCCATACCATCCATTAATGTCATTATCAGGAACAATATCTCTGGATAGGCATGCAGGCTTATTAGTAACATTGGCTTTGCCACATGTAGGGCAAATAGAACGCCTTGTCTTTAAATGAATGAGAACCCTGTATCCGTCCACATGAAGATCTTCATAAACGGACGTAATAAAGCCATGAGCAATGTATTTGCCACCTGAGCAAGTAGGGAAGGTACAGTCCTGCCCTGTAGAATCGAGCAGATTTCTTGCCTGTACGTGAATAATATTATGTTTTCTGTCTACTTTGGCACTAAGAAACTCAATATCGGCCAAAGCCTTGATTTTGATTTTCATATACGTTCCTTTTCTTCTTTACAACTATATGATATCAGTTTTCAACGCTCTGGTAAATATAAAAACACATGATTTTGCAATACAACAAAAGAGGAAATTTGTCATTTACAATGATGGTGTCAAGAGGGAACGAGAGCCCTCTCAAGTGTAACAAAGGAGGAAATACATTATGTTACCTAACTATTTTTTACCCGAAGTCGATGAACTTCCATTCAGCTGGATGAACCGTCTGGCTCTAGCAAATGGCTTCAAAGATACGAACGATATGCTTCAGTCTTTGGGCTTCATTAAAGGAAAGGCGGTCAAGCGACAGCATGACTATCTTCTAAAGATTACAAAGCTGATGCCAAAGAACGATTGGACCATCACTTTGATGAAGATGTATCTTGCAGAAGACTTACAGCAGGAAAGACTTATTCCAGAACTTAACGAAGAAGAACACCTTTACCTTTGCCCTTGCTGTATGCAGGAAGACATAAAAACGCATGGTGCAGTAGTCTACCACTATCAGCATCAGTATCCAGGAGCTTTTACATGTTGGAAACACGGAGTGAATCTGCTTCATGTAGCACCTGATGCACGTTTAAAGCCAATTCCTGATGAATCCGATCTAACACCTGTTGTTGGTGGCTATGATTCAGAGCGTGAAATGCGTCAATTCCGTCGCTGTTATTCAAAATCGTCTTTGTACTATCGAGTTACAAAGTACCAGCTTGAAACACTTCTAAGTGATAATCATTTGACGGTTGACAACATTGCGGAAGTATTCAGGACTACGAAGTACAACGAGGAAATGCCTGTGGTTGCAGCTAACATTGTCTGCAACTCAACAATGGACAGCTTGACAGGCTATCAGAAAAAGAATCTGTTACAGCTTATCTTTGACGACCATCCTCGGTATCAGCGTTTTCTGAACAATATCAACTACGAAACGATGGTCGGTTTTGAAATGAAGAAGCTTCCAAATGGACACACGGTTCTTCATATCAAGTCTGCGAACAAGTACAAAGCCAGAAGAGAAAGGAGACGAATCAAACGTGTCAGAAACAAAATCAAACGCAAGCAAAATAGAAGAAGGTAGAGGTAAAGGCTCAGGAGCCTCTTACAAGCCTTGGATTCAAACAAGAGAAATCAGCAGCTGTGGGACCTGTTCTAATCCTAAAGACTGGAAAACAGGTCGTACAGTTGAGCTCCTCTCACAAGGGGAAGCCTATTTCTGGCATATGATGAGATGGGATGACAACATCTTGGATATACGGGAACAGTATCCTCTTGATCTTGAGTTGACAAATGAAATCTGTGATGACAGATGCTGTAAGCATCCTGGAGGTCGTAATTGTTATATGACAACCGATTTCTACGTTATCTACAAGGACGGGTCTGAAAAAGCCTTCAGCGTCAAGACATCAAGAAACCTTTTGAAAAAGAGAAGAACAAAAGAAAAGCTTGATATCGAACGATGCTACTGGGAAAAATTCAGACATGTTCCTTATGAAATTGTATTCAAAGAAGATATGAATGTTGTCTTTGCTGAAAATATTCGTATCGTATCTAAATTCTATAATGCTTCAAGTGTATTCGACGAAATGTCGATGCTGAAGCATATGATTGCAACGAAACGCATTCAAGTCGATATGGAGTCAGAACCACTCGATTTTCCATATCTTCTTGAACAGTATCGTGAAGCCTTGCCAGAAGTGAAAGGAGGAGCATCTGTATGTCAAACCCATTCAGCTTAAAAGTTGGTTCTATTATTCACGAAATGGAATCCAATATTGATCATCGAGTCATCTATGAGAATGGCGACTGCTTTGTTACGATTCTTATGCATTCGCCTAAAAGCAAAGTCATAATCAATGAATGGTATTCAGAAATGATTCGAAATCTGCTTGAAAATCGAGAAATCGTAATCCATGAACCAAAGTATGACAAAGTGTTTGATGAGGACAACTTATCCTCAAAGGAAAAGGAACTTTATCTGCGAAACAAAGATATTGTCGATATGGTTCGCAAAGCTTATGGTCCTTGCTATTTTGAGCTTGCAAGCCGAAAAGAAAAGCCTTGTATCAAGGAATTAAGTGAGAAATACAAAATCACTACAAGGACTGTTTTGTATATCGTAAAATCCTATCTGATGAGCGGTTTAGATCCATATTCACTACTACCAAAAGCTTTTACCAATCGACCAGCGTCCTACACAGAATCAGATGGAAACATACATTCGCAACAATACATCGACAAAGGAGCGAAGTATCTGTAAAACTTCCAAACGTGAGTACAGAAACAACGAGCGTATGCTTAGAGCTGATAATTTATGCAACGTCCAAGGTCCAGGCGATTTATTTGAAATGGACGAAGTAGAAATGGATGTTTCGATTGTCAGCGAAGCTGACCAAACCAAAGTGATTGGTCGTCCTATTGTACATGCAATGGTAGATGTCTATTCACGTATGATTGCAGCAGTATCTGTTTCTTTGGAGAACAACTCAGTACTCGGATTCACCAATTGTCTTTTGAACCTTGGTGAAGACAACAAACAGCTTTGCAGACGCTTTGGCTTGGAATTGAATGATGGCTTATGGGACATCAATGTACTTCCAAACCGAATTCGAAGTGACCGTGGTTCAGAATACCGTTCCAAAGAGGTCAAGCGTATCTGTAATGAGCTCGACATTACACTTGAGCTTGTACCGCCTGCTATGGGTTCTTTAAAAGGGCAGGTAGAACAGCTGTTCCATCAATATCACTCTGTTCAAAATGACCTTATCGAAGGTAAAGGACTCATTACCAAGCGTCATGATTCCAACCATCATAAGACGGCTATTCTTACATTGGATGATATCTGGGTGTTCGTCATCAATCAGACGATTGCTCACAATATGATGACAATGGCAGAATATCCAATGACAAGGGATATGGTCAATAAATCTGTACATCCAATTCCACTAGAGATTTGGGACTATGGATGCAAGAAATTTGGAGCACCAAGACCAATTACAAACCTTGACCAGTTCGAATACTCAATCCGTAGAGAAGTGAGTGCTCGTATCACACGTAAAGGTATCGAATGGAACGGATTGTTCTATATTGCAAACGATCCTTGGCTTGCAGAACAGATTACGATGGCTAAAGGGAATTCAGTACCTTTGAAATGTCGCCTTGACGAAAGAAATGTTGGCTCACTTTGGTTTATTGCAGGCAACCGCCTTGTTAAGGCCGGCTTGAACCAGAACCGAGCCGGAAACTTTGAATTCAACGGCAAGTCATTACGTGCTTATGAAGAATTCAAGGCAAAGAAAAAAGAGCTTATTAAAGAGAAAGCTCAAGAAGATCAGGAGATTCGCTGTGCCAGACGTATGGGAATGGAGGCAACAATGAACGATGCTGTTCGTATTGCCAACAACACAGCTCCAAGCAATTCAAAAACGAAGAATATTCGTAAAAACCGTAAAGAAGAAAGCATTACCTTTATGGAGTCAAATACGATTGGTTCTCGTTTGAACACAGAAGAAACTCCACCAATGATTCCAATGAATGATACAGAGCCTGAAGTATTAGCTGAGCAAGAACCTCAAAATAATTCTGAAATCGTATCATTCGATGAAGCTTTGGCAAAAATCATGGAAAAAAATGTAGGAGGTATCCATATGGAAGAACTTAACTGGAAGTACTGGTATACGGATGTTGACAAAGACCAGAACCAGTACACATACGAGGAATGCAACCGTATCGGTCCTGTAGATGCCAAGTATGTGAAATCATCCAACAAAGACTTTAACGGAAATCCGTTTATTGAAGCTCTGCCTCGTCCTAGAGACGGGAAAGAACTTATCAATGCTTATACGTGTCCGATTCCTGCTGTTGATATGGGTGAACTGGACGACATGACAATCAACGAACAGAAAGAAACTGTTCTGAGTCTGAAACGTCTTAGACTGCCTTTGTCATTTCACAAACAGCTTGAATTCATCAATTATGATGTTGTTTCAAGTTCCTACATGCTTCGAAAGATGTATGTCTGGAACGAGGAAGACATCCAATTCTCAATTAATGAACAAACAACAAGACAAATCATCAAGATGCGTGGCAAGATTGAAGACAGTGCTCCAACCGGATTCGCATTGCTTGGCTATTCAGGATGTGGTAAATCCACTTCACTGAAACAGCTTTTCGATAACATTCCACAGGTCATCATGCATCATCCTGACCCTGCAACAAATATCACCCAAATCACGTATCTTGTTGTAAGCTGTATGCCTAACAGCAACTTTGCCACTCTGTATCGACAGATTGGAGAGGCAATCGACAACGCCCTGGGTTATCCTGAACCAGTATACGAACTGATGATTACCAAAAAATGTAGGAGCTTGGCTGAAAAACAGTTGAAAGTCTGTGAACTTATTGAGAAGTTCTCAATTGGAACCATCGTTCTTGATGAGATTCAGCTTATCAACTTCAACAGCAACAAGGAAAACAGCTACGAAGGTCTTCTTGGTATTGTAAACAAGACTAAGATTGCCTTGAGTGTAGTTGGTACAGATGAAGCCTACAAAAAGCTGTTCGGAATGCTTCGTAATGCTCGTCGAGCAGGGGAATATATCAACGCTTCTGCCTACACATCCGATAAGGAATATTTCAACTTCCTGTTGAGTATGCTTTTAACTTGGCAGTGGCTTGATAAACCGATTAAGAAAGAACAGGCACAAAAGCTTTCAGATACTCTGTATGAATGTACAGGTGGAATCATCAATATGCTCATCTGGCTGTACAAATGGATCATGATTGAATATCTGGACAATCGGTCAAAGGGTAAAATCGTAATCATCAATGAAAAGTTTATCAAGTCAGTCAGCAAGAAACACTTTGGTCAACTGAAGGGAGCCATCGACATGGTTAATCAGGCAAAAGTAGAAGAAATGGAAGATGAACAGATTCTGATGCTTGCCGAAAGTGACAAGAACAAATACGAGATGCCAGAAACAAATGTTGAGAACTTGGCTTACGAAAGCAAGATGATCAACATCGTGATTGGCAAAGTCCATCAAATCTATACAGATGTAACATCAGACGATATCGCACGATATGTTCGACAAATCTTGGCAGAAGATGAATATCATCGTATGAAACCAACTGAAGTTGCCAAAGAGGTAGTTGCTATCATCACTGGAAGTCCAACTCGTAAAAAGAGAAGGCCTTCATCAAAAGCACCTGCATCTAAGAACATCTGTGATTACATCTCGAATACCTAAGAACAAAGAGACTAAATGTTTCTTTGTTTTTTTTGTGCTTCATTGAGCATGAGTAAGTAAACGTAATTCTTAGTTTCATGAAGTGAAAACAAATCTTTTTCGTAAACGTAACGCTTAGTTTAAGATTACGAAAACAGATTATTTTTCTAAACGTAACGCTTAGTTTCTTAACGTAACGCTTAGTTTCACGAAAACAAATGTCCGCTACATATATATTGTACTATATATATCCTACTTCGCATAATATCTCTTATGTTATATTTATAGAATTGAAAATAGAGCAGATTTTTAAATAAATCTGCTTGTTTTTATGTTTTAAGATATTTAGAAATTCAAAAATATGTTGATATTGAAATGGAAACCATCATTACAAGTTTTATATCATTATTACTTGAACTAATACATATAGTTGTACGTTTTTTGATGTTTCACTACAAATTATAGAGTTTAATTAATTTCCATCATATCGCATCCTCTGATTTGAATCAAGACGTACAGTTGTCCATCTTTTTGATTTTCACAGCAAATCACAGAGTCCACTAATCACGTGTTCTAACGTAATATAAAGATCCTAATGCGACTTCTATAATAATATAAGGGACAGCCATTAAATAAGCGGAATACGGATGTAGATCATCAGCAGCATACTGCATATCATTGATTTTTAGTTTGCCAGATTTAATTTCTTCAATCTTCGTTTTATACATATGAACACGATACGGACAGACTACAGCTAATACAATCATGATTAATATTAGAATGCGTCCTGGTTTTTTAAAGAAACTCATTTGTATCACTCCTAAATTTTTTATTAGTATATCACAAGCTAATATGTGAAATACTTCACAAATATTTCTTTAATTCTTCTAAACTATTCAACGCATCACGTCTACCTATGTCATAAATTTCTTGTAGATGATTTGGATCCTTTTCAATCATCGCACACGCAATTGGTTTAGAAGGTCGAATCACAAATATCTGTCCTTCCCTTTCAAGCTTATCGATTGTATCTAATGTTTCATTATATACAATATGTCTATTCTCTAAATCGTGTTGTAGATTTGGATATTCCTTAAATGCCTTTTTTATAAGATTTATATATTTCATTTGCTTTTTTCGATAGGTATGATCTCTTGTCAAAACTACAACCGTCTTCTTTGTTCTTTCCAACATCCAATCCACCGGAATCGAATCAGAGACACCACCATCTAATAATTCATATCCATCTAATTTAACAGGCTTTGAAACAATAGGAATCGATGACGATGCACGAATCCACTCAATATCTAGAGCATCTCCATTTTTGATTTCATGATATACAGGTTTTCCCGTATGAATATCTGTACATACAACGGTAAAACGCAATGGATTCTCTTTAAATACCTTTGTATCAAAAGGATCCAATATCGTAGGCACGACCCCATACGCAAACTCTTTATTATAAAGATCTCCCGTTTTAATAAAACTCCTTAATCCTGAATATCTTGGATCTCTACAAAAACGCTTGTTGTAGCGCAAAGCTCTTCCAATCTGTTTAGATTTGATGTTGCAGCCAAAGGCAGCACCTGCAGAAACTCCAACAACCTGGTTAAAATCAATGTGATTTTCCATAAATACATCGATTACACCACTAGTATACATACCTCGAAAGCCTCCGCCTTCAAGAACTAATCCTTTTTCTTCTAACATATACATCACCACAAAGATTATAAACAAAGTGAACCAAAAAGAAAAGGACTTATTCAAGTCCAATCTTAAATGTGTTTGATTTTCCAAATGCCTTCGAATTCATATGAACCACAAAAGGCTTGGTGCTTTTATCCGTAAAATCAGGTGCTGCCTTTTCAAAATGGAATTCAATTTCTGTATTTACAGTTTGTTTTTTATCCAAGAAATACAATACATACCCAGTTACATCCGCTTTAAAACTTTGTGTTTTAGGCGCCATACCATTCGTTGTAAAATCATGACTTTTGATTTCATCCATATTTGCGAAATCATACTTGTTACTAAGATCGACACCTTCTAAAGTAGCACTCGGCGTTAAATATGGAACAATGATACGAGAATCCGTTTTATTCTTATAAGTAATCTTAATATTTTTTAATACTGTTTCCCCATTCCCATATACATAACTTGCCTTAGATGCATCTACACCAATCTGAAGTGTATCATCCTCAAAGAAGGTATATTTTGTATCCTTTGAATCGTTAACATTTTTATCACTAGCCTTACGAATATCAAAGGCTTTAAAAGGCAAGAACTGTTTCTTGTTGTTAAAAGAAAGGCCCAAGTTTTTTTGATCATTGTTTGGAAATCCAATATATCCATAAATATACGTGTTTTGTCCCTTATTGATGATATAAGAAGGTGTAGACTGGTATTTATCAATGACACTGATATCTTTCTCATTGTCATCTGTTACGGTATAAATTAAATTCTTTGTGTCATACGGCTTTTTACCCTTATTTTCAACACTTGCCAAATAATAGTAGTACGTCGAATTATCTGTATCATTTGTGATGGTTAAAACATCCAACAATTGACAAGAAACATTCTTCTTTAATTCCACATTATTTTCTGGTTTAGAACAACCAAATAAAGATAAAGATAAAACACATACACACAGCATAGATACTATTTTTTTCATGTTATTCTCCTATGGATTGCAGTTTTTACAAGGCGAATACCCCTGAGCGATTAATACATCTCTAGACTCACTTGACTCCAACTTATTTACATCATTCATCAAACGAACACTTGCACAAGTTGGCTTATGAAACTTATGTGTTTTTACATTTAAAACATAAGTAGAAGTATCCTCTGTAACTTTATATTCCTTTATAATATTGTCATTTGAGCAGCTTGAATCGCCCGTTTTATAATCAATTGTGATACCTGGCTGTACGTTATAACAAAATACATTAAACGATACACCTTGTCCTTTATCTTCTACAGAATACGCCTCAATCTGTACACCATCCGCAATCAAATTATCACCATCATAAATAGGTGTAACCCGATATAAAACATGATGATTTGTCTTTTTTATGTAGTCAGATACTTCATTTTCAAGCGGAAGCATACCCTCTACATTTAAATAGCGCGTACCCGTCATTAGGTTTTTACGATTCGCATTCTCACCCGTTAATTGATATCCAATCAAATGACAACGATTATATAAATACTTCCCATCAATTCCCTTATAACGTACTGTATGCCACCCTGCGGGTTTTACAGAACCAATACTTTCTCGCTTTTTTGTTGGCATTAGATCCTTCGACACATTCGCATACGCAACCTGTGGCCGATCTAAAGAATCTAGATTCGAGTACGATTCAAAACTCTTTGTATTCATATCCTTCGAACTGAATATAGGCTCATTATCATGTATCTCTACATAAGGATTGCCATTATATTCAGGTATCTCATCAATCTCATAAGCCGATATAGGCGTGATCAATGTCGATAGAACAATGAACATGGATATAATAATTTTTCTCATACGATTCCTCACATATTTGACATATATAATGTCAATATAACTTATATACTAAAACCATGAAAGGAGTGAGTGATAAAAAACATAGTACTTCATTATCGTTCGAGTCAAAAAATATAATAAACCCCTTATGTACTATGTTTTTAGATGTCTTATGACATCTTTTTTTATATCTCTAATTTCTTAAATACAGCCTCACGAGCCATCTTTTCAAACTTATCTTCCAATGGCTTTAAATCACTATATTTAAAATCTGGATTTCTTTTTTGTATTGCTTTTGAAATCACAAAATCAGCCACCTCAGGATTTTTTGGAAGTAAAGGGCCATGCAAATAGGTACCTAGAATCTTTCCATCATAGAATCCTTCATAACCGGCATTAAAGCTGTTTCCACAACCCTTTACAACTTTTCCTAAAGGATGCGTTACATTTAATGTTTGACCCCCATGATTTTCAAAACCAACGATACGCGTTTTTAAACCATCTAAATTTGCATCAATCACAACATTTCCAATACAACGACTACCAGCTTTTCCCGTATCCGTATAATAATCATAGAACTGTAAACCAGAAATCTTCTCATTGTTGGCCGTAATATAATATTGACCAAACAATTGATAACCACCACAAATCAATAGCACAAAGCTCTTTTCATCCATGGCCTTCTTTATATTTTCTTTACGCGATAATAAATCTGGAATTAAACTAATTTGTTCCTTATCTGCACCACCACCTAAGAAAATCAAATCATATTCACTTAAATCTTTTTCTTCACCAATACCACAAGTATCCAGTTCAAAGGGAATACCTCGATCTAAACAACGCTTCTTTAGAACCATCATATTTCCCTTATCCCCATAAAGATCCATGATATCATGATACATCCAAACTACTTTCATAGACCCATCTCCTTCTTGATCGCATTACGCGTAGGAAGTAATGCTGTATATGTCGCAATCGCATATGTCGTACGCTTTGTAGCTAATGCAGCTTTTACGGCAATGTCCAAAGTATCGACAACACTTAAAGGACCTTTATAGCCACCATAATAGATTCTTAAAGCCATATCATTTGCACGAAGACCCGTACAAATAATTTCCTTTGTGCTATCCTTCATAATCTTTTCAAAGAAAGTATCATAGATCCAACTCACATCTGTACCATCCTGCTCACGATCATTCAATACGATCACAATTGTCTTATCCGAATCATCTTTTTCAATGACCTTCATAACTTCATTGGCTCCTGTAGGATTTTTAACCAAGTTTAAAATACAAGTCTGTTCCTTTGATGTGAATGTTTCATTTCTTCCCGCAGGCTGAGGCGCATGACTAAATACAGACTTAACACAATCTTGTGAAATACCATAATTTTTTGCGACATTCAATACAACAGCACAATTGTACATAGAATACATGCCTTCATATGGAGATTTATAAGTTACGCCATCACTCGCAAATGTTTCTTTATCCAAATCAATATCTTTTAAACAAATATCCATTTCTGGCGTTTGAAAATCACACTTTGAACAATGAAATTTACCAATATGTGAATATTGATAATAACTGTATTCAAGTCTTGCCCCACACTTAGGACAAAATTTTCCTTCACTGGCCTCTTTTGTCGTTTTAACCGAATACTTGTTCTCATCCATTCCAAAATAAGAGAATGAAGCGTTTTTCGCTACTAAATTGAGTCGTACAACATTGGGATCATTCGCATTTAAAATCAATCGACCCCTATATGCAGGCAATACCTTTTCAATTGAATCAATCAACTGTTCCATTTCACGAGCACGATCTAATTGATCACGAAAGAAATTATTGACCACAAAATCTGTAACCGGAATAAATGGAAGAATATGTCTCACATTTAATTCATCACATTCTAGCACAACCGCATTGGCTTTGATTTCACCATTTAGTTTTGCGTGAGTCAACAACGTAGTAACTATACCTGCCTTTAAGTTATCTCCCTTACGATTGGAAATCACGTTATATCCAGCCTTTTCAAATAAGTCTGTAATCATATTGGCCGTACTCGTTTTTCCATTTGTACCCGTAACCAAAATGACAGGACCATTAAATTTTAATTTCGATAATATATTCGCATCGACTTTACAGCCAATCGACCCAGGCATCGATCCACCCCTACCAATTAGGTGTAGCCCCCAGGCACTAAGCTTTGTAGATAATATAGATAAAGTTTTCATAACTACTCCTTTTCCATACTCCCTTATTATACAACAATTGAAGTTGAATTTAAAAATTGAAACACATATAATATTGATGTTAGGAAAAAACTAACTAGAATAGGTGGAACAAATGAACGAATATTACCAATCTCCTCTTTCACAGAGATATGCATCTAAGGAAATGCAGGCATTATTTTCAAACGACAAAAAATTTACGACATGGAGAAGACTTTGGATTGCTCTTGCGGAGTCAGAAAAAGAACTTGGATTAGACATTACCAAAGAACAAATCGAAGAATTGAAAGCACACGCTTTAGATATCAACTACGATGTCGCAAAAGCCAGAGAAAAAGAAGTACGTCATGATGTTATGTCACACGTATATGCGTATGGAGTACAATGTCCAAAAGCTAAGGGAATCATTCACTTAGGAGCTACTAGCTGCTACGTTGGTGATAATACAGATTTAATTATCATGCACGAAGCTTTAGAGCTTGTACAAAAGAAAATCGTCAATGTATTAGAAAAATTAGAAGAATTCGCATTAAAATACAAAGACATGCCATGTCTTGCGTTTACTCACTTCCAACCAGCCCAACCAACAACTGTAGGTAAAAGAGCTAGCTTGTGGGCACAAGACTTATATATGGACTACATTGAAATCCAGCATTTATTAGACAATAAAAAATTATTAGGATGCAAAGGTACAACAGGTACACAGGCAAGCTTTATGGAATTGTTTGAAGGAGATACAGACAAAGTTAAAGCTTTAGATAAAAAGATTTGTGAAAAATTAGGTTACGACCAATATTTCGCAGTCAGCGGACAAACATATACTCGTAAATATGATACACAAGTATTACAAGTTTTAGTTCAAATTGCACAAAGTGCACACAAATTCAGTAATGATATTCGTTTATTACAACATATGAAAGAAATCGAAGAACCATTTGAAAAATCACAAATCGGTTCTAGCGCAATGGCCTACAAACGTAACCCAATGCGTTCAGAAAGAATGGCAGCACTAGCTAACTACATCATTGCCGATTCCATCAACCCTGCAATTACGGCAAGTACACAATGGTTTGAAAGAACATTGGATGATTCCGCAAACAAACGTATTTCGATTGCCGAAGCCTTCTTAGCAACGGATGGATTATTAGATCTTTACTTAAATGTAAGCGATGGTTTAGTTGTATATCCAAAAGTTGTAGAAGCTAACTTATTAAAAGAACTACCATTCATGGCTACAGAAAATATTATGATGGACGCTGTTAAAGCTGGTGGAGACCGCCAAGAATTACACGAATTGATTCGTCAACACTCAATGGCAGCGGGTCGTGTTGTTAAAGAAGAAGGTAAACCAAACGATTTAATCGACCGTATTGCACAAGATCCAAAATTTGGCATGACAAAAGAACAAATTCTTTCCATCATGAAACCAGAAAACTTCGTTGGACGTTCTGTTCAGCAAACAGAAGAATTCTTCAAAGACTTCATTGATCCAATTCTAGCAAAAGAAAAAGATGCATTAGGAATGCATGCCGCAATTAACGTATAAAAAATGAGAGCTCAACTTGAGCTCTTTTTTAATACAAATTAGGAATTGGATTCTTTTTATTTTTCTTCATGATTTCTTTATAGTTTGGCATCCAAGTACACAGTAAATCATAGAATTCTTTTGAATGGTTCAAATGATACAAATGCGCTAATTCATGAAGAATGATCGCATCCACAAATTCTAAAGGCATAAATATAAGATTTACATTGAAACAAATCTTACGTTTACTTGGTGTACAGCTGCCCCACTTACTTTTATAAAAGCCATATTGTAAAGAAATATCCTGTATGTGTAATTGTTCGCAAAAGAATTCAAAGCGAAGATCAATATACTTTTTGGCATTCTGCTTCAAAAATAGTTGAATCAACTTTGTATCTGGATACAAATATAAATCATAATCTTCAACATAACACTTTCGTTGATCAATATAATGTAATCTATATGCATTCCCCAATAAAGGAATCTTGTCATTTTCTTTTGAAACAGTATACTTGCTTAATTGATTCTTGATCCAAGTTTCTTGTTCTTTGACAAAATCATCAATTTCCCTTTTAGAAACATAGAAAGGAGCGCTCACCTGAACGACTCCTTTGACTACACGTATTTTTATTTTTTTACAATTGGATTTTCGATGAAGTACATACTCCATTAGGCAATATCTTCTAAGACTTCAGTCGCAATATCACTTACATACGCATCTACTTTTTCTTGTTGTTCCTTAGAATATGCATCATATTCATTGATATCACGAATTAAATCCAACATAGGAAGTGTTCCATATAATTTTGTACAAGTTGAATTACACAATGTTTCCACATCTTCCTTCTTGTAGAATTCAATTCTTTCATGACAATTTGGACATTCTAAATATGCCATATTTTCAATGATACCAAGAACTTTGACTTCCATCTTCTCACACATGTGACAAGCTTTTTCTACAATCATACTTACCATTGGCTGAGGTGTAGATACCATCACAACACCTTGCACTGGAATGGACTGCATAATTGTTAGGGCAACATCACCAGTTCCAGGAGGCATATCAATCAATAAGACATCCAAATCACCCCAAACAACATCTGTATAGAATTGTTTAACAACCCCACCAATGACGGGACCACGCCAAATTACTGGATCCGATTCAGATTGTACCAAGAAGTTTAAAGACATCACTTTAATACCTTCTTTGGATTCAATTGGAATCAATTGCTGCTTTTCATTTCCATACGCATGCTGGTTTGTCAAAGCTAAAAGTCTAGGGATACTAGGACCCGTAATATCGGCATCCATAATACCTACTTTTAAACCTTTTTTAGCCATTGCCTTAGCCAACATGACTGTAACTGTGGATTTACCAACACCACCTTTACCAGACATTACAGTGATAATATTTTTGATGTGGTTATCTGGATTCGATTGAATTCCACATGTTTCACTGTTCTTACCACATTTTCCTTGAGAAGGACAACCTTCACATGACATATACTACTCCTCCTTTGGTTTTTCTATTTTTTGAAAACAACGATCATATACACTTGTTAAACGCTGATCTTGAATATGTGTATAGATCTGCGTCGTTTGAATGTTTGAATGTCCCAACAACTCCTGCACAATTCTAAGATCCGCATCCCCATCTAAAAGATGTGTCGCAAATGAATGTCTGAAACTATGTGCTGAGATTTTAGGATTCAAATTTAGTTCATTCACTTTATTTTTGATCATTAAATGCACATATTGCCGAGTACAACGACGGCCTAAACGATTCACAAAAAAATACGAAACATTCTTTACATCCCAAACACTACGAATGGAATCTAAATAATATTTCATCTGTGAAATACAATACGAAGATATCGGAATCACACGTTCCTTGTCCCCTTTACCTTTGACCTTTAAGATACCTTCCGCCAAATGTACATCATTCAATTTTAACTCACAAAGCTCACTTACACGCAAACCACAAGAATATAATACAACTAATATCGTTTTATTATATTGGTCGATCTGATTGTCTTGAAAAGATGAAAAAACTTTTTTTACCTCATCCACCGACAAATAGACAGGCAGATGTTTAGATGATTTCATCCCATGAATTAATAAAGACACATCTTTGATTTCAGGATGCGCAATCGATATCTGCAAATGAAAAGAATGAATACTCGCAATCATACGATTGACACTCGAGGCAATGTGATCTTCGGCATAGACATCTAAAAAGTCTTCGATATCCAAAATTGAAATGTTTTCACACAACAAAATATTTCTTTTACCTAAGAAATTTAAATACGCCTCAATATCATGAAGATACGATTGTTGCGTTTTCTTTGATTTTCTTTGTAGAACATTCAAATATAAGCGATAATCCTCTAATGCATCTTTTAATTCCATAAAAATATTATAACACAAATCAAATATAAATTGGTTCTAATACCTTCATGTCACAACTTGATTCTTTAACTGCTTCAATTAATACCGATTTTACTTGGTTGTCACGATGATCATATGCGAACTGCAAGTTACGAATACTAAAGTGATTCGCATACAAAACTTTATTGATCTCATTTAAACGATTCGGACGATGCACCATATAAAAGCGCCCATAACTCTTCAATAATCGATTCGCATGGAAGACCAATTGTTCCAAAGTCAAATTCTCTTCCATTCTCCCTAAATGACGAAAATTCAATTGTTCCGGTAGCTGATTGGCATCCATTTTAAAGTATGGCGGATTGGAAACAATCACATCAAACAAATCATCTTCATACCTTTGTATTGGCTGATTGACAATTTTTACAGGATGCTTGATAAACATATCCGCATTCTTTTGAGCAACCTTACTAGTCTCTTCTAATATTTCAACACCCACAAGTTCTTTGACATTAAACTGATCAAAATAAACGAGTAAAGCCGCATTATTGGTACCAATATCTAAAATGCGCTCCTGCTTTTTTAAATGCACAAATTTAGCTAAAAGTTTTGTATCCGTATTAAAACGAAAATGCTCTTTATCTTGATATAACTTCAAGTTTTCATCCATAAAATAATCTAAAGTTAAACTCAACTGGCATCCTCCTTCTTCAATAAATCACTCGCCTTTATAAAACATTTACTATCCATTTTTTCATTCAGACGATTCAATATAAAATCCGTATTTTCTTGTGGAGTTTCAAATAAATCAATCTGTTCTACAATCTGTTTGGCATCTTTTAAAGACCCAATATGTACACCTATATAGCGATAGCCAATGGGTTCAAAATATTCTTCTAACAATTGCCTGCAAGCCCCAAAAATCATAGGATACGTATTCGCATACTGACTTAGATTCATACTGTGACACACATTATGAAACGCTGTATCTCGTAAAGTTAACGTAACAAGTTTTCCTTTTTGGTTTTCTTGCTGCATCTTATGCGTTAGTTCTCGAACGATATTTTCAAGACAACTATTCACTTCATCAATTGAATATAGATCGTTGGAATATGTTCTAGAAATCGAAATACTCTTTTGTGTAGTTGAATAACATAGAGTCGCACTCGAATTCCCTCTTGCCTTTTGAATCAAAGAATAAGACGATTTTCCTAGTCTATGTATGATCTTTTGTTCATTCTTTTCATCCGCAAAATCACCAATCGTATAAATACCCATTTCATTTAAAATAGGCACGCTTTTTTTACCAATGCCATTCATTTCATGGATCTTTAAAGGCCATAGTTTTGTTGAAAGCTCCGACTTTCTTAAAACCGTGATCCCTTTGGGCTTACGCATGTCACTCGCCATTTTCGCAAGAAAACGATTGGGCGCAACACCAATCGAACAATTCAAATGACACTTTTCATAAACACCATTTTGAATTTCAAACACAAGATCCAAAGGCCTTTTATAACGCTTAATAATATCCGTTACATCCATATAACACTCATCTATACTCGCCGGTTCAATTTGATGGGTAAATGTTTTTAAATACGCAAAAAACTGAGCTGACATGGAACGATAGTAGCCATAATCACCTTGGATCAATACTAAATCTGGACATAGACGCAAAGCCTCATAAACAGGCATCGCACTATGCACACCATATTTTCTGGCTTCATAGTTTGCAGTTGAAATCACGCCTCGCTTTGAAGTGGAACCTACCGCAACTGGAAACTCTTTTAAATCCGGATTCTTTATTTCTTCACAACTTGCAAAAAAGGCATTTAAATCAATATGTAATATGACTCTAGCCATGAATCTTCACCCATAGATCTTGCATCGATTCTTTCGCTTTTTGACTCGCTTCACCACTCGTCATTATAGCTAATTCTTGAATCGTTTTGTCTTGATCAAGTTCTTGTACACTTGTGATGGTTTCACTTGCAGATGCTTTTTTATTGACCAAATAATGCGTATTGGCATAGACGGCAACACTTGCCAAGTGGGTAATACATAAAACTTGGTAATTTTTGGATAAAGCCTTCATCTTAGCACCCATAGCTAAGGCAACTTTACCACTCACACCCGTGTCAATTTCATCAAAGATGATGGTTTCAATGCCGTTCGTTGCTTGGAACACCACTTTTAATGCCAACATCAATCTTGAAAGTTCTCCTCCAGATGCAGAAGCACTTAAACTTGAAAAATCCTGTCCTGGATTCATAGAAACTAGAAATTCAATGTCATCAATTCCATTGCTTGAAGGTTTCTTTTCCATACAAGAAATCATAAAGCGAGCATTTTCTAACATCAAGTCTTTACAATGTTCCATTACTTTTGATTCGAGTTGAGAAAAGACTTCTTTTCTTTTTAATGACAATGCATTTGCCAACTTCATATACGCCGTAAACGATTCTTCTTTTTCTTTCTCTAATTTATCAAACACATCCTGACGATGAATAATTCGATCGATCTTATCTGTGATACTCTTTTTAGACTCCATTAAACTCGTATATGAACCACCATATTTACGATATAATTTCTTGATCAAATATTGACGACTTTGCAGACTATCCAAATCTAAAGAATCATTAGAATGTGTATCACGCATATGCTTTAATTCTTCATCCACACTTTGTAAAGAATAATATAAATTTTTGAATGATTCTTCATAGTCATTTAAGATGGGTGATTTTGAAGCTTGTTTATATAAAGTATATAAAGAATCTAACGCTCCATTTTCTTTATCAATTTCATATAGACAAGACGAAATATCCTCTGAATTTTTATACCAGCTGGTTGCCTCGTGAATCTGATCATTTAATGCATCCAATTCATCTTCTTGAATATTCGCATTCTCAATTTCATCAAGCTGTGCCGTTAAAAATTCCAATTCGGCATCCGAAAATTCTTCGTTTTTTAATGTTTCTAATTCATGTAAGACATTTGAATACTTCACATACGCTTCCTTTACAGAAGCTTTTAAATCCATAGTCTTCGCATAACTATCCAACAATTCCATTTGAACAGATGTGTCCATTAAACGATACGTATCCATTTGCGAATGAATATCGACCAATAGATTGACAATCTTACGCACAAAAGATAGTGTAGTGATCTGTTGATTGATGCGTACGGTACTCTTATTATTATTTAAAATAGTACGCGAAATAATCACTTGATCATCAACCTCAAAGCCATTCTCTTCTAAGATCGCATTGACTCTATCATTCGATGTTAAAACCATCGATAAGATTGCCTTATCTTTTCCATTACGAATCACATTCGATTTAATTCGATTCCCACTCAAATAGCCAATCGCATCAATTAATAATGATTTACCAGCACCTGTTTCTCCGGTAATCACACTCATTCCATCTGTAAAGTCTATGATACAAGATTTGAATAATACATAATCTTTTACTGACAATTGTTCAATCACAAAACCACCTCAAGTCTACTTACTATTTTAACTTAAATCTAAAGGAAAATAAACGATTATAATCCATGTGAACGAGAAAACAAAAAAATAAGAATATCTTCACATTAAGATATTCTTAAATCTTTGGCATACACCATATATTCCTGATTGCCACTTCTTCCTTCTAGAATGCTTGGCATCGCTTCAACGCTTCTATAATATTGAAATAGAAAAGATTTTACATCTTCAACAATCTGTAAGGCAAGCTTAGAATTCTTTAGAACGCCATGCTTATTCAAAGCAGTAGGACCACACTCAAATTGTGGTTTTACAAGTATCGCAATATGGCGAATGGATAAAACACGTAATACATGTTCCAATATGGTCTTACAAGATATAAAACTAACATCCATGCACATAAAATCAATCGATTCATCAAACCATTCTGGTACAATTTCACGAGCGTTGTGCCCTTCCATTTTGATTACACGACAATCTTGATCTAATTCTTTGGCAAGTTGAAGATGACCTACATCTAAGGCATATACTTTTTTAGCTCCATATCGAAGACATACATCCGTAAATCCACCTGTACTCGCACCAATATCTAATACAACCTGATTTTGAATATTCACATTGTACTTATCTAAACAACCCTTTAGTTTAAAGGCACCACGAGAAACAAATTCATCCTCAGTATGTGTTACGACAATATCATCTTCATCGCCAACTAAAAAACTAGCCTTTGTGATGACTTTTCCATTGACACTGATTTTACCTTCTTTAATCATATCCTGTGCTTTTGCACGAGACGATATCTGATTGAGTAAAGCTTTATCTAAACGAATCTTATCCATGTTTTTCTAATTCCTCAAATAAACATTCTGTGCTAATACCTTCTTGAATACGTAAAGATCGAATCGAACCATGACATACATAGTGATCGCCAATACCTAATACATGAATTTTTTCATCCAATGTATTCATATATTCTAAAATAGCACTCGATAAGCCGCCTTTCTTAATATCCGTTTCATAAACCGTAATAGGAAGATTTAATTTTAATAAATCTTTCATCATAACTTCATCGATTGGTTTAAAGAAACGTGCATTGACAACAAGTAAGCCAATCTGATTTTCTCTTGCCTTATTGATCACATGATCCACATCCGGTCCATATGTGATCACAATTTGCGTTGGTGTTCCAACCACAAATTTTTCCCAAGTACCAATTGGAATCAATGAATACGACTTGTTTTTTGCGTATCTCACATTTCCTCTAGGATAACGTATACAAAATGGTTCCTTAGAGGCAAAGGCCGTATAAATCATATTCTGTGCTTCTTTGGCATCTTTTGGCTGAGATAAGACAAGATTTGGGATACTTCTAAGCATCGCAATATCAAACACACCTTGATGCGTTTCACCATCATCTCCAACTAAGCCACAACGATCAATTCCAAGCACAACAGGTACATGCATTCTTGCCATGTCGTGGTTGACTTGATCATAAGCTCTTTGAAGGAAAGACGAATAAATACTCACAAATGGTTTTAGTCCACCTAAAGCCATAGCACAAGCCATTGTAACGGCATGCTGCTCTGCTATTCCACAATCAAAAAAACGATCTGGATAACGTTTTTGAAATTCTAATAATTTACTACCCTGCGCCATAGCGGGTGTGATTGCGACAATACTCTTATCTTTTTCCGCCAGATCCATAACCGTATTTGAGATCACTTGTGACCAGGAAATTTCATTAGGTGGAAGTAAACTCAAAGATTTTCCCGTTACGACATCAAACGGACTGACTCCATGCCACTTACCTACTTTATCTTGTTCCGCAAATTTATAGCCTTTTCCTTTTTGCGTTAGGACATGTACAACAATGGGGCCATCATGTTCTTTGGCAGCCTGAAAAACTTTGATCAAACTAGCAATATCATGGCCATCGACAGGTCCCATATAATCTAAGTTAAACTCTTTAAATAATGGAGCATCGATCACTTCATCTTTGATCTTATCACGGAAATGTGACAATGTATTCAATACGTTAGTTCCTAATTTATTGGATTTTAAGTTGTTTTTTACATCATGTTTTAAATCGATATATAAGTGAGAAGCACGAATATCTGTAATTCGTTTTTCAACACCACTATAATTTTTAGAAATCGACATATTATTATCATTAAAGATGATGACCATCTTCTTCTGTTTAGAACCAATATCATTTAAAGCCTCTAGTGCCATACCACCCGTTAATGAGCCATCTCCAATTACGGCAACAACTTGATAATCATCATGCATTAAATCACGTGCAATCGCATAGCCCAATGCGGCAGATAAAGAAGTAGAAGAGTGTCCTGCTTCCCAACAGTCATACTTACTTTCACTTCGCTTTTGATATCCTGAAAGCCCACCCTTTTTACGTAATGTCGCAAATTGAGTGGATCTTCCTGTTAATATTTTATGTGTGTAACATTGGTGACCTACATCAAAAATCATTTTATCTTTTGGTGAATCAAAGACATAGTGCATCGCAACTGTGACTTCGACAATCCCAAGATTACTCGATAAATGTCCACCTGTTTTCGAAATCGACTCGATTAAAAAGGTTCGAATATCGCTGCACAATTGTGTAAGCTCATCAATTGACATATCTTTGATTTGACTAGGTGACTCAATGTCATACACTTGACTAATCTTTCTCATTTTATAACCCTCGTTAAAAAAACTAGTCCGCTAAAGACTAGTTTTAGCTATTATTAATATACCCCTTTTTTCAAAGAAATTCCATATATTAATATGTACGCTTTAATAAAGTATCCAATACTTTTGTCAGCGAAGTCACATCACAACTCACAAAACCTAGTTCTTTACGAATTGTTTCATCATAGCTAGCAACCATATCTTTAGCACCTTGAAGTCCTAATAAAGATACAGCTGTGACTTTATGATTATCTTCATCACTCAATGACTTTCCAACGACTTCTTCACTACCCGTAACATCCAAAATATCATCCTGCATCTGGAATTCAAGACCTAACACAAGACCAATCTTACGGAAGTGTTCCACATCATCGAATTTATTTGCTAAGATACATCCACAAACCAATGGTAATGTTAATAATTTGCTAGTCTTGTAGTGATCAATTTCCTGTAAAAGTGCAAGTGTTGGATTTGGATCATTTTCAGACTGTAAATCTAAAGTTTGTCCATAAATCATACCATCAATCCCGGCATACCAAGAAAGAGCCTTTACTAAAGCTACTTTTTGTTCAGCACTACATTCGCTGTCCAATGCAACTTCAAATGCCTTCGTCAATAGTCCATCGCCTGCAAGAATGGCAGTTGCCTCATCATAAGCTTTATGACAACTTGGTTTACCACGACGTAAATCATCATTATCCATAGCTGGAAGATCATCATGAACCAATGAATATGTATGAATCATTTCAATGGCACAAGCACATGGATACCCAACTCTTGCATCCATTCCATAGCCTTCTAGTACAGAAAACAACAAAGTAGGACGTACACGCTTACCCCCATTCATCAATGAATAGGCCATCGCATCTTTTGTACGACTATCATCATTTTCATGTACTCGCATCAATAAATAATCTTCAAATTCTTTATTCACCATCATCTTGATTCACCTCCATCAACTGATCCATTTTTGTTTCAAATTTTTTTAATTGTTTTTCGCATTGCGCACTCAATTTCAAGCCTTCCTCAAATAATGACATGGCCTCTTCAAGCTCCAATGCATTATTATTTAACAAAGCCACGATTTCATCCAATCGCTTCATCGCCTCTTGAAATTTCATTTGTTTAGCGGCCATTTTATTCCTCCTTAGTGGATACAACACATGAAGTGATCACACCATCATTTACTCTTGTCACCATTATATCATCCCTTGCGACATCTTTGACATGCTTAATAACTTTATCTTCAATCTTTGAGATACTATAACCACGAGAAAGTACCTTTAAAGGTGAATAGGCATCCAATAAAGCACAATTTTTTTGTAAAGAATGTCTAGAATTTTGTAGTAAAACTTGCATATTCGATCTTAGTTTTTCAGGCACCATAGAAAGTTTATTTTCTTGTACCTTTACTATATTCATCATACGCAAATGCATCTGTTGTGTATAATTCTTGATGACATTTTTCTTTTGCAGCTCTAGCTCTAGTGCATGTTCAATTTGTGTATTGTAGCCATCTAGTTTTAATTGTTTTTCTATAATAAAAGATTTTGGATCCTTTAAATACGGATGATTCTTATACGAATCCAGTTTTACCTTATTGTGATTTAAAATCATAGACATGTTTTGTCTCAACAATTCTTTATTGTTTAAAATCTTCGCCATCACTTCATATTGATCCAAAGTTACCCATTGTGCAGCTGCTGTAGGGGTTACACTTCGATGATCACAGACAAGATCACATAATGTTGTATCCACTTCATGACCTACACCACTGACAATATATGTATTTAAACTGTAAATCGTCTTTACAAGCTGGACATCATTAAAACAGAACAAATCTTCAAAGCTTCCTCCACCACGAACAATCAATAAGGCATCATGATTATGTGTATCAGCCTCTTTCAAGGATTGAATCAAACTTTTAGGTGCCAAACTACCTTGCACTAAACTAGGATATAAAGTGACCTTCATCATCGGCCAACGCCTTTGAATGGTTGATAATACATCTTGTAAGGCAGCGGCCTGTGCTCCAGTTACAACACCAATATTTTCAATATAGTCAGGTTTAGCCTTTTTATGACTTTCATCAAAATAGCCAGCCCTTAAAAGATCTTGTTTTCTTTTTTCAAATTCAAGATATAAATCACCTAAACCATCTTGCTTCATTTGACGAATCACAAGCTGAAGACTGCCCCTTTGTTCATATACATTAATGCTTCCTGAAACTAAAACGCGCATGCCTTCTTCTACATTGAAGTTTAAACGTGATACATAACTTGAAAACATAACACAGCTCATTTCTCCACTTTTATCTTTCAAAGAAAAATAATAATGTCCCGATCTGTGTTTTGTCAGGTTGCTGATTTCACCCTGAATCCAAATGCCATCCAGATCCATGGTTTGTGTTAAAACATTTTTAATGCGAGCAATAACACTAGAAATACTTACAACCATTTCGTTTCTCATAGCTGGTCAAGAACTCCATTTAATAATTTATAAGAATTATCATCGCAATACTTTTTAGCCAAAGTAATCGCTTCGTTGATTACAACAGCTTTCGGTGTATCGTTTGCCAAGATTTCCTGGAAAGAAATTAAAAGAATGGCTTGTTCTAACATACTTAAACGATCAAAATCCCAGTCATCGCGTAATAATTCATTGATTTTTTGTTCAAAAGCTTCTTTGTTTTCAACTGTTCCCATTGTTAAACTATATAAATATCCATCAATGTCATTTGAACCTTTCATTACATCAAATACACATTTACGAATATCCTTTCCTAATAATAAGTGTTGATACACACTTTGCATCGCAACTACACGTTGTTCATGTCTATTCATCTACATTTCTCCTTCTTTATATGGTACGCGCGCACTTGGTACTACATCACTTGCAGGCCCTGCATGCACGTCTTGATCATCAAAAAATATATTGGCGCCAAAACAAGCTAATACATCCGCTTTTTTAGCTCCTTGCATAAAGAATACTTCATCTACGACAATATTCCATGCTCTTAAAGTTTTTATTACACGAACACCCGTATCTTTGTTTCGTGCTGTCACAATCGCTGTTCTTAATACATTTAAATCTTTAGTTTCATTTTGAAGCCAAGATAAACTCTTTAATAAAGAAGCCATTGGACCTTTTTGTAAGGCAACATCCTGGTTTAGAATCTCATTTTCATTGAATGCTTCTAAACCATGTTCCTGATAGATCTTTTCCGATTCAGCCGAAAATAATACGGCATCCGCATCAAAGGCGATACGAATCTGATTATCAGGAAAACTATATTTAGTATCTCTGGCATAAATCATACCGGCCGCAAAGCCTGCATGAATCGCATTGGATACATCATTTTCATTACACGATAAGAATAAATCGACACCAAACGCCGATAAATAACGACTGATGTCTTCTCCACCACTCAAAACCATTCGACCAATGTCCATATCATAATGTTCTAGTGAGTGAATGATACGCAAAGACGTATCCGCACTGTTTCTTGACATCACAATAACTTCAACAAGTTTTCGATTCGCGAGTTTATTGATGTTTAATAAGTTTTTAACTAACGCAAAACCACTACCCGGACTTAACACATCATTTTCGTGAACAATTTGATAGTCACGATAGGCGTCTAATCCTTCTTTTTCAAAAACCTCATTTTCTTTTTCTAAGTTAAATAAAGCTCTTGAACTAATACCTACCACAAGATAATTTTCAAAAGATACACTCATAAAATTGAAAAAAAGGAAACCTTTGAAAGATTTCCTTAAAAAATAAATCCAGTCACCTGAATTTCAATCGCTTCAGGTTTAAAGTCTGTCATATAAGAAATACTTTCAAAGATCTTGTTTTGTAGATTTAAACAAACATCACTTACATTTGATTTGTGGTTTACTTTTACAGGAATTGATAAAGTCAATTTATTGTCCTCAACACGAGTGACAATTCCTGTCTTAAATGGTTTTGTTCCTTCTGCAATCTGAACATTTTCATCCTCTTCGATCACGTTCTTTGCGATTGTAGAAAAAACTGTTTTATTTAAAGAAATAACACCATATTCATTGCCTGGTTCTAGCTCGATATATTCTTTCGCCATAATTTCACCTTCACTTCTCTTTTAGTATACCAAAAAAGTTATTTAAACTCAAAAACTTTCGCACCCCAAAGTGATGCTGTTTTTGTAACATACTGCTTTTCATGTAAAATCACATTTTTACAAGTAACAATATCACTCTGCAATTGTTTCTTTAAGGCTTCAAAACCATCAAAACGAATCTCATTACGCGTCTTTTTCAAGAAGAAAAAGCGTACGTTTCGTTCATAAATATCTTGATCAAAATCAAAGATATGTGCTTCAATGGAAACTTTTTTATTTTCAAAAGTAGGATTGTTTCCTACATTGATCATAGCCCCATAAAATGTATCATCCACATATACAAAGCCTGCATAAACACCACTAGAAGGCACTAAATAATCGGGATTTGCCCCAAGATTTGCGGTTGGAAACTTCAAAAGTGTGCTGCCACGTTTAAATCCATGCTCAATCACACCTTCAATCGAATACATATACCCCAATAATTCATTGGCTAAATCCATCTTGCCACTTTGAATTAGTGGCTCAATGCGACTGGATGAGATTTTTTCATTTTTTGAATTTACACTGGCAATCACTGAAACATCAAAATAGTTTTGTGAAGAAATTGTATCAACATTCCCCGTATTTTTTGAAGCATATTTAAAGTCAAATCCACAAGTAATATGTGCTACATTCATCTTTTTTAACAACATATGAAAGGCATCTACATCTAAGGCTGCAAAATCTTTAGAGAAAGTAATGACATACATCACTTCAATACCCATCACGCTTGCCAAGTGTATACGATCTTCTAACGTTGTGATATGACGACATACACGGTCCGGAAAAAAGATTTTCCAAGGATCTGGATCAAATGTGATCAAACCACTTTGAATGTTTAACTCTTTGGCTTTGGCAATACAATTCTCAAGTAATGCCTGATGCCCTGTATGTAGGCCATCAAAGAAGCCAATACAACAAGAACTCTTTGGCAAATTTTCTTGTACATGTAAATAATCAATACGAATGACTTCCATTACCATAGACCTCTTTTACTCTTAAAAATTCCTTCACGCTCTTTTTCATAAATTGCGATAGGCTCACCTGCATCTAAAATACATACTTCTTGATTTAGATTATCTAAACGAATGCGTTTTCCTTGGTACACATCTTGAATCGGTTGATAGTCAATCTTATCTAAATGATCCAATACATAGATTGAAGGATATAAGACAGGTTCTTGTGTTTCAAGATCTTCTAGTGTTTGAGCCTGATCAATTGTAAAGCGACCAACCTTAGTTCGTCTTAAACTTTTCATACAACCTAGATTATTTGTATTTAAAGCCAAATCACGACAAATACTACGAACATAGGTTCCACTCGAACATGCTACTTTAAAACTGTAGTCACCAAGATCTTCCATCGAATAAATTTCAATATCGCTATAGACTTTAGGAACTTCAAGTCCCTCTCTTTGATAGTCCATTAATTTTTTCCCATTCACTTTTTTATTGGAAGTCTTTGGCACCAATTGATGGTTCTTACCAACAAATTTTTGAAGTTCCTCTGAAAAACAAAAATCCAAATTCATTTCTTTTTCAGCTTCCACTTCACCCCAAATATCATCGGTTGATGTACTTTTACCAAATTCGATCTGTCCAATATATTCTTTATCTGTATCACTTAAAAACTGTAACAATTTACAAGACTTTCCACAAAGAACAACTAAAACGCCGGTTGCGTTTGGATCAAGCGTACCTGTGTGTCCAAATTTTTTTTGTTTATATTTTTTTCGAAGCCAATTTACAACATCATGGCTTGTCATACCATACGGTTTATCAATAATTAAAATTCCATCCATAATTTCACCTTTTATATTTTACTTGTTTTTAAGGGTACTTGCAACTATGCACATTTGGTACTAAAAAGTCAAGACTTGTATTCTAATATGAAGTTCGTTATTATAGAAATGCCTAAGGACATTAATTTTTCCTACACTCGAGATAAGGGAAATCGGATGTTGAATTGTTGTGTTGAAGACCCGCTACGCGTGGGGATCCTAATGCTGTTCACAGATTGCCCACCTGTACTTAACAGGGAAAGATCTCATGTTCTTGGGCTTTTTAAATAGGTAAAAAGTATGAACGCAAAAGAAGAATTTATTCAAATCTATAAAGAAAATATCCATCGTGAAGGTGCCGATGCGTTTCTAGAATTTCTAGAAGGTCCTCACTCTGATTTTTTTACAGCCCCTGCAAGCACGCGTTTTCATGGCAACATGGAAGGTGGTCTTTGTGAACATAGTGTGCATGTGTATCATTGTTTAAAAGATTATTTAGATAGACAAAGAGTAAAGGATACATATAAAATGAACTACAGCGATGAAACCATTGCCTTAGTCGCCCTTTTACATGATGTATGTAAAATCAATGTCTATAAAAAAGGCACACGAAACAAGAAAATTAATGGTGAGTGGAAACAAGTCGATGTCTTTGAATTTGAGGACAACATTCCATTTGGTCATGGCGAAAAAAGTGTCTATATGATTCAGCCATTCATGCGTATTAGTCGTGAAGAAGCTTTTGCGATTCGTTATCATATGGGATTTTCTGGAAGTGACCCCGTCAATAATGTGGGTAAAGCTTTTGAATTATTCCCGCTTGCCTTTGCGCTAAGTACAGCCGATATGGAGGCTACATATTTTCTCGATGAACAAGTCTAGATGACTTGTTTTTTTTGCGATAAAAAATGCAGTACCTAAGTACCGCATATAAGCCTATCTTTCAACCCATTTCATCTTAACATCTTTTCCATGATGAGCTAATCCTATATAAATCACTTTTCCTTTTAAATCAAACGAATAATTTTTAGATTGAATCTGTTCAATTGCTTCATTTGTTAGATTATCAAGATCGGATACTAAATTTTTAGAAGTACCTTTTAAATATTTAAATTCCAACACAAAAGAAGTAGATTTACTATATTTTGCCTTTAATACAAGGTCGAAACGTCCTTTTCCAGCTTCCCTATTGCTTATAATTTCATAATCTCTAGATAAACATAAACACATCCCAAGCATCATCATATGATAGCTATTTTCATTCTTTAAATCATGATAACTAGGTAACATTAAGATGTTTTTATATTCTTTGATAAATTCATCCGGTTGTTCTTGAATCAAGAAACGTAATAGTCGATTTAATTGTCCTTCATTTAAGGAAAGATAATATTCAGTTAAATTTCTAAACTCTCTATTCACTTCCTCATTTGGAATTCGAATGCGATAGAAGCTATCCGTAATATCAATGGCTTTATCTATTGTTAAATATCCCGCATTCACAAACAACCCCCATAAATTTGGAGTGCTTTTCACTTCATAGAAGCTTGTTTGCGTATTGACTTGTGTATCTAAATATCCATTTTTGATTAAATCTTCATATTGATCTTTATAATCTAAATCTGCATTCTTGATATTCTCTTTAATCATTGTATTTGCACTTGTATTGATCCAATATGGAATTAATTCTTTCTTTTGTGCATAATTTAAAATAGACCAAGGATTGTATATATCAATATTTCCGATTTTGTATCCGTCATACATGGATTTAACATCATCATTTAAAGTTAAACCATACGTATTTAACAATTGATTAACTTCATCTGTATTAAACCCAAAATACTCACTATAAGCAGTATCGAGTACTGAATTCACATCTAAATTATTCAGATCACTAAAAATATTTTCTTTCGCAACTCTTTGAATTCCAGTAAGTAGTGCATATTTTAAACAATCCGATGTTTTTAAAGAATTATGAAGTAAACCTGATAATCCACCTCGTAATTCTTCATAGCAGTCATTCACGTGAGCTTCAACAAATGGTGTATCGTATTCATCTATGAAAACCATGACTTGTTTATTATAGTAAGCATAGAGTCTTTCCATCAAGAATGATAATGCATCATTGATTCCATTTAAATTATTACTGTGAAAATCCATTAAATTAGATTCAATATAATCATGTTCTTTTTGATCATATTTATTTAATTTTTTAAAAACATATTCATATTTTGCCCATTCGCTTAGAATTTGTTTTTTTATAGTTGTGATAATAGATTCTCTATCTCTTTTCGCATTCGCAAATGAAATAAAAATAGTAGGATATCGATTAATTTCGTTTATATAGTCAGAATTCATGATCTCAGTATTTTCAAATATATATTTAGAATCTTTTGTCACATCAAAAAAAGAAGCCATCATAGACATGTTTAGAGTCTTTCCAAAACGCCTAGGACGCGTAATCAATGTGACTTTGCTTTTTCTTTCTAAAAATTCCTGAATCATATTGGTCTTATCAACAAAATAATAGTTATTATTTCTGAGTTCTTCAAAATTTGAAATGCCAATTGGAATTGCCTTCATCTATATCACCACCTATATAATTATATCAGAAATACGAAAAGACAGGAAAAAATTGGATATTTAAATTTTTATAGGGTCGTTTTATAAGTAGTAAAAAAATTCTATAAAACATCGTAGGGTCGTGTTCGTCCCATTTTTTTATATTTCCTTAAAAACAAAAAAACC
>ENA-OPDD01000141-OPDD01000141.1-human-gut-metagenome-genome-assembly--contig:-NODE-141-length-49139-cov-7.078070_pt1 | contig 49139 bp, 36 predicted proteins | sample MGYA00241574_ERZ501499 | MGnify/ENA primary metagenome ERZ501499 (study PRJEB25962, sample SAMEA2042576) | human gut metagenome | biome: human gut; feature: human-associated habitat; material: faeces...
CGTACGCGCCGGAGGGGTTAGACCAACTGTGTGTTTTGCAGGCCGAAGCTCACGGCGATGGCTGCGTCGATGCGCTCCATCAGCTCGCCGTCCACGCGCCCCATGCGCTCGCGCAGGCGCCGCTTGTCGAGCGTGCGGATCTGCTCGAGCAGCACCACGCTGTCGCGCGGCAGGCCGTAGTCCGGCGCGGAGAGCGCGATATGCGTCGGCAGCTTCGCCTTGTTCGTCTGCGAGGTGATGGCCGCCGCGATCACCGTGGGGCTGTAGCGGTTACCGGTGTCGTTCTGCACGATGAGCACCGGACGCACGCCGCCCTGTTCGCTTCCGACCACGGGCGAGAGATCGGCGTAATAAATATCGCCGCGTTTCACATTGATATCCACTTAGCTATTCACACTCCGAGCGGAAGAAAGTACCCTTGCCTTTGTCAGGGGCCAATTTCATTCTCCCACGCGGGGGCGGAATTTATACGGGGGCTCGCAACTTTCCCCGTCTTTCTGCCCCCAGTCCATCGTATGCTGAGGACAGATGCCGCGTGCTTTTCTTAAAGCGGCTGCAAATTCTTGTCGACGGACACGCCGTTTAAGCGATAGACGCGCGGCACACGCTTGCTGACCGCACACATCAGCTCATAGGGGATGGTATCGCAGAGCGCAGCATCGTCCGCGCAAAGGATGTGCTCGCCGAAGATCTCGACCTCGTCGCCGGACTTCACCTGCGGGAGGTCGGTCACGTCGATCATGCACATATCCATGCAGATGCGCCCGACCTGCTTGGCGCGGCCATAGGGCGTGAGCACTTCGATCTGATTCGAGAGCGCGCGGTGCAGGCCGTCGGCGTAGCCGATGGGCAGGACCGCAATGCGACTGGGCCGCTGCGTAAAGTATGTGCGCCCGTAGCTGATGGGCTCGCCCGCAGCGAAGTCCTTGATCGTCGCCACGCGCGTTTTGAGCGACATGACGGGCTGCATGCCCATCTTTTCGGCCAAGTCTCCCGAGCCGTAGAGGATGATGCCGCAGCGAACCATATCCCACGCCCATTCGGGGTAGCTTACAATGCCGCCGGCATTGCAGCAGTGGTGGAACTGGAAGCGGAAGCCGCTTTGCGTCTCCACCTTTTCGATCATGCGTGCGAAGCGCTCATGCTGCAATTTCGTAAATTCGACGCTCTCCGCCGTGTCCTCGTCCGACACGCTGAAGTGCGTGAACACTCCCTCGATGTCGAGTCCCGGCAGTTCGAGCACACGCAGAATGTCGCGCAGGCTCGCGTCAAAGTGCGCCTCGTCGCACGAAAAGCCGAGGCGGCCCATGCCGGTGTCGAGCTTGACGTGCACGGTCATCTTCCCGCCCAGCGCGATGGCGCGGTCGGAAAATTCCTTTGCGATGTCGTAGCTCTGCACCGCCTGCGTCATGTGCAGCTGCAAAATGCGCGCCGTCTGATCCGCGGGCGTGAAGCCCAGCATTAAGATCGGCAGCGTCACGCCGCTGTCGCGCAGCTCCTCGCATTCGTCGATATTCGACACGGCGAGATAGCCCGCGCCGAGCTGCTCGAGCCGCTTGGCGATCTCCACCGCGCCGTGGCCGTAGCCGTCGGCCTTGACGACGCCGAGCAGCTTCACCTTGTCCCCGACATGACGGCGGATGACCTCGAAATTATGGGTCAGATGGTCAAGGTCGATCTCCGCCCAGGTCCTCTTGAGCGTGCTTTCCATAGACGCTTCCACCCTTTTGCTTTCAGTTTCGACGCGCGCTATTGCGCTGCATCCGGCGATAGTATATCACCAAAAATAAAATTCGTAAACTCCACCGCGGCAATAATTTTGTCATTTTCCGCGATCTCGGCGTACACCGGCGCGCCGGAGGCGTCAAGCCAGAGCGAGCAGGCGAGCGTTTCGCCGCTGAGCGTCAGCGAAAAGTCCGCGCGCAGCGCGTCGACGTCTCCGATCGTCTCCGCGCCCGAGCTATCGAGATACACCTTCGGGAAGTTTTGCAGCACAAGCGGTACGCAGTTAAGCGCACTCACGCGCGGCGAAAGCGTACCCACGTCCAGCACCAGATCGTCGAACGTCAGCGTCAGCTTGTCGCCCTCAAGCACCGCGCCGACGCCCGTGAGCTCCTCCGGCTCGCTGACGGTCGCGCGCACAGCGTCGCCCTGCGTGCTCAGGTGCAGGGCATAGACAAGCGTCTCGTCCTCGCGCGGCACACTGACGCGCACGTCCGTTTCGTAGGACGCCAAATTTTTGTACTGCTCCTGCATCGCCTCCGCGCGGTCCGTCTCCTTGCCGCAGGAGCACAAAATAAGTAAGTAAAGCACTGCGGGCCATACCTTTTTCATATCTCCATCCCCCTTCGTCCGTTATCTCTATGCGCGCGCATGCCGCAGCATTCCAGCTTTTCAGAGCACAGACAGTCAAAGGCATATCCTACCGGCAAGGTTGCACTTTTCGCAGCTGCACATCTGCCGGTTCTGTGCCATCCCCGAAAAAATATTTTGCACATAGAGTTGCACACCACACTTCCCGCGGCGCAAAAAAGAGGAAGCTGATTTCTCAGCTTCCTCTCGAAAATCGCTTGATTTTTAAGGGTTTTATCTTACTTGAAATATCTTTCAAGTAAACCCTTGAGGGCGCGGCCGTGACGGGCCTCGTCTGGTGATAGGATTCTTCTACCGTATTAATCAGACTATATAAGGCTCTCAGCGTAATCGAAAAGTTTTTTGCCCACGCTTTGCCCACAAAAAACACGCTCTGCAAATCCAGTACCGAGTCAGGCTCCACAAGGGAAATGCTTACTTATTCTGGCTCGATGCAGCTTTGGTTTTAGACCGGTGCCGTGTGGCTTTCTTGGTCACATGGTCGTACTCGATCAGTCCGGCATCCATCTCGCGGATGAAGTCCTCTACGGCAATGGTTGCCACTTTGGTACTGCCCAGCTTTACCGCCCGCAGCAGCTTGACGCTGATAAGGTCATACACCATGTTCTTGTTGACCTTCAAAATCTTAGCTACCTGTGGAACCGTCAAAAACTCGCAATCAGTTCGCCGGACTTCTTCTACCGCAGCACGGGTCTGTTCATTCATTGCATTCATGCTCATGCACCTCCTACCGAAAAGTATAGGGGGTACATGAGCATTTCGCAAAAAATTACAGACCTAATTTTAGTCAGGGCCTTTTCGCTTCCTTCATACTCTGGCGATCTGTCGTTTCAGATACCAGATAATCACTCCGGCAAACTCAGCATATCGTCCATTCGTCTTGGCCTGAAATTGTTTCAGCATTCGTTCCAACTGCTGCTTCGGCACTTTCTTTCCCGGAAATTTGTCATGTAACGCTTGCTTGACTGCATCCAACGCCGCCTTACGGTTCTCCTTCAGATAAGATGCCGGACAATTCAGATTGAGTGTGATGTTCAGATCCTTTTCAATCTCTGCATCATCAGAACAAATCGTTCCGTCTGTTTTATACTTGATTTTCTCAATGGACACTGGGTCTCGCGGGTCAACGGTCAACGGCTTGTTTCCTCGATGCTGGTCACAAGTCAGATTTTCAAACTTTCCTGCCTGCTTTTTATTGCCGGAACATACAGCGAGCATATTGCGGTAATCAATCGTCAAGGCAGGGTCGTAATTCTCACTTTGGGGATGCTGCGGCAGATAGTGTTCAATTTGCACATTCTCCAGCGAGATGCGCCGCATACAATAGGCACACAGGCACCCTTGTTCCTCCAGCAAAGATACTTGAACCGCTTCTTTGGGTTTTCCGGACAAATTGCTATAGTCCGTCAGTCCTTTCCGTTTCTCTTGAATCAGTTCATTTGGCTCTTGCTTTTTCTCTATATACAGCATTGCGATCCACCTACATCCGTTCCAGTTTCAAGCTCACTTGTGCGCTGGTCAGTTCAGGATCGGCAGAGCCGATTTTATCTTCAATCTGCTGCAAGGTCAAAGCAGCATCGTCATAGCGCTGTTCGTCAATGGCATCGTACACCGATTGAAACATCTGCTTGATCTCAGATGGACGCTCACTGGCTCCCATGACGCTGCTCAGGATTGCGTTTGCATCCCTACCAAACACCTCGTTCTGCGGTTCGACTGCTTGCTGATCCGTTAGAATGAGCAGATTTTCTTTCTTCACGGAGTTGATGACCAGCGGCGCATGGGTAGATACGATAAACTGGACTTTCGGGAAAATTGTCCGCAAATCGCCGATAATCCGCTGCTGCCACTGGGGATGCAGATGCAAATCGATTTCATCGATCAACACAATGCCGGTCGTTTCCTTGAGAACATCATCGAGCAGCCACGGGTTCAAGACGGCCATACGATAAGCAATGTCAGCCACCATACTGAGGGTGTTTTTGTAGCCATCACTCAATTCTTTCATCGGATAGCGTTCTCGATCCGAATTACCATCCCGGTACAGAATATCGAGTTCGTGTGTATCCAAGTTGAATTGGACATCTACATCGTTAAATCCTGTGATTCCCTGGAAGCACTGAATGATCGCAGATTTGACTGCGGACAGTTCGGGAGCCTGTGTGCCATTGGTGGCACTCTGCAAGGTCATTTTCTCAAACCACTTTCGCATCATCTTTTCGTTAGATGCTGCATCCAAGCAATCCACATAACCCATCTGACGGTTAAACTTCATCAATTCCGAAGATTTCTTTTCCCGCTTTTGAGCCCACAAGCGTCCGGTTCCATAGTAAGAGATCAGTGGCAGCAACGGTTTTTCTCCATTCCGTACTTGATCTTGCAGTGCCGCCGAAATCGCGGTAATTTCCTTTGCATCGACCACCGTGGTCTTGCCTTCTGCGCTTCTCAGCTCACGCTTCCATGCAATAGGCGTTCCGCCAATAACTCCAGAAGCACTGATAGAAACAGGGAATTGGGGTTGCAGTTCAACCACACTACCCATATCGTAACACTTATTCAGTGCGTCATCCTTAGAAATACCAGGGCTGCTCATTCCATCAAATCCTGCCAAAAATGTGCCGACAGCAATGGAGGCAGCATCCAAAAGCGTAGATTTACCACTTCCATTATTGCCAACGATCACAGTCAGTTCATGGTGGAACGTTGCTTCAAAGCGCTCGAAGCAACGGAAATTTTTGATTTCGATGCTGTTAATCTGCATGGGTGACACCTCCATTCATTGTATAGTTGATTTGATGTGTTTTGCAAAACTCCTCAATAGAGCGAATTGCCATTTGCGATGGCCTGGTTCGTTTGCGCTCCCAGCGGTTGACCGAGGCAAAGCTAACGCCTAATTCCTTTGCCAGTTCTTCTTGGCTCAAGGCACATTGTTTGCGAATGCATAAAATCAAATCCGAGTATTCCACTGCTCTGCCCCCTTTATCACATCAGTTGCTATTATTATAGCAGGTGTTATAAATGGGAACAAGTCGAAATCCATCGTACCCAATATAATTTTCAAGTTTTTATACCTTGAGTGACAGTTTGGGTGACATTAGATTTTAATTTATACAGATAGCACTACTCCGACCGCACACCCGGCAGTTCCACCGTCTGCCCCTCAAACTGCTCGACAAAATCCAGCAGTGCCTTGCGGCTTACTTTGCGGCTGCCCAGCTTGATAGAGCGCAGATACCCGCAACGGATCAGGTCATAGACCAGATTTTTATTGACGCGCAACAGTTTTGCTGCTTCCGGGACGGTATATAAAATATCGCGGCAAGCCAAGATTTCCATTGCGGTTTCATTGGCTTTCTGCCGCTGTTCTAATAATGACATATTAATCACTCCTATATCATGTGGAGCCGCTGTACAAAGTCAGCGGCTCCACTGTGTTTTCATGTTCGGCGTATCACCCGTATCCTGTTCCTGATGGACTGCCTGTTGTGACAGGACACCGTTTTCTACACATTGGCACGCTCGCTCCTGAAACCTCCTCTCCGTAGGTCATGGCCTGCTTCCCCTGCGCTGTATCTGATACGGACGCTCATTTTGTTTTCAAAGTACAGTAAGACTGGTAAACGCTTGCCAGCCTTTCACAAGGGACAACGCGCAGTTATCCCCTGTGAAGGACAGGCAAATCTGCTTAGCTCAATTCAAACCGGTTCTGAATTTCTTTTATCAGCTTGAACTGGAGTTCCTGATACAAGTCCTCATCATAACAGACATAGATTTTCCCGCTGGCATCGTACAGCTCGAACTTGCACAGCTCCAGCATATATCCCTTGTAGTAATTCAAAATGGTTTGAATCGCACTCTCATCGCCTTTCTTCGCGTTCAAAATGGTATCCACAGAGATACGGCGTATCATGGCGCGCCTATGCTTTGCCCTGTTTTTCAAGTAAATCCCTCATTTCCTTTAATGCTTTGGTTCTGGCGGCTTGTACCGTACTCCGCACAACATGGAACCGCTCTCCGATTTGCTGATCTGTCCAATCCAGAAAGTACGCCAGAAGAATGATCTGCCGTTTGCGTCCGGAAAGGCTATGTAAGGCTTGTGCCAGCGCGTCATTCTCAATGGCGACAGACCGTTCTAAATCATCGAAGAAATACTTTTCCGCTGGACTGATTGGGTCGATATGAATCGGCTCCAGCAAATGATCATCTGCCAATTCCGAAAACAAGACCTCATTTCTCCCACGCCGTTGCTTGGCTCGATACCAGTCTCTTGCAAAATTTCTCAAAACGGTTTTGCAGAAGCTATCAAATTTACCCTCGATACGGCGAATATCTTCCTCTGTCCATTGCATAGCATTCACCCCCTTTCCGCATTCGGCGGTTCATCGGAAGGGGATGCTCTTTTGACCTGATACCGACTAATACGAATTGGAAAAGTGAAATGCCAATTTAAGAAAAAATTTTTCTTAACGACACTGCTTCATATGGTTTATCCGCATCATGTACATCACCTTTCATTATCAAATGAAAAAACAAGGCATCGGACAGGATATGTCCGATGCCTTAAAAGCAGGAATAGATGATTGCTATGAATGGATTTTACTGATACTGTCTCCAGTCAGAGCCGTTGGTCAGTTTTGTCCACTTTTCGTTAACCTCGCCCTTACGGTCAAAGTCGTGGCTGTTGGTTGCCTCCTGAACTGCGAGGTAATGCCAGTCGGTCGGATGATTGTCCGGCCAAACGGTCATGTTGTTCAGCAGGTCATCCGCACTCTGCGGCATACGGCAGAGCACGCGGTTGATCATCGTCATTGCCTCTGCGCGGGTGATGTAGTTGCTGGGGCGGAAAGTTCCGTCAGAATAGCCTGCGATCCAGCCCAGTGTTGCGGCTCTCTCGATGTACTTTTCTGCCCAGTGACCGGAGATATCCGTGAAGTTGCTGTCGCCGTCGCGCTTGGAGGTGTCGAACCGGGCGCAGATGGCAGCGAACTCCGCGCGGGTGATGGGAGCGTTCGGGTCAAAGCGTTCCGCAGTACGACCCTTGACCACGCCCAGCTTTGCCATGGTAGAGATTGCAGTATTGCACCACATACCATCATTCACATCGGCAAAAGTATTTGCAGAGGTCAGATTTTTCTCTCGAATGTCCTCATTCAACAGACGGAAGAAGATCGTGGCGACCTCAGCGCGGCTGATGTTATTCAGCGGGCGCACCGTACCGTCCACATAGCCGACTACATACGCAAAGTGATCCTTACCGTTGAGCCAGTCGGGTACGCCGGTCGGCTCCCAACCGGCGTAAACCGTCTTGTCGCTGGTCATTTTGATGCTGGTGATTCGGTCGGTCAGCTCTTTGTCAGCATACCAGCCGGTAAAGGTATAACCCTCGCGGGTGGGGACCTTGTCCAGCTTGACTACCGTGTTTTTGCTGTACCGCTCATCCTTGTACTCGGTGCCGCCGTTGGATTCGTAGTGGAGAATATAATAGGTGGTTCCACCACCGCCACCGGTGCTGCCGCCGGAACTATTTTTGCTCCACTGGGCAACATAGGTAACAGTTCCCGTCACAGTCGTAGCGACTTCAGGCAGCCAGCCCGTAAACGTATAGCCATCACGACTGGGCGTACCATTAAATGCCGGAGTAACGTCGCCTGCGGACAGTCCGCTGGTCACTTGATCTGCAAAAATTTCTTCGTTGTCCACACCGTCTGTATAGGTCACGGTATAAGTCGGTGCAGGAGCAATCTTCTCCCACTGGGCATAGACCGTCAGGCTTCTATTCACCTTTGTCTCAGCCGTATAGGGGTCTCCCATACCGTCAGCTTGGGTATTCCAGCCCTTGAAGATATATCCGTCGCGGGTCGGGTCGGTTACAGGCACACCCGGCTGGTATTCGTCCTGTCCCTCGACCCATTCCACCGGGATGTACTTGGGACTTGCCTCTGTATCGCCGCCGTTCTTATCGAACGTGACGATGATACCCTTTGCCACCTGCCACATATCGTAAGCAGTTGTTTCTACTGTTTTGGAATCTCCAACACGCTTGAAGTAGTAGTTATCGCTATTTTTCAGGATAAAGACAGCATCTGAACTATCACGTTGGCCGTTAATATAGTTTTGCCCCACATGGGCATCTGTAATCGTTGCGAGATTTTCATAACTGTCTCCCTCAAAAAGATATACATCTGCTGTCCCTGTGGCCTTTTCTCCAACGGCAAGCCGTATTATGTGATTCTCTGTCGGATAGAACTTTTCTCCCACTGGAATAACCGGCAGGTAAATCTTAGTTCCATCCACAGAGAACTCACGTCCTTCATCTACTTTGGACATTCCAATAATTGCGGGGCTTACAAATACGAGCGTTCCGCCACTTGCTTTCAAATCATTGTAGACGTGTGTTGTGCCGTGAGAAATCAGCGTTCCTCCGTCTACCTCTATTGAACCGCCAATCCGCAAATCTGCGTTGCCGCGTTTGTCATCACATGTCAGCGAAATTCCGCTGGAATACTTTTGCTCCCAGATTCCTTTTAACGTCACACCGGATAAAATACGAGCCTGCCCGTTATTTTGCGTGACAAGGCGAGAATCCTCTCCCACAGTCAGATAATCAACAGAATAGAACGGCTTTTGCTTGTCACTAAATTGTGTGAATTTTGTAGCATCAACTACTACCTCACAGCCAGTGTCCAGAGCTATTTCGTCAAAGCGATAAAAATATCCGATTTCACTCTTGCCGCTCAACTTTACGGTTGTGGTATGGTCGGTTTCTTTGGAGACATATTCCGTTTTGTTTCCCTGTACTTGCGCCACGCGGCCCTCATGGATCAGAATCTCAGAGTTTCCATTCACGGTTAAATTCCCTGCATCTTCATTATCCAGAACAAGGAAATCCATATTTCCGCTTTTCAGCTCGACCAGTATGTTGCCTTTTACAGTCATAGGAATCGAGTTATTGCTACCAGCATTGACACCATGCCCGGTTGCCGAACTTTTTAGCTCGGATGGAACATCGTAGGTCACATACAAAGCGCAGTCCTTATTCTTCTGATTTAAGATGTTGACAGGCCAATTCTTGTTCAAACTATCCCCTGAACTGCCGCCTCCATAGATGAAGCTGCTGCCAATGTCAGGGTTCCCATATATATGGATTTCTACTGTTCCCAAAACCGTGTCATTGTAGCCGCACCCGAATAAATTACGATCACCAACAGCATCCTCGGATGTAAAGCCGTCTGTAACATTGAGCACGACATTTCCTACTGTAGAATGATAGGAACCTCCATAGGTGTACATGGCCTTTCCGGGCCATGCGCTTTGATCCGGCGCACCAGGATAACCAAGAGTAACAGTTACTGTGCCAGACACACTGGCGGGGAGACGATCTCCTTCATTATCAGTTGTGGAATATGCATTCTGTCCACCACCGAAAAAAGAACTGTTTGATCCATGGCGCAGTTCAATTGTTACATCCCCGGATACAGTACCCGATGTAGTTTCCTTGGCATATCCTCCACCATAGAGACTCATAACTCGAACATCAGGGCCATCAATCAAAATAGAAACATCGCCATTTACAGCACTGTCACAACCACCGCCATGCAGATAGGAAATTGTTCCGCCGTGTATCATAATATTGGGATTACCCTCAATATCGTGGTCTTTAGGGCCTCCACCATATACAGAGTTAATCGTTCCTGTAAAATCAGTCGTAGTTTCAAAAGTGTGCCCATTCACATAAAGCGTAGTATAGCTTCCGACGGAGATTTTTACGTTTGACAGGGTAATATCTCCAACGCACCCTGTACCCGCTATCGAAATCGTATAGTTGTTGTTCTCTGAACTTTTCAGCGTGATGTGTTTACCAGCAACACCTGCAAAACCTGGATTATATGTAATATCACTTGTTAGAACAATTGTCGCCTCTGTATCGGTACTTTTTTCAATCTCGGAAACAGCGTTTTGAAGTTCTGCGGCGCTACTGACCTCATAAACGCTACTATTGTTCATCGGCGCGTGGGCGGGAACGTCCACCGACTCCGCCGGGGTCAGGCCCGCCCAAGGCGTGGAACCGCCGTCTCCCTGCGGTTCATCGGAAGCGTAGCCGCAGGCCGTAAAGTCCTCGGCGCAGACAGGGCAGGTGCTGTCCATATTTTCTTCCGTACAGGGCGCTTTGCAGGTACAAACGGCTTCCTCCTGCGGCGGCTCACTTGTGATTTGACTATCTGATACGGCCGGATCTTCTGCTGCAAATGCAGTAGCCGGCAACATGGTTGCCAGCATACATATCATAAGCAGACATGCTAAAATTCTTTTTTTCATAGAAGTCTTTTCTCCTTGTGTATCACACAAGGAGGAGGGAGTACTCCCTCCTCCTAAGTGCTTTGTTTTCTTTACTGATACTGTGTCCAGTCCGGATCAGCAGTCAGCTTGGTCCAATGCTCATGGATATCGCCCTGACGGTCGAAGTCATGGCTGTTCGTAGCCTCCTGTACGGCGAGATAGTGCCAGTCGGACGGCTTGTTGTCCGGCCACGTTACCATGCTGTCCAACAGGTCGCTTTCGCTCTGCGGCATACGGCAGAGGACGCGGTTGATCATCGTCATGGCCTCCGCGCGGGTGATGTAGGCATCGGGATGGAATGTGCCGTCCGGATAGCCCGAAATCCAGCCGAACGCAGCCGCTCTCTCGATCTCGTTTTCCGCCCAGTGACCGGAAATGTCGGAGAAGCTGCCGCTGTTCTCAACCGGTTTGGTGTTGAAGCGCGCACAGATTGCCGCAAATTCCGCACGAGTGATCGAGGCATCGGGGTCAAAGCTGTCCGCACGGCGGCCCTTGACGATGCCGAGCTTTGCCATTGTGGAAATCGCCTTGTTGTGCCACTGTCCATCCGTTACATCCGTGAAAGTATTTTCAGCGGTGAGATTGCCATCACGCACTTCTGCCTTGAGCAGACGGAAGAAAATCGTCGCGACTTCGGCACGGCTGATGTTCCCCTGGGGGCGAACGTTGCCGTCCGGGTAGCCGATCACATAGGCGTAGTGGTTGTCACCGTTGAGCATATCCGGCACACCGGTTGCTTTCCAACCTGCATAAACGGTCTTGTCGCTGGTCATCTTGATGCTACTGATCTTTTGGGTCAGTTCCTTATCCGCATACCATCCGGTGAAAGTATAGCTTTCACGGATAGGGACCTTGTCCAGCGTCACAACCGTGCCGGAGGAATAGCGTTCATCCTTGTAAGTTGTGCCGCCGTTGGACTCGTAGTGCAGCGTGTACTTGGTTGTATGGCTGCCGCCGCCTCCACCGCCACCGGAGCTATCTTTGGTATTGGTAAAGGCTGCGGTTACGGTAGCATCTTTCGCGATACTGCCGCTGGCATTGGCGCACGTTGTGGTATAGCCATCCTTATCCGCTTCCGCTTCGCTCACTGTGTAAGTAATCCCTGCGGGCAGGTTTGTGGCGGTTTTGCTCTCGCCGTGTTTCAGAACGAAGGTTGCGACTCCATCGGCAAAAGTCATCTCACCAAATGTGCCGTTGATGCCGGTATCGCCGAGCGTCACGGTGAAGTTGAACGCCTTAGAGGTATCTCCGTTGTTCCCGGCTACAGTCTTGGTAACGGACAGATTGCCGTGCGCCGCCGTCCAACGACCGTAAAGAACCGTATCCGCATTCAGAACCGTACCGTCCACATACGGCATCGAGCATGAAGTATCCGTGTACCAGCCATCAAAGGTATATCCCTGGTGGGAAACCTGCTGTGCTTTCGCCGTATATGCTCTGCCAGTACGGATATAATCATTCGCAGGGGGTGTTACATCGGTGGGGTTATCCGTGCTGACCCACTGATACTGGATTTTAACAGCCGGTACATAGGTCATCCAGTCTGTCTTTCCTGCCGCCTTGCTCTGTCCAATGACCAGACCCTCCGGCATTTTCCAGCTCGGAACGAAAATGCCGTCCTCGTCTGCCTTTGCTGCCGCAGTCTCACCGCCCGCGTCCGTCGTATAACGAACAAGCTGCGTACCGATTTCGGTATTCTCCACCGTGCGATCTTCACTGTGGATCTGAATCGGTTTAGCGGTGCTTGCGCCCGTGTATGGGGAGATTACATTGATATAACGGCCTTCCTTGGAAATAGAGTCGCCCGCTGTCAGATAGACATCGTTATTCGTGCTGATCTCAGCATCATTCCCAAGATTGAAGGCAGTTCCTACAAAAACACCGTCACCTTTGGCAGCACGTCGAGCTGTCTCAGTCAGAGAGTTGTTGTTGTCCTTGATGATGCCGCCTGTCATGGTATAGGTGCCGCCACAAACACCGCCGCCTGCATTTGCAACATTGTTTTCAATGGAACCGCCGGTTTGTTTAGCAGCGGATGTTGGCCATAAGTATACGCCACCACCCTGCGAGGCTTTGTTTTCGGAAATTGTACCGCCGGAAATCGTTACATTCGTTGCTTGATACAGAAAGACACCGCCGCCGAATTGATACGCGCTATTTCCCGTTAGCGTGCCGCCCTTGATATTCAGCTCAGTTACGCCGAAGAATGCTGCGACTGCGCCGCCGCTTCCCCGTGTAACCTTATTGCCGGAAATTTCGCCGTTGTTAATATTGATTGTAATTTTCTGACTTCGCTGTGGGAAGGTGACAATACCGCCGCCGTAGTCAAGTGCCTTATTTCCGGTGATTTTGCCGCCATTCATTTCAAAAGAGGCCGGTGTAGCTGTAAACAATGTATCTCCGCCGCTTGAGTTGGCGTAATCCGCAACATAAACACCGGCACCGTAACTGCCCTGACCAGATGTCTGGTAGGTGCTGTTGTTGGAGATCGTACCATTGTTCATAACCATCGTTGAGCCAATGATCGCGACACCGCCTCCGCCATTCGCCGTATTGCTGCTGATCTCGCCGCCGTTCATGGTGAAGGTACTGCCGTTGCCAATCAGAATGCCGCCGCCCAATTCGTAGTTGCGGTTTGTATTGTTACGAATGATCGCGCCGTCTTCCATTGTTATGTTGACGCGGTTATTCGCCAAAATACCGGAACCAAACTGCATTGCCTTATTGTTCTGTAAAATTGCGCCGCTGTTCAGCACGATGGTGCCGCCGTTCGCCGCCTTGATGATCGAGTCGGTTTCCGCAGCGTGTGTTGCATCCACAGTACACTCTGCGCCATCAATCACAATGTTACTCAGTGTCAGCGAGGCAGACGCATCGGCGAGTTCGATCATATAGCCGCCGAGCCCATAGCGGTGCAGTGTCTTTCCGCCAAGGTCCCAAGTTTCCGTCCCTGTGACCCTATAAAAACTTGAAAGGCAAATATCATTGATATTCTTTTCATTTGCAAGCTCTTTTGCCTTTTCAATCGTCTGTACAGCAGTCGTTTTGCTCAGTCCGTCATTATCATCTGCGCCATGCTGCTGGTCGAGATAAATGGCAGCTTCCGGGGTGGTCGAGTCACCTGTCTCCGTGCTCTCTCCGTCTGCCGCAAAAGCAGCGGTCGGAAGCATGGTCATGAGCATGATGACTGTTAAAATACTTGTGATAATTCTTTTTTTCATTAGTTATCTCTCTTTCTAAGCGTGTATCATGCTTATTAAAATCAAGAGCTATGATACCATGCGATCTTTTCCGAACATCGAATGGTTTCGGATCTTCTGTGTATACACGGCAACGATACACTATTCCGACGGAACGATATCAAATAGATAGTTGCAATCAGACAGTGAATTCATTGAATGCATACGCAGGGGTCATAACCGATTCATCTGTATCTCCTCCTTCTCCTTATGTGCGATATGATGGGTAATGACTACATACTTTGTGTTCTGTTGTTATTAAGTTGTTGATTTAACTTTTTACTACAAAAAACAATGCAAAAATACGATGGATTCTTAATGTTTAGTTATGAAATAGCATCAAAAATGAAAAGTAAACAGCAAAGCATGCCCTGATTCTATGTCCTTTTGCACTTCCTACTATTGTAACAGGGCGAAAGCTGGCATATAATATAATAAGTATATGCTTTGTCTTTTCTACTGGATTGTACAAATAGTACAACAGAACACAAATTATGTGATTACAAGGCCCAAACGCCCCATCTGCCGAGCATGAACAGTGCCACTCTCAGCGGTATAGATACGAGTGGTAACGATGCTGGAATGGCCAAGAATGTCAGCCAGTCGGCTCAAATCATGCTCCAATGAATAAAATGTGCGGGCGAACAAGTGCCGCAAATTATGGGGAAATACTTTTTCGGGTGCGACTTTTGCCTCTGTGCAAAGAGCCTTCATATCTCGCCAGATATTGCTGCGATCAAGCGGTTTTCCAGTCCGCGTCGTAAAAACAGGACCAGAAATTTTTCCGTGTTTCTGTGCATATTTTCGCAGTAGTTTTCTTAGCTGTTGAGGCAGAAAAATTACTCGACGCTTACCTTTGTTGCTAATTTCCGTTCGCCCAGTCTGCACAGCTTCTATGGTGATAAATTTTAGTTCGGATACTCGAATTCCGGTCGCACAAATTGTTTGCAGGATCAGAGAAAGCCGTGCATTACTTCGTTTCGATGCAGTCATTACTAAGCGAGCATACTCTTCTCTTGTTAGTTCTTTATTTTCATCAGAAAATAAAGGCTTTTGGATTTTAAGCAGTTTCATGGAAAGGTCGTGCCAACTGAAAAAGCGCAAATAGCCATTCACTGCAATCAACATAGAGTTCACTGTGGATGGAGCATATTTTTCAATCAAATATTTTTTCCATTCAATAAGAATGGATTTTGTCAGCAACATACCTTGCAGATAATTGTGGAGTTCATTCAAATCGTGTCTATACTTTTTCAGTGTAGCGACAGATTTCTCTTCTTCCATCAGGTGGTTTAGATATTTTTCAATCAGTTGGATGGTTACCATCGGCTGCTTCTTTTTCATCATGATGTCCTCCTTGTAACAGACATACCGTTATTTTAACATATATGCACGATCGTATTCGTTAGCAGGACGGAATCACAGATTGGGTAAAATGAAAAACGCCTTCGTTTGAGGAATGAACCCCAAACGAAGGCGTTATGCGTTTGTGTCTAAAAGCAGTCCGGCCTGCCGATACTCGTAAACCCCTGCAAGCCGGTCAGCACCACATTGTTTTGTGAGCTGGCGCAATGGATGATGAGCGGGTTTCCGCTCTCGTCCTTGCCGACAAAGATGCCCACATGGGAGTCGCCTGGATAGAACACCAGATCGCCGGGCAGGGCTTCGCTCCAGGAGATCGGCTTGCAGTAGCCGTGCTGACTGGCCGCACCGCCTCCATGACCGATGACATATCCGAGTGAATTGTTGAAAACCCAATCCACAAAGCCGGAGCAGTCCAGCCCGTAAGGACGGACTGTCCCTGTGCTGCGGCTTCCCGGCGCAGTCACGCGGGTGGGCGTTCCCCAGCGGGAGTCCCAGCCGATGGCACTGCTTTTGCCGCCCCAGAAATAGTTTACCTTGCCGAGCAGGGAGTAGGCTTTCTCCACCACAGCACGCCGCCGCTCGGAAATGTCCTTGGGCATGGCGGCAAGCATGGCGCGGATCTGCGCCTCGTCCAGACTGACTTCGCCGCCGTAGGTGCCCACCAGCTCTGCCAGCATTTGTGCGTACTCCGGTTTCAGCACCTCGGTCAGCGCCTCGCACTGGCTTTTGCTAAAGTGGTAGAAGTCAGGCATATCGGTTGCTTTTTTACTGGTGATGGTGATATGCAGAATGGTTTCCGTGCTGTCCTCATGCTCGATGGTCTGTACATAGTAGCTGATAGTGTTCATATCCCGGAACACCTGCCGGATGAGGTCGATGCGCTCTTCGTCTATCGTCACAACATCTGTAGCATCGGCATCCGCACCGGCAGTTTTCACCGCAAATACAGCAATGATGTCTGTCCAGTTGCGGATGGTCAGGTCACTGCCGCCGTCCGGCTCCCGGTGGATCACCACGCTGTCGGTCGGGTTCTCGGTCTGTATCCGGCCGATCTCTGCGGCAAACTCGCCGTTGATGAGCGTCACTGCCTGCGGCACAGACTGAGCATCGCTGTCATTGCCCGACCAGAACACGCCGAATGGCGTCCCGATAACAGCCGCCGCGCCGCCGATGACCAGAATTAACGCAATAAGCGCACCGGCTCCGCCCAGAAGTCCTACCGCCGCTCGTGCCGCAGCCTGTCCAGTGCGGATGACGGCATTTTTAAGCCATGCAAAGCCTTTTGCGGTGCGTTTTGCCGTCTGTGCGGTCTTTTGTGCGGTTTCCTGCACGAACTGCTGCTGCATTTTCTCTTTTGTTTTCGCTGCGACCTGCGCCTGCGCTTTCGCCGCCTGCTGACGCACAGACTGTGCTTGCCGCCCTGTGAACACCTGCTCATGGGGCGGCTTTTCGGCTTTTTTCGGCGGTGCCGATGCGGCTTTTCTGCGCCGGTCCGCCTGCGGCATCGGTGCGTCGGCAGGAGTAAAGGAGGGCGTATCCGTAAAGCGATGCTCCTGCAACGCAAAATCGTCCTGCACCCGAAAGGCTTCCTGTTTTGCTTCCCGCACCACCGTTTCCCGGCGGCGTTCAGTCTGCTTTTTCGCCTGCTCCTGCCGGAATTGCTGCTTGGCGCGCATGACTTGCGGCGGATCGCTCTGACGCAGAGGAGCCGCATTTTCCACCCTCTCTTTCGGCTTGGTGGAAATAACGGCGCGGTCAAACTGCTTCTGCGCCAGCGCCTTGCCGGAGCGGAACGCTGTCCGTGCGCTGATCTCTGCCGCTCTTTGTGCGGTAGTCTCAAACCGGCTTGCCGGTTCCGAGAACACAGACTGCGCTTCTTCCTGCTGCTCTGTGTTTTTGCCCGTGAGCTGACGACGGGCTGCGTTCTCTCGCAGCACCTTCGCCGCCTGCTTGGGGAGAAACGCTGTGGTCTGCCGGGTCTGGATGTCCCGGCCTTTGGGGCGTGTTCTTATCTCTTTCACAGCGACTCACCCGGCTTTGTCGTCATCAGGCGGTACAGCGCGGTATTTCGTGGGAACTGGTTGATGAACGGCACCAGCGCGCCGCCGACCTTGATAAGCCCGTGTCCCGACTCTGCGTTGTTGATATAGCTGAGCTGTTCCTCGGAAATGCGGAGCATCCGCACCAGCTCCTCCTGATCGGTGGGAGCCTGTGACAGCATCAGCAGAAACTCCGAGTTCGCCAGCATATTTTTCGCTGTGGGAGAGCGCAGGCAGTCAGTGACATTCTGCGTGATGCCGGTCGCGGCCGCGTTTTTCTTACGAAAACGCTTCCAGCTCTCCTCAAGAAAGCCGGTGCTGTACTCGTTGGCGAAGAAGAGGTAAATTTCATCGATGTAGATCCAGGTGCGTCGTCCACGTCGATGGTTTTCAATGACGCGGTTCAAAATCGCGTCCAGCATAACGAGCATTCCCACAGTTTTGAGCTGACTGCCTAAATCGAAGATGTCGAACAGCATGATGCGGCTGCTCATATCTACATTGGTTTGGTAGGCGAACACATCCAGCGTGCCATCCACGAACAATTCCAGTGCCAGCGCGATGGACTGGGCCTGCGGCTCCGGCTGGCGCAGCAGTTCCTCACGGAAGTCTTTCAGCGTGGGTGGATTGCGGTAGTCCTTGATGTACTCGCGGTACACATTGCCCACGCACCGCCCGATGATGGAACGCTCTTTTGCGCCCACCGGCTCAGGCTTCATCAGCTGCTCGCACAGTGACATGACGAACTGGCTTTTCAGCAGCAGAGGGCCGTTTACGGTGTCGTCCTCCTCGCCGTAACCGCTGGTCATGTCCATCGCATTGATGTGGTTGTGACTGCCTGCCGCAATTTGAACCACCTCGCCGCCTAGGGCGCGGACAAGCGGTGCATATTCGCGCTCCGGGTCTACGATGATGATGTCATCGTCGGTAGATAGGGCGATAGAGGTTATTTCCTCTTTTGCGGCAAAGGACTTGCCCGAACCGGACACGCCGAGGATAAAGCCGTTGCTGTTGAGAAGCTGTCTGCGGTCGCAGACGATAAGGTTGCGGCTGGTGGCGTTTACGCCATAATAAATGCCGCCGCGATGACGAATTTCCTGTGAAGAAAACGGCACCAGTCCGGCGGCGCTCTCAGTGGTCAATGTCCGAAGAGTGTCAATGCGGCGCAGGCCATAGGGCAGGACGGTGTTCAGTGCGTCCTCCTGCTGATAGGTCAGCACGCTCATTTCGCAGTTTTTGCCGCCTGCGATGCTGCGGATGGTGTCTGTGTCTGCGTCAAGCTGTTCTTTGGTGTCAGCAACATGAACGAGCGTCAGCACACACAGCGTCATGCGCTGGTCGCGCATGGTAAGGTCGTCCAGCATGGAGCGCATGGTGTCGCGGGCATCGGTGAGCTGCATGGGCGGAATGGCAGAAAAATTGTTGTTCTGGTTCTGCTTGTTCTGCCAGCGGGTGATGTCGGTTTCCACCGCAAGCGACTGATTTTGAATTTCTTTCAGTGCTTTATCCGTGGGAACAGGCTGAATGTCGATGGAAAGGATGAGGTTGCGGTTCAGCTCGGTCAGTTCCTTGATGAAGCTGTCCTCCAGATAGGCTGGATAGTCCTTGAGGAACAGCACCCGGCCCACCTTGTTGTCGGAAAGCTCAAAGTAGTTGGAGTGGAACTGGATGCTGTCCGGGCAGATAGAGTCCTTGAACGAGTGGCCGCGCTTTGCTACGGTATCGAAGTCGAAGCGGAACCGATCTTCCTCGCCGATACGGAAGAAGTCATGCAGGACACGCAGACGGTCACTGTTGTCCTGCTCGAAAAGCTGAGAACCCAGTTTTTTCATGTTGTTTGCAAGGTCGCTGCCCACACGGGCGAAAAAGCTTCGCGCCTCCTCGATGCTGCGACGCTCCACCGAAACCGTAATGTAGCGATCCTGCACGATGCCGTTGCCCTCAGCAGCCTTATCCAGCAGCATACGGTTGTACTCCCTGCGATAGTCGTCGCGCCCGTCTTGTTTGGACGGCATGAGCATTTCTTTCTGGAACTCCAACGGGTTCAGGTGTTTGTTGACGATTGAAATCTTCGTAATGGCATCGGTCGGCAGGCCCTTTTCCAGCGCACAGTATTTGATGAGCGTGTCTTTCTTCTCTTCCTCGTCCGATACGGCGTAGTTGATGTCGGTGAACCGCCAGCAACGGCTGAATTTGCCGTCCACCTCCCAGATACCGTCCCGATAGATGCGGCGAATAGGAATAGACTGTTGGGCGGTTTTTGGCAGGCGCACGACGGTGCGTTCCTTTTTAGACTTCGGTGGTCTTTTCTTCACTTGCGTTTCCTTCCTTTCTTTGTCGGCGTGTGCAGCAGCTTGTCGTACAGGTTTTCGCTTTTGTAGAGCCGCCGTCCGGCACACAGGATATGGGTTTTGAACATCGCCCAAAGCAGACGCTCAAAGGTCAGACCGTTATACTTGAAGAAGCCTGCGGCAGCCAGCGGTGCCGCGCAGAGCATACAAAGCCAGCTTGCCGTTTCCTTGCCGACCGTACCTTTGAGTAAAAAATAAGCTCCCACGGCAACTGCAACAGCGCCGAGGGAGCAGCCGAACTGCCGCGCAGACAATCCGAAGAAGATGGATTCGTGATAGTTTCGCACCTCACGATTGATGCGTATTTCCATGTGTAACCTCCAAGCAAAAGAGGGATGCACAATGCACCCCTCTCCGGTTTATTTGATGTAGTTTTCTCTGATTCGATGGTAAAAGGTCACGCCCCAGCTCAGTGCCGTTATACCTAAGATGGTAAACAGGATACCGTCTGCCAATGCGGTGTGCTGCGCGGCCCAGTCCAGCCACACCGTATTGCCTAGTACCACATAGATAAGCGCCGGCCCCAATCTCAGTCTGACGAGCAGGCGAAGCCATACGGGGAGCAGCAGGATGAGCAAAAGCGGGAAAATAATTTGATGGAACATAGTCAGCACCTCCTATGAATTCAGCATAGCGCAGTTTGGAAGTTTCCGCAAAAAATGTTGGTCTGTTAAATCTTCATTATCAGTTTAGCGCCATATCTGTCCCATAATCTGTACTTTTACAGTGCCATCATTTCCTTCACAATGCGGTCTGCGCCCTTGACCAGTCCCACCAGCACCAGCATATTGAAGATAGTTTCCGCGAGATAGCTCCATACCATCGTTACCGCTGAAGCATTCGGGTCGGCAATGCCAGGTGAACCGCCGCTGACAAATGCGGAGAATATCATGCAGGCAAGCACAATGACCGCGCCCTCCATGCACACGCCAAGATAGCTTTTAATGAAGGTACGCCCGGTGTTTGAAGTCATATCTCCAGCAAAGGTGGACAGTGGGATAGGCGCAAGCGCCGTGTACATATAGAGCCGGAAGAATCGGCTGTACACGGTCAGTATCATCACAAAGGACAGCACCGTGATGAACACGCTGCCCAGTATCGTTACCAGCCACAGCGGTATACTCGCCAGAAACCCCACTTCATCAATGGCGGTTTTGATTTCCTCCGGGAGCGCCACAGATGCGCCTGTGAGATTGCCGAGATTGCCCGCTACCGCACTGACGATACCGCCGCAGATGGTAAACAGCGTGGTCATGATGTCCATGCCATAGGTCACGGCGGTTTTTGCTGCGACAAAGCGTATAAAGTATCGTAGCGCCTGTTCGGGTCTACGGAAGTCCTGAAAATTTGCCGTGCTGCGAAAAATACTGACGGCGAAAAACAGAATGAGCAGCCCGTAGCCGATAGCCTGTAATGCGGTGTTGATGTTCTGGCACAGCGCCCATATCGTGCCGCCCTTGAAGTGCTGCGGTGTTTCGCTCACCAGCGACCATATCTCGGTCAGCTTGGAGTTCCATGTGGCAAATGCGCCCTCCAGATTTTCTACGATCCAGTTGTCGTCCAAGTTATCACCTCCAGAAAACAGCCGCCTGTTCCGTGAAAAAACAGGCGGCTGTCACTATTTATATCGTTTACTTCAAGATCAGGTCCAGAATTTCTTTCGCAAATGCAATCACCAGACCGCCGAAGAAAGTCAGAAAGCCGGTGCTGCGCTGAGAGGGGTCATGGGACTGCAAGCTCAGACCGATCTGCACTACGCCCCAGCCCAGCAGAATCACGCCGATGGCTTTGATGGCGGAAAAGACGAAGGTGGACAGGTTGTTGATGGCAGTCAGCGGGTCATCACCGGCGGCGAAAGCGGGCGTACAGATGGCGCAGGCGAGAACACAGGTCAACGCAGCGGTGAAGTAACGGCGCTTTGCCTTGCGGCTGCGTTCGGCGGGGTTCAGCATGGTTTTCTTCTTCATTTTGGGTTTCCTCCAGTATTTCAAGTTTTTCGATGTCGATTTCGTGGGGTAGGTCATTCTGCTCATAGCTGGGAATATCGAACCGCTTTTCATACGGCGGCTGTCCGCCGTCCGCAGAAAAACGATAGTTTGGATGTTTTTGGATAGGATACTTGTCATCCATCACCGGGCGTTCGCCGCGAATGAAGATGAGCGCCTTGCGGTTATCCAGCATCCGAACCTCATCCGGCATGAGCAGTTCACGCCCTGCGTTCTGATAATTGGTGCTGCTGGAGCCGCTGCGTCCCTTCGTCACGCCGCGCGTGCGGGTGTCGATGGTGGCCTTGCCCAGCAGCTTAGAAATGTATTCGTGGGTGCTGGCCTCGTTGCCGCCCAGATAGAGCAGTGTGTCGCAGTTGCCGGTCACATTCTCCCAGCTGTCCTTGAACAGCTTCTTCAGCTGCGCCATGTTCTGAATGACGATATTGATGGAGATTTCACGGCTGCGGCAGGTTGCCAGCACGCGCTCAAAGTCCTCCGGCAGTGCGACATTGGCGAACTCGTCCATCAGCACGCGCACCGGAACTGGCAGTCTGCCGCCGTATTTATTGTCTGCGGCATGGTACAGTTCGCGGAACGCCTGCGAGTACATCAGACCCACAAGATAGTTGAAAGTGGTATCCTCATCGGGAATAACGGCGAAAATGACGCGCTTGCGGTCGCCCAGTGTGCCGAGCGACAGGTCATCGCGGCTGGTCAGGTGCGCCATTTCTTCCGTGTTGAACGCCGCCAGTCGGGTGGATGCAGATACCAGAATGGATTTTGCGGTTTTCGGTCCGGCCTGCTTGAACACCTTCCAGTTCTTCACTGCGATGTGATCCTCGTCCACACGTTCTAAATCGTCGAACAGCAGATCCACCGGACTACGGTAGCTTTCGTCCTCCTCACGAGCCTCAGCGTTGATGACCATGTACATCAGTGTGCCGAAGTTGCGCTCGCTTTCCGGTGCTTCGTGGAACAGGTACAAAATCAGCGCCGAAAGGAACGCTGTTTCCGCCTTGTCCCAGAACGGGTCAGAGGTTTGCGACTTCTGTGGTGTGGTGTTCTGGATCAGTGTGTTGATAAGCCGAAAGGCGTCAATATCCGTGTGCAGGTAGGCAAACGGGTTGTAGCAGTCGGACTGCTTCATGTCGATGAGGTTGAAAATCGTCACCTCGTAGCCCATCTTCTCAAGCAGACCGCCCACAGCGCGGTAGGTTTCGCCCTTTGGGTCACATACGATGTAGGAACATTCCGCCTGCATGAGATTAGGCTTGATGAAAAAGCGTGTCTTGCCTGCGCCGGAGCCGCCAATCACCAGAATGTTTGCGTTCACTTGATGCTGTGGCGGCAGTGCCCGGACATTCATGCTGATACGGATATGCTTGGAAATGAGCAGATAGCGGTCGTTCTTCTTGGTTCGGAAGTGGGCGCACACCTCTTTCGGACGTCCCCAGTAGGCAGAGCCGTGTTCCTCACCCGGTCGGCGGTTGCCCTTTTCGGAGTAGTACCACGCCACGGCGAAGCCATAGAACGCCAGCGCAATCAGCACAAATTTCTTTGTGTATGGCGTAATGTGGATGGAAAACGGGGTTTCCAATGCAGCGGAAAAGGCGTTCAGCCATTCAAACAGCCCAAGACCTTCACCACAGCACCCACCGCCCAGCAGTGCCAGCCAGACCACGAAAACGGCAAGCGCCGCCCAAAGCAGGACGGCGCTTCCGTTGGAATCGCGCTTCACGGCTTAGTAGCCGGTCTTAGGCAGAGTAGTAACACCCGGCTTGTAGACCGTTGTTACCCAGCGGTCTGTCGCCATGATCCACTGTCCGCCGTGCAGGCCGCCTACATCGGTGCGATTTGCAAACTGGTAACCGTTGTTCAGCCAGCTATTTGTCCAGCAGAGAATATAGGGTGCATCCACCTGTGCAAAGCCAGCCTTGACCGTGCCGAAAACAAACATGAAGTCGGTCATATACTCGTTGGAGGCCAGTCCCAGTGCCGCAGGCGAAGCGTCCAGCGAATAGTTCTTCATAGTGGATAGGTTGTCCGCCAGCGTGCGGTAGTCATGCAGATTGGTCTTGTAGACCACCTTATAACTGAGTTTCTGGTTCCATGTGCCGGTAATGATCTTGGTCAGGCGTACCGCCGAAGTCGGCAGTGTGTCGCGCCAGTAGAAGCTGTTCAGCGGCACGGTGGAATTGTTGGCGATGTTCTTGAAGTCGTAGCGGATAGTCTGGGACGGCGTAACCTGCTTGTAGCCGCGCTTGGTCACGGAAACATTGGTGTAAACGCTCTGGTTCAGCACTTCCACGCGCACGATCTGGCCGGAGAATTCGATCTCCACCTCGATAGGCTGTGTAGTGGCGCTGTAAAATACCGGCGCTTTGGTTTCGCGGATGGTGTAGCGGCCCAAAGGCAGGGTATCCGATTTCGCAACACCATTCTTATCAGTAACAACGGTATTTACCAAATCACCGGCACGATTATAAATTTCAAAGGTTGCACCGGGCAAAAGAGTTCCGGCCGCAAGCGCATTGAATGGGTTATCGTCTGCGGATTTCTTGGTGATTTGGATTTGTCCCATCGTGGGCGTGTTCTTCCATGTAATCGTAGAAGTCGCGCCATATTCCACATAAAAGGTGCGAACTGTGGTATCCAGCACATAACCGTCCCCCGCCTGGATTTCCCGCACCAGGTACTTTCCGTCCGTCAGCGTCTTGTCGATATAGACATAGCCGTTCTGGTCGGAGGTGTACTGACCGATGGGGTTGCCCTTGCTGTCCGAAACGAGGAAAGTCACGCCGTAAATGCCCTTGCCGGTCACACTGTCGATCTTGTGGATGAGCATGGAGCTGGCCTGTGTGTTCTCGACGGTCAGCGAGGTCGTCCTACCAGCCTTTACCTCGAAATTGTGGGGCGTACTGTCCAGCAGATACCCCTTTGCGGCTTTAATCTCGGTGGCGGTGTACCAGCCGTCCGCAAGCTGCGGGAGCGTGATAATGCCGTTGCTGTCCGTGGTATAAGTGCCGATGCGCTCGCCGTTCATCTTGGCGATCTCAAACTTCACCCCCTTGATGCGCTTGCCGCTGTCCGCATCCACCTTGATGATCTGGCCGCCGCCGATAGGCGTGTTGGTAAAGGTCAGTGTCTGCGTGTCGTTTCGGTCAACCTTGACGGTCTGCGAGGTGCTGTCCAGCACATAACCGTCCGGCGCTTTTACCTCCGTTACCACATAGGTATCCGGTTTAAGGTTTACCAGCTTGATCTGGCCGTTGCTGTCCGTGGTGTAAATGCCGTTGGAAGTGACTGTGCCGCCGTAGTTTCCAACAAACGAGCCGTCCGAGGTCGTGATCTTGAACTGTGCGCCGGGAAGCGGCTGCTTGGTCACGCTGTCGATCTTGTCGATGATAAGATCGCCGTGTTTGCCGTTGGAAAACTCCACCGTCACAACATCCTGCTCCTTACCGGAGAGATAGACGGTCTGCGGCGTGTCGTCGATCTCATAGCCTGTGGGGGCTTTCGTTTCCTCAACGACATAGGTTCCGGCCTTCAGCCCGGTGATCACGATGGTTCCATTGGCCGAGGTGGTGTATTCTCCGATGACCGTGCCGCCGGTGCCGGAGGTCCCGCCCAGATAGCGCACACGGAACTTTGCGCCTTGCAGCATGGTGCCGCTGTCTGCGTCCACCTTTTTGATGATGAGCGCTGAAAGGGGCGTGTTTTCAAAGGTCAGCACTTTGCCGGTACCTGCCTGAATGAAACAGTCCTGCGTGGCCGGGTCTTTGATGGCGTAGCCCGCTGCCGGTTCCACTTCGGTCACACGATACCAGCCGTCGCGCAGCTTGCTGAGTTTGATCTGACCGTTTTCATCGGTGAAATAAGTGCCGAGGTCGTTCAGTTCTCCGGTGAAGCTGTTGTTGCTGGCATAGGTGATGTGGAACTTTGCGCCCTTGATAGGGTCTTTCGTAATGCTGTCCACCTTGTCGATGGTCAGCGTGGGTTTGGGATAATTGCGGAAACGCACCGTACCCGTTTTATTGGGAATGAGGGTGATGGTCTGCGGTTTGCTGTCCAGCAGATAACCGTCTGGCACACCGGTTTCACGCACCACATACACACCGGGGTCAAGGGCGGTGAGCAGAGCCTCGCCGTTTGCGTCGGTCTTGACGGTGGTGAGCGTGCTGCTGTCTGCCTTGTTGACGGTGAAGGTCACACCAGAGATCGGTGCGCCAGTCACAGCGTCAGTCTTTACGATTTTGAGGTTGGGCTTCTTCTCGTTGTTCACCACCAGCGTGCTGTCCTTGCCGGGAAACAGCTCTGCATGGTATTCCGTGTCGTTCAACACATAACCACTGGGCGCTGCGATCTCCTTGACCGAGTACACGCCCGGTTCCAAATCAGAGATGGAGATGCGCCCGTTGGTGTCGGTCACACGGTCGAGATAGTGGCTGCCGTCCTCGATCTTTGCGATCCTAAAGGTTGCACCGGCGAGATAGGTGTCGTTCTCCGCGTCGTATTTCACCACGGACAGAACAGGCTTTTCCGTGTTGGTGAACACGAAACGAGCATTTTCTCCGGCGTTGATCTGGATAACGCGCTTGTCATCATCCATCAGATAACCATTCGGCGCGGTGATCTCCTCCACGGTATACGCACCCGGCTCCAGTGCGGTCAGGTCGATCTCGCCGTTTTTGTCGGTCACATACTCCTTGGAGAAAGTGCCGCCCACCAGAGAAATGCGGAACTTGACATTGGCCAGCGGCTCCATTGTGCGACTGTCCACCTTGATGATGTGGATACCGGGCTTGACGGTATTGAAGAAGGTCAGTGTTTTGATACCGCCGCCTGCTGTCAGCTCGATCTGCTGCGGCGTGCTGTCCAACACATAGCCTGCACTGGTGGAAACCTCTTTCACCAGATAGGTTCCCGGCTGGAGGTCGGTCAGACGGATCTGACCCATCTCGTCCGTGGAGAACGAGCCGATGAGGACGGTATCACGGGTAACTTCAAAGGTCACATCGGGCAGGACTTCGTGGGTCTGCTCATCGTACTTGGTGATGATAAGTCCCGGCTTTGCCTGATTTTTCAGCACAAAGCTGGTTTCCGTGCCGGAGGTCACATTCACGGTGTAGGTCTGGTCGTCCTTGACATAGCCACTGGGCGCGGACACCTCGCGCACCTGATACGCACCGGGCTTCAGCTTATCGAAGTACACGCTGCCGCCGAGATCAGTTTTTCCGGTCTGCGTAACACCGCTTTCAATGTGCTTGATCTCCACCGTTGCTCCTGCGAGAGTAGCGCCGCTGTCTGCGTCGATCTTGTCCACGCGCAGATTGCCGTAAGGTGCATTTTCAAAGGTGACGGTCGCGGTATTGCCGTAGTCCACGGAAACGGTCTTAGAGGTTTCCGTGCCCAGCATGTGCCACTTGGGCGCCGCTTTCTCCGTGATGACATACTGGCCGGAAAGAGTCAGCGGAATGATGATCTTGCCGCTGGTATCCGTAACAAAGCTGCCGAGGACAGTCCCGTCCGGGGCCTTTACCTCAAAAGTCGCACCGGAAAGCGGTGTATTGGTGCCGGTCTCCACCTTGTTGATGATAAGCGTGGTTTCCGTAGGAGTTTCCGGCTCGTCTGGGGTATCAGACGGCGTGGAAGAATAGCGGCTGAAGGTAGACTGGCGGATTTCCGTCGTAGGATCGGTGTCGCACATATAGCGCTGGAGGGTGCCATACTTGCTGGTTTCCGCACACAGGGCATAGTAGATGGCGTACTTGTAGACATTGGCGTGCAGCGACATCTGCACCGCGCCGGTCTGGTCGCTTACGCTGTCTTTTGGGTACAACACCTTGAACTGACCGGCATAGCTGGCCCCGTTGGGCGAGGTTCTGATTTTGGTGATGTCGTTGTTGTTCATGTCTACGATGCGGGTGCCCTCCGGCACTTCATCAGGCATGGTGAATCCGATGTCGATGTCATAGTCGCAAACCCATGTTTCCGAATCCGCTGTGAACACCTGCTGCAAGTATTCCTTGCCGTCTATGGTGACGGGATAGGCCGAATCTTTATCGGCTGTCACCGTGATGGTAGGCTGCGGCACACGGTTCCACCAGATACCGCGTTTGTAGATGTCCTTTGCCGCCACCAGCAGTTTTTCGCCGCGTTCCTTCTCTACGCCGGACAGGGACGGATTGACCGTCAGCCGATCAATGCTCCAGCCGTCGATCAGATAGCACCAGAGCGCCATCTTCGTGGCGTAGTACGCCTGATACTTATTGTCCAGCTTAAGTTCAGACAGACCGCGATGCGGGTAGCCATTGGCGATGATGCCGACGATCTTCGGGTCGTTGCTGGCTTCGTTTGCAATATACTTGATGCTTTGACCGGGAGCAACGGTCTGCGGCACACCCTTTGTTGTAGGGTTGATGCAGTAGGCGGGAATTTCCTTGATTGCGCCGCTGGTCGACTTGAAATTGAAGTAGGTATAGGACTGGGAACGGACAACGCCGTTCATGCTGAGGTAGGACATTTTGTAGTCACCATTGGTAATGTTCACCTCACCCAGCGCACCAGCAATGGTGCTGCTGGCGGCGGAAGCAAAGCCTGTGCAAAGGCTCAGCATGGTGGAGATACACAAAAGTATCGCTATCAGTCTTTTTCGCATAAAAGCCTCCTGAAAATAGCAGCAGCGCAAACCGTGTTCAGGCTTGCGCTGCTGTGAAGTGGTTGTTGTGGTTATTTCTGCCGTGCCTGCACGCACCAGCGGTACTGCGGCTGATTCATCACGCAGGTCACCAGCGTCACCACATTATCGGTGGTGGGGTTCAGCACGCTCACATCATTCACGGATACTTTTTGCACCGAATACACCGAATAGGTTCTTGTGCCGATCTGGGTCGTCAGCTTGATGGTATCGCCGTTCTTCAAGGTGTGAATCTTCCCAAAGTAGTTGCTGGAGCCGCGATTGTGTCCGGCGAATGCCACATTGCCGTCCCAGATAGAGGTTTCGGTAAAGTGTCCGGCACCTTTCCGCATGGCGGCATTGTCTGTGCCCTGATAGATTTTCGCACTCAGCCCAATGGCAGGTGCAGAGAGCCTACCAAGGGAACCATCTTTGTAATACAGGCCGCTGGTCACAACGGTATAACCGCTGTTCCAAGTGGTGCCGCCGTCCGAGGGCGTTTCTGCGGCAGGCGGCATCACCGTAGTGGTGCCGCTGCTTACTGTACCGCTTTCCGGATACCCGCCGGTCAACAAGTTGGGTGTCAGCCGCTCACCTGAACCGGGCATATCCGCCATAGGACTGCCAAACGCAGGTGGAATATAGGCAGCATTCTTGCTCACATCGGTTTCAAAGATATTTGTTCCCCCAACCACCGTCACTGGCTCGATGCTGGTGGATTTGCCAAAGTTGCCTGCCGGAGCATCGGCTTCTGTGTACTCAAGAGCTAACGCCGGGGTAATGCTCATCGCTGTCGCTGCCACCAGCGTCAGTCCCAGCATCCTTGCTGCTTTTGACAACCTTGTAATCTGCGTCATAGATCGTTTCATCCTCGTTCTGTCCTTTCTTTCTGTTCTTAATTTTCGCGGCGGTAAAACCGGCAAGGCAGAGGAAAATCAGTCCGCCCGGAATGGCAAGATAGCGCCAGTCCATCGTCGGGGCTTCTTCGACTTCCACCTCCGGCACGACAAGCGGCGTGCCGTGGAACACCGCCACATACTGCACCTTATCCAGCGATACCTTTTTCACCTCGCCGCTGTATTGTGCGGTGACGGTATACCCAGTCACATTGCGACTGGACGCGGTTCCCGTGTAGGTTACGATAGCGGAGAAACGATCTCCGATGGCATCATCGTCCACATTTTCTGTGTTGTCGGTCTGCCAGTCCACCGTGGAAAAATTCAGCGTCCGCCCGTTCTCGGTGGTGGTTTTAGGAATGTACTCCAAATCCATGCTGCTGAGATTGGGATAGGTGCGGGTCGCGGATACTGTCCACGAATTGTTTTTGTATCCGGCAGGCTCTACGGTGATGGAACCGGTATCCAGCTTCAGCGTGCCAGTGAAGCCGTCCTCGGTGGTGACTGCCTTGGTATCCGCCAGAAGCGGCAGAATAGCGGTCAGTTCCTTGCTTTCGCTGCTGACTGTCACTGTTTCGGTGTACTCTTTGGACTGCTGTTCGGGCAGTTCCTGCCGCAGCAGGTCGGTCAGCGTAAAAGAATAACCGTCCTGCTCAAAGCTCTGCTTTGCCTGCATGGACGGCTCTTGATCGACCGGCAGTTCGTAGGTTTTCCGCACCTCGAAAATACCGTTGTTCATACTGTAACTGACCTGCGACGGATATTCCGCCGCAAATGCGGTGGTGCTGAGAAGCAGCAGCACCGCCAGAATGGTGATGGGTTTCTTCATCGCTCTTTATCCTTTCCGGGCCGAGGCGGCGTCTGCCGCGACTGCTGTTTGTGTTGCCGTATCCGGTCAATGACGGAGATTGGCTCATTCTCCATCATCTCTTGCGGCCAGCCAGTCCCGCGCTCTGCGGATCTGTTCTCTTGCGGAACACGGGACTCGGCTTTTTTTAACGGCTCGTCCTCCGTCGGCTTTTTTTCCGGCGCGGCATAATGCAGACGCTCGAAAACACGGTTCAGCTTGGAAACATCCTCGGCTTTCGCCAGAATATCCACATGACCGCTGTCACTGGCGGTGTCCTTGATAATGCTAAACAGAATACCGTACTTTTTCGCTTCGCGTCGAAAGGCGGCTAAGTCCTGTTCTTTCAGGTCGAACACCCGCAGTTCCTTACCGCTGCGAAGCAGGGCGTTCATGTGTGTCTTGCCCCGCAGCTTCTGATTCTCGTTCGCCAGCGCCAGACACAGGGCCGCAAGGTTCTTGGCTCCCAGTGCGGCCAGCTTCGCCGCTGCTTCGGAGATTTGGATAGCCTCGCGTGTCATTTGCTCGGCGGTTTCGCTGCCGATACTCATGGTATCGCTCCTCCTTCTTGATATTTTGTACATCGTGAACACGGGTCTGCACCCGTTCAGCATCCGCTTCGATCTGCTGGCAGAGCCGCAGTTCTCGGCGAAGTTGTTTGATCTGGGCGGTGCGCGTGCTGATGGTCTGTGACAATACTTGTTTTTGCGCTTCATCGGCGTGCCTTCTTTCTTCATAAAGTGGTTTTCGCTCAAGCAGCGCGACTTCAAGCCGCTCTGTGAGGGTGTGTTTCGTGTTTTGCAGGTCTGAGGCGGTGTCGATATGGTGTTCGCACAGAAATTTGTGCTGCTTCAGATATTGCTCAAATCGTATCGCATCCTCCAAAAGATACCGGCTGACCTTTTTCGCTCCACGTCCCTTGACCGCCCCGCGCAGCAGATAGACATAGCGGAAATACAGCGCACGGAAGCCATGCACTTTGGGGTACTTCTTTAAGCTGCCCTTACAGACATAGCGACGTGGGGCAGGCATCTTTTTCGGCTTGCTCCAGAAATGCTGCGACAAAATGCGCTGCTCGATGGCGGCATCGGTGTAGTTTTCGCCCAGACTATCCAGCCGGATGAAGCCCTTTCCGTAGGGCGGCTTGACAGCGGTGTGTTTTCGGTTCCCGGCGTGAATTTGATAACCGGCTTTTCGCAAGTTCTCCAGAAAGGTCGTAAAGTTGAGCGACTGAGCAATCAGGTTGTCAATATCCCGGCGTATCTGCTCCCGGATGGTCGGCAGCTTGGACTTTGCCGCCTGCCATTCGGGATGGCTTTTTCCTTTGCCTTTCGGCTCGATGATTGACAAACCGTATTCGCGGCACAAGTCATCTGACACCTTCTGGATTTCTTTGAAGTAGGTTTTCATATTGCAGCGCAATTTCTTGCCGTCTAGAAAGGACACGGAGTTGACCGCAATATGGTTGTGCAGATGGTGTTTATCCAGATGAGTGCCGATGACCACCTCGAACCGCTCTCCGAACAGCCGCCGCGCAAACTCTACACCGATGGCGTGGGTCTGCTCCGGGGTAATCTCACCCGGTCGAAAGGACTGGATAATGTGATAGCCCTGTATGCCGCCGGTCTTGTTGTAGCGCCGCTTGGTGCGCTCCATATCCCGTGCGGCATTTTCGACACTCACGCAGTTCAGACAGTTTTCAAACAGCCGCTTCTCGGTTTTGTCCGGGTTGACGGCGTATTCGATCATGCCGGAAAGCGAGGTCTTTTCCTCGTTTGCGGCATATTGAACGGTTTTCTCAAAACGGCTTCGTATGGCGAACACTTTGGTAATCGCCATATCAGAACGCCTTGAGTTTTTCCCAGATCTGCGACTGCATATCTGCAATGAGGCGCAGAGTTTCCTCCGTCACCGGCTCACCGGAGTTGATGCGCTTGGTGATCTGATTGATGTTGTTCGCAATGCCGGAGGTCTGCCGCAGCAGCTCCGCCCACTCCTCTTTGGGACGCGGCTGCATCTGCACACCGAGGATCACATTGCGGACAAACGGCTCGATCTTCAGTCCAGCCAACTCTGCCTGCTCCAGCAGGTGGCCACGTTCTGCGTCCGTCAGACGGACGGTGATTTTTCGTTCTCTCAGTTTCATGGGTTTCCTCCAATCAGGTTTGTAAATCGGGGTCTCAGGGTACACCCTGACAAGCTACGCTGTTCGGTTACGAACGGCGTATTCCGCAAAATGCTGTCATTTTGCTATGCTTGCAAGGAAATTCGGAGCGGCCGCAGCCGCGCCGAATTTTGAGCCGCCTGCGGCTCACCGTTCCGGATCGTTTCTCGCCCTCAGCCGTGAAGAGATGCCTTTCTGACGCATGAGCCATTCATTGTAGTCCTTGCCATCAGCGGGCAGTTCCACCGATACGGGCAGGTTAGTAATTGCCTGCGAAATAGCACTGGCCGCGCCGCGTCCTACCGCATCGTTGTCCAGCCGCAGCACGATTTCCTGCACATCGGTGTGGCGCTCCAGGTAACCTTGCAGAGCAGTAGGCACCTTGGGCGTTTCATTCGGTCTGGACTGGTAGACGCCGCCGAGAGAAAGAACAGTTTCCTGCCGCCAGTCCGCACCCTGCATTTTTACCTGTGTGAGATAGGAAAGCGCGTCGATGGCGCACTCGAATACATTCAGCTTGCTGCCATTCTGTCCGGTGATGGAGAAGCAGAACCGCTTGTTGCTGACGGTCACATCGCGCTTGAAGCTGCTGCCGGAAAGTGTGCCGCGCAGCGTGGCGTAACGCGGTGTTTTGCCATCGTAACCGACGAACACGGCGTTGTGGTAGTCGGCGGCTTCGTACAGCAGACCATGCTGGAAGCAGTAGTCCAGTATTGCCATATCAATGCCGCGCGAGAGCATATAGGCGGTCACGCGGCGGTTGTTCTGGAACCGCACAGGCAGAAGAAATTCTGCCTTGAGCCGTTCTGCTTTGGGCGCGGACACGGGTCGTTCTTCGTGGGAAGCAGAAACACCGCACTGCTCATTGATGAGCTGCACGGCGTCAGGAAATTTCATATTTTCAACTTTGATAAGGTACTCCAACGCATTGACGCCGCCCATTTTGTCATGCGACCACCAACACCATTTTCCGTTGGAGATTTTCAGACTGTCGTGGCTGCGGAGCTTGTACGCTCCGGGGCCGGTGGGAATGAGTTCATCCGGCTTGTATCGCCGGAGAAAGGTCAGCAGGTCAGGCTGACGGGCGCGCTCGATCTGCGCTTTGGTTGCGTAGGGCATGGGTAAACCTCCTATCTTTCTCGTTCTGCTCTGGTTCGCACAATATAATCCTCCATATTGTACCGCTTCATATAGGCGTTTTCACTGGGCGCACGGCTGTTCAGGTCGATGCCCTTTAGCCTGTAGTCATCCGGGTCAAGAACTTGTTCCACCGGAATAAAACACAGCTTTGCCAGAGATTTCAGATTGCCGTTAAATACGCCGACCGGCGTATGGAAACAGCGGTCGCCGCATACCCAGAGAAGTTTCACACCTTTCGGCACTTCACCAAACGGGCGTTTTAGTATGACAACGGACATCGGTTCAGCACCCATCGTGCGGTAATAATCCGTTCTGGCTGTCTTTTCGTAGGCACGGATCAGATTAGAAAAACACATCTGCGGCTGTACATACAGCCAGCTTTCTTGATACCCCATCTCGTCACCTCTCCGGCTCATCGCGCTTCGGTGCGGATTTTTTCTTGTCGCGCTCCTGCTCAATCAGCAATTCATAGGCATAATTCACCAGACAGGGATGTGCGTTCGTATGAAACTCCGAAAGAGGGTCATGCTCCGGCGTAATGTGATAATCCGTTTTGGCGGCTTCACGCTTGGATGTGGCAGAGTATCTACCGTCCCAGTCGGCGTACTGCACCGTGTATCCAAGAAGAAATTTACAGCGGTCATGTCCAAATTCCTGTGTCCACTCCTGCACGAACTCGCGCATCCTACGCGCTTCGTTGGCATCGCTGATATTCTCTGTGAAAGCGTCGATACACGCACGGTCGCGTTTTCGGTTGGCACGGTAGAGATGCACCTCGCCCTTTTCGCGTGCTTCCGAGTACGAGCCTTCGTAACGGAACACAGACGGGTCAGCGTACAGTTTCTCTGCCCGATATTGCAGGCGAGTGTCGAGATAGCTCTGCACAGAATCGCGCAGTTCCTCCATGTGCCTGTCCTCCACAGGCAGCCATTCCTCATACAGCACTTGCAGAGGATGATCCAGTTCGTTCAGCACATTGAGTTCCGCTGGCGTAAGCTCCGCACTTTCCAAAATCATCAGCAAGTCCTGCTTATTCACGATTTGATAGGCACTGTTGATAATCTCCTGCGGCGGTTTGGTTTTCATATCCTCCAGATAGGTGTTCAGTTCGGTCAGCGCCTTGTCATAAAGCGTCTGGGCGCGTTCTTCGGTCGTACTCATCGTTCAAGTTCCTCCTTGCGTTTGTATTTTTCTTCCTGCACCGGTTCCGGCGCTTTATTATCCATGTTCAGCAGGGCGTTCAATTCCTCCAACCGTGCCGTTTTGGTGTTCAGCTCCGTCTCGTGGGGAAACGGCTTTTGTACCTCTGCCTTTGCGGTTTCCAGCTGCGTTTGCAGATTGGAAAGCTGCTCCCGGCAAGCCTGCTCCTTGATGGGCAGTCCCTCCAGCGCGTTGTCCATACGCTGCAAATTGCCGAACACGTCGGTTCCCAGTGTGACCGTGTGGCGGAGCTGCCCGATCATGGTCAGGCGGTATTCCCGCGCGAAGGTATCGAACGCCATCTCCAGCGTCAGACCGCGATAGCTGCCGATCTGTGTCGCCTCCGGGGAGATCATCGTTTGGCACATGGTCAGCAGCGCCGCGCCCGCCTCCTTCTTGTCGGCATGGGTGACGCCCGCCAGTGTAAGCGGAGAGAAGCCGTCCCCATTGGGATGAGTGTTCTCCTTGACGGCGGCAATATCCGCGCCATAACCGGCGATTCGCGCCTGCGTTTCTGCGATTTGCTTGGGAAAGCCCTTGCTGATGGCATCCTCCAGCGCGTATTTCTGAGAAAGATGGTTGGCTTTCAGAAGTTTCAGCTTGGAGATTTCAATGTCGAGATCCATCTTTTCCTTTATCATAGGGTTGCCGCTGGCCAGCGCCTTGATCTCGGCATAAGAAAGCGCCTGTTCGTCTACATCTTCGGCGGAGCGAACAGGCGATTTGCTGGTCATGATTTGGCTGATAAATTTCTGCTTGCTCTCCACAAGCTGGTAAAGGTAGGCATCGAAGGTACCCTCGGTGACATAGCTGTAAATATCTACCTCCGGGTTTTCGTTGCCCTGTCGGATAATGCGCCCCTCGCGCTGCTGAAGGTCAGACGGTCGCCACGGGCAGTCGAGGTGGTGCAGGGCGATGAGCTTTTGCTGACAGTTGGTGCCGGCACCCATGCGCTGGGTGCTGCCCAGCAGGATACGCACCTGACCGCTCCGCACTTTGCCGAACAGGTCTTTCTTCTGTACCTCGCTCTTGGCGTTGTGGATGAAGGCGATCTCATTTTCCGGGACACCCAATTCCAGCAATTTTGCGCGAATATCATCATAAACGCTGAAGGTTCCGTCATCCTTTGGGGTGGACAGGTCGCAGAAGATCATCTGCGTGGAGCGTTGGCCAGCGGTGCGCCGCCAGATCTCAAACACATTTTCGGCGCACTTGGCGGCTTTGCTGTTGGGGTCACTGGGGAGCATGGGGTTGACCAGCCGCTGATCCAGCGCCAGCTTTCGGCCATCGTTGGTGATGAGCAGCATATTGTCCATGCTGCTGTCCACCTCGCGGTTGCGGACCTTCTCGGCGCGCTCCGCCAGCGACGCCACAATCTCTTTCTGATACTCCGATGGCTTCAAGGCGATGTTGTGGTAATGCGCCTCCGGCACGGGCAGCTTGAGCATATCCGCCGTCTGGATGTCCGCCACATTTTTGAATACGCTCATCAACTCCGGCAGATTATAAAACTTGGCAAACCGCGTCTTGGCCCGGTAGCCGGTTCCCTCCGGGGACAACTCGATAGCGGTGACGGTCTCGCCGTAGTTCGCTGCCCAGCTATCGAAGTGCTGTAAGCCCTGCTCCTCCAACGCCGACATCTGCAAGTAACGCTGGATGGTGTAAAGCTCCACCATGCTGTTGGAAATGGGGGTGCCGGTGGCAAAGACAATGCCGCGCCCTCCGGTGATCTCATCGAGGTAGCGGCACTTCATAAAGAGGTCTGAGCTTTTCTGCGCCTCGGTCTGGGCAATACCGCCCACATTCCGCATTTTTGTGTACAAAAAGAGGTTCTTAAAATAATGTGACTCGTCAATGAAGATACGGTCAACGCCCAATTCCTCAAAGGTGACCACATCGTCCTTACGGCTTTGGTCGTTCAGCTTGTCGATCTTGGCTTGCAGGCACTTTTGGGTTTTCATCATCTGTTTGATGGTGAAATTCTCTGCTTTTTCTCGCTTGGCTTCGGAAATGCCCATCATGATCTCGTCAATCTGCTGTTCCAGAATGGCCCGCTGGCGCTCTACACTCATGGGGATCTTCTCAAACTGGCTATGCCCGATGATAACGGCGTCATAGTCGCCGGTGGCGATCCTGCCGCAGAATTTCTTGCGGTTCTTGGTTTCAAAATCCTTACGGGTAGCGACAAGGATGTTCGCTGCCGGATAGAGTTGCAAAAACTCAGTGGCCCACTGCTCTGTCAGGTGGTTGGGCACCACAAAGAGAGATTTTTGACACAGGCCCAGCCGCTTTGACTCCATCGCCGCCGCGACCATTTCAAATGTCTTACCGGCGCCCACTACATGGGCAAGCAAGGTATTTCCACCGTACAAAATGTGCGCGATGGCGTTGACCTGGTGCTTGCGGAGTGTGATCTCCGGGTTCATGCCTGAAAAGTTGATGTGACTGCCATCATACTCACGGGGACGGTTGCTGTTGAACAGAATATTATAGGTCTTACAGATAGCCTCGCGCCGGTCAGGGTCTTTCCAAATCCACTCAGCAAAAGCGTCTTTAATGAGTTCCTGCTTACTCTGGGCGATGGCGGTTTCCTTCTTGTTGAGGACAGCGGTTTTCCTGCCATCGGCATCGTACACATAATCAAAAATGCGGACATCTTTCAGGTTCAAAGTGTCCTCGATGATTTCATAGGCGTTGATGCGTTTGGTGCCGTAGGTACTGATGGCCTTGACATTGCCGCGATCCGTGCTTTTACCTTCAATGCGCCACTCGCCGGTGATGCCGGAATAGTGGACCTTCATGCTCCATTGCGCGCTGCGGGGTGTCCCCAGCGTTTCGAAGATAAACCGGCGGACATATTCGGTGTCCAGCCATGTAGCGCCCAGTCGGACGGAGATCTCGCTGGCGGTGAGGTCGGTGGGCTGCACCCGCGCCAATGCCTCGGCGTTGATCTGATACTGCGGGTCCTGTTCTGCCTTACCTTGGGCAACCGCCAATTTCTGACGCACATTGCCGGAGAGGTATTCATCTGCGGGCAGGTATTTCTCATGCCCATCGTTCTCGCCGGTGTAAGCGGGGTTCAAAAAAATCACGCCCTTGAGGTCAGAAAACAATGTTTCCTCATCCTTGCCGGTGAGCCTGCTCATATAGTCCATATCCACATGGGCCTTTTCTCCGATGGACAGCGCCAGCGCCTCCACCGCCGTGTCTACCTTTTCAGCAGGTTTGTGGCTGCGGATGGTGCGCTTGGTGAACAGGTCCGCCTTTCTTTTCAGGTTCCGGTCCTCGTCCAGAATTTCCAGTGAACACAGCAGGAAGTAAGAACTGTCCTGGTCAAACGCGATGGCGTTGCCGCGGGAATTGATGAGTCCATATTTCCGGGTGAAGGCATCGTAGAGGGCATTCAGCTTGGCTTGCTGCGCTTGTATTTCTTCATCGGGATAGTCCTCGGTCTGGTATTCCAGCAGCGTCCGCACACAGTCCCGCAGCTCGATCATGCCGCGGATTCTGCTCTCTGCCGTCTTGGATACTTCCACCGGATTCATGCGGCTGTTTTCGCGGTAATAGATCTGACCGTCCACCAGTGTATAGGAGAAGTTGCGGACGGCAGGATCGGCCTCAATGGAATGATCCTCTCCCTCCAGTTCTTCCTCCCAGTCATAAGCGGTGATCTCGCCGTGGATATTCTGAACAGCTTCCGCCAGCAGTGCTTCCAACGGCTGCTCCGGGTACGGCTCGCAGGTAGGCGTGGGGCCGAACGGCCCGGACACCATCTTCATCTCACCCAAAATCATATCCGGGTGGTCGATGAAGTAACTGTTCATCTGGATGCCGTTTTCATCGGTGGCGAGATGCACCCATTCGGGTTCTATATCCACCATGCGCTCACGCTTTTGCAAAAACAGAATGTCTGAAACCACCTCCGTACCTGCCGCGGCCTTGAACGCATTGTTGGGTAGCCGAATCGCCCCCAGCAGTTCCGCTCGCTGCGCGATGTATTTTCGTGCGCTGGCAGTGCGCTTGTCCATGGTGTAGCTGGAGGTCACAACGGCGATGACGCCGCCCGGTCTGACCTGATCCAGCGCTTTGGCCACGAAATACTCGTGGATGGGGAAATTCAGCCGGTCATACCGCTTGTCCGGCACATGGAACTGTCCGAAGGGGACATTGCCGATGGCAACATCGAAGAAATTGTCCGGGAAGGCGGTTTTCTCATAGCCCTGCACCGCAATACTGCTTTTCTGATAAAGCTGGCGGGCGATGCGGCCAGAGAGATCGTCCAGTTCCACGCCATACAGCTTGCTGCCGCTCATGCTTTCCGGCAGCATACCGAGAAAATTGCCGATACCGCAGGCTGGCTCCAGAATGTTGCCCTGCGTGAAGCCAATCTGCCCCAGGGCGGCATAGATGCCGCGGATGACCACAGGCGGCGTAAAGAACGCCGTGAGCGTGGATTCACGGGCGGCGGCGTATTCGGCATCCGTCAGCAGTTCTTTCAGTTCAGCGTAACGAGGATTTTTCTCATCAAAGAAGTCCGCCAAACCGCCCCAACCTACAGACTGCGCCAGCACCGCCTGTTCCTCTGCGGTGGCGGCTCGGTTCTCCGCCTCCACGGTTTTCAGGGTACGGATCGCGTCCAGATTGCGCTGAAAACGCTCCAGCGGTGCGCCCTCTCCGATGTGGTCATCGGTGATGCGGTAGTTCCGGCCATCCGCGTCCAGCGGATAGGCAAGCGCGTTTTGCTTTTTCTTTTTCGGCGGGGTAAGCGCCGCAGGCGGCTCGTCCGTCTGCGGTGCTGCGGTTTCCTGTGCAATGTCCGATTGCTCCATGTGAGAGCGGATATATTCGATGGATTCCTTTCGGAAGATGGGAAATCCCGTTCCGGCCTCAAAGGTCACATCCCGCAGTGATACATTTTGTGTATGATCGTCTACGCTGTCCACTTCAAACTGCCGTCCATCTATGGTCAGGCGTGTGCCGATTGAAATCGGTTCGAGGGCTTCTGGTTCCACTGGCGGTGTGACTTCTTGCAGCGTAGGTTCAACTTTGGGAGAGGTTTCAACAGAGTGTATCTTCTGCGGTGTGTCATGCCTGTGGTTGAACAGACTAAAAGTGCCGTTCACATACTCCGAAAGCCGATTCTTTGCGCGGCGGACGAAATCGAAATAACGATTACTCTCGTCCATGCCGTCCAGCCGGGAAGTCAGTGCCGTCAGTATTTCCGCTGCTTTGGCCTTATCCAGAAGCTGTTCCTCAATGATAGGAACGGCATCGTAGAAGTCTATGTTTTTCGGATAGGGGCGCGGAATTTCATCCGAGGCATTATAGAAACCGTTGTAAACTGCCTGCGCCAGTTGCCTGCGCTCATATTCCGGGATTTGGGCGATGGCGTCCTCGCCGGGAAATCGCTGCTGTGTGATGAGTTTTTGATATTCCTTGACCACATTGGGGATGGTCAAATGGACGGTATCATATTTCTTGGAATTGTAGTCCCGTTCGTAGTCCAGCCCTTTGTAAGTCTTGGTGTATCCATACCCGGCGCGGGCTCCGCCGCTGTACTCGCCAAAGCTACCCTTGATGAACTTCTGGCGTTCCTCCGGCGTGTGGGAATAGCAGAAATGGGAATAGATCGCCAGCCGACTTTCGACGCCCTCCCGCAAAAAGTAATGGTCGATCTCGTCCTGCGTGATGAACATTTTGCACTGACGCAGGAAATTGGGCTGTGCGGTAAAGTGCCGCTCCGGATAGGGCAGACCGTCCAGCACAACACCGATGCGGTGGGTGTTATAGCCGCTGATGCGGAAACGCATAATGTCCGGGGCCGCGGCGTAGGCGTCAAGGAAGGCATGATATTCCTGTGCCAGAATTTGCAGCCCACCCTCAGTTTTTGCGAACACCACCATATCCTCGTCCAATTCCGGGTAGCCCTTGTGCTGGTCGTGGATCGCCAATGTCTGTGGGAAAAGGCCCTGCGCGCGGCCTTCTTCGTTTAGGTCACGGGCTGTCATCAGAAGCGCGTCCATCGCTTCGTGCAGCACCTTGTCCGGGGCCTGCGCCAGCTCGGACGCGGAGAGATAAGTTCCCGCCTCCAGCAGCTCCAGAATGCGAGCCGATGCCTGTTCCCATGTGACCATGGTCTTGCTGTACCCGGTGCGGACGCTGTCGCCTTGGGCGAGGTGGATGCCGTCCTCCAGAAACCACACGGCGTATTTGCGGCCTTCGTATTCAATGCCGCGCCCGTTCGCCCTACCGAACTCCCGGCGCAGGAACTCTTCATTTTCCTGCTCTGGCCGCTCCCGCATATAAAATACGGCGATGCGCTCCGCGCTGTGGGGTTCGTTGCCGCCCGTGCAGAGTGCCAGATCAATGACCTCCTGCGGCACCGTGCGGGCCGGGGCAAGAATGCCGGAGGGCGCGTCTGCCGGAGCCTCGTACACCGGGGCGTCGCCGCCCATGTCGAATAGGGCAAGCTGCTCCGCGACGATTGGGGCGTTTTGCAGGCCCAGCTTGATCTTGTACTCGCCGCGCTCGATCAGGCCCTCGGTCATCTCGGTGATGACCGACCATGAAAAAACGGACTCTGAGGTGCGGGAGAGGTAGCTGCCCTCCCACATCAAAAGTCCGTCTTTCTCGGCATGGTAGCCTGTCCGAACACCGTCGGTCAGGACTTCCACCCATATATCGTTGTAGCTGTTTTTCAAAAACTCCGCGCGTTCCGTAAGGCCCTTGTGCGCTTGAAAGTATTCAAAGATCTCCTGCCGCTTGTGTTTGCGCCCGCCTTCGTCCAACAAATTGGCTTCAATGAGGTGTATATCCAGAAGGGCGGGCAGCTCTGCGGTACTCTGCTGCGTAGCGTCATACTCCAACGCAAAGGCTGCTGCCTGTTCCTGCGCCTTTTCGTCCGGATAATCACCGTAGACGCGGAGGCACTGGCGCGTTTCGGCGTCATAGACGGCAGCGCCGTCGTATGCAAAACCGTCTTCCTCCATCGTACCGGCAACATAGCCCTGCGCCGCGGCCTCCGCTTCCTCCAGTGTCTGATAATCCAGCTTATCGTCAAAGCCGTTTTCAAAATGGTGATAGGCAGCGACCTGATAGGGTGCGGCCATCTGCGCGGCATAGTGGTCAATGGCATCTGCGGTCAGCCATTCCGGTTTTTCCGGGAGCGCGTCATACAGCTCTCGCATTTTCCTGATCTGCGCGTGGACATTGCCTGCCCACAAATGCTTTTCACTCCGGCCACCAGCGCCGAGGAAGTAGTCGCAGTCGGCGCGCAGACGATCCAGCAGCACATAATCCCCGCTGTGATCGACAAAGGCAGGAAGCTCATCACTTCCTGCCTCTGTGGGTTCTTCGGTTGTCAGTTGTAGATCAGGTCGCTGAGCACCAACTCCTCCGCGCTGTGCCGGAGATTGTTCATCAGGCCCGTCCAGCGCAGGGGATCGGTCGCTTTCAGTGCCTCCGTCACGCCCTCGGCTTTCGCCATCTGCGCCACGGTCTGCTCCACCATCTTCCGCGCGGTCTGCTCGATCTCCGAGAGATGCTCCGTCAGAGCGCCGCTGGTCTTGAGGTTGGTGTAAAGCACCCTGCGGTGCTTTTTCAGGTACTCTCTCCGCAGCTCCGCGTACTTGCCCAGATGCGCCACCGGCGTCTGCGGCATCAGCAGGTTCGGCACCTGAAAGCCGTCCTGCATCCGGTATGTGACTTCCATGATTCTCGCTCCTTTCGGTGTCAATTTGTCTTTCTGTATTTGCATCATAGCGGTTTTGGCCGTCCTTTGCAAAAAACTGTTCCCGCTGGGCCTGCATGACCGTTCGGCTGATTTCCCGCAACCCCATTTCTGCAATATCGCTGGTGGCAATACCTAGAGCATTGATGACAGCCGGTGTGTTAAATTCATAGACATGGGCAAATTCGTCCAGGTCGAAATATTCGTCCGCCCGCAGGCCCAATCGTGTCATCAGCATGTAGGCTACGCTGACTTCGATTGCATCCCGATAGAACACTTCCAGATTGAGGTCGTCCAGTTCCTCCAGCAGGCTGTCCTCCCGACACTCCCGCAGGTCTTGCAGGTAGTCCGTGAAGTTGTCCGCCACGGCATTGTGGCAGGCGGAACGCACCGCGTCCGCCAGATTTTCTTTTTCGGCCAGGTCTCCGAATGTATTCTCCAAAGTTTCGATCACTGCCGATTCAAAGGATGGCTGCATGGTCCAAATGGGCAGTGGGCGAGAAAAGCGGGAGGCATGGGTGTCCGAAACATCAAAATAGAGTTTCAGACAATTTTGACCGTCATCTCCGAACACGGCGATGCTCTTGGCTCCTCGGTTCACCCAGCGTCCAAACTGACGGTTCCAACGCTCCATCTCAAGGACCGCCGTGGCGTCCGGGCGTTGGGCGTAGATCAAAAGCTGCTCATCGAAGGGGCATTTGTAGTTATAGCAGGCGGCGCGGAGAAAGCCCGTCCAGCTTTGGTAGCTGCCGGTGACGCTCTGCACAGTCTGGTCATATAGCTCTGTGATAAGCTGAAATTTGGTAGGCAAGTTGGCACCTCCTATCTCTCCGGCTCCGTTCGTTTTTTCGCTTGAAGCCGGTCATTCTTTTGCTGTTCTTTTTGCGCCTTTTCAAATGGTTTTCGCTGATAGCAATAAATATAAAACTGATAATCACCTTTAACCGGCGTACAGCGGAGCATATACACATACCGCTTTGTTTTCACCATGAAACCGCAGGACGGAAGGCTCGCCTGCTTGATGGCACAGGCTCTTTCGTAGCGGTCACAGCAGCGCTTCATCGTGTCGAAATCTCGCAATGGGGAATCCGGCTGCTCCCGCAGCCAGTTCACGGTACGGTCAATATCGGCCTTAAACTCCGGCGTGTTCAGTGCGTCGTTCTGATGCGGCCACCATGTAGTGTAGAACTGCTTGCCGCTGCCAAAATCACCCCGGAGATGCCCCACACAGCCCACAGACTTGTCCTGTTCCTCGCTGCGGGAGAAGTAGAGATTGTGAAGCGCAGGATCATTGACGCTGTAAAAGTCAATGACATCTTTCTCGCTGGCGGGATATTTCTCCTGAAATTCCGCAAGGGTACGGCATCCGCCATCTTGAAAGGAAAGGCTGTCATTCTCCATTGGAATCCACCCATCAATGGGAAGCTGGAACGGCTCACGGGTGATGACGCTCCCATAATAATTGACCACAATGCTCCGCGACAGCGAAACAGGCTCGCCCCAATCCTCATCCCCGTGGCGCAGCTCGTAGCGATATACACCCTCCGGCACGGTGGCTCGGTCAATGCGGCATTCTGTAAACAATGCCGGTCGGTCAAAAATCGTGACCTCCTGATAGTTCACCTTCTGCGCGTCATAGCTCATCTGGTTTCACCTCGTTCTTTTCGTTCTTGTAACGGCGCTGTGTTGGCCTTTGTACGCTCCCGCAAATATTCGGCTTCTGCGTTGATGCGTTGGGCAAAGTCTGCAACAGCATCAAGCTTGGTCGCGCAGTAGTGACCCCAGAAAAAGTTATTCGGGTCATTTTTTATATTGGCCTGCCATGTGACATAGGGCGCTGCCTGATTGTTCGGATTTTCTCCGATGACGAACCGGGCGTTGCCGACGGTCACGCTCTCGATAATGACATAGCCCTCATTGACCTGCTCTTGTTCGTTCATTCTCATGCCTCCTCGGTTTTTTACTTGGCCGAAAGAAGAATATTCTTTCTCGGCACAGTAAGTTTTTCTTCTCTTTCGGCTTAGTTGGGAAAGGGGATTATAAGGGGAAAACCCATGCAAAGCCTATCGCTCCTGCTGCCGGAGCTGCCGTTTGTGCCAGTCCTCCAGCAGCTTCACAATGACTTTCTGCTTTTGTGACGGCGTATAAGTTTTCGGAAAATATTTTGCCAGCACATCACCTTTGAGAACCAGCTTGTCCTCGATGGGCTTTTCCTCGGTCATGATCGCGTCGATTACATTTTCGTCCAGTTTCCCATCCTGGCTGAACTGCTTAAGCCGCCGCGCCTGCTTGAGATTGGGCGTACACTCCTCGCGCTCAATGGCATCGCAGAGCATTTTCTGTTCCGGTTCGGTGAGATAGGACACCTCCACCGCCGCATTGAACGCAATCGTCTTGTTATCCACACGGTTCAACAGGTCAGGGACAAGACTGGTCAAACGGATATAGCGTCGGATTTGGTCTTTGCTTTCTCCAACCTGCTCCGCCAAAATATCACGCGATTTTATACCGTCTGACTTGTGTGCAATTCGCGCACAAGTTAAATCCGTCCGTTGTCCCTGCCGTTTCATCGCGTCCAGCTTCATCTTATACGCAAAGGCTTTCTCGGATGGAAGCAGTTCCTCGCGCTGCAAGTTACTGTCCACCATAAGCAAAATCGCGGTATCATCGTCCATTTCCCGCACGATAGCCGGTATCTCGGTCTTACCCGCAAGCAGGCTGGCGTGATGACGGCGGTGTCCCGATACGATCTCAAAATTGCCGTCATTTGTGGGGCGTACCAGAATGGGGACTAAAACGCCCCGTTCCTTGATGCTCTCCACGGTTTCCTGCATTTTCTCATCGTCCAGCACCTTGAATGGATGGTTTGGAAACGGCATAAGCCGGTCAAGCGGCAGGCTCTGCACACGCTCCTGTGCGTCTGCTTGCCGTTCCTCATCCGTCTTGAACAGGTCGTCATAGCTGGCGAGTTGGATATTTTTCGCGGCACTTTTCATGCTCCAGCACCTCCTTCGTAAATTTCTCATAGGCGGTTGCTACAGGACTGCGCGGGTCAAAGCTAAAAATGCTGGTGCCTCTGGCACTCATCTCTGCCGCCTTGATACCGCGCGGTATCTCGGTGTCATAGACTCGTATCGCCCTGCCATAAGCGTTCCGCACAAGCTGGCTGATCTCCTTAGAGAAGTTCGTGCGGCTCTCCGTCATGGTGATGAGGATACCGCTGATTTTCAGATTGGAATTCAGTTGGCGCTGTACCTTGCTCACCGTGCGGAGAAGCTGTTCCAAGCCTTTGACGGGTAAGTAGTGTGATTGCACCGGGATAATGACCCGATCCGCCGCTGTCAGCGCGTTCAGCGTCAGCATACCGAGGGAGGGACTGCAATCCACCAGAATGTAGTCATACAGGCGCTTTACCTCGTTCAGATAGGTGCGGAGTACGGTTTCACGGCTCATGGTGTTCACAAGGGATACCTCCAAGCCGGACAGTTCGATGTTGGCAGGAAGCAAGTCCATGCCCTCTGTGTGGTGCAGGATACCGGCCTGCGGCTCGATGGGGCGGTCGGAGATGATGCGCTCCAGCATGGTGGCCAGTGTGGGCGATAACTCATCCGGCTGCTGCCAGCCGAGCATTTCGGTCAGGTTTGCCTGGCTGTCTGCGTCGATGAGCAGCACGCGCTTGCCCTGCCGCACCAGTCCTGCGCCCAGATTGACCGCCGTAGTGCTTTTTCCCACGCCGCCCTTTTGGTTCACGATTGCTATGGTCTGCATAGGGTCTCCATCCTTTCTTTTGATTTTAGATACAAAAAAAGCGGAGCATTTCAAACAAATGAAATACTCCGCTCATTGTCGGTGTATGAAGTTGTATTATTTACTATAACGATTTATTCAAAGCAAAATGCCGAAGTCAGGGCATTTTCTGCGGCACTGGACATTTTCTCTGTGATGTGGGTGTAGTACCGCAAGGTGAACTCCAGTTTGGAGTGTCCCAGCATTTCCTGCACATAACGGGGATTGAGTCCGTTTTCCGCCAGCACTGTGGCGTAGGTATGCCGCAAATTATGGAACTTGAAGTGGATACCCAAGTCCTTCTTGATGATACGGGCAAGAAACTTTGCACCGTTGGTGGTCAGCATCTCGCCGTTGGCTTTGACATTGATGAAGTCCGGAACTTCGATGATCTTCTCTTTCTTAGGCTCGCGCCGGTCCGTCACGAAGTTGCGCTTGTAGCCATCACCGTACAGTTTGCGCTCTGCGTCGTGCTGCATCTTCATGTCCGCAAGATATTGGGCAAATTCGGCTGTGATATTCACAGACCGATAGGAATTGACCGTTTTCAGCGGTGCAAAGCACCACTGCTTATCCTGATAGAGTAGCTGTTTGCAGACCTTGATCTTTTTCTTCTCAAAGTCGATGTCACTCCATGTGAGGGCAAAGCACTCACTTTCCCGCAGACCGGCCTGCAATCCAAGCTGGAATGCGATTTTGGAACGGGTGGATTCGATACGCTCAATCATCTGCTCCAACTCCTTGCGGTTATAAGTCACGATGTCACCCACATGGCGCGGATCAGGAGGGGGCGGTACCAAGTCCATCACATTCTTTTTTGTATACTTGTGGTCGTGGGCATAGCGAAGGATCACATTGAAGAACTTGTACATTCCCTTCACATACTCCTCGCTGTACTTTATCCGCTTCTGATTTAAGAAGTCGATAATCATAGTGTCCGAAATTTGGTAGACATACAGCGGCCCAAACTCGTCCTTGATATGGTTCCGATAGAGAGAATCATATTTCTTCAAGGTAGCATAGGCTCTGGTGGCCTTGCCCTCACGCTCGATAAACTCTTCATAGACGGTGTGAAACGAAATTTTCTTGTTTTCCACATAGTCGCCGGTGTTGTTCAGGTGGTAGAGTACATCCTGCATGGCCTTGGTTGCTTCGCGCTCACTCTTGAAGCCGCCTTTTTCAACCTGTCTACGTTTACCATCTACATAGCCTAAATCAATGCGATATGACCAGGCATTGTTCTTCCGTTTCCGAATACTGCCTTTCATTTCTGGAACCTCCCATAGATTGATTTTCTAACGAGAGTATAACAGCCCTAATGAATGACAGCAAAAAAAGTGCCCACGGATTTTAGTTGGGTGAAGTGCCCGCAAACCCGCATGGCGTCTAGGGTTTTCGGCATTTTCGTGGGCACTTTTTGAGAAAATGAGAGTGAGATGGCAAAAGTGCCCACCAAGTGCCCACGGATTTTGCCGGGCCAGCATATAGACGCAAAAATGCGGCTCACACTTACCTGTGAACCGCATTTCTGTTACTGCGTATCTTTTGTGCCGAAAACCGCTGAAATCATTGGCTTTTCGCCATTACCGAGACTGGCTCCAGCACGGATATACAGACTTTCTTACTTGTTGAAGTAACGCTTCAGCAGGCCTTCGAAAGCCTTGCCGTGGCGGGCCTCGTCGCGGGCCATTTCGTGCACGGTGTCGTGGATGGCGTCGAGGCCGTTCTTCTTCGCGCACAGGGCGAGGTCAAACTTGCCAGCGGTGGCGCCGAACTCGCAGTCGACGCGCCACTTGAGGTTGTCCTTCGTGCTTGCCTTCATGTTGGGCTCGAGGTCGGAGCCGAGCATCTCGGCGAACTTCGCGGCGTGCTCCGCCTCTTCATAGGCGGCCTTCTCCCAATACAGGCCGATCTCGGGATAGCCCTCGCGGTGCGCAACGCGCGCCATGCAGAGGTACATGCCGACTTCGCTGCACTCGCCGTTGAAGTTGGCCATCAGCTGGTCAAAGATATACTTCTTGTCCTCTTCCGAGATGTCGGGGTTGTTCTTCACGGTCTTGCCGTAAACGCCGAACTCGTGCTCGGCAGCGAGCTTGAGCTCACCCTTGACCTCTTCGAACATATTGCTCTTGGCGTGGCACACGGGGCACTCCGCAGGAGCCTCGGGGCCTTCATAGATATAACCGCAAACCTTGCAAAGCCACTTTTTCATAATTGCTACCTCCATAAAGTTTATCTTGAAATGTGAATTGTTTTGCTTGCCTTTCACTGGCGTTAGTCTACCACATTTTACCGGTTTTATAGAAGTTGCAAATGCAACATTTTGATGAATTTTTTATGAATTGCGCTCCATGGCCTTCAGGATGCGAGGCGCGAGGATCACACTCACGACGATCTTGAGGCAGTCGCCGGGGAGATAGGGCAGCATGTAGGCCGTGGCGAGCGTCATCCCGCTCACGTTGCCGCCCTTGTAGACGTTGACGATCAGCGCGATATAGGGAAGTCCCACGAGGTACAGCACCGCGAGACCTGCAAAGCACGCGAGCAGAAGACGCGGCACAGAGCGGTCCTTTTCGGCGATCTTGCCGATGACCCACGCCGTGGGGATCAGGCCCAGCAGGAAGCCGAACGTGGGGTTGAAGATATAGCCAAAGCCGCCGCCCGCCGCGAAGATGGGCACACCGACAAGGCCGAGTACCACGTAGAGAAGCTGCGACAGTGCGCCGAGCTTTGCGCCCAGAAGCAGGCCGGCCATCGCCGTGAAGAAGAACTGCAGCGTGATCGTCGCCTGGAAAAGCTGGAAGTGCAGGAACGCGCCGATAGCCGTCAGCGCGGCGAACAGTGCGCAGTAGATCAGGTCTCTTGTTTTGATGTTTTTCATGGTGATTCTCCCTTTTCTCAAAAAAACTGGGCTCATCATAACATGACGCCCGCCTATTGTCAACCTATAAATTTCATAAAGGTTTACAAGTTTGCAATTTTTCTTGCACAAGGTCAAAATCGCAGCGC
>ENA-OPDD01000145-OPDD01000145.1-human-gut-metagenome-genome-assembly--contig:-NODE-145-length-48636-cov-2.559993_pt1 | contig 48636 bp, 39 predicted proteins | sample MGYA00241574_ERZ501499 | MGnify/ENA primary metagenome ERZ501499 (study PRJEB25962, sample SAMEA2042576) | human gut metagenome | biome: human gut; feature: human-associated habitat; material: faeces...
AAATTTTTCCTGTCGGACTACAATGAATAGAAATCTTTTTTGTTGTTGTTTTAACAACCTTTCCAGACATTAACTGTTTTACTGTTGCCGTTCCTGTTGCCGTAGAACCACTTTTCTGAAATGATTTAGAACTAACTTCCCAATGCGAATTAGTGCTTCGAACAGTTCCTGTTACATCAGTACATTTTGCACTAGAATTATTATATGTAAAAGTTGCTTTTAAAGTTATATACCACAACACCGTTATCTACCGTAATCGTTTTAAATACATTTCTAAATAATCTTTCACCATACTTTCTTTCAATAGCATCCATGCATATATTTTCAATCTGTCTTCATATCTTAATTGTCTCTATTTTTTCCCATAAACTTTTCCTCTTTCGTATATACCATTACAGGTATATGTACTATATATATCTTACTAGAATAGTTCATGTCAATTTCTCTTTAAGACTTTTTTGCAACTCTTTTTGCTTTTGCTTCATTTGAAATGATAACGCAAATGTTTTTTTAATCAAGTAATTTTGTTCCAGTTATATGAAAAAAAATTTCAATTTTTAAATATATTTATAATTTTATTCATGTGCCGAAATTCGGCACATCACATTTATGTTCTGTTTTTCCTTGCAGTAAGGACACGTCTATATTGCTGCATTTTATCTGCTCCATATAGTCTAAAATATCTTTTTACTTCCTGATCTGTAAGTCCTTCTTCTATTCCTTTTATGATTTCTTCCTGTTCCTCTGCTGATAATTCGCTGGAATATCGCTGAAAGCAGTCGATAATGTCTCCAGACAAATCCCATTTTTCTCTACACTGCACAGTATCTTCTTCTGTCTTTTCCTCTTCTTCCTCCTCATTGATTTCTGAAACCTGTATTTCTCGTACCATCTTTTCCAGTTCTCTCAGGCTTGGCTGTGGCATTTCGTTAAAGTTAAGGTAAAGGAAGGCTTCTTCGTCTATCTGGAACGTCTGAATACTGGAATCTTCTTTTGCTTTTTCTTCAAAAAATGTAAACTCTTCTTTTGAAATGTAATTCAATCTTGACTCAAAACGGGTTGTGATATATTTTTTATTTCTTTCATCATAGGAAACATATACTGGATTTTTATAGCCATTTTGTCCGGCTATCTTCTCTGCTTCTTTAAATACCTCTGTATTAAACGGCCAGTTTTTCTTATCGTAGATGGGACGTTCTCCCTTTAGGAACAGGATGCAGTCGTTTTTCGGCATCCGGCTGATCTGTCCCGGAGTCATTAATTTCATTCCAGCCTTGCTCATCTGCAGATTACCACTGCCTTGTGAATGTCCCAGGCTTTCGGAACGGCTATCGATAGTCATATCCTCTAACATATCTGATACCCACTGATGCGTTGTATGGGCTGTAGCTCCGGAGCCTAAGAATACGGTCGTTGCACAGTTTCCTGTGAATATCTCCCATTTGTCATTAGGATACAAAGTTTTTATCTGGGCAATATCTTGCAGGATCGGTACGATGGACATATTTCTGCTTCGTATTTCCCCAAGAAGTGTCTCACAGTTAAGTGGTTTAGGGCCGGCATAGTATTCATCTGCCCACAGCCGTACATGGATTGGTAATTGTCCGTCTCTTCGATTGTCTGCGATCCTTTTTAATACAGTAAATAACTGTGTATAAAACATATTGATAAAAAGATTATAAGAAGAATCTCCTGATGGCATAACAAGAAACAATGCTGTTTTTTTCTTAGGATTTCCCTCTACACCTAAGCCAAGCGATGGAATATCTATATCGTCCGTTCCTTCAAATATCCGTTTGATCTCTGGGATTTCAAAAAGGCGTAATTGTGCATTAACCATGATAACAATAGAGCGTACAGTTTCTGATGCACCTTCTTTTAACTTGCGGTAATCTCTCACTGGCGGATAATCTTCCCCTTATCTTTCCTGTAACTCTTGCATATCCTGCTGTAACTGCGTTGTCCCTTCTTCATCTGTTTTTTGTGTCTCCTTGTTTACCAGATCAAGGATTCCCAGCATAGAGGCTGTCCTTCCCTCTTCTTTTGCCTGAAGCCATTCATATTCAAACAGGGATTGCAGATACAATCCTACACCATCATCCCAGAAAGGGTCTCCTTTTTGGGCATCCGGCGGCTTTACAGATGTCTGGATATTTGTAATGAGTTCTACCATATCTGTATAATTTTCTATGTATCTGAATGGATTATACTGGTCTGATTGTGCCATATCTTTAAAATTAAGGCTTTTTACAGCTATCCCTTTTTCTTTTAAATAGCCTCCATAATTTTTCAGCAAGTCTCCTTTTACGTCAAGGATAATATTTGTCATATTCGCTAGTAAGATATTCGGGATCAAAAGGGATGTTGTTTTTCCATCACCAGAACCGCCAAGGATCAGGATATGCATATTTGGCAATGCCTTTGCATTTACTGTAATATTTTTACTCAGGCAGGTAACAGGTTCTTCCCCTTTTCCATACAGCCTTTTAGCTGTCTTTGGTACATCTGCCCATTCTGCAACACCATGTTCTGCATCGGGATGAAAATTACGGTAATAAGTGAGATAATAACAGACAAACATTGCCCATGCAGTCAGGGCAATCCCTATAACGGCTGGTGTTTTTTCATTGAACCAGTTACGGAATGGATGCATCAATATGTAGGCTAATTTATCTTGATAATTCTGTATCGTCACATCATCTAGTTTGAACAATCCTGCTATATAATAGGATGCAGCCAATGCCAGAAGCAACAGGATAAAAAACATCCCCCATGGTGGTTTTCGTTTTTGTATCATACATATTCTCCTCATATAATAAAATGGGCAGGAGAACGATTTCCTTCTGCCCATATAAAAAATAAAAACAGCTATGCCTGTTTATACATAACTGTTTTTAGTAACTGCTGGTCACCGTACTGAAATTCAGCACGTTTTATTTTGATCTGATTGGTGGATCCGGCATCTTTATCTTAAGGTCACTTAGATCTTTCCCCTTCTCTTTATATTTCTGTAATGATGTTACTTTACGTTCTGAAGGTCTGTCTACTTTATCAAAATATTGTTTCGCAAATTCTTCGCCCGTCAGTTTTCTCATCTCATGGTCTACCTGTTTTGTTCTGACATTAAATACAAATACCGGCTCTTCTTTATTTAGAAAAGCGATATATGAACCTTTTTGTGTCTCAAAGACCTGTGTTTCAGGTATCACAAGTTGTTTTTCATTCTTTCCATATGTCCCAGGAATACGGCAGGCAAACTGGTTATATCTATCTAATCCATCTTTATTGATCACTGAGGATTTCTCAACCAGAGTTTTTTTATCAATGCTGATCGGGATATAGGCAGGATCATTTACATACCGCAAATATGCTGTCGAAGATTCTTTTCCCATAGTGTTATATTCGGCTGCTTCTATTTGGTGTTCGATCTCTCCCTTTTCTTTTCCCTCATATTTAGCATTAACAGCCTTTAATTCCGGGGAAGCTGTATCAATATATGCTGCTTCCGTCTGCTGTCCTGTCTGCATATAGTTATCCATCGACATTTTTTTCATATCCGGGACATCCGTTATGCCATCTTTCCGCAGATCATCCCGGTATAATTTATACCATGATTCCACTTTGGGGAGGTCGGCATTTGCCACTATGATCTGTATCTCGCCATCTCCAACATGTAAATCAGGAAGTTGGGAATAGTTAATTCCCATTGAAGTAAAATCTTCTTTGATAGCCTCTTCTTCCTCTTCCAGTGGAAAAGAGACTATCGTTGTTTTTCCGGAAGTAAGATTCCTTAGTTCCTGTATGTCTTTTTCTCCCCCTGTCATACGGCTTAAGATATGCCGTTGATACCATGACCCGAAGTTTTCCCTGTCTGGCTGATAAACAGCAACCTGCAGCATTCCATCATTTTTTTCCAGATCAGGAAGTATCATATAATGGATGCCGAGGCTATTTAATTCTTCTGACAACTGTTCCTCCGGGATTTCCGGGACGTTCATAATATCATATTTTCCTTCCGTCATTCTTAAAAATTTCTGGAAGTCCGTAAATTCTGTTTCTTTTAATTTTCGTTCTTTGACCATACGGGCAAAATACTGCAGTAATAAGATAGTCCCCATTGCTGATAATTTAAAAAAAGGGTCCATATACCTTGCTGCATTGGATATTGCCATGACAACTTCCCTGCTTTTTTCTTCCATGCGTATCTCCTCCTGTTCCGTACTGAAATTCAGCACATTTTCTATAATAACTTCGGTACAGATTCTTTCTGTATTTTGTTTGTAAAGATATGCCCTTGCTTCGGCATCCTCTCTGTACGCTCTCTTTCCGGCATATCCTTCCCTGACAGTCCATATTTTTCCTGTATCTTTTCCATATCCACTCCGATCTGTTTATTCTCCTTTTGTATCCCTTCCAGATAGTCTATGGTCTCTTTCATAAGCTCCATTAATTCTGTCTGGGACACCCGGCAGTGGATCTCACCATTTAACAGGCTGTCTGCATGCACGTTTAGGATATAACCAAGCAAAGTGACGGTCATCTTGTCTGGTTCTTTTATACCATTTTCCATGCATTTTAATTCCTCTGGTGACAGCAGGATACGTCCTGCCAGTTCTTCTAAGCTCCACCCCCGTTCTTCTCTTAATTTCTGGATACATTTTCCCATTTTTGATACTCTTATTACAGGCATATTCTCTGTTCCTCCTGTCGATTCTTCCCATCTTTCTGTATTTTCTCTTCGTCTGATCCTACATCTAATTCCGCATTTACTTTGACCAGACGAGCCTGGATAAACTTCAGTTCTTCTTCTTTTTCAAATGGTTTCTGCACTTCTTCTTTTGCCTGCACAAGCTGCTGTCTTGCATCTTCCAGCCGTTCTTCTGCTGTCTTTTTTTGTCCGGGAAGGTTCCTCATTGCGGTAAGGATACGTTCGATGTTTCGTACAGGGTCTTTTTTAACTTCGACTATAAAAGAGGCTTCTCTCGTCAGTCTTACATAAAAGCTGTTGTCAAACAAAGAATACGAGATTTTCATCTGAAACCCCCAAAAACTTCCGATATTTTCTGCATCGGCATGGGCTTTCTTCATCTGTGTACAGGCCTGTACGAGCATTTCCCCTGCAGCTTTTTCGTCATTATAGGTAACACCATGTATCTCCATCAAAAAAGGAGTGTTCAGGACGGTATCTATATGTTTTATATCGGTATCATATGCTGTGGTGAGTTCTTCATATTTTGCTATCTTTTCCGGGTACTCCACAGCGATCGCATCCTGCAGCCGAAACAGGTTGCTCTCATAATTGGCTTTCAGCATCTTTAATTTTGTCACCTGTACATCTAAATCCATCTTTTCTTTTATCTTGGGATTACCTGTTGCAAGTGCCTTGACTTCCGCATAAGATAATGCTGCTTCATCGACATCCTGGCAGGAACGGACAGGGGATTTGGATGTCATGATCTGCCCGATGAACTTCTGTTTATTTTCTATAAGCTGCCAGGAGTATGCGTCAAATGTATTTTCTGTGATATACCGGAATATCTTTACTTTTTTATTTTTATTTCCCTGTCTTAAGATACGTCCTTCCTGCTGTTCAATATCAGCAGGCCTCCAGGGTACATCTAAATGATGGAGGGCGATCAGTCTGTCCTGGACGTTAGTACCAGCACCCATTTTTGACGTGGAACCAAGTAAAAAACGGACCTGCCCGGAACGAACTTTAGAGAATAATCTTGCTTTTTGTACATCCGTATTGGCATCATGGATAAATGCGATCTCTTCTTCCGGGATTCCCTTTTTCATCAGTTTTTCTTTTAAGGCATCATATACATTAAAGGTTCCGTCTTTCTTTGGTGTAGAAGAATCACAGAATACTAACTGTGCTGACTTCTGTCCTTTTGTTTCTTCCCAGATCGTAAAACATCGCTCTGCACAGGCAGAAACCTTATTATTTTCTGTATCCGGCAGCATATCATTGAGAAGTCTCTGGTCTAAAGCAAGTTTACGTCCATCCGTTGTTATCTTTAACATGTTGTCTTCGCTTGGGTCTACCGCACCATTCCGCACCAACTCTGCTCGTTCTGCCAAGGACTGCAGGATTTCTTTCTGCTCTTCACTTGCCGGCAGGACAATATTTTCATATTCTGCTTCCGGGACAGGAAGTTTTAACATATCTGCAGTCTGTATATCCGCCACTTCCTGAAAAACAGACATTAACTCCGGCAAGTTAAAAAAGTTTGCAAAACGAGTTTTCATGCGATAACTGCTACCCTCTGGAGATAACTCAAGAGCTGTGATTGTCTCTCCAAAAGTAGAGGCCCAGTTATCAAACATCCCCAGTTCCATTTCCTGCAGGCGGTTATACTGCAGGTATCTCTGGATAGTATACAGCTCTATCATACTATTTGAGACTGGAGTCCCTGTCGCAAAAGTGATCCCTTTCCCTCCTGTGATCTCATCCATATACCGGCATTTATTGTACATATCCATCGCTTTCTGGGATTCTGTTTGCGCGACACCTGCTACATTCCTCATTTTTGTATACAAAAAAAGGTTCTTAAATGCGTGCGATTCGTCCACAAACAGCCTGTCAATGCCCAGTTCCTCAAATGTTATCACGTCGTCTTTTTTCTTATCATTTAACTTTGCCAGCCGGACTTCCAAGTTCTTTCTGCTCTTTACCATCTGCTTGATCGTATAATTTTCTCCCTGTGCTTCTTTAGCCAGGCTGATTGCCATCTCGATCTCATCTATCTGTTCTTCTAAAATATTACGCTGCCGTTCTGCTGACAGTGGGATCTTTTCATATTGTGAGTGACCGATAATGACGGCATCGTAATCCCCTGTTGCGATCCTCGCACAGAACTTTTTACGGTTTGCAGGCTGGAAATCTTTCTTTGTTGCCACAAGGATGTTGGCAGCAGGATACAAGGTAAGGAATTCCGCACCCCACTGTTCCGTCAGGTGGTTTGGTACAACAAACAGTGATTTATGAGTAATCCCGATACGTTTTGCTTCCATTGCTGCAGCAGCCATTTCAAAGGTCTTCCCTGCCCCCACGCAGTGTGCGAGCAAGGTATTATCACCGTATAATTGGTGTGCGACAGCATTTTTCTGATGTGGCTTTAAGGTGATCTCCGGATTCATTCCGGGGAATTCCAAATGGCTTCCGTCATACTGTCTTGGACGGATGGAGTTGAATCTTTCATTATAGATCGTGACCAGCATTTCCCGCCGTCCCCTGTCTTTGAATATCCAGTCCTTAAATTTTTCTTTGATCATATCCTGCTTCTGTCCTGCCAGTATCGTTTCTTTTTTATTTAATTCCCTGTGTTCCTTTCCCTCACTGTCAGTATAGGTATCAAAAATCTGTATATTTTTAAGGTTCAGGGAATTTTCCAGTAAACGGTATGCATTGGCTCTCTTCGTCCCATAGGTATTGGTCGCTAAAATGCTCCCATCTATATTTTTCCCTTGAATATTCCATTCCCCTGTGTAAGAGGAATACTGTATCTTTATCGTATGGTTTGCGGCAATATATTTTGGCGGCTGAAATGTCTCTATCATAAATTGCTCATAAACTTCTAATGGTATCCACATAGAACCCAGCCGTACTTCAATTTCCGATGCTTCTAGCCGTTTTGGCTGCACGCTTTTTAATGCCTCTACATTCCTTTTATACTCTGGAGTACTTTCCAAAAAGTTTTCTGCAATGCGGAGTTTTTCCCGTACATTGCCTGACAGATAGCTGTCCGCTGTCTCCCATTCCTGTGTTACTGGATTTCTATAGATAACTCCTGCCAGTTCTTCTGTTATCTTTTCCGCCGGCTTTCCACAAAGTCCCGACATAAAGGGAAGGTCAACCTTTCCATGTTCTGTCATAGACACAGCAAGGGCTTCGTTCGCAGCATTAACATGAGTGATGCTTTCCTTTTGCCGGATAGTCCGTTTTGTGAACATATCTGCTTTTCCAGCAAGATTCCCGTCTTCATCTAATCTTTCAAGGGAACATAACAGAGGATAGGAGGAATCTTCCGAAAAAGCTCTCTTGTTCGCTATGCTGTTTAAAAGTCCCCATTCTTCCGTATAAGAATCATACAGGGTATTCAATTTTCTCTGCTCTGCCTGAATCTTTGTTTCTGTATTTTCTGTTTCTTCTACCTGCAGCCGGATCAGTTCCCGGACACAGTCCCGGATAGCAGCCATCCCGGTGATACGGCTTTTTGTTGTCTTTGTGACCCTTTGCTGCTCCAGTCCCGATTCATTTTTATAATAAATATCCCCAGCTTCTGATACGACATAGCTGTATATCCTGTTCTCTTCCCTGTCCGGCATATCTGTTACAGGTTCGGTCCCGTACTGAATTTCAGCACGTTCCTCCGGCATCCTTTCTGGTATATGTCCTGTGATATTGGCTATGGCATCCCGTAATTGTATTTCTAAAGAAACGCCTTCGTTTTCTATGCAGGCAGTCTCCACCCCATACGGTCCTGAGATTTCTTTCATTGTTCCCAGGATCATCTCCGGGTGTGCTGCAAAATAACTGTTTACAGGGATCCCCTGTGCATCCTCTGTAACAGAGATCCATTCCGGATCAGCTATTTCTTTTTCCCTTTTTTGCAGGAACAAAATATCAGAAGTTACTTTTGTCCCTGCGTTTTTAAATGCAGTGTTTGGCAACCGGACTGCTCCCAGAAGTTCTGCCCTCTTAAAAAGATATTGCCTTACTTTGGTATTTTCCTTATCCATCGTCCCTTTTGTTGTGATAAATGCAGCAACACCACCTGGACGCAGTTTATCCAGTGTCTTTACAAAAAAATAGTCATGGATCAAAAATCCATGACGGTTATAAACAGGGTCATTTACCCGGTAATCCCCAAAGGGAACATTTCCGACAGCTATGTCAAAATATCCATCTGGATAATCTGTACGTTCAAACCCCGTATTCTCAATATTTACTTCTGGATAAAGATAACCGGCTATCTTTGCACTCATCTGGTCTAACTCCACACCATATAACGTAGACTTGTTCATGCTTTCTGGAAGAAGTCCGAAGAAATTCCCTGTCCCACAGGATGGTTCTAATATCCGTCCCTTTGTAAATCCCAGGCCTGCCAATACCTGATACATGGCTTTAATGAGAACCGGCTGTGTATAATGGGCATTTAAAACAGACCCTACTGCCGAACGGTATTCTTCCAGAGTCAGTGCCGTCTGTATCCTCTCCCTTGCTTCCTGCCACTGTGGTTTCTTCTCATCAAAAACATCTGCGATCCCGCCCCATCCAACATAATCTGCTAGTATGTTCTGTTCCTCTTTTGTTGCCTGCCGTTGTTCCTTTTCTAACTGTTTTACCGTTTCGATCGCAAGGATATTCTTCCAGCATTTTTCACGGATTGTTCCTGTTCCCAGTTCTTCTTTTGAAATATGATAATTCTGCCCCATGTTTTCAGAAACAGGAGTAACCGCTATGTTATCTGTATCTAAGATTTCTTCCTGCAGTTCTGCTGCTGCAATGCTGTCTTTTCTTATCTCTGCCGCCCAACCTATCATCTCATCATATCGTATTTCCCTTATCTCGTCCGAATGATTTTTAATATAGCTCTTTGCTTCATTTTCACTATGAAAGCGCATCGTTTCTGAAAGATATGTTTCTAATCCATTATTACCCTTTCGTAATAGGCGGTAAAGAGGCTGTCTATTTCCATCTGCATCAACTGCTGTAACAAAAGAAACCGTTGAATCTTCATAATCCTCGCTGCTTTCGACAGCTACTTCAATGAGATTCGATTCCTTTTGTTGTTTTTCTATCCATGCACTGGCTTCTTCTCTGTTTTTACAGAACTTACTACGTCCTGAGAAAATAAAATCATCATTTTCTCTTGTTAATTCCTGTACATGGAACGGAAAATCTATTCTTCCAGTATCAGCAATCTCATATTTTTTATCCTGTAAAACCTGCGGTTCCTCTTTCTGCATCAATTCATCAAGCTGTTTCTGTTCTGCAGGTGTTAAGCCTGTATGTTCTTCAAGATATGGCAAAAAGTTTTCACTATACTTTGTAATCTGTTCTATCTTTTCATCCAGCACACCATCCTGTTCCCAGTATTGTCTATACATACAGTCTGAAGATAAACAGTAATCATAATATTCCCGGATGTGTTCTAAAAGGGATTTTCCTTCTGAACCTATGTCATATCTGCCCTTGAAAGAATATTCTTCTCCATCTATGACCGCATAGATAGAAAATGCTGTCTTATAATAAGAATATCCCTCTTCTTCATTCTCCTGTTTCTCCACCTCTTGTTCGTCCAATACTGTAAATAGTTTATTTGCTACAGCAAAAGACATTTTCCGAACAGTAAAATCATCTTTTTCTTTATCATAAACACTTAACCTGTCATGTTCTGAATAATCGATCTGGAACTGCAGGGTATCCTCTTTTTTCTTCTCCTCCGTACTGAAATTCAGTACATTTTCTTTTTCCTTTGTGTGATCCTCCTTAACCGATCGTTCCTGCATTTCCTTATCCTTAACATAAGGATATTCTTTATTTTCTATCAGGATGCGGATCCGTTTTTCTGCTTCTTTCCATGTCAGTTTCTTTTCTGCCTTTCCCTTTTTTAAATGAAATCCTTTGGCATCATGCCACTCATCAGAACGGGAACTTCCTGATATAGAATGGGAATGTCCTCCGATACCATACTCTTCTTTTAGGAAAGCGATCGCTGCTTTTTTGTCTGGCATAGGTTCCTGCTGATAAAAAGACAGGATGCGTCTTTTCCCTCCCTGAACGATACCTCCTTCCTGCAGTAGTCTGTCGATCTCATCTTCTGTGATAAACGCTGTCTGTTGTGGTTCTTCTCCTTCCTGTGGGATAATTGCCGATGCATTTTCTAATTTCTGGAGCTTGTCTGTTATATTCTTATATCTTTTTTGCTGCCATTGGGTCTTCAGATTTACATCCGTTCCATATGGCAGGATCTCCTGATAGATATTCTTTATGTTTTCCGGCTCTTTTAACTCTCCGGCAATCTTCTCGACAGCTTCACTGTAAACCACTCCCCACCGGGATTGTTTCATCTCTTCTCTGTAAAAAAAGCAGAGGAGACTTGCGGTTTCCTTTCGTACAACATCTATTGCCTGACCTGCCAATGTATTTGTAGTAAACTTCCCCTTTTTATAAAGTGTTTCAATCCGTTCTGCGGCTTCGTCCCACGATAATATCTTTTCTGGATTCCTTCTTGCACCATTCCCCCGGCGAAAAGAAATTCCTTCCTCACTGTACCATACACTGACTTTTACTCCGTCTGGCATGAAAAGGCCCTTTCCGCCTTTCCATGTCTCTTTCAGGTCTTTTCTAAGCAGTTCTCCTGGTTTTTTCTGCATCAGGTCAAGTAGCACATATTCTAAAGAATGGTCATCATTCCCGCCTGTCCGTAAGGCTTCGTCAATATAAGTTTCCGGGAACGCAAAAACAGCAGCCGGTGTATCACCTGCTGCTGTTCCATAATCAGCTTGTTCTTGTTCATTTTGTGGAAATAAGCTTAATTGAATATAATCTCCTGTTTTACTATTTCCTCCGCCTGCTGTTTGCAGTTGTTTACCAGACCTACCCATTTCATTTGATCTTTTGCTTTCAGATCTTCCGTTGCTCCTGCCGCCTTCATCAGTTCTGGCATCAACTCGTCTATTCTCTCGTCCGCCCGTCTCTGCACTTCGATCAGATGTCCCTCGTAATCCCCCATCAGCAGAATCTGATACGTCGATTTGTCGTGTTCCTTCAGATACTTTTCTCTCATCAGTCCGTATTTCCCGATGTATCCCTGTGTCGACTCTTTCAATCCCAGATTCGGATACAGCAGTCCGTCCTCGGCTTTCGTGTATGTTAACTTCATCTTTATCTGCCTCCTTTTGTTCTGGTGTATTTCTATTTTTATTATATTCTTTTGGAATTCCCTGCACAATAGATTCTGCCCGGTTTTTTTGTAAATTTTTCTGAAAGAGATAAAGTCCGATCTCTTTCAGTATTGATGCACAATGCTCGCTTATCGGAGATCCCAACCGCAGCAGCACATCCTCATTATTAAAATCTGTGATCGACCGAAAATCCTCCAGATACATATATTCTCCAGGATCTATCCCACAACGGCTTAACAGCAGATACCATGCCGTAGATAAGAACAGTTCCCTGTACTCTAGCCGTATCGTATCTTGATCTAAATCCTCTAAATAAGAATCCTGCCTGTCCCTCAGCAGTTTTGGCACTTCTTCTGCCATCGTGTCTTCTATGATCTCTTCTGTTAACTTTTTTAACATGGTAGCAAGGTCTGCCTCTTGTCCTTTGATATGGTATCTCCTTTGCAGATGATCGGACACATCTTTTTTTTCCTCCTCGTCTATCTGCCAGAGGTATGGCTTCCTTACTTCTGTAACAGGGACTCCCCTCACAATACCGGTATCTTTATAATCATACACATACCTTAGTTTTTTCCGTCCATTTACCGTATGTATCAGTGCAATCCCTGCTGTCCCCTGCTTTACATAATGGTTTGTTTTCTTCCATGTCTGGAAACTCGTGCATCCTACCGCATTCGGACGCTGTGCGTAGATCATAAGCTGGTCGTCAAAACTATACTGATAGACACGGGATGCTGTGTTTAAAAAACGCAGCCATTCATCAGGTGATGAAGATACTTTTCTAATTGTTTCTTCAAGCATTTCCTCGGCTGTTAGTAATGTTGTTGCCATCTGTAATTTCTCCCTTCTTTTATTTTATAAATCTTTATTTTTTCAAGTAAGTTTTCTTATGGAGGTCCACGCATCATAATATTCATCCTTCTTTCTATATCAAAATTGGTAATTCTGGAAATTAAAATGGCAGGTATATACAAATTTTATGTTGCAACATCTACTAACCCATCCATTTTGTACCGAATTTCAGTACAAAAAAAGCAGAAAGGATACGCCTTTCTGCTTTTCTAAATCTAACATACTTTAAGTTTTAATATTTTATTTACATATAATTCTATAATACATCCAAAATATAAGCGTAGTTATTACAACTTTTTCCTATTTACTTGAATGAATATATAAATTTATATTCTAACTTTTATAAAACAAATTCATATACTCCATTACTCGTAAAAATAACTCCCTTATCTGATGTAATCAATATTGCATTATATATAGTTCCTAATGTTTTATATTCAGCTAAAACTTTTCTTGAGGGAATATCTATCACTTTAACAGACTGCATATTAGAAATTATAATTTTATTTTTATCTAATATTGTATGAATATCAAAAGTTTCTTCTGATACAGGGTATATTGGTATAAACTTTCTGTTTTGAGGTTCAAAAATTAAAAAGTAATCGCCTACATATTTTGTATTTGTTAATCCTTCGACAATTATTGTATCGTTATCCAAATCCTTTTTTATTTTACTCATTGAGACATAAGGTCTTTCTCCCCACTCAGATTCATATTTTAACTCTCCATTTTCATCAATACAATAACAAAGTATCTTTACATATCCTTCTTCATACTTTCTCATTTCTGTAAAAATATATATTTTATTATTGCTTTGTACTAAATTTGTAACTACTCGCTCCTTATCCTTTAATATCAGCTTAGTTTTCCCCGTTTTCGCATCAAGACGTCTTAAACAAAATTTATTATCTGGGTACCAGTAATAGTTTCCACTATATACAATACTATCTGGATTTAAATAATCTGCTTTTAAATAAAGTTTTGTCAACAAACGTTTACCTTCTGGCATCTGATATAAATACGCATGGCCTGAGGTATTATATATTAGTAGCTGTTTTGTTTGGTAATTATAATGAAAATTTATCATATTAGATAACTTATCAGATAAAAATACTGTTTCATATCCTCCATTCATATCAAATCCCATTATCACATTTTGTAAAGATAAAAATAAATAATGTTCCTCTATTGTTGAACCATTAAAGACTTCCTTTTCTAAAATACATTTCAACATATTGTTCTCTTCTCCCTATAGAAATTTCAAAATTTTCTTGATACCGACAACAAGAATGTTTTAATAACACTTAAGGCCGCATATACTCTTTTTCTCTTATCCATTAATCCATTTTTATAATATGCCATACCTATGATACAATTCACAGAATCATAATATATAATATTATGTAAATGTTGATGAAAATTCTGATTTATAGGTACTAAATTTCTAGATGAATTTATACTTTCTCTTAACTCTATAGTCCATACATGTTGTGCCAAACGAGCCCTATCCGCAGTTCGAGCAATAATATGATGAACATTCTTTTTCTTCGTCTTTGGCTTCTTTTTTCCTTTTTCTACAGCTTTAGATATATCCAAAACTTGTTTTTTTACTTTTTTTCCACATATACTTATTATTTCATTTACAAAATCTATAAATACATATGTTATTTTTTGAAGAGTCTTATAAGCAATAAAGGAACTCACCGCTATGGAAAAAACAACTGCTGCATATATAACTATCGCATATGTTCCATTATGATCCACTTGATTTACCGCATCATTTTCGCAATATGCGAATAAATTATAGGATAATTCTGTTTTATTTTCTCCTAGATAATCTACGCTGTCGGCATTGATGAATCTCTTTACTCCTGGATCATAATATCTGCTACGAAGATAATACATTCCAAGTTCTGAATCGTAATAATATCCTCGGTATAATAATGGATTTACTGCACCAATCCCACTGTCTGTACCAGTGCTTGCAATCACATTTCCCCATGCATCATAAGTATATTCTGCTTTTGTCGTTCCATTTTCATCAACAATCCGGATAACGTCACCTTGCTGATTTAAAACATAATAATATGTAGTATTATTATACTTCACTGCATAAGGTTTGTCATTATTATCATAAGAAAATGTCAGGGTATTATTTCCCCATTTTTCCTGATAGATCAGTCCATCTAGCGTAACATATTCATGCTTTACACCATTTATAGTTTTACTGTCTCTAATGCCGTCTACATCATATGTAAATGTTATATTTTTTCCATCAGCAGATGCCGAAGAAAGTTCTCTTCCCTTCTCCCATGTGAATTTCCATGCTGTTCCATTATTATAAGCCAATGGATTACCTGCACCATCATAAATTATTTCTTTTCCATCATAGGCAGTGAGCAGATCGTTCCATGAAGCATCTCCATATGTATATTTTTTTGTAGCAGTAGCAGTTGTTCCTGTTAGAGTGTAGGTCTTTGCCTCTTGAATATTTCCAACAGTGTCATAGGTATATTCATAGCGTTTATTCTGCTGTGGAAGTTTCTCCATCAGAAGCTGACCTTGTGCATCATAAGAATATTGAGCCAGTATATTTCCTTTTGTATCACTTACTTTTACTATTCTTCCAAGAGTATCATATTCATATTTTAAAGAAAAGTCGCTAAAACTGTTATTTATCTTTCCATAGGAAATCTGCTGAATACGTCCCGTTGCATTATCCTTTGCATTATCTGTATCAATGCTCTCATAAGAATAATCCAATTTATATACATTATTATAAATGATAATTTTTTTGTTTTTTCTTCGGTTTTATTAAAGAAAGGTTCTCTTTTTTCTCAAAATGTTTTTCTAAATATCTTACTGCTTTCCTGACCTGTCTGTTTTCTTTATAAAACGGTACTGCATCTAACATCTCCTTACAGATGTGCCCTCCGGCGAGCAGGTCACATTTATCAGAATACATATGCTTTTCTGGAAAATGCAGGTTGATACCGATCGCTTTTATACCGTTTTTTCTGTCTCCTGGTATTTTTTCATAAACAGCGATTGCTTCATCAATGCTTAAACCCTCATGATATTCACCCAATGATGGAAATTCTGAACATTCTGCAACGTAAAAATCAACTTCTGGTATTGGTTCAGGTTCCTTATCAAAAATAGATAATCTCTCAAGCTTTTCCATTTGGATCAGCAGGTCTTTTGCCTGTTTTATATCCTCCTGATCTCCTGATATTTCTATAGTTTTTTTAAGATAATCATTCAGATAGCCCGTTTTTTTCTGCAGGATGTCATCTGTGATCGCATCCACTGCTTTCTCCGGCTCCATCGTTTCATCTACATACCAATCTCCCCGTAAACGTCCGAAAGTATCTATCTGTTCTGCAAACTGTTCAATTTCCTTTTCATCCAGATAATACTCTGCCCTTTCCAGATATTCAGGTAAAGTTCCCGATTTCGTTTTTGATATAGGATTAATGTCTATCGGAATCTCTTTAACATATAACATATCTTCTTTCAGATAGTTAAAAAAACTATCTTCGCTGATTGGTCCCTGATAACTAAGGGCAACATCCACATCTGAATCTGGGCGGTATAAGCCTTCTCTGCTTCGTGAACCATACACCCTCGCTCCGATCAGCTCTACTTCATTATGCAGACCCAGTTCATCTACTATGATCTGTGCCTGGGATAAGACGGTCTCTTCAATATCCGCTCGGCTCCTTCCTTCCAACGATTTTTCTTTGTAATATACTTCGGAAGTAAGCCGAATATCTCCTCCTTTTAATTTTCTTTTTGCTTCTTGTACCGCATACCCCAATAACTCTTTCTCCTCACTTTCCTCAATACTCTGTTCTACCTGCTCATAATCTGTTTCTTCTATGTTGCCAATGGATATGCCTGCATCATCTAAAATATCCTCTACGGCTTCTGCTAACGATACCTCTGGATCATCATAGATTCCTCCATCTAATTCCTGATAATCCTCATTATAAAACGTATAATCATATCCTCCATCCGTTTCATGGATCATAAAATATCCGCTGTCTCCTGATATAACATAGGCTGCTTCTTTTTTTTCATGAAGCGATCTGTTTAGTAAATATTCTCCAATTAATTTCATTGCTTCAGGACTAAAGCCATGCCATAGATCTTCGGCAATAACCTGTCCCTGTTCATTTACGATAATATCTGCAACCTGTTCCCCAAATTCATCATGCCGCATCTGAAAAAATTTTTCATTGTGAAATTCCTGCATTTGTATTGAATGCCATGTCCCGAAGTGTCCCTCGGCTGTAAATCCCTGTGTTGCTTCAGTTATCTGCCCTCCTACTCTTAGTGCCGGCTCTTTATAAAAATCTGATAATGGGATAAACCCTATCATATCTACATAAGAAACATTTATTTTTCCATTTTTCTTTAAAACAATAATATCGCTGATGGAAAGGGAATGTCCTGTGAAATCCTGTGGGTGTGCGATATTAAATTTTACATATAGGCTGTCCATGTTTTCATCTGGCTCTAAGATCCCACTATAAACAAGCTGGTAATCTTTCCTTTGCGGCAGCTTTCCCTTTGCCCTGATGGAATCATAGGAAAGGAAGGCATACTCCCTTCCTTCTCCCTTCCAGTCGATCTGATAGATCCCATAAGCATCCCCTTTCCCATGCAGGATCTCTTCTTCACTTAAGTTAATGCCTGTCTGTTCTTTTTTTCTCATGGTCGTTCTCTCCTTTTCTTCCTTACCTGACGTAATCGCTGCATCATTGCTGGAGTAAGGCTGGCAGATGCATAGGTTTTCATCTCCTGTACACTATCTCCCTCTTCCAGACATTGGATCAGGAATTCTTTTTGTGCATCATTAAAAGTATCTTTTGCCAGATAAGTCTCTATAAATTCATTATTGTTATCTTGGGTCCCTCTCTTCTTGTTTTCTTTACAGAAAAAATGCCAGCGTTTCTTTTTTCTCTCTCTATTGTTTACCGTATCTTCCTCTATAAAGGCGGCTTCTTTTTTCTCCTCTTCTTTAACCGCAGTTTTCTTCTCCTCTAATTTCAAAAGAAGATCTTTTTTCTCATTCTCCCATACTGCCTTGTTTTGTTCTATCTCACTTAACAGGCTCTGTATCTTATCTTCCCGGTCTTTTAGCAGCTCTGCTTTGGAAGCTAAGGTACTCTGATATGATTCTTTTTGCTGCACAAGAGCTTCTTCCTGAATCTTTAATGTCTGCTTTAATGTTGTATTTATTGTATCCCTTAATTCTTCTGTTTCCTTAAATACTCTGCCCGCTTTTTCATGTAACTTAGAGATCTGCTGTGTCACCTGTGCATCTGGCACAAATAATCTTTCAAGATAACCCGTTCGTTCTTCTCTGATACGTTTGATCTTATCTTTCCAGTTCTGTACAGGGACACTGTCTATTCTCCGCACTTCTTCTATCGGCATTCCGTCTAAAAAACAGAAGCAGTAATATTCACAAAACACTTCATCTTCTATTTCATCTAAGAAAGCTATCACCTCCGCACTGCATCCGGCTTCCTGCAGTATCTTTTTTTGAAATTCTATAACAATATGTTTTTCTTCTTTTGATCCCATTTATTTTTTTCACCTCCTGTGCTGAATTTCAGTACGTCCTTTTTTCTTTGTAATCTTTTCTTCTTTATTCAAGCTTTTTTCTTCTTCGATCATCCGGTTTACGATCCGTTTCTCATGCCGCACCTCACGCAGCATCGCATTGATCTGTCTTTTTTCCTTCTCTGCACTGAGCATCCCTTCCGGCATCTCTTTTAAAAAATCATTTAGTTCTTCCTGATATATTTCAAACTGGTCATCCCAATCGGGAGTATCGGCCAATCGTTTTTTTAATACCCGGTACTGCTGGAATATTTTTTTATCTTCGACGGAAAAAAGAGTCCTTCGCTGATTGAAAAGCTCTGCTTCTTTCTTTATCAATATCTTTTGTTTTTCCAGCAGATCTTTTTCTGTTTTGATTTCATGCTCTAAGATATATTTACACTCTTCATAGAGTTGATCAATATGGACCGCATTTCTCCTCACTTCTTTCCATGCTACTGCATATGGATTTTTTTCTTCAAGATAATGTCCTGTCTGATAAAAGTTTTTAATTTTTTTCATCTGAAATACTGTGAGCGTTGTTTTGGTATACTGGAAGATCTCTCTTTCATAAACTTTTGACAGTTCATGGGACAGGATCTTTTCTACCTCCTGTTCCTGTCCTTTATTTTTTATCCTTTCTTTGATCTCCTCTGCCCGGTATCCTGGCCCAAGCCGGGAATCTCTTCGTCCCCGTTCAAAACCAGGCGGGATATATGTCACATATTTTTTCTGGCGAATCTTATAGCCAAGCTTTCCCATTTGCCTTATGAAATCATCCCAATCTTTTGATGAAGCAATCACAAAATCTATGTCTGCCTTGATAATTTTTTCGGATGATGGCCTGCCCTCTTTCTCCGCATAATGTGCGGCATAAGATTTTCCTATCTTATTGTTTTTGTCATAAACCAAAGGCGGCAGGCCGTATTTTTCACAGATGCGGTCTGTGAGAGGCTGAATATATTTTTCCCAGTCTTTCTTTTCATAACGGTATTTATATCCACTCATCCTATTCACAGAATTAAAGACAATATGGCCATGCATATGTTTCTGATCCGTATGGATAGAAAAAACATAGTCATAATCTTCTCCCAGATATTCTTCACAAAAATCATTTATCACCGCATAGGCTTCTTCTTTTGTTGCTTCTCCTGGTGGAAAAGAGATCACAAAATGGTATCCCTGTCTTCCTCCTTCCTTTTCCCATTCCTGTTTTGTATCAATCATTACCTGATACACTTCCTGCGGGGTCGTCCCGGCATTTCCCCCGACCATCCCTTCTGTTTTATCTGGGTTCATGATGTAAGAAATACAATTTTTTAAATGTGCAGCCCCACCTCCCTTTGGCATTCCAATATTTGATAGCTTAGTGATTGCCATAATCTTCTACCTTCTCATTAAGCGTTTTCATCTCATGCTTTACCTGCTCTAATGCTTTTTCAAGATTATAAATATCAATCTGATTGCCATAACCAGCATTAATTTTTGCAACGACCTGATTGATATTGACTCCTATTTTACGCACTTGGTAGGAAAGATTCTTTAACTCTTTTTCCAATCGGACAGGACGATCTTCCTGCAAAAAAATACACTTCCGTATATATGCAGAAGTGTTTGCTTTGTCTCCCTTTTTAGTTTTTGTCTCAAGATCGTTTCCAGCCTTAGATAGAAGTAACTGATATTCTTTTTCGCTCAGCCGGATGTCGATTCTTCTTTTTCTTATCTTTCCTCACCTTCCTGTCTTTCTTTTTGGGTCACTCTTTCCTCCTCCTGATCGGACATATACATATCCAGAACAACTTTTAGATCTTCTATTTTTTTAGGATCCATTGGCCCAAGATATTCCGTAACAATATCTGCAAGCTGTTTATTTTCTTCATTTTCTTTTTGTTCTCTGACTTTTCTCAGTTTTTCTCCCACCTCTTTTTTTCTTTCTGCGATCCTGTTTTCTTTTTCCGTTAATTTTTGAAGTTCGTCCTCCAATTTTTCAATCTGTTTCTTCCAATCCATCTCATCAATCTCCTTCTTTATTTTCATTCTCAAGGTCATTTATTTGGAGTTGTAAATTTTCTATCTCCACCTGCAGTGCTTTCCTTTTTAATAATTCATACTGCGATACCACTGCGATCTCATTTGGATATTCATAACGGCAGAGTGTATATTTTTCTTCTTCATCATCTCCTCTTGGTCTTGGATATTTTTGATACATCTTATACCATTCTTTAAGAAAATCATTGATGATACTATCGCTGCCAAATCTTAAATAGTATCCGTCCTCTTTCTTAACCGGGTGCAATCCATGAAAATCTTCCATATCAAATAATGCGTAAAACATTTCCTGATAGGAAAGCATATCCGCATGAACCAAAGCACCTTCACCAACTCCTAAAGCATTACACATAGCCTTCAAGATTTTTTCTCTTGGGATTTTTTTATTTTTTTCATACTGTGCAATCCTTACATCTGCGGAAGAAAGAGAAAAGCCGCACATCACACCTAATTCTTTTTGTGTATACCTACGCAGCATTCGGATTTTTTTAATCTTTTGCCCCAGAGAACCGGGTGACTCCCAATTTCCTTTTTTACATTCTATAATTTGCTTTATCCAATCCATCGTATCCATCCCTTAGAACTTATGTTAGTATTTCAGGAAATCTGGTTTTCCATAAAGTTCTTTTTTCTCTGCATCGCTTGAAAAAGAACTATATTTTTTACCTGCATCTTCTTCAAGCTTTTTTTCGATTCGATCCAGTTTATCCTGTATATCCCCTAATTTATCCATCACATTTTCTGTTTCTTCTTTTTTAAAAAAGTTCCGTACAGCTTCTGTGATATATACATTTTCTGTAGGATACATTTCTTTATCTCTGTGATTTATCCTCTCCAGAACATCATCTGGAAGACGGAAATGTTTCTGCCTTGCCATTTAATTCCTCCATAATTTTTTATGTTATCTATAAGCAATCTTATGATTTATATGTACCATTTTTGGTATTATCCATATACCAATTCTGGTATTCATACCAAAAATGGTACGAATAAGCCGATAGGCTTATTGCAAGATACGCATTTTGTGTGTACAAAATACTACCTTGTTAGGGGAAAGCCCCTAATACCCCTTTCAGACAATCACTCCCAATTAACACACATATGACAGGACTGCAAATAAAACTTTATTTCCTTTTTGCAGACCTGCCATATCTTATCACCCAGTATCTCTTTTTTAATCACACTTATTTAAACGCAAATGTATAAATTCCATTTTCAAAAGTAATACTGATATTTTTTCCATCGCTTCTTTTTGTACTGAAATCCAGTACAGCTTTATAATCTTTTTCTCCTGTACTTTCAACGGATACCGCATAAAAATTTCTCCGTTCTTCACCTTCCTTCTCCAAAAATTTTAGTAATTCCTGTGACAATTCTTTTTCATCGGCTACCGCACCTAATGAATCATCCTGATCTACGATATTGGGTTCTCCAAGATTGATTGGTTCAATCCCAATTTCGTTATACTCTTCTTCATCATCTTGCATCGTATTTTTTTCCTGTGACATTCCTCCATAGATTTCAATGTTTTTGATCTGTTTTTTATATGGAGAAAATGAAAATATCTTTTTCTTTTTGTCATACGAGACAAGGACGATAGAATGGTCTTCATCATCTAACTGGAGATAAAATGTCGCTGTCCCTGTATTGCTTGATACATCATCATCAAACTTTGCAAGGGCATTGATCCATTGCACGTTTTTATAATTTTTTTCAACATACTCTGCTGCCTGTTCTTCAAAATCTGTTTCATTCTCAGAATTTATATAATAGATATATTCCAGATTTGTGAAATGATATTGTTCCCTTTTTTCTTTTTCCGTCTGTTCTGCAGCATCTTCTGTCTTTTGTTGTTCCGTTGTATTTTCCCTGCTGTTTTGATTTTTTTGGGGAGCGAAAAAACATAAAGCGGAAACAAGTAAAGCAAAAACCAGAAAGACAGCCAGTAGAAATATCACTATTTTTTTCTTCATCCTGCTCCTTTCCTGTACCGAATTTCGGCACATTTTAATTATTATTTCAAATGATTTTTTCCAAGATTAATTGCTTTAACAACCCGGCTTTTTGCCCATTCTGGATGAAATTTCGTGACGGTTTTTCCTGTGTGATACCACATAGATTTATTTACAACAAACTCAACAACACTGTGTCCATTATCATGTCCCCATTTGTTGCAGCCTGCATCAGACATATTTTTTTCATCGCCCATAACACCATGTATGACTCTGCCATTTGCCAGAACAAAATCTATCTCATCTCCGATTTTTCCGAAGGTTGGAGTGCAGGCTATCACATATCTGTCCCCTATTTTTCCGAAACCGTTCGCATCGTAATGCTCACCTGTTTTCACACGCAACTTGTACTGGTTACTGCCTGTTGCGGTGATGAGGGACCAGCCCATGTAAGTGAAACTGTCTCCATACGGTGATGGGATATTGATTGTTTTTCCTGAACCATATCCGTCTTGGTCTTTTACCCGGAGGATCACTGTGATGACCGCCCAGTTAATTTCTCCTTTACGGACAGATTTTACAAAAACACTTCCCGGCTTTTTGTCTTTTGTCTGGTCACGTCCAAAATCATACCAGTATGTTTTACCGTTCTCATCTTTTCCGGCATAGATGTTCGTATGCCCCTTGAAAAGGCAAATATCCCCCGGCTTTAAGTCGAGGTCTTTTGATTTTTTCCCTCCAGTCTTTATGATGTCGAATCCTTTTTCGATCTGTTTCCTTACGGTTCCATTGCAGCTTAACTCTCCAGACTTGTTTCCGAAAAATATCTGTCCTTTTTTCAGCAGACCAATTTCCTGAAGCACAAGACAGACACCGTGGGCACAGTTTGTTCTTTTTGCAGATTGTTCAGCCGCAGCAAGGGAACCCTTTAGATCGTAATTGGAATACACCCATTTTTCATCCACCATCATTTTACCAAGCTCCTGTGCTTTTGATAAGATCTCTGATGCTGTCGAGGAAGTGAGTCCTTCGTCTGGATAATCCGGAGTACCGTATCCCATGATGCCTTTATAAGTAAGCTCATAATGTCCACGCATGACCTGATTATTTTTATTTCCTTCTATGGTATGTACGATTCCATTTTCAACGTACTCAACGATACCAACATGATGAGATTCTCCCACCCCGCCTTTATCAAAATAGATAATATCTCCTGCCTGTGGAGTATAACTTCCTGCTTTTTGATACTGCTGCTTATGGATAAACCATTGCCGTCCTGTCTCGCAGGCGGCTGTCTTTGGTATGATATTGCTCTCGATAAAACCACATTCATTTGCACACCACGAAACAAACGCATGGCACCAGGACATTCCGTCCGTGCCTGTATACACTCCATACTTTGTATGATTTCCTGCTCCTTCGTGATAACCGATTTCCTGTACAGCAACCGCAACAATACTTGCCCCGGAACCCGATGCGTAATCTGTATTATCCACTGCGGCTGCAAAACCTGACAGCAACGTGATGATGATTCCGAGGAAAGATACGATCACAATGATCGGTATTAACAGGAGCAACAAAACAAAAAAGATCGTCACGGCAATCTGTACCGCAAAATACATCACTGTAACTACAACAGAGGCAAGCATAGCTGCGGCTGCCACGCCAGGGCTTCCTGCACCTGTTTTATTTTCTTCGATAATCTGGGATAATTTTGTCTGCGTCTTTATCCTCTGGCTTTCGATTGCTGTATTTTTCTGTTGCAGCATTTCTTTGAAATTTTCTGCCGTTTTTTTTGCGACCAGTGCAGCCAGACCAGCACCCGTAGATACGGCTGCTGTTTCTGCTGTTTTTGTTGCAGCATTCCCTGCAGCTTTTGCTGTTTCTGCTGAAACAGAAGGAGAAGCAATATCTGCTGCCTTTTCTCCCCCGGCAACGGTACTCTGGGAACGGATAGCCGCCCGGCTGTCCCTTGACTTCGATGCGATTTCTCCATTTCCTCCATGGCTACCGATCTCTTTTTTATCAACAGGTTCTTTCCATGTATTTGATCTGTATTTTCTTTCTTTTGAAAAGATTTTTGCTGCCTGTTTTTCTTTTTCCTGAACGGAACTGGGTTCTGTTTTTGCAATCCCGTTCCGTTTTTTCTGCCGTTTTAACTGCCGTTCTGCCTGTCTTATATAGCGTTGTTTCGCTGTATAAGACAGCCTTTTCCATTCCTTTTTTTCTTTCTTCGACAGATAATTTGCTGGGTCTACACTCGCATTGCCCTCTTCTTGTTCCTGTTCTTCTTTTGCATTAAGCGGGTCTGCATTTTTAACCTTTTGTATAGCACTTTTGGAAGAAACATAAGCACTATCCATTCTTTTGAAACTGGCATCCTTCGCTTTTTTTACTGCCATGATGATCAGCCTGCTTTCTGATAACGGATATTACCGGCTTCTTCTGTTTTTACAAGATAGCCTTGCTGACACAGCCAGCTTAATTGTTTTTCAGCTTCTTCCTGTGTGATCTCTAATACAGATAAGAGGTCACGGACGGTAACCGGGGCAAGTTCCGCCATCTGCAGGATAATCTCCTCAATACGGTCATTGCTTTCCTGCTGTTCCTGTCTCTGCCTTTGTTTTCTTTTTTCTGCTTCTTTTGCTTTCTCATGAAAGTTTGTGTTGATAAGAGGATACAGTTCATTTTCTTTTGAGATCTTTGCATCAAAGAGGACAACCTTTTTGCCCCAGACCATGACTCCTTTTCCTACCTCCTCAGAATTTAATGCGTTAAATTCTGTCTGGGATAATTCCTGGATCTGGGCAAGGGCATTCGCATCGGCTCCTCCCTGGTCTAAAAAGCATTTATAGTTACAGTTACTGAACAATTCTTTTAACATCTTGTTTTCCAGTGCTGCCGTAATATTCTGCATTGCCATTGTACAGATGCCGCCATATTTTCGGAAAGTCGCAACGGCAGTATTGAGCTGTTCTGCAGAAGTACCTTTCCGGCTGACTACCTGTGTCTCATCCACGATAAAATGCGTTGCCCTCTGTGCCTCTTGATTGTATTCCATGCGGGTAGAGGTATAATGCATAACGGTCACCATAACCGGCTCCCAGTTATCCGGCGGTACATTTTTAAGTCCAAATCCAATCATACGGTTATCCAGACGTACTGTGGATGGATAAGCCAGCATATCACAGCTTCCTTCTGTATATTCTTCAAGAGAGTTATAGATTGGCTTTATGATAGATTTATCATAATCATCTTTTGCATTCTCCAGTTCTAACTTAATCTCTTCTCTTAACATCCGTAAGGTTGCCTGCTTCTTTAATTTCTTCTGTGCAAAGATTTTATCAAGCATCTTTCTTGTAGCTCTGCTGACTACCGTAGCATGTTCCTGGGTAAATAGGATATTTGTCATGATGGCTGCAACAAGACTTTTGGCATACTTTGTCTGTGTAGCGATAAATTTTTCTTTCGTGTCTTTATCTGCATAAAATACTGCATCAGACACTTCAAAACCATTGATATATATCTTTGATTTTGGAGTCAGATCAAAATAAGAACCATCATATTTTTCTACAATTTCCTTAAATTCATTCTGAGGGTCTAGGATTAAAATGTCATCTGATGTAGAGATAAGTGTCTGAAATATCTCTGTTGCCTTAATCAACACTGATTTACCTGAACCTGTATGCCCGACAATGATTGCGTGGGGATTCATCAGTAATTTCCTATTTCCGAATATCAAACGCTTGGTTGTAAGATTCAGCCCATAGAAATACCCGCCAGGGTCTAAGATGTCCTGGGCAAAGTATGGCTGCATCGCAACCATCGAGGAAGATAGGAAGAAACGCATATAATCGACCTGCCGTCCGGCAAACGGCAGTGCCGTATTTAATGCTTTTAACTGTGTGTAATCCGCCGTACTGATGACTACTCCCTGTGCCTTGCCTGTCTCTTTTAACTGCTCGACTCGTTGTGCGAGGGTTGTTTCATCTGCTGCTGTTGCCACGAACAGGAAATTCAGGAAAAACCCTGTCTCATCATTGTCATTTACTAAATCCATGTATCCTTCTATCTCATCTTTTTTTCTCTGCTTTGCGTAAGAAGGTCCTGATACAATGATATTCTTTTTCCTTTTTGCTTCTTCTTCCTCACTGATGGATTTTTCATTGTTCATCGCTGCAGCCACCAGTTTTTCATTGATAACATCGGCAGGGACAGGGGAAAAATCTAACGTGATAAACGATGGAAAATCCACATAGGAAAAACTCCGCATCAGCTCATCCGGCTTTAATGCCCTGCTGTATTTCCACCCAAATAAGACCGATACATACTGTGTCTTGTCAAAAATCATAAAATTGGAATACTGCTTGATTGTCTGTGGCATCACATCATTTTTCCAGTCATGCTTTCCTGTCTCATCAAGATAGATATACTGTTCTTCGTCTTTTTTGCCCGGACGTAGTAATGCGTGCAGGCATTTTAACCGTTCTTCACCGTTTAAGAGAAGTATCTTTCCACGCCACTTTGCAAACATCTGCTGTATCGTTGTATCCAGCGCATTGAGCAGGATAGTCGCTTCTTCCAGAGAATTTGCCCGGCAGGAAACGGTAAGATAACGGAGTGTCGTTACGTTCGGATTAGAATTCTCCAGTTTTTCCCTTGTCCATTCTTTTATCCCTTTATCAATCTGCGGGTAAGCCTTGCTGTTCTGCTTTCCCCGTATCTTTTCTAAAAATTCGTCAATACTCTGAAATTCGTTTGCTATAGTAATCTTAAAATCAACGCTCATCGACTTTAACCAGGACATGAACTGGTTCAGGAAAATATCTTTTTCACTTTCATCCTTGTTGATATAATTGATCTCCTCAAAAACATAGCATCTGTCATACAGACTGTTTGTTTTCGATGGTTCGATCTTGGCTATTCCATTTTTATACATCCGTTCGATATTCAATGCCTGCCGTACATTTTTCGGGACAGGAACGATTGGGATACTCTTAGAATGATAAGAACGGAACTTTCCACTCGCATTGATAACCGCCACGTTTATTCCTCCTTTAATCGAAAAGAGCCAGAAACTTTATTTTCCGGCTCTGTCATCTTATTATTTCTTTTTTACAACAGGATGGCGCATGGTAAATATCCTGCCTGTCTTCGGAGCTTCTTCCGCCCCATAAGTAAGTTTTTTAGTTGCCCTGTAAAACCGCATCTCTTTGTACATCGCCCACAGGGAATGGTTCTGGTATTCGTAGATACCGATGAAACAGATCGGCAGCATGACAGGGATTGCAATATAACTGCCTGTGACCGGGGAAATCTTAAAAAAAACCCATAGTGCGATTATCGTGCCTGCTGCCATGATAAGACCAACGCTAAATGTTATGATCTGTTTTAAAGTAAAGCCCTTCCAAAGGTCGTCTGGAAAGGCTTTTTCAAAGTCTTTATTAATATCAATCTTCATCTCATATCCTCATTATTTATAGTAATAAGAAATTTTTCTTTTTCCACAGCGTTTACATTTCTGTGTTTTTTGATACTGCATCTTTCCCCCACGTTTCTTTCCTATCTTTATGCTTGTACCTTTATCATAAGAATGTCCCAGGGCAGGTATCGTTTCTACTGTAAGATACCCATCTTCTGCTCCTCCGTAACTGTTCATGCAGCCCTTTCTTGTGCAGTTTGTAGTTTTGTACCCAACAGAAGTACAGCCCGGCTTCAGTATCTTTACTTTTCCAGGTTTATGTCCCAATGCCGGAGTCCTTCTTATGACATCTGTCCATTTTTTTCCGCATGACTTACATTTTTTATACTTTAATCCCCTGTTGGTACAGGTTGCTTTTGTTTTTGTTACCCATGTGATATTTTTATGATTACACTTTTTTGCCTTTGCCTGCGTACTGCTCCCCGGTACAAGTACCAGCACCATAAGTACCATTAAAATCTCCGCAATATGTCTTTTTGTCTTCATAATCTTTTTCTCCTTCTTTTTCTCTGTTTTCAAGATCCATCATGGAAAATAATAGCTCCAGCCTCCATATTCATTTTTTAACTTAACTCCGCCACATTTCAAACAGTCATATCTTGTTCTCCTCTTTCTGGTAAGTTTCCATTTGTGTTTTGTCTTAGGGATTACTTTTTCCAGCAACACTTTTCTGCATCTCACACAAAGTTGTTTTTTTCTACCTGTATGATTACAGTTTGCTTTTTCTGCAATGATCCACGTTCTGCCTGTATGTTTATGATTACACCCTGCTTTTGCCTGTGCATCTGCAAAAAATACCATAGTCATCATTATAGCCATTAACACTATAGTCACTTTCTTTTTTAGTTTTTCCATAAATCCTCCTTGCATCAAATAGCGTGGAGTTTCTCTTTCCAGCTATTTAACATAAACCGTCTCTTTCTTTCCGCATCTGCTGCATATACGTGTCTTTTTCGGTTTCTTTTTTATCATACTATCGGTATTTAACTTCCACTTACTCCAGCGATGTCCCAGAGCTTTCCCTTCCTTATGAGTTGACTTGTACTTACAATTCTTACATGAAGTTACGATCGTTTTTGGTGCAGTACAGGTAGCCTTGTAAGTTTTATCAATATAGGAATGTCCCAAAGGAGCTATCTTTTCTGTTTTGTAATATTTCCTATAGCCATAAATACAATCTGGATTTAAACAATACGTTGCCGTTAACCCCGGTTTTGTGCATGTAGGCATTTTTTCTATTTGTGTGCGTAATCGGTGTCCTGATTTTTTTATCTTCTTTGTCTTTAAGATTTTTCCACAGTTCTTACACTTTTTAACCTTCATGCCTTCATCCGTACAGCTAGATTTTGATGTTGTGATCCATGTTACACTTTTATGATTACATTTTTTTGCTTTTGCCTGTACGCTGACTCCCGGTATAAGTATCAGCATCATAGACAATATTAGGGCTATTGTGATAACTCTTTCTATTTTAGCTGCAAATTTTCCCATGATCTCTCCTTTCCCGTACCGAAATCCGGCACATTTATAACATTTATAATCCCATCGCCTTTGACAGAAATGCATTGGAGCCTTTTACGGCTGCAGTCACAAGGATCATAGTAAACAGGCTGTTTAACGCATCCCAGAACCCATCTACCATAGATGTTACAATGTTTTTGCCGTCAAACAGCGAGATGCCTGCACCGATGAGCTTGAAAGATATGACCATCGTTAAGGCAATCACTACAATCTCAAATGCATTTAACAGGAATGTCCGCATCCATGCATAGAAACTACGCTCTATCTCCTGACCTCCTACAAGTGCAGACATCGCAAAGGGTGCTAATATCATGAGCAGATATAGCTTTATGTACCGGCTATATACTGTCCATAACATCAAAAAGCTGCAAACGATCGCTGCCAGTATAAAGAGCAAGCCAAATAGCTGATAAAACAATGCTGAGCCAATATCCATATCCTCTACTTTTAAATCTGGGGCATCTATCGTAAAGACTTCTTTCGCCATCGCTGATGAGATAGAAAATATGGTTGTCATTATATTTAAGATATTGAGATACAGGACATTTGCCACGACAACCTTGACCATTGCTTCGATGACCATCTCCAGTGTGATGTTTTGATGCAGGTTGCTCACAGCTTTCAAAAAGGCTATCATAAAAAATAAATTTAGAGCAGAGAGTCCGATCCCCTCTGCCCACGGATACAGGTTTTCTTTTACAAATGCCCATGTTCCTGTAGAAAACTTTTGTGGCGTACTGCAGACCAGCTTTATGATCAGTCTCATACTGGAGTTCCATATCGCCTCCGCAATCTTTATCGTCGGTCCAGAAAGGAAGTCAAACAGCCATTCCGGCATAAATCATCCCTCCTGTCCTTATTTTAAAGATGCACTGATAACAGTAACGATCTGCGGGGCAAGGCAGGCAACTAATCCAGATGCGATACGTTTAAATGCCATTGACTGCATTGTTCCATCCTGAGAGTTCAAAGCCGTTGCCCATTCAAAAACTCCCCATAACAGTAATAACTGTCCAATACTGCTTACAATCGCTGCTACGATCTCATACAGCGAATTAAATCCTGATGTGATCACTGAGGTTCCTGTTGCTTTTGCCGCATACACAGGCACATACATACTGAAATAACAATATGCAGTAAAAAAAGCCGGGACAGCTCTCTTTACTGTCCTGACTCCTTTTTCTCTCATTGCTCCTATGAAGTTTTTTACTCTGTTCATTTGCCTAGTCCTCCCCGATGTGATTTGTAAAAATAATGATCAAGATGATACCGACGGATATTACGATCTCCAACAGTGTTGCTAATAATCCCGTCCAAGCCTGCAATCCTGCTGGTAACAGTCTGGGCAGGATAGCCCTTGCCGCCAGATTTGCCACCAGCCCAACAATAAATGCGATCAGGATGATAATATATTTCTTCCAGTTATTTCTTCTCACTTATAATTCCTCCTTTAAAGGCAGCAGACGTTTCTTTGCTGCTTCCTTGCCTATGATGTCTGTAAACAGACGCTCTGTCTGTTCTGTACCGTCTCCGGCATATTTATATAATGCTGTTTCGTAATCCTTATACCTGCTCGTATACAGGTAGGATATTGCCGCCTTAAACCTTTTCTTATTTTTCCTATTACGGCTCTTTTTCACCGCCAGATGAAGCATTCCCTCAATCGAATCTGCTGCTTTATAACAATTAAATAATAAGTGTATTGTCTCCTCATCATATACTGCCCTCGGTAATTTTTTTAAATATGCCGGCTTTGACCTGATGATAAAAAACCGAATAGCAACCACACCTATTATCAATACTATCAAAACTGCTTCTGCAATGAGCATCGGTTTTGGAACATTCTCTACTGCCAGTATAAAATTTTTCATTCTTCTTCTCCTGTATCAAAATAAGTATCGAGGAGACGGTCTAAATATCTTAAAAGTTCTTCGGCTGTCTGGTCTTTATCAAAATCTCCTTCGGCTGTAACTGTGTTATCTGATGTATCATATTTAAATGTAAGGTCATTCTGACTACTGTTCCAGCTACGGATTAACCGGCGTAACTTACGGTTGTTATTTCCAATAGATTTCTTAATATCAAACCAGCCTTCTTCTGCAAAAACAACTGTTACTACAATCTGGGAAATAGCAATGTTGACCATATCACCCTGTTTTGCATGGCGGAGCTGGATAACTCCGCCTACTTCCTGTTCCTGCAGATAATTATAAAATCCTTCGGCTGTCAGCGGGGTATCCATCTCTATCGCTTCCTTCAGGTTTTCTTCTTCCTTTGCATACACAGATTCTTCTTCCGGGACTACTTCTACCTCTTCCACTTCCTCTACAGCTTCTTCCGCCCCTGATATTCTTTCTTCTACAGGTTCTTCCGCCTTACCGGGAACATCCTCTTTCTTCTCTGGAATGCTTTCATCCTCTACCCCCATCAGCTTTTTCCAAAGCTGTGCTTTTTCTTTATTCAGGGTATCAATCTGTGAGACAAACCCACTCTCTTTTTCTTCCCATTCGTCAGCTTTATCTTCCCATTTTTCAATCTCCTCCTTAAGTTTCTGGATTTCCTGTGCTTGTTCTTTTATCTTCTGTTCTTTTTCCTCTAAGACAGCCGGGTCAAAATTATCAGAAGAATATCCCAGATCATTCAATTTATCTTCCAGTTCCCGGCTAAGACGTTGCTGCTTTAATTTCTCGTTTCTGATCTCCTCCCGGAGAATAGAATTATCAAGTAAGGACTGCTGTTCGTCTGCTTCTAACTCCAATCTTTTTTTCTGCAGATACTTTTCCATTTCCTGCGTTTCCCGCTGTTTTTCTTCGAGCATCTGCATCTTTTCTTCTATCTCTTTTTCCTGCTGTCTTACATTTTCTTCACGGCTGCTAAATTGCTCCTCCTGTTTCTTTAAGCTGTTTTCTTTCTCTTTTACAGCTTCTTCACGCACACGGTTTCTCTCTTCCATTTTTTTGTATTCCGCATCACGCTCTGCAAATATCTTTTCCATTTTTTCAAACAAAGGGTCTGTGTTTCGGTTTAATAATTCACTCATTTTATTATGTGCCGAATTTCGGCACATCCTCCTTCCTTAAAATTTATCTCTATATTTATCTGGTCTGGTATATCTGCTTCTCCCCACTCCTAAAAGCAGCACAAAGATAAAAGGCAAAAACATGATTCCTACTGTATAACCAAATCCATGTCCAAATGCTCTACTTAAACTATAATAAAGCGTTACCGTCAATCCAAATGCTATGCTTGGCAGTGCAAACTGCAGCGTATCTAAAAGGACACCTGCATTTAATGTTACAGATACTACTTCGTACAAAAAAAGGCAGAGCCATTTGAAAAGACAGATGGAAGGTTTCCATGCTATCTTAAATAACAGATATTCATTATAAAATGGGATCAGCACTTTCCATCCTTTTTCACCAGCTTTGCAAAAAACTCCCCAATAGCCGATGACTGTTAATATCAGTAAACATACTGCCATCAGGAATAAAATGATCAGGATTGCATAATCTTCCATATCTCCTCCATCAAATAGGGCGAGCCAGCTGGCTCACCCTATTTACTTTTGTTTAAAATCTTCTTTTAAATGTACCGAAATTCGGCACGTTATTTTTTACTTAATAGTAATTACCCATTTATGGACATCACCTTTTACCCATCCTCGGAGAGTTTTTTTCACAGTACAGCTAATAGTGACGGTTCCTTTTTTCTTCACAGTCACCTTATGAAAACCCTCTTCATCTCCTTTCGTGGATACCGTTGCTATTTTAGAATTACTGCTTTTCCAATCTTTGGTTTCAGGATGCATCGCTGCTACACTTGGACCGACCCATAATTTCTCGTTTTTCTTCATAGTAATATAATTGGTTCTTGTAACCGGCTTTCTTGTAGTGCTTTTCTTTGCCGGTTTCTTTTTGCTTTTAGCTTCTACAGTAATACTGCCTGCTGGATTTTTTAATGATGCCGCAGATGGACTTACAAGCATCATTGCAAACAGTAAAAATAATATCGCCAGATTTAAACGGAGTATCTTTTCCATAATTCCCCTCCTATAAAAAGAGAGAGCCGACAAGCTCCCTCCTTATTTTTGTCTACAGATTTAGAATTTTTCTAAAGTCATTGGTTTCTTTTTCGCATTCCGTCTCTTTTTAATAAGAATAGCTGCAGCTGCTAAGAGTACGGCTGCGATACCTGCAAATAATCCTGTATGTGTGCTTAAACCAGTTTTAACACCCTTTGGTGAACTGTTTCCAGATACACCCTTTCGGTTGATTATCTTCTTGATAACCTTTTCCACTGGATTTTTCGGTACTTTTACATTGACTACTGCTTCTTTCTCCGGGGTCTGGTCAGAAATGATCGTTGCTTTATTTGGAATCTTCTTGCCTACCAATTTCTCACTCTTGATTACGGCATCAAATGTGATTGTAGATTTTTCGGAAAGTTCTGGATAAACAACTTTAAATCCCTTCTTCGTGCGGATGAGATAGATACTGTTTGTATCCGATGTCATTGTATCCTGTTCTGGTACTGTGTTTCCATCCACTTTGATAGAATCATAATCAATATCTACACCGTCAGGAAGGTCTTTATCCTCTACAACAGCATTTGTCAATTTTCCGTCCTTTGTTGTCTGCTCTGCAACAATCATATAATGGATTGTCTCTCCTACATCATAAACGGCGGAATCTGCCCTCTTTTCGATATAGCTGTCTGGCGTACCTACCTTTACGGTCTTAATATCCGTAGCCCAGTTTGACAGTGGATGTTTCGTTGTATTTGTTTCCTTGAAATCCTCATTCCAGAGGTCATCTGGAATATTTCCATCTTCGTTTAAATCTTTATCAGTTGTTTCTTTAATCTCTGCCGTATTTAAGATAACATCTTCTGATGTTGCCTTTTCATCCACAGTGACAGCAAAAGAAAGCGTCTGCGTACTTCCTGCACGAAGGGTATCAATGATATAGGTGATATACTGTTTTCCATTGATTTCCATAATCTTGCCATCATTAGAAGCTGAACCATCTACATAATTGCTAAGTTCTGGAATGGCATCCCTTACGAGAACATTCTTCAAGGTTGTTTCAGAATCATTATGAACGTCAATGTAATAGATAATCTGTCCACCCTGTTTTACGACTGTTCCAGATGCCGGGTTTGATGTTTTCCTTGCAGAGATATTCTGTGTTACCTTTGTAACTGGAACGTCAAGTTCAATTTCTGCATAAGCGTTATCTGCCTTTGCCTTTACAATATTCGTGATAGAATCTTTATTCAGGTCAGAAAGAACTTCCGCATCATAGGTAACTTCCAGCTTATCTTTTACTGTAAGATTTTTTCCTGTCTCGATTGTAAAGGAAGTATCATCGGATTTTACAGAAACCGGTGTAAACTCATTGCCGTTGTAGTAGACCTTGATCGTATCGCCTTTGATTCTTTCTTTTTCGGAATCTTCATCTTTTAAGGCATCCTTGATCACTACATTTACTGCAGTTCTGTCCTCTCTTGTCTGTGTTACAGTTAAGTGATATTTTGCAGTCTCACCTTTCTGGTAAGAATCTTTATCACTTTCTTTTTCTGTTTTGATGACTGGAGTTTTTAAATAAACGATTTCATCATCTTTTACTTCGTCTGTATTAGAACCTTTTGCAGTCGCAACATTTACAAACTGATTTGTGTCAGCAGGCTCTTTATTTATCTTCGCTTCATAAGTTACCGTGAATTTTGTATGGGTAATCGGTGCATCCCACTCTTCCTGAGTCAAGCCTTCCTTATTCTTCCAGTGAACTTTATCATCAATCTCTGCTAATTTCTTAAATGGAGATTCTCCATCATAGCGTAAGTTCATTCCTGTTGTAATCTTAAAAGAAGTATCATCCTGTGTCTCAAGATAAGGTTTCTCAGCATCTTTTCCAGCTTTTTTACCAAGATCATATACTGCCCCTGTCTCATCCTTTAATCGGATAGTGCCTTCAACGATAGTCTCACCCGGAGTCTGTAACTGGTCAGTGATGACAATATCTCTTGCTAATGTACCTTCATGTACATTTGTAACAACGAGAGTATATTTTACTGTTTCTCCTACATTGTATTCCTTCTTTTCTACGGACTTTTTAATGTTTAAGTGTGGGGTATTTACCCATACACGCTCTAAGTCATCTGGAGGATTATCCTTATCCTTTAACATTAAGGTAGCTGTAACATATGCCCGGTTTTCAATCACTTCCCCGTTCACACAAGTAAGTTTCTTATCTGCATTTGCTTTTTCAAGGCAGTCTGCCCACTGGTCTGTGATGGAATCGTAGGTAGATTTTTCTTTTGCTGTACAGGTCAGTTTGATTGTTGCAGCTTCCCCACGGTACAGTTTCGGGATAGTGATAACAAATCCTTTCTCTGTATATTCAACCTTCGCATCCTTACTGATGTCTCTGTCCTCTGGTGCCCCGGATTTTTCTTTGTCAAAAGTGCTGCTGATCGTAATGGAATCTTTATCCGGGAGCATTGCCTTTGGAAGGCTTTCATCTGTGATAACTACGTTATCTGCGATACTGTTGCTGTTTGCATCACCGACATTGATCGTATAATCTACTTTATCTCCAACCTGCCATTCATACTTGTTGCTTTCTTTCTTGATCGTTGGGTCGGCTGTTTCTACTGCTGTCTGCACTTTATCTGTTATACGGTCTTTCACACCTGTCTGTCCCTCATATTTAATCTGGGAGTCAATGTGTGTTTTTGCCTGATTTAAAAAGGCATAGACATACTCGTTATCTTTACTCTTTACTAAGTCAGTAAAGCCAGATAACTTCTGCAGGTCAGATACTTTCTGCAGATGTGCCAGCTTCTTGCCATCTATTTCAAGGTGCCCAAGATTTTCATCTTTTAAAGTTTCTGCATCGGCTGAGATCTTTACATGGAAGGAAACAACGATCTTATTACCAGCATTTCCACCGTAGAATTCATCTGAAGTTAACACGTCAGCTTTTGCTGTAAGGGTAATGCTGTTATCTTCCCCTTTTGTCACGTCAAATTTATCGGTATAATCCTTATCCCCTGCTTTGATTGTAATGTCTTTTACATCATAAGAAAGACAGGGATCTACTGCATCTGTGATAGTAAATGATTTGTAATGGAATAACTCTACCGTATGTGCCGGGATTTCCTGTGTTAAAGTATAGAGCCACTGATTTGTTACGTCTGTGACACGGTTATGGCTGCCCGGAGTTTTTTCACCATCCTGCTTTACTGTCGCATCCCAGTTCAGATCATCGGCATCCGATACTTTTTTCACTGGATTTTTGATAGATGGGATTGGAGAATCTGTTGTAGTCGGTGGCGGGGTTACCTTTTTATCTACATCCCATGTTCCTTTATCATCAGCTTTTGTTGTTGTGACTGTTGTCTCATTTTTAATCTTGATATTTGTCTCTGTTTTCTTGTCATTCTCTACAAGATGTCCATGTTCACGAAGCATTTCAATAGATACTTCCTTCGCATCAATGTGTGTTTTTACAACCATCTTTACGGTCGTTCCTGCATTATTCCCATAGAAATCTTTGTTATTTAGTAAATCAGAAGATGCTGCATATTCTAAATAATTTCCCTTGTTTGCGGAAGCAGGAGCAAAACTACTTGTGACATCTTTATCTCCTGCATAAAACTTAACGGAATCAATCGTCAGACAGGAATCAACAGCATCCTTGATCACAAACTTGGAATACTTTGCGGTAGAAGGCATGTTCTTCTCAATTTCTTTAGAAACAGTATAAGTAAATGTCTCATCCGCATTGGTAAGTGTATTACTCAGCACATTCTTCTCGTCATCATCTGAAACCGTTTTCTTCGGGTCTGGGTCTGGATTGTTTGGATCACCGATAGGGACTTTTGACCAGACGGTGGAAGTATCCTGTGATGCAGAACCATAATCTCCGTCTGTTACATCGTACATCTTATTTTTACTGTCGTATGTCAGCTTCTTCAGATATTTCATGCTCCTTTTAGCTGCATTTGGAATCAAACGGTATTTGTTATCTGAAGTACGCTCATGCCCAAGCCAGCTATATGACGCATCTTTAATCTTTACTTTAAATGTAATAGTTACTTTTTTTCCATAAAAAGCTGTATTACTTAATGCATCTGTTTTGGCACTAAATTTGAGATATTGTCCACTCGAAGAATCTGTAAACTTACTTGTAAAATCTTGCCCACCTACATTTACTTGCAAAGAATTTGATACATAGCTAAGTCCATCATCTATAGCGTCTTCCCATACATAAGAGGATACTGCTGTTTGACTCTGATTTCTTAATTTCTCTAACGTATCAGAAGCATAGTCTGGAATACTATCTTCATAACGGTATGAATATGTATCACCTAATTCATAATTTACTGCAGATGTTTTTTCATTACTAATCCATGAACCTCCATTCTGAATTAATTTTTTCGGTACATCTGGATTTTTATTTTCTTCAAAAGAATTCATTGCCCATGGAGCCAAATCGAAATATGCGATTGCTGTATGACCTGTCCATCCATATTTGATAGACATATCAGTCATGTCTTTGACATAAAGCGAAATACATGTTTTGTCAAAACTATCTTGGTCTGAACTCGCATTTTGGTCTTTAATTGCTTTATATGTCCATCCATCAGGTTCACACCATGTATTTCCGTCACTGCCTCCAATATAAGATGTATTTACGATATTGTCCATGCCATCAGTGATAGTCACATACTGATTTTGGTCAATGTCTTGGAATGTGGCGAATCCAGTAAATGGAGCCTTTGTATTCGTTCCATTATATAAGAAAGTGTATTTAAACTTCACCCATTTGAATCCAGAAAACATTACTACACCTGTTTTCTTATATGAAAAACCAATGGCATAGCCTAGATGTGCTGAATTATTATCATGTCCGAACATATCTGCACTAGATGGCAATGGTTTTGATTCATCATTCTGCGTTTTCCAATCAGTGACTTCAATCTTTAAATCAACCGATTTTCCTCCAACAGTAGTTACATCTTTATAACGTACCCAGAAATCTTCTGGATCATGATTCTTGGCATACGCCGCAAAACCACGCCATTTTGCCCCTGCATCTGAATTACCAGCTGCTACCTGCTGTGCATTAAAAGATTTATTCGGTTCTTCACTATTTGTATCGCTATCCGCCATAAAATTTGGTACGCTTACCTGACTTTTTGATACAGACCTATCAAAGTTATTAGCGAATTCTAATCCCATCTTCGATTTTGGACTAATATATGCTCCTTCCAACCCAGAAGCTGCCATTACTCCCAGAGAAAAAATTCCTGTTAGTGCCATCATTATAGCAAACAAAAATACTATTCCCTTTTTTAATATCATTTTTGTTTTCATAGCTTTTCTCCTCGCATTTTTTACTTTGTTTATATATCTTCCTAAATTACATGGTGGACCTCGTATCACACTATATTTCTCCTTCTTCATCTAAAAATGAGTACAAAAAAAGGACATTCTTCCGAATATCCTTTTTGGTACCTATTTTTCGTTTTATTTTTTAATCTTTACTTTCTTTCCGATTCCCTTCGTTTTCAGTATCTTTTTATAAGTTTTTAATTGTCTCTTTGGAACTTTAATGACTGACTTTTTATGGATTCCTTTAAATGCCTGCCTTCCAATCCGACTGTTGGTTAACTTTGATGTTTTTACTTTTATATTCTTCAGACTGGAACAGCCATAAAAAGCCTTCTTTCCAATCTTATTTATATTTGTTCCTATCGTGACTTTCTTTAACTTTTTATAGTTCTTGAAGGCATTGGCTGCAATCCCTGTTACTTTATATCTTTTTCCACTAATCTTTACTGTCGATGGAATGTTTACAGATATAATATTTTTATTAGCTGGTTTCACATATAAAACTGTCTTTTTTGATCTTGAAGTAATCTTGTAATAGTTCCCTTTTATCTTTTTTGTCTTTATCGAACTTTTTTTACTTCCCGGTCTTGTAATCTTATTTGTTTTCATATTTTTAGACCATGTAATCCGACCGTTTTTTACTTCAAGCGCATATCCGCCTGCATAACAGTTACCTGTATAATCTGCTGGTATACTAGATTTTGATTTCCAGTTTGGAAGATATAAGAGTGTATCCGTATCCATTCCGATTATGTCTGAAACAACATATTTTTTAGTTGCCTGTAAGTTTCCTACTTTAACTGTCACTGTAGCGATTCCACATTTCTTTGCCGTTATATTTCCATTAGAATCTACAGAAACTATAGATGGATTAGAACTACTCCATGTAGCCCCAGTATTCGATAATTTACATTTAAAGTGACCTGAATCTTTATAAATATGTCCAGCAGCTACTGGATACTGCCATACTGCCGGATGTGCTTTTCTTGTCTCTCCTTTTTTAATTACATCATATGTATACTTTGGTGTTAAATAGTTTTTGTTAGCATTGATTATTAAATAAGTATCTGATGGATTAATATACAAATCCATCTGTGTACGAACAGTTTTCCCACTATTTACATATTTTTCATAAGCACTGTCATCATGTCCAATTTCATCGCTGACAAAACAATATGTTACATTACAAAAACCGCCATAGTTAAGTTCTCTTGGTATTCCCTGTGGTACATCTGTAGCAACAACACCTATCCCTATTTTAGAAGTAATATCACTCTCTTTATAAAGGAAAGTACCTACTTTTTTGATATGATTTAATATTTTTTCTTTTCCATTTCTAGTTTCTTTCCATAAATTATCGCTGTATTCATCATAACCATCTATATCGTCTATTTCCATAGCATCTTTTCTTACATATACATTATTATAGATTTCAGGATTACTTGCTGATGCATCGCCTCCCTGTTTTTGCAGTGCTATGTCCATCGCTACTTCTGTAAAATTGGCATCCATTTTTAAATCTGATAAACCGTTATTTCTTCTCTGCCTATTAATCTCCTGAAGAACTTGCTCCGCAATCCCATAAAATTTTTTTACATCAACTTTTGCTTTCACCGTTTCGGCATTTGCATGAATTGTTCCCAGTCCCATTAAACATACAAAAGCAAGTAATGTCAGTAACAAATGCCCTTTCTTCATCGTTTTTTCTCTCATAACTTCCTCCTGTTCCGTACCGAATTTCGGCACATTTATAAGTAGATTTGCCGGAGATTTTCGGTATATTTATCTATCATATCACTCCATCTCCAACTTTTATATTTAGCTTTAATATATCATATTATTTTTCACTATTCCAGTGTTCCAGTCTGCTTTTTTCAGAATCTTTTTTACGTTTGTGTGTACCGAATTTCGGCACATATTCCTGACAAAATCCTATAGTACACCATGTCAAATCTATACAGAAGATTAACACGACACACCCATATAGCCAATGCTTAATTTTCCACAGATCATAAAAATAAGTACACAATATATATAACAACAAAAATATCTGTAAATGATAAAGACTCCTTCTCTGTTCACTATTCTTTATCGTTAAAAGAATCGGTGATATACTGACCAGAATACTGACCGTTATAATTAGTCCTCTTTTTAATGACAGACCTTCACATATTACATCTGTTTTTATATTCTCGATCGCTGGCATTAATGTCATGATAGAAAATCGAAATAATTGAAATGCAGCACTCATTCCTATCCCGATGGATACTAATATTCTGTCTGTTATTTGTACAATGTCCATGTCATCACCTCTACTTATATTTAATCTGTGCTGAATTTCGGTACAAAAAAAGCAGAAGGATAATATATCCTTTCTGCTTTTCTTTCTTCCATATCTAATTGCTAATTCTATTATAACTCAGTTCTTTTTACTTTTCTGCATACACTTACTGACTCCTATTTTTCGCAAAAGAAAAATTTACATTAAACCTGACAGACTGACAGATTTATTTTATAAAATCATAAATACTTGTAATCTCAACTTTATATGTATGACCATACTCACCAAACATATTAATCAGAATATCCTACAGACTATTTCTAGTAATTTACTTTATCTTTCCATACACTTTTTGATAATCACATGCTGCCGCAATAAAAAAATTCAGCAATATCAATATTATGACTACTAAAATTAAAAATTCCCAATGGGTAAATGCCACACACCGTTTACATATTTCCATATAAAAAGAAAGGGAATTTTGTATGGAATAATCCGCAAATTCTGTTAAGTTCTTTCTCTCTGTTACATATCTATAAAATGCTAAAGCAATGTTTCCTAATAATACACCAAAAAAACTTTCTGTAAAATTATTTTTCAAAAAATATTTCCATATTATTATTTTTTCCATTCCTAACTGATACAGTGTCTGGTACCTTCTTATTTTTTGTTTCTCAATTGACAAACCTATTCCTAAACGAATAAGTAGTAAAAATAATAATCCAATCACAGTTAATACAAATGTCATTATAACTTTTAATATGAGATTGTTTAGTTGTTCTTCTCTCTCTACCCGATTATTTTCAAAATAAAGAGAAGTATTTACTTTTGATAATTCAATATCTGTCTGATATGGAATTGTTCCTTTTTGTACACCAACAGTTACATAACAAGGTGAATATTTTCCACAAATACTTCGATATGTACTCTCATTACACAATACACCATATGTTACCATTGGGTTTAATGAAGCAGGCATTTCATCTTTAAAACAATGGATAACACCAACAATATTTAAAATTTTTTCCCCTTCCTTTGTATTTATTGTGACTGTATCTCCCTCTTTTATCATCCTTTCTTGTATATTTTCCCCATTTTTTTGTGTTGAAGAGTCCAGATCAAGATCTACCTGTAACATTTCTTTCTCTGTTTTTATATAATCCGGAATATATAAAATAACTTCATTGTTTTTCAACTTTTTCTTTGAACTATGCTCTACTTGTTTTAGATAACTGCCAGTTAGATTATCAGAAACACCAACTAAAGGACCGTATATATAATTATCTAATTGCTGTTTTTGTGTAAAATCATCCCTCATTCCCTCTTTAACTTTTTTCAAGTATATATCATCTGTTTTCCCGGAAAACATCAGTTTGATATTAGAAGATATTGCAACTGACTCTACTTTTCCAACTCCATATACCCCTTTTATTAAACTTAATTGTTCCTCTGTCATTGTATCCTCAGACCCAATATGTCCCATAAGTCTTCCAAAGGTATAATCATCCGGATAATTTATGCTGGAAAATCGATAAGACCTATATGCTTCCCATGTCTGATACACTGTCAAAAGCATGAAAGCAGATAATACTGTTACAAGCATCACTGATAAAATTTTCTCTTTTCTCTGGAATATATTTAAGATTTTAAAAAGATTTTTTTTATTTAATTTTCTCCTTCTTTTTACTATCTTATATTCGGTCTGTTGCTGTAATTTTCCACGAAGGGGAAGCTTTAGTAAACGAATAATACTTATACAAAATACGAATAAAATTACCAATGTAAACAATACTATTAATCCTAGAATATTAATCCAGGATAAACGAAGATACAGTCGATAATTTCCATATTTATTTATTATTGTAACTAAAACACTCGGCAATGCAACTCCAAAAAATATACCTGCTATACCAGGGAATAACATTACCTCTTTCTTTTTCTTAATATATATCTGAAAAATCTGCGCTTTTGTTGCACCTAATATTCTCATGATAAGCAAATTTTCTGTTTGATTCTTTAGATCAATATAAAGTAGCAGAAATATTGTGATACAACCTATTCCTAAAATAAAAAATTGCAACATATTTCTTTCTAATATAAACAGCCTGCCTCCAGAATATTCTCCATAAACATAGTCATTCTTCACAAATTCTCCCCTTTGACAAAGAACTTGCAGGGCATCTGCTTCTTCCTTATATTTTTCTTTTAACGAAATAAAAATATGTTTTGTTATGGTACCGTTTTTATTGGTGCCAATAGATTTTCTTTTTGTGATAAAAAAAGAAGGAAGTTCATTATTTTGTGTTTTCCAATATGAAGAATAATTTTTTATAACTCCTGTAAGAACAAATTGATATACTCCTATCTGTTCATTACCTTCTTTATCATAAAATAAAATATTCAAGTGAATATTCTGTCCTAATTCATAAGAATATCCCAAGCGAGTAAGATACGATGCCTCTATTGCAATCTCATTTGCATTACGCGGCATATGTCCACTCAAAGTTTTAATATTTCCAAGAGAAAAAAAACTATTATCTGCGCTCCCTATCGCACCAATATTATCTCCCTCTCTATCTAAAATATCTCCTAAAACTTCTACTTTTCCTACTTTATCAATCGTTGCATTTTTTTCTAGTGTCTGTATTTCATCATCTGATGTATGATATGATGCAATATTCCAAGAACCATATAACTTTTTTCTCTGTTCCTCTAAAGTATTTTGATAACTATCTGAATAAATAACCGTAATAAGGCCAAAGAAAAAAACAAAAAATGTTACCATAGCTAAAATTCTATTCTGGTATTTAGAGATTTTCATGATTTTTCCCCTTCTAAAGCGGTATCTGAAATAATTTTTCCATCTTCTAAAACAATCATTCTTTGCGAGAGTCTCGCAATTTCTAAGTCATGTGTTACCAGAAGAATAGTCTGATCAAAATAACGCTGTGATAACAACATAAGTTCTAACAGCTGTTCACCATTTTTCTTATCCAAATTCCCACTTGGCTCATCTGCAAGCAAAATCGAAGGTTTAAGCGATAATGCTCTTGCAACAGCAACTCGTTGTTGTTCTCCTCCTGAAAGTTCTGCAGCATATTTTCCTTTCTTTTCATATATACCTAATTTTTCCATAACAGTCTGAATAAAGTCTTCATCCGGATCTTTATGGTCAAGGTAAGACGGCAAACATATATTTTCATATACTGTCATTTCCGGAATAAGATTAAAAAATTGAAATACATATCCGATATGTTTTCTACGAAAAATTGTTCTTGATGTATCCTTCATATCAAATAAGTTTGTTCCTTCAATTTGAACCTCTCCAGAAGTTGGTCTTTCCAATCCTCCAATAATATTTAAAAGTGTACTCTTCCCTGAACCACTTTTCCCAACAATTGATACAAATTCTTCTCTGGTAATTGTTAAATCAATACCCTGAATTGCTTTTGTTTCTGCTTCATTTTTTCCATAAGTTTTCTCTAACCCTTTTATCTCTACAATAATGTCTTTCATACTTTCACTTCCACATTTTTTGCAATTTCTTTCAGTTCCTCATAAGATAAAGATCCATAAATCCTACAACAATATTTTCCTGCGTTCCATTCCAGAACTCTTTCACCCTTTTTAATCTTTGCGATTTCCTGTATCTGCTCTTTTTCATTGCCATTATATTTAATATTCTCTCCATTATAAATAAATTGTGTACCTTGACTTCCGTCTATCTCAATTTTTCTCTTTTCTTCTACTGAAATTAAATCTGTATCCCCCTGTTGAACCTCTACAACAAATCTTTTGTTACCCTCTGCATTACTATAACAATCCTGCTGGCGCATTGGCACAGAAACATATCTAATCTCTGTATATCCTTTCGGTATATCATTAATAGAGATCCATATGCTGCTTTCCTCAGAATTTTCTCTTTCATCCATTATATTTTCTTCTGTTTTCTCACTACCAGCTGGCATATGACATGCATTAAGCAAAAGCATACTTAGTAAAAGTAAAAATATTACATGGATTTTCCAACATTTTTTTTGATACATCGCTTTCCCTCCTAATTTTGATTTTATCTTTTTATATCATAACCATCTTACAAGAAAGTGACTCTTTATATTTAATAAATCGTAGTTGCATCCATCTGTGGAAATAAAATTAAAAATTCTGCTCCTCCACATTCCCTATTTGATGCTGTAATTGTACCAAAATGCTGTTTGATTACTTGCTGTGCAATAGATAAGCCTAATCCAGAGCTTCCTTCTTTTGTACGATCTCCTAAAAAATATCGTTCAAATATCTTATTCTCACGTCCGAACATGAAACCTTGTCCATTGTCCCTTATTATAATTTTATTCAAATTTTTTTCTCTTCCATAAAAGATTTCTATTTTACCATTTGGCGAATGTTCTATACAATTTTTTAAAATATTTTTCAATACCTCCTGCATCCAAAAAGGATCACATAACCATTTTATTTTTAATTTTCCCTGTACACTTATCTCTATGTTTTTTGGTTCAGCTAATATTTCTATATCATTTACAACAGTTTCCACTAATATTTCTGCAGAAATTTCTTCAAATTTCATTTGGAATTTTTTACAATCAAATTTCCCCAGATTAATTAAATCTCTTATAGTGTCTGTCATATAATCTATCTGCCCAAGACATTTACCCATTTCCACTGAAAATTTTGAATATCTCATTTCTATTTTTTCACAAATCATTCGCATAACAGATAATGGAGTCTTTAGTTGATGAGAAACATCTTCCATATAATGCATTATCTTTTCATTATCTTCTATATGTATCTGTTGTTGTTTATCAATATCTTTTCTGATTTTCTCAATAGATTCTAAAAAATTTTCTGAAAAAAAATGCAGGTTCTTTTTAATCGGAACATGCTTTTTTAAATATAATATAATTTGGAATTCTTCTTTTTGACTCTGCTTTTTTTGCGTTTTTCCTAATATGATCAGTGTAAAAATCATAATTATAGCAGAATAAATATTAAATATCATTAATTTCTGATACGGCAAAAAAATTAAAGTTGCATATGAATTTTCGTATCCTGCTTTTTTCATCAATTGTATGCCATTATAATAAAGATCAGATTTATTTTGACTAGAAAAAATCAAATTAACCAGATTTGCTGATGTCCTGTAATCCATTGCCTTTTCCACTGTTCCAAAAAATATCATATTCTGTCTAGCAACCTCTTTAAATATAAACATTGTATATATTGTCATAAAGATAATGCACATTATTCCAAACACAGAGATAATCCAGAAACCTTCTTTCCCATAGTATTTTTCTCTTTTACTCATTAAATTCTCCTCTCTGCACTAAATGATTCCATCTATACCCAATACCTTTTATTGTTTCAATATAGGAAACTCCATTATAAACTCCCAACTTTTTTCGTAATCTTGAAACATAAACTGATAACGTATTATTTTCAATAAAATGCTCATCCATATCCCATAAACGTTCTAGCAACAATTCCCTTGGCATAATTCTTCCATCGTTTCTTACAAGCATATAACACAAACGGAATTCTGTGTCTTTTATTGAAAGTTCCCGTCCTTTTTTAAAAATCATATTATGGACAACATCAATTACCAAATCTCCACTTCTTATAATTTCTGTTTCTATTTCTTCTGACCATTGCTTTCTTCTTAATTGCGAGAAAATTCGTGAACGCAATACTCTCAAAGAGCATGGTTTAGTTACATAGTCGTCTGCTCCTGCCATTAATCCTGTTACTATATCTTCTTCATTCTCATATGCAGTAAATATAATAATTGGATTTCTATAAAATTGTCGAATTTTTTTACAAAGTAAAAAACCTGAACAATCTGGAAGGCCAATATCTAAAATGCACAGATCATATATCCTTGACTGTAACAATTTTAATGCATCGTCTCCATTGCCTACGACCTCTACTTCAAAATCATTCTCTTTTAAAAATTCAGAAATTTCTTCTGATAACATTATATCATCTTCTATAAAAAGTATCATAATTTTTACTCCTTAGTATAAATTATATATATTTTTTAGAATATCACACTCTAAATTAAAAATCAGTAGATAATTTTATTTATTTTTTCTTCAAGTCACACTAATGTAAGATACTAATGCTATGCTTTTATTATCAATTAATCAATTTCTTATTATACAAGGGGTATATTTATGAAGAAAACATTATCCCTTATTTTAATCTTAAGTATGTTTCTATGTAGTAATCTTTCTGTTTTTGCTATGGAAACTACTTCTACCACATCGTCTACTTGCAACATATATAATGATGTAGAATCATCAGGTGCTCGAATTGTACATAACTATAAAAAAACAATAACAAAAGTTTACAAATCTCGTTCTTCCATTCCAGATTCTATCAATTATTCAGAATATAATAATTCATTAAAGGGCACTTTTAGTGGCAGATTATATTTAAAATCTATAAAGAAAACTGCTTCTGGATGGCAGGCTACGTTCTCTGGTACTTTAACTGGAAGAATTTAAAATTTCATTATTTTAAATGGATTATTAAAAATCAGGAGAAGACTTCATTTTTTGACATCTTCTCCTTTATATATATATAATAATATTGTTCTCCCACAAACTGGTTCACTATGACTAATCTTATTTAAATGTTATGAATTTCAGTACATTTTTCTTTACGTTTGGTTAATAAATTCTGTATATATTTTATCATCTCTAATTTTTTTTCTTCTCCAATAAGATATTCATATAATTTTTTTCTTTCCTCCTCTGACATACCATCTGTTATCTGATTTACTATATATTTTTGTTTGGAATCCACTGGGAAAAATGTTCTGGCATAATTTTTCATCGTCTTGCGAAATCCTACAACTTCTATAACTCCTTTATCCAATAATTTATTTATTAATAAATGAATAGAACTATCCTTCCATGTCTTTTTTTCTCCTGCAATATTTACAATTTCCGTTGCTGTTAACCCTTTCCCTTCCTCCCACAATATTTCCATAATAGCCATTTCACTTTTTGTCAATCTTTCTCTCATTATACTTTTATCCTCTTTTCTCTTATATTCTATTAAATATATTTATATTATAATTTATTATATAAGAAAAAGCAACAAATCTACATGATTTTGTTGCCTTTTCTTCTTTATATAACAGTTGACACTACATTTTGTACTTGTTATAATATAGTCACCAAACAACCAGCAGGGTGCTTTTAAGCTTCCCATTCTGGGGTTCATATCAGTTAATAAATAAGCTGCCTATTCCGCCAAGAACTAAGGGCAGCTTATTTATTTTTCAAATTCAGAATCGCAACTATCAATAACGCAACCGTTAATATTATATTAAATTCCTCATATGTACTCATAAATATACGCCCCCTTTCTGGTATTCTCCAGAACAGGAGGCAGCTACCCTGCCGGTTATAAAGCAGACCTACATTTTACAATGTTCCTCTGCCTGTCTACTATATCATGTATTTCTTTTTACTTCCACACTATTTTCAGATGATTTGATCCATTTATTTTGATAAAAAGGAGTATCTCTATTGGGGATCAAGATACT
>ENA-OPDD01000169-OPDD01000169.1-human-gut-metagenome-genome-assembly--contig:-NODE-169-length-45870-cov-4.960559_pt1 | contig 45870 bp, 26 predicted proteins | sample MGYA00241574_ERZ501499 | MGnify/ENA primary metagenome ERZ501499 (study PRJEB25962, sample SAMEA2042576) | human gut metagenome | biome: human gut; feature: human-associated habitat; material: faeces...
CGTTCTGTGCCGCCATATTGAGCGGCATGGACGTCAGGGATGCCCATGCCCTTGCTGTAAAGGTGTCAGCCTATGTGTGCACACAGAGCGGCGCCATGCCCGTAATACCTGACAACATCAAAAGTTTTATAAAGCGCTGAGACTGACAGCGCCAAGGCCCGTGCCGGCAGTTTCGTGCGGTTCTGGCAGTCGTGCCGTTCCGTTACGGAAAGCCTTATGGCAATTTGTTCCTATCGTTCTTGTTGCCGTGTGGCAGGTGCGGGCCTTTTATTTAATGATTTCTTCATGTTTCAGCCGCATCCATGTCTTATATTGAGCTTACAGCCGTCATCTTTTACGCCGTCGTGGCAGCCTGTGTAAGGATAAGGCAAACGGCAAGATGCCGACAGAAAGCACAATGACAGACGAAGGTATTAGTTTGGCTGATGAACATAATATGCGGTCTGCTGACCGATTTTGGGTTTTAAGATTGTTTTTATTGGGTAATGTTGTCTCTGCAACACGGCACACACAAAGAATCGTGCATCGTGTTGTGGAGACATTTTTTATGCTATCTTGCTTTTTATATGATAAGGATGGAAGAAAATCTTATTAAGGTAAGTTTATTCTATATTCTGAAATATAAAACTTATAATCATATAAAAAGACTTTGTGTCGAAAACAAATAGTTTGTATACAAGACATGTCTTGTCTTGTATTTTGTCAAGGAAAAATTATTATTATTTTGTAATAATTTTTAATTTATTTATCTTTGCAAAGTATTGTAAGTATATTATACGTTGGAATATAGTTCATTATTAAAAAGATTTTTAGGAGCGAGAATGTGTTTGTGCATTCTAGTAAGTCTTTTTTTGTCTCTTTTTGTCTTGAATCTTCGTGCCATGGATGAAGGTGTTAATGGGTTGACAACGGTTAACGGGTTATCCTCTAACACTGTATTGGCTGTTACACGCGACAGACAAGGCTTTGTCTATTTTGGAACGACAATTGGCATTGATCGTTTTGACGGGGAGAGGGTTATTAATATACCTTTTACCGAAAATATTCCACAGGACATGTGTATTGTGAGTTGCCTTTCAGATATTGACAACCGCTGGATGCTGGTTGGAAGCTATATGGGGTTGTGGAAATTAGACAAACGTGAGCTTAAGTTGACAAGATGCTTTGAAAATGTTATAAAAGGCAGAGTTACGTGCCTATTGAAAATATCAGAAACGGCCTGTTATGTAGGAACAAACAGAGGACTTTACCTGATTAAAGGCAACAAGGTGGTTCGCTGTAAAATAAAAGACCGCAGTTTTGGTGATAATATAACAGATATGTCCGGCGACGGTAAACGTATATGGGTCGCAGGGAAAAAGGGTATTGCTGTATTTAGAAACATGTCCAGTGTATCCGACGGATCTGTCTGCCATACCAAAAAGGAACCTGTTTCATTGGTTAGGATAGGCAGGCGTCTTTTTATTGGCACTTCTGACAGTGGTGTGTGGCAGAAGAGTGATGCAGAGAGTGAGTTTTCTCACTATATGTTTCATGGCCAAATATCTGACATGAATAAAGATGGCAAGTCTCTACTTGTGGCAACTGCTGCATATGGTGCATACGAGATAAATACAGAAAGAAATGTCGTGGTGAACCGTTATTCTGAAGAAGCATCATCCGATAATGTAAGAATAAGGATTGCAGACCTTATGACTTTTTATCGTGATAAATATGGATGTAATTGGTTTGGAAGTATAAAGGCCGGAGTTGATTATACATATTATAACAGAAATATTTTTCATGTGTTCTCAATACCATCAGTGCTGACAACCAGAGGAACAAGGGTATACACCTGTTTTAGAAAGGGCGACTGGTTGTTATGGGGTACAGACGACGGACTTTATATAACGAATTTGAAGAACGGTAAACTTGTGAAAATTCCATCAGGAGAACTTGATGCCAATATCGTTACAGGCTTGATGGCAATGCCAGGAAACTATGTCGTTGGAACAGATTGCGGTGTGCGGCTTGTTGATATGAACACTTTTACGGTGAAATCTGTTTTTGGTTATGGATCAGTATTTTCGTCTGTAACAGATCGAAATGGATGTTTGTGGTTTGCTACGGACAAAGGGCTTTTGCGATATGATGCTGCAAATAACGTTACAGAGCTGTTTACAAAGGAAAACAGTGATATTGCAGGCAACTATGTTATGGGTATTGATTTTGACAGCTATGGTAAAGGCTGGTTGTCAACCGATTGTGGAATACAGACTCTTACTTTACGCAACGGAAAGTATATATTTAGTGGGAAAGTTCCAAAATTTCTGGCAGATTGCGGCAATATGCGGCGTATATATCACATGGCCAACGGGATGATGCTTTTTGTGCCTGTAAGAGGATTTCCTGTAATGAGCAATCAGGAGGTAACAGAATTTGCGGTCAAGAAGTATGACATAAACGAGTCTGTCCCCTCTTTCTGTTTCGTTCGTGGCACAGAGATGCTGCTTTTTGCGTGTACGGAACAGTCGGTAAATCTTTTACGCAATGGCAAACTCCGAAAACTTGGCTATATTGACGGATTGCCGGGTTTGCTGATAGAGCAGAACTCGTATGGATATTCTGTTTTAGACCAAAAGTATTGGATGGCAACAGACAAAGGCCTGGTTTGGGCGCATGAAAAGGATTTGATGTCACATGATTTTGACACTATACCGATAGCAGTAACCAAAATAATTTCAGACCATGTCTTTACGGCAGAAGAGGTGAGCAGGGTAAATTTTGACAATACGCTACACATTAAAAAGGGAGAAGGTTCGTTTAACCTTATGTTTACATGTCTTGCCCAGGCTAATATGTCAGGCCTGAGCTATAAGTATCGTCTGGAAGGATTTGAAGATGAATGGCATGTAACATCGTCTCCGTCGTTGTCATATAGTGGTGTACCTGCCGGTACGTATGTGTTGCGCATTGAAGTATGCGGTATGCCTGAAATCTGTATGACAATGAAAGTTATCGTCGTGTCTGATTGGTTTGCCGTTGCTTGTGCCGCTGTCTTAATTGTGCTGGCTTGCATTGCTGGCTGGATTTTAGTAAGGCGTGCAGTGGAAAGAAAAGTAAAGGGTAAGGAGGAATCAGAGCAAGTACAGGAGAATGCAGATTCACTGCATGAGACTGAAGAAATATCAGACAATAATCAGAAATATCAAAGTAAGCGTCTTTCGCAGGAGCAAGCTGACATACTTCAGAAAAAACTGAATGATTATATGAAAGAACATAAGCCGTATCTGAATAAAGATTTGCAGATGCGTGACATTTCTGATGGTATAAACTGTTCTGCCCATGAGTTGTCGCAGTTGTTCAGCTTGTTTATGCACACCAATTACTATGATTATATTGCCGGGTTTAGGGTAGAGGCCTTCAAGAAGATGATAGCCCTTCCTGAATATAGAAAATTTACCATTACGGCTATATCAGAGAAGTGTGGTTTTAAGTCGCGCAGTACGTTCCTCTCAGCGTTTAAGCGTATTGAAGGAGTTTCGCCGAGCGAGTATATCAAGTCGTTGAAGGAGCATTAGCCATTCGGCTTATATTCTTGTTTATATAGATAATAGAAAAGGGCCATATTTTTTACTCTTTGAGAGTGAAAATATGGCCCTTGGACAAAAGAGAATTAATGAAGCTCCGATGTTTAATTTGTTGCAGTTGTTACTTTACCACAACTTTCTGTGTCGTTGTCTTGCCATTCTTATAGGTTGTCAGCACGATGTTGACGCCCTTTCTCATTGACGGAATGCGCATGCCTGTGATGTCGAAGTATTCAACCTTTTCAACCTGTCCGCTTGTGACATCCTGAACAGATGTGCCCTCTTTCGGTATATATTTCAGTCGCAGGGTAGGAACGTAGGTCTTCTTCATCAGTCCGAAACTTGGTGTGCCCGGAAGATAAATACCGCTTGAGCCAGAGTTTGCTGGTCCGCTGTAATAATATACCTGTATGTCGAACCCTTCGCGTGCATTCATGTCGTGTGCCACAATAAGGTTGCCTCCGTTATAGGTGAAAGGCTCGTTAAATTTAATCGTCTGCTCATAGTTGACGATGTCAATCTGTTCTCCGCTGTATACCGTGGTCAGTCCTTCTGGATGATTCTCGCTTACTTCATTGGCCGAGGTTGTTCCTATACGGTAGTTTACGTCAGCTGATGTATAGTCGATATCTGCTTCCATTACAGTCTGATAAGTCATCTCCGTGATTTGCGCACCATTAAGTCCTTCCATATCCTTTTCAAAGTAAATAGACTGGGTGTAGATAGGATAAACCCAATAGCTGGTGTAGTATGTGCATACGGGGAAGTCAAGAGTAGCTCCGTCGAAATCTCCGAGATAGCGTACATAGTCGGCTTGTGCGTCATAGTCGCATGTAACGTCGCCGGCTGAAGTATGGAATATAAACTTGCTACTGTAGAGTCCGGGAGCAGTAGGCTGAATCTTTACAGGTATGGCCAGGGTGTCGCCGGGTGCAACAGGTGTTGACGGAACCTCTAAAGAGAATGGCTTTTCTGCTTCGGCACCAGTTATGGTAAGCGGATTTGTTCCCTTGTTGATAATCCAGCAGTAAGTGTCAGTAGCCCTGTCTAATGGAGCAATAAGGTCGTAGTGGTAGCGTGGCGCGTGCATGAATGCGGCGTCGGCTTTGTCGTCAATGAGGTCTATGCGTATGTTGCTTATCTTTGATACGTCGGCTGAAGGTATCAGTGTCGTGTAGTCTTTTATGTGTGCAAACACAGCCTTGTAATCGCCGGCAGGCATAATGTATGTGCCTACGAGATTGCGGCGCGACTGATCCATCTTGACAACGTCGACATTGTTTACCGTAACGTGGAAAATGTCGCCTTCAGGTTCAACGGCAAAGTTGGCGTCAAAGCTCAGGCGTGCCAGTTTTCCTTCAGGTACGCTGAAGTTCATTGTAAGTTCTGATGTGGTGTTGTCGTGGTTGGTGTTGGTGCTGTAGGCTTCGTTGTCATTTATCAGCCACGGATATTCAGAAGATGTCTCCCATGATGTGATGAGTTCTTTACCTTCATTGACGAGCGAGCTGTAGTCAGGCAGAGCCTTTACGTTTCCTTCAATTTTGACTTTGCAGTCTTCTCCTTCAGAGTAAACCACGAGTTCTGCGTCGTGTGTTCCTACGAGTTTAGGCATGAATGTCACGGTTACCGTCTTGCTTTGCATGGGTTGAAGTTCAAATGTCGTGGGCGAAACAGTGTAAGCTCCGTCTCCGCCGTTTATCTCAACACTGCAGTCGGTAGGTGTCATTCCCTTGTTGACAAACACAACCTTTCTTTTCAGTGAGCCAGTATTTGCAAAAGGCTCGCCGAAGTTGATGCTTTCGGTTGAAGATATTATTGCAGCGTTTTCGGTTACCTTCTCAAATCGTACACCTTCCTTAAGGAATTCAGTAATGCCTGAGTTGTTGAATCTGTATGTTCGCCATAGTCCGAAGCCTGTTTGCGGCACTAGCATGTCATAGTTGGCGTCAGCTTCAATGTTTAGAGTGTCTGTAAACAGATAGTCAGCTTTTTTAGAGTCGCCTTTTATGTCACCGCTTACAAGCCACCAGCGGTCGCCAGTCCTTTCTGGAAACATATATGTCTCGTCGCTGTATGCCGCATAAGTACCAAGGTTGGTGTTGGCAAGTGTAGGTATCTTAATCATTCCGTCATTTACAGTTCCGCAGATGGTGCGGTAGTGAAGGTCGGTGATGGGGAACAGGTTATACATGAAGAATCTTCCAGTATTGGTTATCTTGATGTCAACAGGACAGTTTACACCCTCAATTCCGTCGGTGGCTGTATAGTTGCTTTCAGTGTTGAAATAGCTGTCGCCTATGAGGATGTATTTAGAGCTCATTTCAGTATAATATCCGTTGAAGGTCCTGATGTTGCTGATAGATGTCAGCTGTTCGCATCTTGTTTCGGTCTCACTGTCGTCTGAGCCGGCAAATTCAACCTTAATGGTGTGCTTGCCTGTGCCGGTGAGGTCTATGTGGCATATTGTGTCGCATGTGGCAGTCATGGCAGCATTTCCGTCGGCACTGATTTTGAGCGGCGACAGTTCTGTGGCCTGCACGTCAAAGTCAACCACGCTTTCGTTGCCTTCCGTGTTTACTTCAAATGTAAGTGTGCCTGACGGCGATACGGGACGCAGTCGCTTGTCGTAGATGCCCCATCCGTCTGCAACAAAGTTCCGTGCACTGTTGTCAGGAGATATTCCTTCATATTCTGTGGCCTCAGAGAAGCGTATGTTTCCGAAAGACACATAATCCTTTTTGGAACCTGAATTTTCTTTTGTGAAGATCCATCTTACGGTATGTTCGCCCTTAGGCAGTATGTAAGAGAAAGAGCCTGTAACATCGTCAGTGTAGCCGAAGGCACGGTCGTTGTCAACAAACATTATCAGGGAGTCGGGCGATTCGGCTGAAATATCATAGTCGAACGTCATTCGTGTCGGCTTTTCTGATTTGTAGAATCCTGTCAGAGTGGCGTCGCCGTCCTGTTTCTTGTCGTTGTTGTTCGATGTCCATGTGTCTTCCGAAGTCCAAGGCCATGCAGAGATATTATCCCATTTGTAGAAGAAATTCTTGTCTCCTTCAACTATGAGCTGACTGAAGTCGTTAGGAATGTCAAGTGCCTTTCCGGTTATGTTTACCTTGTAGACAGAGTCGGCGGCGTTGATGGTCATTGTGCCGTTGTATTGTCCTGGGGTTCCGGGGGTGAAGATTATCGGGATATCCACCGGTTCGTCAATATATACAGTGCCTGTCTCTTGTGTCGTAGTGAACACCGGATTGTCAAAGCTGACAGAGTATTTTACAGGTGTTGCGCCCAGCGAGCTAAGAGTGATATAATTGGTTATCTTTTCGGTGTAGTAACATTCGCCGAAGTCAATATTGTCGGTGCTTATTTCAGATACAGTTTCATCTGAGAGCCGTTTCAGAACGTATCCGTCACGGTAGTCATAGATGATGTTCTCGCCGTAGTCTTCAGACACTTCATACAGCAGCACCACTTTTCCGTTGGATGATATCTCTGTTGTGTCGCTGTTGATATGAAGACGTAGTTCGTTTTCCAGATTCACGCCTTGTGATCCGTCTGGATTGTTCACCAGTTCGCCTGCCAGTAGTGACACATAGTCGTTGTCTATTGTGCCTACGATGGTGTTGCTTTCATCTCCGCGATATGGTGAGGCCACGGGGAATATAATCTGATTGCCTTCGGTCTTTGCCGTAATGCTTACGTCGTCGTATAGCCAGTCTTCAAGTATCGGCCCGAAAAGATTGTCTATTTTTACGGTGTTCTGACTGTGGTCGAAAACAAACGTTGATGCCCACGTTACCTCTTCATCATAAGAATTGATGTAAGAGGAGCCCTGAAAATAGCATGTGGTTGTTTTTCCGTCCACTTTGTTTGGCTTTGTAGCACGCAGCGTGATGGTGCCTTTATGGACGTTTGTTCTTACTTGGTGCCGGTTTCGGTCACCTTTGTCGTTGACACTCTTGAGCACAAGTTGCTTTCCGGCATTCCTTATGCTAAGATTTTGTCCGTTTAATGCCACTGGCACTGCCAGAAGCATTGTGAATAGCATTTGTTTAAGCATAACAAGTAAAAAATTATTTGATAAATTTGTGAACGTTTACAATATTTCCTTTTGAATCAGTGCTGACAGCTATGTTCAGTCCTTTCTGCGGCTCTGCAATGCGCTGTCCTGATACGTTGTAGTAAACTGTGCGTATGCTGCCTTCCGTGTGGTTGAGGCTGATGTCTGTGCCTTCCTCGTTGATGCTTGCCTTGCGCAGTTCGAAGCGGTCTATGTTTTCCACCTTGCAGTTTTGGTTGTCGTTCTCGTCGTAATTGCCGACAAAGGCAACGATATAAAGATTCTTAAAGTTTTTCTTCATATCCTCCGTAAGCGTGAAGGAGCATTCATACTTTGTGGCGTTGTCTTTAAAGGTTATAGGCTCACCCCATTTGCTGTCTGTGGCTCTCAATACATTGCGGTGGATGTATTCATCGCCTTTAAAATAGAATTTCTCACCTATGCGGTCGTCATAGAAATATTGGAGTACGGCCGGCATCTTGTCCTCAACGAGGAATATGGTTAATCTGGGATTGTCGAGAGAAAATTGTTCGTTAATCTCGCAGTCTACCGTAACATATACGTTCGTAGAGTCTTTGCTTATCTGAGCCTCAGGATGCACGTACACCGTGGTCGGTTCAGACAGAGTCTGGTCTGTCAAGTTCCACACCATGTCTTCTTCTGTCCATCCCGGACATATCAGATTTTGCGGATTGCGGTCGTATAGCAGCCATGGCGCGCCGTCAACTTCAAACATAGAGGCATAGCTGCGACTGTCTGAAACCGAGAAAGGATCGGTTCCGTATGTATGATGCTCTATTGATATGATGCGGCTTTTTTGCGGATGCTCATCAATGAGCCTGTCTACAAATCCGCCTACACGCGGACAGTTGCCGCACGATTCGCCCGTGAAGTATTCCATAAGCATCTTTTTCATGAAGAGATGCTCTTTCACGGTATATATATATGTGTGATATCCGTTGTCGGTCCATTCGTCTTCGTAGTTGTCCACTCCTACAATCTCTACGTCTGATGTCAGGCCTGTGCCTTCATATTCAGGCTTGAAGTCTATTTCCACTGACGCCGAGTCGCGGTATGAGATTGTCCTGTCGAGCTGTATAGTCCTGTAGAACGGCTCCATTCCTTCAGGGCTTACCTTGGCATAAACAGAGGATACAGGCTGAAGTCCGTTGTTTCGTATTATGGCCGAGAGCGTAATAGTGTTACCAAGTTTTATGCTGTCGTCGCTAATTTCCGTTTCGGCTATGCATACATCATGCTGCAGCAGGCTGTTGCCCGTTACGACGCCTTCCATGCTCAGCACTCCTAAGCCCTCATGGCTGCGGTCTTGCCATTCGCCGTCGTCAATTTGTGTAAGCAGTCCGCCTTCCGTGTCTTTTGATACTGTTGATATGACATATCCTGTTGCACTTTGATAATATGTCATTCCCAATACATAGTCTTTATTCTTAATATCTATTGCTTTAGGAAGGCTCACCTGGTTCCAGCCTTTGTCAAACTGACTCTTCTTCAACATAACGTCTGCTATATTATTGTCTGTTGACTTTTCACGCACCCAGACGTTTATACTGTCAATTTTAAGTTTTGAAACAACGGCAAAGCGCAGGGCTGTCAGTCTGTTGCCCTGATAATGCCGCATTGTTTCAGCCGGAATTATCGTTGCCGCACTGACATGGCCGGCATCGCCGTTAAACACTTTGCATTCATCAGATATTCTGCCTACGCAATGTCCTACGAGGAGCGAGTCGCCCGATGCACGTGCTGTCTGAACTGATATTGCTGCAAACAACAGAAAGTAAAAGATTTTTTTCATAAGCTCACATAAAAAATTAAATTAACTATGTGGCAAAATTAGGCTATTTTTTCTTCCGCTTCTAATTATATCTGTCCTTTCGGGCCGTTTTCAATTGAAAAGAATTAGAAATTATAAACGCTTGATAATCAGTTATTTAATGCTGTATGTGCGCTTATCTCAATTGAGATGAGCATCTAAAGCATTGTTTTGGACCCCATCAGTATGCTGTTGTTGCCTGTTTTCGGGTCCTGTTGGTGTGCTTTTTCGTTTTTGTGGCGCTGTGTTATATCCCGGTTGTTATATCTTTGCCGTATGTCATATATTATTATTTTGATGCTTTTATTGCTGTTTCTCTTTCCAATGTGTCATCAGAGTTTTGTCAGGATTTTCAGACGAAATAGAATTTCTGAGGGCAGCGGAGGCATGGCGGCGGTAAACAATATTTACATTATCATGCAAAAGGTATGCTTTTGAAAAATTACTCGACCACTTTTGGATGAGAAACAGGCGGTTTTTGCACCGTAAACGGGCCTGTTTTTTTATTGAAATAATGGCTTTTTTGTCCTAATTGGGACAAAAAATGTTGCACATTATGCTCTTTATGAGTATAACACTCTGATGCTTAGACTGTTGCGATTGCACGCGAAAACTGCCCGTTTTTGCGGCTGGATGATTTTAATTTTTAAATATCGCAGTATGAGAGCGTCAGCATAAATCAATGTGTAAGCGTTTTGCTTCGATGCGGCTCAATGTGTATTCAGCCGTTGCCGCAGTGACACGCGCTGAAGAACTTTCTGCTGGCGGCGGCTGTGTGGCGGCAATGTACGGGAGCAGTGGGATGCCGTGTGCCGCCGTGATGTGTATTATAGGCACGGCATGACTACCGGCAAGGGGATAAAGAAGGCGGCCCTTTCGCGAGGAAAGAGCCGCCTGAAAATAGGTTAGGGTGATAATCATGCAGCAGGATTAGCTGCTGACTTTTACTTTACAATCATCTTTTGTGTATAAACTCTGCCGTCAACATTGATGCTGATGATGTAGATGCCGGCCTTAACTCCGTTCAGCGACAGGCGGTTGCCTTCAGAGCGTGACACGCATACGCCGCTGATGTCAACGAGAGTGGCATTGTCAAACTTGCCGTTGATGGTCAGGCAGTTGTCGCCTTCATTGCGTGTTATCGTCACGTTGTCGGCTATGTTGTGCTCAATGCCTGTTACGTCGTCGAGGCAGAACTGCTCAGAAGCCTCTGACTTTGTGCCGTCGTAGAAGAAGCCAACTACCTGGTAGCATGCGTCCTCAGTAGGTTCGGGATCTGTGAAGCGGGTCTGCAGTCTGTCGATTACTCCTTCGTTGAGCTGCTCGCCGTCGCGGTAGATGTTGTATGCAAACAGATCGCCCTCTGCAACCGGTGTGAGTTCAGGATTGTCTGTGATGCATCCGGTGATGTCCCAGCAGCAGTAGCCCTGCTCAGGTGTGCCCTGCTCGTTGTAGAATTCAGAGAGTTTCAGCCAGCTTGCGCCGTTGTCTTCAGAGTAGAGGTCGCTCTTGCCTGCAACAAACTTGTCGCTTATAATGTAGCATATAGGTATCTGCTGCTCGTCGTAGTCGAAGATCTTAACACCTATCATCAGCTCTTTGGTTCCGTCGATGAGGAGCGGCTCGTCGAGAGCAACTGTCAGAGCCTCGTTGTATGTCATGTCCTTTATTTCCTGTTCGCGTACCATCTTGCCGTCTTCAAACACTACAACTGAAGCGTGTATGCCCTTTACTTCCTCTTCTGTGCTGTAGTAGTTGATGGTTGTCTGCACGCCTGAGAGATATTTGCCCTTGTATGCAGCCAAGTCTTCAGGTTCAAACTTGTTGGCGGCAATAAGTTCCTTGCCTTCGTTGCCGATGGTGTATTTGTTGATGAAAGAAGGATCGTTGATGTAGTTGAGCTGGTAAGCGCCTGAGAGGTTCTGCCACATCAGTGAGAGCGACTTGCCGTCTTTGCCCAGTGTGCCTGTAAGTCCGGCAGGAGCCTTTGAGCCAGAGCCTCCGGCCTCAATCCTCAGGTTGTCTACGTACATCATGTATTGAGCAACGCCCTGTCCGTGCTTGCGCAGACGCAGCTGGAAGATTTTGCCTGTTGTTCCGGCAGAGATGTCAAGGTTAATTACGTTGTAGCTGTATTGTGCATAGATGTCTTTCAGCGACCATGCCTTTATCTCCTTCCATGTCTTTCCGAAGTCGGTAGAGATGTCAACGCTGATAGAGTCTTTCTCGAGATCTTGGTCTACGGAGTTCAGCGGTGCCATCTGCATGAAGAACGACAGGCTTACTGATTCTGCCTTTGTGGCGTCGAGCGGGCGTGATATGAGGCTTCCTGAATAAGGCTGCTGTGAGATTACCATATAAGAAATGCTGCTGCCCATCAGTCCGTAGTCTTGCATGACGCCCCACATTGCGTCAGTAGGATCGCCGTATTCTTTTACAACTTCCCAGTAGTTTGTCTCAAGAGAGTTTGACGAGAAGTCGTCGAACAGAGGCATGTCGTATGTGTCGGGCACAGAAGCCTTCAGAATGTTTGACTTTGGCGAAAGCATCTCGCCGCCGTCTGCTGTCTCGAACACTGCTTCAACGGCATAGCCCGGGTGTCCTGCCGGAACGTTGTTCTCGGTCAGAGTCATCGGCTTGTCGGCTGTAACGTTGGCAACCTTTTCGCCGTCGCGGTAGATGTTGTATGACTTCAGGGTCAGGTCTTCATATTTAGTCTCGTCCTTTGCCCATGTCAGCGTAACCTGTCCTAAAGCCTCCGACTTGGCAGAGAGTCCTGACGGGGTTACAGGGATAGACACGTCGTATCTTTCTGATTTCAGAATCCAGCATTTAGCCTTCTGTCCTACGGCAGCATAGATGTCGATGTTTCCTACTATTACGTTGCCGTCAGCAGATATAGCCATGGGCACAGCCTGTGTCTTCTCGCCATACTCAAATGTGAAGTCGGGAGTAACTCCGCTGGCAAACAGCTGCATATAGTAAGGGAAGTCGAGGTTGCGGTCCTCCTTGTATGAGTACCAGAACGGGCGTGTATATACGTCTCCGCCGAAGAATATAGAGCCATAGTTATAGGCAGCCACCACGTTGCCCTCGTTGTCCACGGCTGCATATTCTATGTTTGCTGCTGTTTCGAAGGCAGGAATCTTGCGTCCTTCATTGGCTTCAATGTTGTAGAGATATACCATGTTGGACGGATTCTTGGCTACGATGAACTTGCCGTTAGCGCTCACTGACAGTATCTTCACCTGTCCGCCGTAGCTTGAAGACTCCCATCCTATCTGCTCGTCTGTCACGATGGTGTATGTTCCGTCTTTCCATAGTGCCACTTGCTGGTTGTTTGTAGCGTCTGTAATGGTTCCTACGATAATAGTGCCGTCGTCAGAGATGAAGTAAGGTCTTCCGCCTTTGGCATCTTCAGGTAATGCGAGCCACTCGAGAGTCCATTTGCCGTCGTTGCCCTCTTTCCACATACATGGATAGAATGATGCGGCATTGCCTGTGCTGATATATCCGCAGACGGTCTTTGAGTCGGCCGAAATGTCTGTAGCCTGTGAGCCGTCACCCAGGAATTCAAACTTAGATGTGTCGAAGTCGCCGTAGTAAAGAAGCGTGCATTTGCCGTCTTTCCATATTGCGGCAGAGTTGGCTGGTCTGGTTTCAGTGCCAAACATGTCAGAGTAAGTTATGAGAAGATCCGGGTCCTTTGATGATCCGCAAATCACGCCGGCGTCGTTTACGGCCTTAAATTCTCCTGACTTGCTGAAGTCGTTTTGGTCAAACTCGGTAAGCCACTGTGTCTCACCTGTGTTGGTGTCATACAGATAGCTGACAGAATAAGAGCCGTCAACCATGTATGAGGGATTCACTCCTACAAGATATTGTCCGCTGGGTGAAATCGCCACTCCGTAAGTTAACTCCGGTAATGTCTTAAAGCTTTTGTCTGCCCATGCATTTTCAGCAAATGTTGCAAGTGCAACAGCCAATAAAAGTAACGTCTTTCTCATGAGTATAACAATTTAAATTAAACATAATATGATACTTCGAGGTAACAAAGTGTCTGTCATTTGCAAATTTAAATAAATGTTGTTATTTTCTTTAAAATATCCTGCCGTTTTCACTTCATATGTATCAATATGAAGTAAAAAGCCCCTGTTTTATGTTGCTTAATCAGTAATAAATGCGAATTAAACGGAAGATTTTAAAGACAGATGCGTTATTGGCGTGACGGTTTGGATGCGGGCATGACGTTTCAGGCAGAAAGTATTATGGGTAAGACAGACCGTCTTGTGCTGTGTCGGCAAGTCTGGCGGCAGACGGTGATTGGCTTATGACCGACTGCCGGGCATGCAGTATGCCGCACCGTCATGGCAGAGCCGGCACTGTTAGTGTGGAGAGAACAGCCTGTCGGCGTGGCTGCAATGCGTTTTCCGCCATCAACTCGTAGTATTGCAGATGCCGTATGCAAAGAAATAGCCGGACGTCTTTATTAAATATATGTATAAAGACATCCGGCTATTTTGTTTTTATTGAAATAATGCTAAAAGCAACGGCATCAGTACTTGAACGAACTGCCGCCCAGGAACTCGCGCAGCAGCGACGTAGGCGGCAGCTGGCGGTTGGGTATCGGGGCGATATACTTGAGGAACTTCAGCAGGCGGTAGGCCTCGGCGTGCTCCTCCATGTTCTCAGGCACAAGCTCGAGCAGCGGTTCGGCCTGGCTCTTTATGACGGCAAGCTCGAAGAGCAGGGCAGAGTTGAACATCACGTCGGCATTCTCCTGATAGGGGAATATCCACTTGTTCTCGCCGGCACGCACGCTCGGCCAGCGGCGTATGGTCTCGGCGGCGCTCACACCGCGGTATTTGTAGTCGCGTATGATGCGGCGCAGCAGTCGGTTGTCGGTCGTCGGTATATAGTTGTGTGTGTCGAGCAGTATGGTTGTCAGTGCCGATGCATACACGCGGAACTTCTGTTCCTCTGGTATTTTGGCCGTGAGTTCGGGGTTGAGTGCGTGGATGCCTTCCACTACGAGCACGTTGTCGGGCAGCAGTTTCAGTCTGCGTCCGCTCTTCTCGCTGCGTCCCGACTGGAAGTTATAGCGCGGCAGCTCAACCTCCTCGCCCGCAAAGAGCGCGTTGAGCTGCTCGTTGAGCAGCGGTATGTTGAGCGCGTAGAGGCTCTCGTAGTCGTAGTCGCCCTTGTCGTCCTTAGGCGTAAGCTCACGGTTGACGAAATAGTCGTCCAAAGAAATCTGCACGGGCTTGATGCCGCACGTGAGCAACTGTATGGACAGACGCTTGCAGAACGTTGTCTTGCCGCTCGACGACGGGCCCGATATCAGCACCACCCTTACGCCCTTGCGCGCCGCTATCATGTCGGCAATCTGCGATATCTTCTTCTCCTGAAGGGCTTCCGACACGTTGATAAGGTCGGTAGAGTGGCCGTTCTTTACGGCGTCGTTAAAGTCGCCCACGGTGCTCATTTCCAGAATCTTCTGCCAGCGGTGGTGCTCCTTGAATATCTCGAACATCTTGTCCTGCCTTATCAGGTCGCCCAGACGCGACGGGTCGTCGCGCAGAGGTATGCGCAGCAGCATGCCGTCGTAATACTTCTCGAGGCCGAAGAGATACAGCTGGCGCGTGTTGGTGAGCAGCGTGCCGTAATAGTAGTCCTTGTATCCGTCTATTTCGTAGTATGTGGTGTAGAGCGAGCCTACGCTCTTTAGCAGCTTAACCTTAGAGTCCATGCCCATCTCGGAGAACATGCCGATGGCCTCTTCCGTGGTGCATTCGTGGCGGCGTATGGGCAGCGCGTCGTCGATAATCTGCTGCATTCGCGAGCGCAGCGCGTCGGCGTCGGCCTCGGTGAGCGGTCGTCCTATGTTGATGTTGCAGTAGTAGCCGTTAGACACGGGTATGTCTATCACCACCTCGGCTCCCGGCCACACGTCATGCACGGCCTTGCACAGCACGAAGAACAGTGTGCGCGTGTAGGCTCGCGAGCCTGAGGCCGACCTTATGTCAAGAAATTCAACATCCTTGCTGTGATACACCCTGTAGTTGAGCCCCTCCACCTTGTTGTTTACTTTTGCGCTTATGGGGCCGTAATCCATTTCGAGATTAAATTCACGAAAAACATCAGAAAGTGTACTTCCTATTGCAAAATTTTTAATTTTTTTATTATTTTTGCAACGTATTTGAATTGTTTGTTTCATATCCATGCGGTTAAACGATTTACGCTCGTAAAGATACTCCGTTTTTCGCATCACATCGCAACATGACATGATAAATTAAATTAAAATATGTCGATTTGGATTTTTTTTAAGATTATTGGAGCATTAGCCCTTCTTATCTACGGTATGAAAGGCATGAGCGAAGCTCTGCAGAAGATGGCAGGCTCACAGTTGCGCCACATCCTCGGCACGATGACTAAAAACAGGTTTACCGGAATGCTCACCGGTATGTTCGTAACTTGCTCAGTGCAGTCGTCGTCGGCCACGACGGTAATGACAGTATCGTTTGTCAACGCCGGACTCTTGACATTGGCTCAGGCCATATCAATTATTATGGGAGCCAACATTGGAACTACGCTTACGGCATGGATCATGAGCCTCGGATTCTCGTTCAACTTCACCGATGTGGTGTTCCCTGCCTTTATTGTCGGCATCCTGCTAATCTACACCCGGCGCCACCGCTACATAGGCGACTTCCTCTTCGGCATAGCCTTCATGTTCTTCTCGCTGGCAATTCTCAGCGACACGGGCAAGGAGATGGACCTTGGCCACAATCAGGCTCTGTTAGAGTTTTTCAGTTCGTTCGACACTAACAGCTACATAACAATAATCGTATTCCTTCTTATCGGTACCGTGCTGACCTGCATCCTGCAGTCGTCGGCCGCCCTGATGGCCATCACCATGGTGCTCTGTTCGAGCGGCGTGCTGCCCATATATCTGGGTATAGCGCTCGTGATGGGCGAGAACATCGGTACTACCGCCACGGCCAACCTGGCCGCCCTCGGAGCCAACACACAGGCGCGCAGGGCTGCGCTGGCCCATCTGGTGTTCAATGTGTTCGGCGTGCTGTGGGTGCTGTGCGTGTTCTATCCGTTTGTCGACCTTGTCTGCAACTTTGTCAACTACGACCCGCAGTCGCACGACCTCAACCCAATAAAGCTTTCTGTAGTGCTGGCAGCGTTCCATACGTCGTTCAACATCTGCAACACCTTTATACTTATATGGTTCATACCGCAGATTGAGAAGTTTGTCTGCTGGCTCATCAAGCCCCGCACCAACGACGAGGAAGAGGAGTTCCGCCTGCGCTACATCGGCGGCAACAGCATCATGGAGACGCCGGAGCTGTCGGTGCTCGAGGCACAGAAGGAGATTATTCTCTTTGCTGAGCGCATACAGCGCATGTTCGGATTTGTGCGCGAGCTGCTCAACACCACCAACGACACGGCCTTCACGAAGCTCTTTACCAGAATTGAGAAGTATGAGGGCATCAGCGACAACATGGAGATAGAGATTGCCAAATATCTCGACAGCGTGAGCGACGCCCACCTAAGCGACGAGACCAAGGCCAGGATAAGGGCCATGCTCAGGGAGATATCGGAGATTGAGAGTATCGGCGACAGCTGCTACAACATTGCCCGCAACATCAGCAGAAAGTTTAAGGGCAAGGAAGACTTCACCGAAAGCCAGTATGAACACCTGCACCAGATGTTTGAACTTACCGACGACAGCCTGACGCAGATGAACATCATGCTCTCGGGACGCAAGGACAAGCTCGACGTTAACCGCTCGTTCAACATAGAGAACGAGATTAACAACTATCGCAACCAGCTGAAGAGCCAGAACATCAACGACGTGAACAGCCATGAGTACACCTACGCCATCGGCACGATGTATATGGACATAATATGCGAGTGCGAGAAGCTTGGCGACTACGTTATCAACGTTGTTGAGGCCCGAATGGGTACGAAGCAGAGAGAAGCCTGACCATGACACGGCCGCCGTGGCGGCATGGGCATGGCATCAGCAATAACAAGGTCAGGCCAGGGCATGCCGCTCCGGCCTGACTGATACACACGCTATACGGCCGTCAGTATTGTCTTCCGGCATCTATATTTGCCGGAGGCAGTGCCGACGGCCTTTTTTGTGCGGCATCAGCAGGCATGTTGTCAGCCGGTAGAACGGTGCGCCGTTGCTGCTGCGTGACAAATCGTTGGCGTGTGTGGCTGCGCCATGTTGCTGCAGCCATGCCGTACAGGCAAAATTAACCTATGACTTGCGCATGAAAAGTGGGCCGTTTACGGTGCAAAAGTGGCCCACTTTTGCACCGTAAACGGCCCACTAACAGTCTGAAAGTAAATCGGCGGCAATTCCTTAAAGAATTGTTGAATATTCATCACAAAACAATCCTATGTTAATGAAAAGAGGCTGAAAATGTTACGATTTTCAGCCTCTTTTTGTATATCCCTGTTTCCGGCGTCAGCAGGCAGCCGTCTTGCGGCTCCTGAACAGCATGCCCGACGAGTTTGTTATTGAATGTTTTTCAGCCCAAATTCGTCTTTATCGTTCTGTTTTATTTTGGCTTTATCTTGAGCGTAGAGGCTTCCGCTTTTTCGGAGATGTTTTTCATTTTTAACTTTTAACCCAAATCGACAGATTTTGGTTAAACGATATGCACCGTAATACGCGGCTCGCTTTTAATTCTGTGCGCCCGTGTATTATGTCATAGGGCCGGATGTGGAATAATCGTATACTAAAAGTTAAATAATGTTTTTCACTGCAAAATAATACACACATTTGGAGCTTCTAACAGTCAAAAACACTTCAAAAACTTTTTTAGACAATAAAGTTTTCATATATTTGCCACCATTATGAAACATAAATGTAATAACCTCATGCTGGCATTAGTCATCCTGCTGACCCTGCCGGCGTCTGCCACAGAGAAGGTTGTCCCCATTCGCTATGGCAATATGGACAATTGGACCATACGTAAGATAGAGGAATCTGCAATCATCGGGGGACAGACAAAGACGCTGTATGAGATAGGACCAAGCCGCACCATAAGCGGCAACAAGCCTTACGTCAACGGCGGAGGTTCGCCTTGGGGCACGTCTAACGTGATGGCAAAGGTCATGGGGGTGGTAAAGACCAACAACTCGGTCTACCGCGACAAGCACGGCAGCGGATATTGCGCCAAGCTGACCACTCACATCGAGAGCGTCAAGGTGATGGGCCTTATGAACATCAAGGTGCTGGCGGCAGGCTCTATCTTCCTGGGAGACATGAAGGAGCCGATAACCGGAACCAAGGACGGACCAAAGGCCATGAACAACGGTATACACTTTACGGGCAGGCCCAAGGCGCTGCGCTACGACTATAGGGTGAAGGTGGCCGGTACGGCCAACAGAATAAAGCAGACCGGATTCAGCAAGAGTTCTACCGTGGCAGGCAAGGACTACGCCATAACCGTGCTGTATCTGCAGAAGAGGCATGAGGACAGCAAGGGGAACATCACGGCCGAAAGAGTGGGCACGCTCGTAGTGAAATACGGGACAAGCACCAACGGATGGGTGAACAACGCCACATATCAGATACTTTACGGCGACATAAGGAACAATCCTAACTATGACGCAAGGACCATGGGACTGCGCAAGACCGACTATGCACGCAACAGCAAGGGCAAGAGTGTGCCCGTGGTTGAGACGGGATGGGCTGCCAAGGGCACTGCGCCTACGCATCTGATGCTGCAATTCTCGTCGAGCCACGGCGGTGCATACATCGGATCGCCCGGAAACACTCTGTGGATAGACAATGTTGAACTTGTTTACTGATAAAGACAACAGCTGATGAAGACTCTGCTGCTTACAACCATCATGGCGCTCGGAACCGCAGCCGCGGGGGCGCAGGATGCCGGAGACAGGGCCGGAACCGTAGTGGCCGACACGTGTGAACAGGCCGGAACATGTCCTGCTGACACTACGGAGAAAAAGAAGAAAAAGGGACTGATAAACCGCGTCATCGACTATTTTGCCGACTCGAACAAGGAGAAGCCTTACAAGAAGTTCGACTTCAGCATAATAGGCGGACCGCACTACAGCACCGACACCAAGCTCGGACTGGGACTTGTTGCCACCGGACTGTATCGCACCGACATGGCCGACTCGCTCCTTACGCGCTCTAACGTGGCCCTTTACGGCGACATCACCACGGCAAACTATTATAAGATTGGTGTGAGGGGCAACCATATATTTCCGCACGACCGCTGCCGCATGGTCTATGACGTGTCGTTCGACTCGTTCAAGAGCGACTTCTGGGGCATCGGCTACGAGATGGGCAACAACGACGCCAACAAGTCGGAGATGAACCGCTGCCAGGTCAATGCCGACATAAGTCTGCTGTGGCGCTTTGCCGACAATCTGTATGCAGGTCCGGTGCTGGTCTACGACTTTGCCTATGCCAACAACGTAGAGCGCCCCGAACTGCTCAACGGCATGGACAGGCGCACATGGAACGTTGGCGCGGGCGTCTCGCTCGTTTACGACTCGCGCGACGTCATAACCAACCCTCACAAGGGCTTCTATGTCAACCTGTCGCAGTATTTCCGGCCGGCGTTCCTCGGCAACGACTATGCTTTCAGCACCACCGATCTTCATGCCAGTGCATACGGACGGGTGTGGAAGGGAGGCATCATCGCGGGCGACATCACCAGTACGCTCAACTTCGGCAATCCCTCGTGGGGCATGATGGCGCTGCTGGGCAGTTCTTATTCCATGCGCGGATATTATGAGGGACGCTATCGTGACAAGCACAAGATAGAGGCGCAGGTTGAGCTGCGTCAGCATCTGTGGGGGCGCAATGGCATGGTGGTATGGGCCGGAGCGGGCACGGTGTTCAGCAAGTTCAGCGCCATACGCGCCGACCGCGTGCTGCCCAACTTCGGCATAGGCTACCGCTGGGAGTTCAAGAAAGACGTGAACATACGCCTCGACTACGGCTTCGGCAAGAGCGGACAGTCGGGCTTCCTCTTCCATATCAACGAGGCCTTCTGACCTCGTCTTCTCTGCGGCTGTGCCTTGTCATGCGCCGTCAGCGGACATCATAGTCCCCTGTCTGCCGTATCATAGCGCCCGCCGCTTACGTTCTTCGGCAGCTGCCGCCGTGAGGCTGTGTGCTGCCGCGCCGTGACAAAGTTCTGTCGGGGCGCCTGCAACGACATAATCAACAAACATACAATAAAAGGAAATGATCAAATCAACAGACATAATAAGATGCTGCGCCTCGCCGCGCGGCATATTCTGGCTTACTGTTGCCGTGCTGGCAATACCCAACGTGGCTCTGTGCTTCACCGAGCGCATGGGCATCATGGCCTCCGTCACCAACATCGTGCTGCCCGTGGCGGCGGTATGGCTGCTCATGGCGCTGGGCCGTAGGCCCGGCAAGACGGCTCTGCTGCTTTTTCCGCTGATGTTTCTGGCCGCCTTCCAGATAGTGCTGCTCTATCTCTTCGGCCATTCTATTATAGCCGTCGACATGTTTCTCAATCTTGTTACCACCAATGTGGGCGAGGTCATGGAGCTGCTCGACAATCTTCTGCCGGCCATAATAATCGTTGTGGTTATTTATGTGCCCGTGATAGTGCTGGCCGTTGTGTCGCTGCGCCGCGGCGATGTGCTCAGCCGCAGTTTTCTGCTGCGCCAGCGACGCCGTTCGCTTGCGGCTCTCGTTGCAGGGGCGGCATGCATGGCGGGCAGCTATCTTGCCGGCCGCGACTACAGCGCACGGCTGCATCTGTATCCCCTCAACGTGTTCTACAACATATATCTTGCCGCCGACCGCTACAAGGCCACGGCAGATTATCCACAGACATCGGCCGGCTTCAGGTTTAATGCCGTGCCCACCCATGCCGCCTCAGGGCGCGAGGTCTATGTGCTGGTTATCGGAGAGACGGCGCGTGCCTACAGCTTCGGGCTTTACGGCTATGGCCGCAACACCACGCCCATGCTTCAGCGCACCGGCGGACTCACGGTGTTCAGCGATGCCATAACGCAGTCGAACACCACGCACAAGAGCGTACCGATGCTCATGTCGGCAGCCTCGGCTGAAGACTATGGCCGCATATACCGCGAGAAAGGCATCATCACGGCGTTCCGCGAGGCAGGCTTCCACACGACATTCATATCAAACCAGCGGCCTAACCACTCGTTTATTGACATCTTCGGCAAGGAGGCCGACGACTGGAAGTTTATAAAAGAAGAAACTGAACGCAGCGACATGTATGACGAAGATATGCGGCGTATGGTGAATGACATACTGGATAAGAAACGTGCAAAGGAGCTGATTGTGCTGCACACGTATGGCTCTCATTTCAACTACCGCGAGCGTTACAGGCGGTCTGAGGCCGTGTTCAGGCCCGACAACGCCAGCGAGGCCAAGGTGTCTAACCGCAGGCAACTGCTCAACGCCTATGACAACAGCATCAGAAGCACCGACCGTTTCTTGTCGTTGCTCATACGTCATCTCGACCGCAGCGGTGCCGTGTCGGCCATGCTCTACACCTCAGACCACGGCGAAAACATATTTGACGACGGCCGCAGGCTGTTCCTTCATGCTTCGCCCATACCTTCATACTATGAGTTGCACGTGCCTCTGCTGATATGGATGTCGCCGTCTTACAGGCAGATGTATGCCGCCGAGGCCGCAGCCGTCGGCTCTAACAGCCGCAAGAGTGTGGCCACGAGTGCGTCGGTGTTCCACACCATGCTCTCGCTTGCAGGCATATCAACGCCCCTGCGTGCCGACAGCCTGTCTGTGGCAAGCAGTGGCTATAAGCCGGGCGAGCGCCATTATCTTAACGATCATAACCTGCCTGTGGCTATAAAGAAGATTTTGCGTGGCGACGAAGATTTTGTTATGTTCAGAAAGATGAACCTGAAATACTGACGCTGCAGCCAATGCTGCTTCAATTATTCTATGCATGGCTCTTGGCGTAGATGTGCTGATGTGGCCTGTAGGTGCTATCCGGCGTATGTGAAATAAAGCATCATGGCACCGAACAGCAGCCACAGCACATTGAACACAATGTCTGACATGCGCCTGTCGGGCTTTCTCTTTGTCAGTGTAAGCAGCCCCATAAGTCCCCTTGCAGCAAACAAGGCATAGACCATTGCCCCAAGCGTGGCGTTGTCCCGGTACATTGTCTCAGCCATAACAAAGAGCAGGATTACCAAAAACGAAAAGCATCTGAACACCTTGACATACGCATTTGGCTCTTCTGCGTCTTTGTCTTCCTCATTTCTTACTTTATTAACCATATTCAGCGCTACTGTAATCACTGCCAGAATGAGGAAGAAGTAAAACGCCGACGAGTCAAATCCAACAATCAGCCCTATAGCTATCGGAAATAAAAATATCGAGTAACTGCCCAGTGCGTCTTTTGTCCTGCCGGCAGCGCAGCACAGATGTAATGGTGTCATATATAATCTCCTTTTTCTTTTTTAATCATCTAATCTGAACATAAACACATGATGCAGACCTCATGCCACGGTCAATGCCGCCCGTTCTCGCAGCCATGCCTGCCTGTCTATGCCGGCATTGTTATTCATGCCGGTGCGTTATTAATGCGTTATGCCTGATAAATGCACGCTGCGTTATCTGCCGCCGCGCATCAGCGCGACAAGATATACGGCAAGCGAGGCCACAAGCACGGCTACGGCAAGCAGCACTGACCACAGCCATGACACATTAAGCGTAAGCTGCCAGAACTTTACGGCAGAGGCCATAAACGCAACTCCCGACACCATGTCGGCCGTGTCGTTGCCAAAGTCTTTCTTCTTGTGCATACTTGTCATGATAAACGCGAGCGAGCCAAGCGCCACTACTGCGCTCGCCGACACCATAAACCAGCGGCCTGAGGCCAAGCCCACGGCATCGATAATGCCTATAGCCGACCCCATGCACGCAAGCAGCAACAGTCCGTTGTAAAGCCGCCCGGCTGATTTTCTCAACATTCTGTATACAAGGGCTACGGCAGAAACTGCAAATGCTGCCAAATAGAAATATGACGAAGGCATACCCAGCGTTACGGCCGCAACCTTTAACAGCTTGTATGCGGCAAAGAAGAACACCAGTTCCAGGCATAAGTCCATGCTGTCGTGGCTAACCTTCTTGCGCCGTCTTGCCACAAACGCCGCCACAGACAGCACCACGGCGACGCCAAGACCTGCGATTAAACTTAAATTGCTCATATTATGTTTCCATATTTCATTTCTGTAAATCTCTTCGTCTGCCTTATTCGATGTACGTAGCCCCAAGCGCCAATCCGCCTAACAGCAGCAAAATCACATTGAACGTAATGTCTAATATGCGCCAGTCGGGATTCCGCTTTTTAAACGTAAGCAGACCTATAACTCCTTCCGCGACAACCAAGATATAGACGATTGTGTAAAGCGTGTCGTTGTCATGGAACGCAAATCTTACAACTAAGAAGAATATCAATACTATAGACGAAAACCATTCGTAAAGCCTGGCAAGTGTCTTTTTATTCATAACATTTCTGTTTAATGTGTTAATAACGATTTTAGGTAAAACATTTCCGCCTGCGGTTGTGTCTACCTTTAAATTCTATTGTGCCGTTAAGTCTTTTGCATTTGCATGCTCTCTCCGTCTGCCTTATTCGATGTATATTGAATAAAGCATCACTGCACTGTACAGCAGCAACAGCACATTGAACACAATGTCGAATATGCGCCAGTCTGGTTTCCGCTTTTTTAACGTAAGCAGTCCGATAAGTCCTATTGCCGCGAACAAGACATAGGCGATTGTATTAAACATAGTGTTGCCCCGGTACGTGAGATCGAATATCAAGAATAAGCCGAATATTAAAAACGTAAACCAGCTGAACAACTGAGCAAATGTGATTTTATTCATAATTATATCTGTTTAAGGTGTTAATACATAACTTTGGGCAGGAACATCTCCGCCTGCGGTTGCGTTAATCATTAATTTTCATGATGCCGTTAAGTCTCCGGCCTTTACGCGCCATAAGGCTGCGCTGATTTCTTTTTCTCTGAAACAAACAAAGGGATAGCCTCCTCAACAGCGTCTTTTACCGACTGGATAGTGCCTACGAAGCGTTTCTTCACCTTGCCTTTTTCCAGAAGGATTATCTGCGGATATGTTTCCTGTTCTACCAATTTTGATATAAGATGTCTTGCGTTCGGTATCAGTTCCCATCCTTTCAGCGTAACATCTCTGTCAGGAAATTGTGTCTTCAGCTTGTCTATGGTCTTTTGCTTCGACTCGCTTAATGCCACCATCTGTATATCGTCAGAATACTTGTCTGCAAGGGAATTAAACCAGCCTGTATTCACAATGCAATAGCCGCATTGGGCAGAAGTTATAAGAACGATGCAATAATCATCATACTTCACCTGTCTTGCCTGTCCGTATGCATGGGAAACAGCGTACACGGATAAGATACAGACTACAAATAACGTCAGCAAAAATCTTTTCATAAGTATATGATTTAGTCAAGCAACATTTTTATGTCCACAGAATCAGAGTTCCTGAAGTCTACAAGTTTTTCAAAAGGCAAATCTACAAAATTATTTCCATGTTTCCTAATATTCGCGCCATTTTCGTGCATAATTATTCTAATCCGCTACATAACGACGATGCAGCCAAGCGATACGTAGCCGCGAAAATAGTTGCCGAACGACTTTGACATTGAGTCATAGTATCTTATATCGAGACCGAACGTTGCAAATAATTTGAATTATTGTTAGCCTTCAAAATACGCATATATAGTAACACCTTCCTAATGTCATACCAATAATAAATAGTATTTTTTCCATAATAATAAACTGTAATTAATAATAATTTATCCATGACTATGATAAAACTAGTACAATTTTATAAAACCGCAATCGTTAGTATAATTTGAAAAAATATGTAGCAGCATAATAATTTATCGCGATGCCCAATATATGTCTATCACTGGTTAAACAATTAACAAAAATAGACTATAGCCCGTCTAAATTAAAGCGTTAACATAGATGTTTTTTTATTACTTTGATGACTACTAAACTTATCGATGATGAAACCAATGGTGTCATAAATAATATTCTTTTAAAGTTTTGTTTGACAATGATGTGTGTATGAAATGTTATCTTTTATACATTTTTACATACACACACCAATTTGTTTTGATCAGATTTTTTTTATTCTGTTTAAGAATTCATACAATCATAGTAATCATATATTGCCCATGCTGTACCAACAATCCCTAATGAACGTTTTGCAAAAGCTTTAGCTATTGTTAATGCCGCTTTAGCTGTTAATAATGTTTTTGTACCCTGCAGATAAGCATTTAATCCGTCAACACCAACAAAAGCTGCACCTAAACATTTAAACCATTTTGGAGTATTTTGAGGTCCTGTGTTGGGATTATTGTAAAATTCGTATACATAGAAACCTAATTCAGCTAAGTTTTCATCATCCATATCAGAAAGGAAAAATTCAGTATCGGCAGGATAAGCATCTGGATTAACTTTCATGTCTTCAATTATTTGTTGTCTGATATTTTCACCCTCCTCTATAAATGGTGTCAATACTTCTTTTGCTTGTAATTCTGTTACAACTAACTGCCCATCTAAAGACCGTGTCTTAATCTCGTACTCATACAAATCATTAATCTCATTAAGTACAGAAGAAACAGTCTCTTCGTTTAAAGTTGATTTTATTACAACTTCCTCATTTGTTTTTACAAAATCATCACTCTCATCATTGGAACATGATGTTAAACTAAGAAACACTCCTGACAGTAGCAGGAAAAAACAAAATAGATTTTTCATAAATTTAAATTTTAAAGTTAGTGAATATTATTAGATGTAAAATGTTTTGGTCATTAATATTTGCCCATTAGCCAGAACGCTGATTGTGTATTCACCACTTTCACATTCAAGCATGTCGCATTCAAGATATTCTTTTTCAGAGATATAAAAAAAATCGTTGGCAACATCTTCACCGTCTTTTGTTATAACGACTTGGACATCTGTCATACTATGTTCAAAAAATAATAACAATGATGATGTGCTTGTGTCATATAGTGATGCAACGGTATTTCCATTAAAAGGAGCATATAATATAGTATCATTATCTCTTATTATAACATTTTTGAATAAAACTTTATTCTTTTGATTCTGTGCATATATTTCAGTGAATAATGTACAAAATGACAAACTAATAATTACCATAAGAAATCTTTTCATAAAATGTATTTTTTATAATTAAACAATATTTTGATATTCACAAAATTATAAAAACCATATACCATAGTCCAAATAAATTAAAATATTTTTTCTGAGCGCGTCACATTTTAAATTTAGTCTTAATAATTTGATTATCAATGCCGTACATATAGAAATGCAACAAATTGAAACACAAAAATGTGACGTTTTGTGGCATCACCAACGAGCAAAAAACACATAAAAACTTGCACATAACAGAATTAATCCATAACTTTGAACATCTGAAAAGCCACAACATGAAACACATTTTGACCATAATATTTCTTATCATAACAATCACGGCATGCCAAAGACACAGCAAAGTGCATACGGCTTTGGTGCAGGCAGACACATTACTTGCAAAGGAAGAGAACGACTCTGCATTAAGGCAACTGCTGAAGATAGACACGGCTATGATAACGAGCGAGAGCGACAGAGCATACTATAACCTCCTTTACACCAACACATTATTCAGGCTACAATTGCCTGTAAATTCTGACTCGGCTATAGACATCAGCATAAAATATTATGAAAAGTCACAAGATAAATCAAAATTGGCCCGTTCACTTTATTATAAAGGCATGACAATATACAAAAGAAATGGCGATATAAAAAAAGTAATCGAATGTGTTAAAAAAGCGGAATACATAGCAGAGAATGTCGGAAAAGAAGTGTTGCTGAACAGCATTTATGCGAATTTGTCTACAATAAACTACCATACAAGAAATTTTAATATGGCATTGACTTATGCTAAAAAATCTCTTAATCTGGCAAAAAAACGTAACGACGAAGAAATGATCGCACTTTCTTTAAATAAAATCAGCAATGCCTTCACAAATTTAATGCAGTTTGACAGTTCGCTGTATTACAGCAAAAAAATTATTCCACACATTAAATATATACAAAATAAGACATACGTAAGTTACATAACAGACATCAGCGCAGACTTTTATAACCAGGAACAATTTGACGAAGCAGAGAAATACGCCAAAATGTCTTTGTCAATAAAGCCCACATCATACGCCTATTATATTCTTGGCAACATATATCTCGCACAAGAAAAAGAGAGCGAGGCTTTTGTTCTGTGGGATAAAGCAATGAGCAAAGGCAGCCCTGAAGTAAAAGCTGAAATGATGTCGTGGATGGCAGACATTAAGAAAGAACAGGGAGAATATCGCGAGGCAGCCGAACTGATGACAAAGTCGAAGGCGATGAAAGACAGCATTGAGCAAAGCAAAAACACGGAAAAGATGCTGAGCCTGCAAAACGAAATAGACAAGGCGGAGGCCGCGCGGCAGGCCGACATGAAGCTGAAGACGGCGGCTGCGGCGGCAACTGTGGCAGTGGCGGCACTCGCGCTGCTGCTGGTGATTCACCGAAGAAAGATAAACCGAAGCAAAAAACGGCTCGGCGAGATTGAGCGGCTAACCGACAGATACAGAAAGGAGATAGACGAGCTGAGCCTGTCGAAAGACGAAAACGGGAGAAAGATTGGCAGCCTGAGCCGCAAGCTCGATACGCTCAGGGAGCAGAGAGCGGCAATAATAGGACTGGGACAAAGGCGATATGAGGAGATTATCGGCGGAGGAAACACGGCCGAATGGAAGAAAGCCGACTTTGAGGCAGCCGTTGAATACGGCCGAACGCTGATGCCCGACGACATAGCCGCCATAGAGAAGAGCCACAGACGGCTGACGCCATACAACACGTTTTTCCTTATGCTGCCCCTCGCCGGCCTCACTGACAGCGACATTCAGCGTGCCATGAACATGACGGCGGGCGCCGTAAGGACGATGAGATACAGGTTGAGGAGAAGCCCCCTCAACTCCCCCCGTGGGGGAGCTTAGGTTAGCCTTGATGGTGTAGGCACTTGTTGTAGTGTGGCCGCGCAATGGCTCCGTGGAGGAGTTTAGGTTAACCTTTATGGCGTAAGTGGCTTTATCATGGCTTAATGCATTCGGTATGGTGACGTACGCATTGTTGTTATGTTGCAATGCAAAGGTTGTGTGTTGATGATTTTGTCTTGTCTTGTCCTTGCAAGCTGGCTTTGCTGTGGCTGTGTGTCAGCTCAGTGTCTGCGAGTGGTGGTTATATGGCGATGCAAGTCTTGACAAACCGGCAAGAAAAAGCCGGAGAACAAGTTTATTCTCCGGCTTCCCCTGATTGTTTTTATTAAGATACCTGCTCTAAATTTAATTAGAGAGAACCATTCAACGGTGCGGCCTGTGTGTAAGTTCTTGCTCCGAGCTCCTTGTCGAGCATGTATATGCCGTATCCGTTATCTTTAATCATCTTTATGTTGTCTATAATGGTCTGGGCTGTTTCTTCCTCCTCAACCTGCTCGTCGATAAACCACTTCAGCATGCTCTGCGTAGCAAAGTCGTTCTGCTCGTGTGTCAGCGCATACAGGTCGTTGATCATGCCCGTAACCTTCTGCTCGTGCTTCAGCGTGCTCTTGAACACATCGAGAATTGAGTCCCATTTTGTCGGAACCTCGTCGATGGCCTTCAGCTCCACGCGTCCGTTGCGAGAGTTGATGTAGTTAAACAGAATCTTGGCGTGGTCTTGTTCTTCCTGAAACTGCACCTCAAACCATTTTGCCATACCCGGCTGGCCTTCTGCGTGGCAATAGGCAGCCATAGACAAATACAAATATGCCGACCACATCTCGGCATTAATCTGCGCATTGAGCGCCTCTTCAACCTTCTTATTCAACATAATTCCTACTTTTTTTATTTTTAATAGTTCTGTTTTTCATTTCTCGGATATAGTGAAAGGCGAATGCATTGCAAAAACAAAAACTTTGTTCCTGATTTTGTATTGCCGAGCCGCATCCTATATTATGCAAATATAGCGAAAGGCGAATGCATTGCAAAACAAAAACTTCGTTCTTGATTTTGTATTGCCGAGCCGCATCCTATATATTGCAAATATAGGAAAAATAAATCATACGGCAAGCTATGCTGTATATTTATTATTTTTTTTTAGCATTATTGCAGTTTTTGCTGTCATCATGCAATGCCGCTCCGGCAGTAGCGGCAGGCTGCCTGCAACAGAAAACTTTTTTATTTTGACGCTCTCAGAATGCCGTTTTTCTGCGCCGGTCTTGCTTTTTGCCCGAAAAATGCAGAAAACGGGCCCTTCTGTCAACGTGCTGATATATAGGCATTTATGCCGGTTGAAGAGAAAAGACGTGTGTGTTAAAAAACATTACTCGGCCACCTAGCATGTCTAAACGATAGGTTTAGCAATGAAAAGTGGCACTGTTTGCAGTGCAAAACCTGCTGTTTTAACCTTCGAAACAGGCATTTCGGGCATGAAAAAGCAGTGTAAAAGCAAACGTATGTTAAACAGATGGCCTCGTGCAGCCCGTCTGTTTAACATACGTTATACGTCGGATTTCTATTTCACAGAAAACTCTATACATAAATTTTGTAAAGAGTTTTCTGTGGTGACAATGCCTGCCAGACATGCAGTTTGTGGGGTAAGTCATATTGATGAAACCCGGATAAGATGCCAAATAAGTCCATTATGGCAGAAGTGATATTCATCGCATGCGGCCTTGCCATGCAGGTCTGTCATAATTCTGCGGTTGTCGTAGAATCATGGTCTTGCCGGCTCGGCCGGCATTTATGGCCTTGCAGTAAAGCCATATTATGCGTTGGCACGTTTCCGCGTATCACGCTGCTATGCCGTATAGGCAATTATGCTGTATTTTATGTAATGTGTCGGTATGGGCATGCCCGGCAGGCTTCATGAGTGGGCAATCACTTGCAGACCGCTCTTACGGGACATCCGCTGAAGCGGTTGCCTGGCATCAGGCTTGTGGCATAGTCGCGGTATCCCACAAACTGGTAGGCCTGGTCGCTTGTGCTGCTTGGCATGTTTGCAGTCCAGTAATAGAAGCTGATGCCGTTGCCGGAAATGTCCTCGTTGATGTAGATTCCGGCAGCAGGCAGGAATATGCTGTTGTTGTTAGACGCCGTAACGAGATATCCGTTTACGCCGTTCTGTGTGGTCCATGTCCATGTGCAATATTGCATCAGCTCTCCATACTGCTCAAGGGTAGGTGTGGTCCAGTTTTCGCCCAGCTCGTGCGCTGCCATGTCATAGCCTGAGCCTTGTATGTCGTACACGTTGACGGTGTCGTTCATTTCTTCTGCAACGTTATAGTAAATCGACTCGCGCTGTTCGCCCACAGGTTCAAAAGTCTGTGTAGCAGCATCGTAGAAAGAATAGTTCTCCTTGCTGTATGTGTCCTTCACTTCAACTTCAGCCCATGCATAGATGTTGCCGGCCTTTTCGGGCGATGTGGCTCCTATGTTCATGTTTGCCCACTTGGTTCCGCTTGGCAGGGCCATGTCTACGGCTTCAAACTTCTTTGTCTCCATATAGTTGCCTATAACCGGGCGTATGCCGTATCCATAGTATCTGTATGCACAGGCGTCGGGGTCTAAAGAGTCTTCCATGTCCTCGCCCGGGGCGATGAACAGTGCATAGCCTAAATATTCGGGATCTTTGTATCTTGATGAAGACCAATAGTTGCCTATTACGCCTACCGACTGAATGTGGTCTGTTATGACGCCGTTGAACGGTATGAATATGCTGTTGCCGTTCTTTCCTGTCACTTTATATCCCCTCATGCCGTCTTCTTCGGTCAGTGTCCATGTGCAGTATTCGGCAAGCTCCTTATACTGTGCGCATGAAGGTGTGCGCCACTGTCCGCCCCATTTTACGTGAGCAACGTCAATGTCCGTATTGCCGAAGTCTAAGGAGTCGCCTTCCCATTTAATCCAGACCTCGTTGTCGTAATCGTACAGAGTGTAGTTCTCCCATGAATACAGGGTGTGAGTCTCTGTCTCTCCCCATCCGTAATAGTTGCCCGGCTCCGAAGGCTTGCTGGCGCCCACGTTGAAGTCGGCCCATAGGGTGCCGCTCGGCAGTCCGAGGTCAACAGGAGTGCCGACAGGCATATCTTCCTCAAATGTTATCTGCTTTACGTCGGCTGTTGGATATTTTGCTACTGTGCCGTCATTAAGTTCCACGCGCATCACGTTTTGTGCTGAAGCGGTAATACTAACGATTATTCCGATTAATAGTATGATAGATTTTTTCATTTTCTTGCTATTTTAATTGTTGAACGTCCTGCTTTTATGATATAAATGCCCCTCTCCATTCCGTTTAGCGAAATGTCAAGCGAGCCTGACTCCGGGATTGTGTATTGGCTGATAAGAACTCCGTTTACCTGATAGAGGTACACTTTCATTCCTTTCCCGAAGCCTGATAGCTGCGCTCCGTCAGCATTGACGGTTATGCGGCCTTGCTGCTCTTCAGACAGGGTCTGCTTTATGTCTGTAGCCTGCTTGTCTATGGTTATCCTGTCTATGTCGGCCCGTGCCACTTCTATGTTCACGTCGGTGGCGGTAAGTATCAGGTTTTCTTCATTGTAAGTGATAACCGGTTTGCTTGACAGCAGATAACAAGTTTTTTCACCGTTTGTGTACCACAGTACGACAGACTCGTCCCCCGTGTCGCCTGCATGGCAGATATGGCTGTACGAGAACAGGGCTATCGCCACGAAAAGCAATTTGATTTTCTTAAAATGTTTCATACACTTGCGTTTTTTTTAATTAATTCAGATGGAAATAAAATTCCAGAGACAATGGCCAATCGTCTGCGCAAATTTAATTTGGAATAAGATTTAGGAATGAAGAAAAAAGTGCTGAAAAAGCGCAAAATCACGATTTTGCGCTTAAATTATGCGTTATTTTCCCGTTTTTAGGTGAAAAACGGCAGAATAACGTTATTGTATTGCAAGCTGATTGTCTGCTTCGGCTGCAGTTTTTGTCTGTTTGTTTTTCTGCATAATGCAGTCAGCTGCGTAAAAATCCTGTAGCTGACTTTCAATAAAACATCTCAGTCTGTAAGCCTGCTTTATGTCCGCAGGCCTATGCCTGCTCGGCTGCCCTGTTCTTCTTGTCGGCCAGCTGCTGATATTTTGACGGGAACAGGCCCGTAACCTTCTTGAAGGCAGTTCTGAAGCTGTTAACCGACTTAAAGCCCACGCTGTTGGCTATAGCTTCCAAGGTCATGTTTCCGTAGTTGTCTCTGTCGCTTATGCGCTTGCAGGCTTCCTTTATTCTATATTCGTTTATAAACGTGTTGAAGTTGTTGCCCGTAAGCTGATTTATCACCTGCGACACGTTTTTTGGCTGCTCGTTCACCATCTGTGCAAGCCTGTTCAGGTTAAATTCATAAGAAAACACTTCAGAGCTTGTGTCAAGCACGGTTCTTATTTCCGACATGAGCGCATAGCTCTTCGACTCATTGATGGGATTGCCCTGATATTTTCTCGAAGGCGCATCGGCTCCTATTCCGGCCCTGTCGAGCCGTTCCTGCCTTTCGCGCTGTTCCTGTTCAAGTATCTCCTGGTTTTTGTTGAACAGCATCTCGTTGTTTATCCGCAGGGCCTTGTTGCGCCGGTAAAGCTCTACCAGAAGCACCAGTATTATCACCACGACAACGGCGCATAGACCTATTATGTAGTTCTTTATGGTGTTCATCATGTCGGCCCTCGTAATCTGCTCGTCGAGCTTGTTGATCTGGCTTAGAAACTGTATGTCCTTTACGCTTGCCAGCTGCTGATAGTTGAGCAGCGTGTCCTTCAGCTGATAGAACTTGTTATGGTAAGTATTTGACCTTTCGGCTAGTCCTGCCTTGCTGTAGTATCCTGCAAGCAGCTCGTAGCATTGCAGCTTGCTGTCTTTAAGGTCAAATTTGTAGCTCAGGTCAAGTGCCTTCATGGTGTATTCGGCAGCCTCTTCGTATTTTTTCTGACAGGCAAGCGTTCCGCCAATGTTTACAAACATTAGTATGCGGTTGCGGATATAGTCTCTTTCTTCGCTTGTATGGGGATATTGCTCCTTGAAGTATTGCAAGGCCCTGTCGTAGTCGTTGTGTTCCTTTGCAATGACGCCTTTATAAAGGAGAGATGTGTATTTAAAAAGATTTGCAGGATGTAGAGATTCGGTTGCCGCAAACTGTTTCCATTCTCCGGCAAGGCTGTCCATGCAGTGAAGCGCCGCACATACGGTGACCATATTGCCGAAGCTGTTGATTATTCCATTGGAGTCTTTCTGGCGCAGACCTTCTCTGAAGGCAATGCGGTAAGCGTCAAGCGCCTTCCTCATCAGCTTTTCGTCTTTGCCTTCTTCCGCCAGGGTCTGATAGAAGCAGCCTAAGTTTAGCTGTATTTGGGTCTCGCTGTGATTAATCTCATTGGCTATGTGCTGTGCGGTGATCAGCGCATCATAAGATTTGGCATAGTCGAAATACGTAAAGAAGCGGATATACCATAATCCGTTGTAGGCGCTTATAACCTTTATCTTGTCTTCGTCGGTCATGTTCTTGTTATATCTGTGCGTGACTATAGTCAGGCAGAGCATGGCGCTGTCGGTGTTTACCCCGTTTACGAGGTATTTTTCGGCCTTTTTGAGGAGGACGGAGCTTGACAGTTTTGAATAGGAGCTGTAATTCCTTAATGAATTGTTGCTGCCCTGTGGCGCTGCTTCTGCAAACGGCATTATTGCCATAAGCATGATAAAAATGAAAATGCTTTTAAGCGGCTTGATGTTTTTCGTATTCATTGTCTGTCTTTATATAGTCATTTGTAGGTTCTGATTAACTCTGTCCACATATCCGTGTTATGCCTGTTTCCTGTTAAGGCTGAGGAGATGCCTGAATGCATGTCCTCGCTTTTTATGTCTGTTCTCTTTTTGTCTTGTTGTGTCAGACAACAGAATAATGGTATTGTTGTTACAACTAAAACCGGCAGAGCGCGCCCGGACAGGGCAGGCTTCTTGGGCGTGGCTTATAAAGGCGTTTTATGTAATTACCGATATATGTTGTAAAATTACTAAAAATTTTCTTTGTATACAAGAAATGCATTTATTTTCAACACCTAATCCTTGCGGGCACGGCATGAAGCCTGCCGGTTTGTCAGGTTCGTTGTGTTTGGCCGTAAAAGTTTACGGCCGTTGTTAACCTTTAATATTATTGCCTGACAATATATAAGTTGCCTCTTTGCAACGCTGCCTATTCGGCGTCGAGCAGCACGAAGGCAGCCCAGAAGAACGGGCTGGGGTGGGTGGCGCGCAGGTTGGCAACGGCCTGGCTGAAAGCCTCGTGCTTGGAGCGGCCGCCGAGCCACAGGCGATAGAAGTCTTGCATGAAGAGCGACGTGGCGCGGTCGTTGACGTTCCATAGCGACAGAATCATCGACCTTACGCCTGCTTCCTTAAATCCGCGCTGCAGTCCGTAGACGCCCTCAAGGCTGTAGTCGCCGAGTGCCGTCTCGCATGCCGAGAGCACCACGAGGTCAGTGCGGCTAAGGTCGAGCATAGACAGTTCGTTGGCCGTCATGATGCCGTCGTTGCCGTCGGGCTTCTTTTCGCCCATCCATGTGGCGTTGGCTCCGGCAAAGGCCAGTCCGCTGCGCTGCATCGAGTGATAGCGTCCGCCGGGGTGATTCTTCAGGAAGGCGTTGCTTTCAACGTTTTTCTCGCTGATGTAGAAGCCGTGCGTGGCCAGGTGTATTATGCCCGGGCTGTTGCCGTCGAGCGCGTAGAAGTTGGCCTCGGTGGCGTTGTCGCCCATATATTTGTCTATGGCTATGCCTCCGGCAGTCATGTTTTCGGCAATGGTGTCGGTCTCTGCCCGTGTTTCGGTCAGGTCGGCAAAGGCCACCGACAAGGCTGCGCGTGAGCCGTCGGCGTTTTGTGTCATGCTTTCGGGCATGTTGCCGTAGTTTATTCCGCCGAAGAGCGCTGCCGAGCTTATCTTGCCTGTTCTGCCGCGTGCTGCGAGCAGGGCCGTGGTTGACAGCTGATGAAGGTCGTAGCAGTCAGCCAAACAGCTGTCTGCCGACACAGGCAGTGCGGCGAATGCCACGCGGTTGAGGAATGCCGTGGGCGAATAATACACCGTCTTTATGCCCTCAAGCTCGCCGTCGAGCGGTGCCCATATCAGGTCGTAGAGCCTTGAGCGCCCGTAGGTGTAGAGCCGTCGGGCCCGCGTCTCGGCAGGGAAGTTGTCAACCCTGCTCAGTGTCTCGTAGCATTCGGCGGCGTTGCACAGCCTTACATACCGCGGCCGCTCGCAGCCGGGGCGCACTACGAGCGCCATGAGTGAGCTGTCGCCCAGCACAAACTCCACTGCCGCCTCCTTATCTTTCAGACTGCTTCTGACATCCTGCCATGACACCACGCACATGGTGTCGGCACGAAACTTCACGGTCTGCCTTGACAGCCACTTCTCCAGCATGTCTATGCTGCGCTGCATCTTGGCGTGTGCCCACGATGATGCCGAATCTGTCATGTCCATGCTCATAGCCCTCTTCTGCTTGTTCAGCATGTCGAGCGTGTCGAGCTTGGCTGCAAGCGCCTTGTCGCCCGAGCGCAGGATGGAGCGGCGCAGCCTCTCCCACGAGTGCAGCAGCAGACCCTTGTCAAACAGGGCTGCGTCGTATACGTCGGCAGCAAGCTCTGCGGGGCGGCGCGACAGCATGTCGTTGAGGCGTATGCCCGTGTTGCCGTATGAGTTAAGAAACTCGGCGCGCTCGTTAGACGACATGAAGTCGAAGTTGGCAAGCACATACGAGCGTATGCGCCCTGCCTGTGCCACGGCAGTCTCAACGGCCTCGTCGTCGTGGTGCAGCGTGTTGGCAAGGAAGGCCATCCTGTCGCCAATCTGAAGCTTCTCGAACGTGCTGAACCTGTCGATGTGCTGACAGCACCGCTGCGTATGTTCGTACGCCTTCTGCCAGTTGCTCTCCCTGATGTAATATTCTGCCATGGCATTGTCTGCCTGCCAGGGTGTACCGCTTGCGGTGTATGCCTCTGCCATGAGGTTAAGGTAGTGCAGCTCAAGCTGCTTGTCGGCTTCCACCTTGCCATACCACTTCATAAGACTGCTGACTATGCTCAGCCATGTGGGAGTGGCGCGATAGTCGTAAGGCTTGACATATTCGGGAAAGTCTTTCTCTATTTTGTGCATCAGCGGCAAGGCCTGTTCTTTGAACATGCTCATCATCCTGTAGAAAAACTCCTTGCCCTTGCGGTATTCGGCAGCCTTTTCTGAAGTCTTGCCATATTCTTCCGCGCTGCTGTCCATTTGAGTCTTGCCTTCGGCCGCGGCATCGAGTGCCACGGTAAGTATGCGCAGTGCGTAGTTGTAAAGTATGTCGGGCGACTGTCCGGTGCGTTCATACACAGACGCTATTATGGGTATCTGCTCCATCACGGCAGGCAGATACTGCAGCAGGTCGTTGGGCGTGCGCCAGTTGATGATGATAAACCTGTTCCACAGAGCTTCAAGATAGAGGGCAGACTCCTGCAGTCCGGCAGCCTCGATGGCAGCTATGTTCTGCTCGTTGAACAGCTCGGCCTCGTGGTCGTTGCCCTGAAAGAAATAGAGGCTGAACAGCTCGTTGTTGAAGTCGAACAGCGTTGCGTCAAGAGGTTCGCACAGCTGCGAGGCCAGTTCCCAGCCCTTTCGCAGCGCCTTTTCTGTCAGGTCGTGACGGTTGAGATAGTTATAGTAGTGAGCCAGAAGCATGTAGCCTCTTACCGTTTCGCTGTTCAGGTCGACGGTGTCAGCCATATACAACTTTTCAGCCTCGCCGAAAACGTCGGCAAGCCGTGCCGTGTCGGTAATATGGGCGTTGAGCATGGACTGGCCGAGCAGCAGGCGCGTGTATGCCCGGTCGTAAGGCAGGTCGCGCAGCGCGTCGAGCTTCAGCAGGGCGTCAAACTGCCGTATGGCTCCGTCATAGTCGCCTATGCTGTTGAGATATAGTCCGTAGTTGAGCAGCGGCATCGTGGGCGGAATGCCTACCTCTGCATAGAGTTTAAGCGTCTTGTCGTATTCGCTCCTTATCGTGTCGGCCGACTGAGAGTAATACTGCGCATATCCCGCCGTTTCGAGCTGTATGTCAGCCGTTATGGGCAGCGCCTTTCCGCCGGTAAGCACGTCGAGGTCGCCGGCCAGTCGGCGTGTTATGGCCAGTGCGTCCTGCGTCCGTCCGTTCCTGTTGCATGCCTGCGCCAGTCGGCGTGCCGCCGCAAACAGCCGCCATGAAGGCTTTAGTCTGCGGTCGAGTGCCATGGCCGTAAGTTCCTGCAGCCTCGATGCCAATGTCGTAACGTCGCTCTTCTCGTATGCCTGCATGAAGCACATCTTGTCCATGATATATTGTCCCGGGTCGTCGGCGTAGGTGATGCGCGCCGTGGCGTCATATATCTGCTCCATCTTCATCACGTCTGCCACTGACGATGCGCCTGCTGCCATGCCCAGGTTGAGCCCGTAGATTACGGGCAGCGACAGATACGCCCTTGAGCCTGCACCATAGTATCCGGCGTAAGGTTCAAGCTCGCCGGCATATTTCCAGTCGAATCGCAGCGGATATCCGTTGGCCGCCGCTATATAGTCGCGTATGGCCTTCATGTCTGTTATCATCGGATGCCCCTGCGGCATCTTGTTTTCGGTTATGGCCACCACGCTGTCGGCAGCTGCCACGAGCGCAGCCCCGTCGCCCGGCATGGCCCCTGCCATCAGGCAGTTTATCCACGGCACCATCGTGTCGGGACTGTCGTTGCCCAGCAGCCGCCTCAATATGGCGAGGCTCTCTCTGTAATAATAAGGCGAGTTGGTTATAATCCCGGTAAATGGGATGATGTCGTAATGTGTGGTGTCGATATCCTTGTCGGCAAACAGCACGCTGTCGGTTGCCTGCTTGAAGTCGTTGTCAAACTCGGTGCGCTCCTTCATTATGGCCAGCATGTGCATCATCTCTGCCTTGCTGACCGTTTCAGGATGACTCTTGTAGAATCTCAGAAAGTCTTTCTCGAGACCGAAAATCTCCCTTATGCGCATAGGGCTTTCGCCTTCAACATAGCTGTAGAGCAGATGCTGGCGCGTTATCTTGTAAAGCAGTTGTGCCTCTTCGGCCGTGGCTATGCCGTCTACGAGACTTATCGCCCGCTCTATCGTGGGGATGCAGGCACTGTCGTAGTATGAGCCCTGCAGGTTGGCAAGGTTGTAGAGCGTGCGCGCCAGCGCCTCGGGACATTCTTCCGAATATCGCTCGGCAGCGTCGGCACAGGCCTTCAGCGCTGCCATCTTCATGCTGCCTTTCGGGTCAAGACGGTTGGACGCCAGCATGTCTGCATAGTCATTCAGCACAGGAACGAGCCTTGCAGCCGCCCTTATGCGCTCTGTTGAGGCTTGGCTCCTGTCGAGCGAGCTTACGGCGTCGGACGCCTTCATTATCAGCATAGCCTCGTCATGGGCATCGGTTGCGTCGATGTTTCGGGCATGCAGTACGCATACTGTTGCCAGGCATATCAGCACGGCGACAGACAGCTTATGAAGATTTATACGGAATGGCATCATGGCATGAAAATCTTTAGTTAGTAAAAAAGCCGGACCGAAAGACACGGCAAGACAGATAATATCCGCAAATTTATGATTATACGAACGTTTCTTGTGTCGGCAACGCATCGCCAACGTCTTTACAAAGATACGCTTATTTTTTGACAACACGCAAAAAATGCTGCCCCAATATGCCTTGTTTGTGTCCTTAAGGTGGCTGCGGCTGGCAGTTTTAACCGATATGTAACATAAAATTAATTATTTAAGGTGAAATTAATGCTGAAGTAAGAAATTATTTTCGTAACTTCGCACAGAAAGGCTATGCCACGCCTGCACGGCGCAGAACAGCACAGAGCCCTCAGGCAGGGCTGATGCATGGGGCGCGCACAGGACGGAGGCGGACGGCAGGCTGGGAATTTAAAAAACACAAGATTATGGCAAAAGGAAAAAAATCGACAAAGAGGCTGACCAAGAACAAAATATCGGAGATGCTGCAAAACCTCTTTCTGCAGAACTCAGACAAGACACTAAGTTTCAAGAACATATTCAAGACTCTCAACCTGAAGACTCATCCGGCAAAGATGCTGGCAGTGGACGTGATGGAGGAGATGGCATGGGACGACTTCCTGAGCAAGGTAAGCGACAACTCATACAAGCTGAACACCAAGGGACAGGTGCAGGAAGGCCGCTTCATACGCAAGGCAAACGGCAAGAACAGCTTTGTGCCCGACGACGGCGGCAAGCCCGTGTTCGTGGCTGAGCGCAACTCGCTCTTCGCCCTTACCGGCGACCGCGTCAAGGTTACGTTCATGGCGCGCAGGGAGAACCATATCAAGGAGGCTAAGGTTATAGAGATACTTGAGCGTGCGCGCGACACGTTCGTGGGCAAGCTGAGAGTTGAGAAAGACTTTGCCTTCCTCGTTTCGAACAGCGACATATTTGTTCACGACGTCATCATACCGAAGAACAAGCTGAAGGGCGGAAAGAGCAACGACAAGGCACTGGTGAAGGTTACAAAGTGGCCCGATACAGACAACAAGAACATTATAGGCGAGGTGGTTGACATTCTGGGCGAGACCGGCGACAACGACGTTGAGATGAACGCCATACTGGCACAGTATGGTCTGCCGTACAGATATCCCAAGAAGGTTGAGGAGGCTGCCGAGAAGATAAGTGCCGAGATAACCGAGGAAGACTATAAGGAACGCGAGGATTTCCGCGATGTAACCACGTTCACCATTGACCCGAAGGACGCCAAGGACTTCGACGACGCCTTGTCAATAAAGCCGCTGGGCAAAGACTTGTGGGAGGTTGGCGTGCACATTGCCGACGTGTCTCACTATGTTACAGAAGGTTCAATAATAGACAAGGAGGCACAGAAACGTGCCACGAGCGTGTATCTAGTTGACCGCACTATACCTATGCTGCCCGAGCGCCTTTGCAACTTTATATGCTCTCTGCGCCCCGACGAGGAGAAACTGGCTTACAGTGCTGTGTTCAACCTCGACGCTGATGCCAACGTGAAGAGCTGGCGACTGGTTCACACCGTGATAAAGAGTAACCGCCGCTTTGCCTATGAGGAGGTGCAGCAGATCTTGGAAGACAACGGAGTGGTGGAAGGCACGGGCGAGCCCGCACCGCCTGCAGGCAAGGACGGATACAAGGGCGAGTTTGCCACAGAACTGATAACGCTCGACATGCTGGCAAAGAAGCTGCGCAAGGCAAGATTCAAGAATGGCGCGGTGAAGTTCGATCGCGAGGAGCTTCACTTCGACGTTGACGAGAAGGGCAAGCCCACACGCTGTTACTTCAAGAAGTCGAAAGACGCTAACAAACTCATCGAGGAGTTTATGCTGCTAGCCAACCGCAGCGTGGCCGAGGGCGTGGGCAAGGTGAAGAAGGGGCAGAAGGCAAAGACGCTGCCTTACCGTATACACGACGTGCCCGACCCGACAAAGCTGGAGCGTCTGCGCGAGTTTATCGTGAAGTTCGGCTACAAGCTGAAGACAGAAGGCACCAAGGGCGAGATATCGCGCAGCCTGAACAAGCTGATGGACGACTGCAACGGCCGCCGCGAGCAGAACGTGATAGAGAGCGTTGCGCTGAGGGCAATGATGAAGGCTAAATACAGCGTGCACAACATCGGCCACTACGGACTGGCTTTCGAATATTACACCCACTTCACAAGTCCTATCCGCCGCTATCCCGACACGATGGTTCACCGCCTGCTAACACGCTATCAGAACGGCGGACGCAGCGCAAACAAAGAGTATTATGAGGAGTTGTGCGAACACTCGAGCGACATGGAGCAGATAGCACAGAACGCCGAGCGTGACTCTATAAAGTATAAGATGGTGGAGTTTATGGCCGACAAGATAGGCAACGAATATCCTGCCCACATCAGCGGCATAACGTCTTACGGCATTTACTGCGAGATAGACGAGAACCACTGCGAAGGCATGGTGCCCATGCACGACTTGGACGACGACTACTACGACTTCGATGAGCGCAACTATTGTCTCGTTGGCCGCCGTCATCACAACAAATATCAGCTGGGCGACCCGATAAAAATCAAGGTGGCACGCGCCAACGTTGAGAAGCGCCAGCTCGATTTCACACTGGCTGAAGAACAATAAAAATACAGCCGTGGCAACTGCAAATGCCGGCATGAAGCATCAAGGCTCATGCCGGCATTTGTTATATCATAACAGCCAGAATATGTATGATAACCCCTGTTATGGGCTTGTCTAGGTTACAGATTGTAACTTGTTGATGATAAAATGGTATATACAGCGTTTTTTGTCTGACTTATGCGGCCGGTTTTTATGGCTTCGTGTATAACGGCGTTTCAGATTAAAAGCAAAGTTTTATCTTATTTGTTGTAATGTTGCTTTTTGGTTGGTGCGCAGATGTTTATATGCAGAAAAACAGACACTTATGGCTAGTCATGCCGGTAGATAGCCTCAGGATTGATGTGCAGATGAATCTGTCGTTGATGGCATGCTGCAGAGCTACACCTTATTATATTATAATAGGCAGCGCTGACAGCCTGCTTTCAGTTTGAAATTTTTGTGGTTTGAGGCATCGTTTATCATCTTTTCGCCCTTGCCGTGGCAGAAAAGCTGCTGTACGTGATGCCTGAAGGTTGCCGTGCAGATATACTTTGGCTCGTAAATATGCGTGTTTCAGGGCCTTTCAGCGTTTTCTTGATGTAGCGGAAAGATGTTTTTTTAGCAAAAAATAGCTCTGACATATTATTTTTTTCACCACTTTTATTGTGCTATTATTGTTATTGAAACACTTAATTTTTGTCGCAGAAGTGAACAATTTTCGACAAAATGCTGTCAGATGCTAAATATTTATGCAAAAAGATTTTGCGGTTTCGATAATCTTTACGACCTTTGCAATTAATCTTAAATACATAGCATTGTTCTCGCGTTTGGGTCAGCCCGGCGCGGCAACAGACAGTAGAAAAACATACTAATAAGTTATAAAGTTTAAAAAGACTTTTTATGGCAGAAGAATTGGAAGTAAAACAGTTAGATGATGTCGTAGTGCGTTTTTCGGGTGACTCCGGCGACGGCATGCAGCTGGCGGGAAACATCTTCTCGACAGTTTCGGCTACGATAGGTAATGGAATCTCGACGTTTCCGGATTATCCGGCAGACATCCGCGCCCCGCAAGGATCGCTTACGGGTGTTTCGGGCTTTCAGGTTCACATCGCCAGTGGACGTGCTTACACTCCCGGCGACAAGTGTGACGTGCTGGTGGCCATGAACGCTGCTGCACTGAAGACTCAGTACAAGTTTGCCAAGCCACAGGCTACGATAATCATCGACACCGACAGCTTCGGTCCGGCCGACCTGAAGAAGGCCGAGTTTAAAACTGACGACTACCTGGGCGAGATGGGCATTGACCCTGACCGCGTGGTGGCTTGTCCGATAACTCAGATGGTGAAAGACTGCCTGGCAGACAGCGGACTCGACAACAAGACCGTGCTGAAGTGCCGCAATATGTTTGCTCTCGGCGTCGTATGCTGGCTGTTTAACCGCAATCTCGACTTTGTTACATCGTTCCTGCGCGAGAAGTTTGCCAAGAAGCCTGCTGTTGCAGAGTGCAACATCAAGGTGGTGCATGCCGGATATGACTACGGCCACAACACTCACGCAAGCGTGCCCGCCACTTACCGCATCGACTCTAAGAACAAGGTTAAGGGACGCTACATGGACATAACGGGTAACAAGGCTACTGCCTATGGACTTATTGCCGCTGCCGAGAAGGCCGGCCTTAAGCTCTATCTTGGCTCATATCCCATCACTCCTGCCACAGACATCCTGCACGAACTGGCTAAGCATAAGTCGTGCGGTGTCATGACGGTGCAGTGCGAAGACGAAATATCTGGATGCGCCAGTGCCATTGGTGCATCGTTCGCCGGTGCCCTGGCCGCAACATCTACATCAGGCCCCGGCATCTGTCTTAAGTCAGAAGCCATGAACCTGGCTGTAATCGACGAGCTGCCGCTCGTTGTCATCGACGTTCAGCGTGGCGGTCCGTCAACAGGTCTGCCTACAAAGAGCGAACAGACCGACCTGCTGCAGGCTCTCTTCGGACGTAACGGCGAGTCGCCCATGCCGGTGATTGCCGCAACAAGTCCTACAAACTGTTTCGACTCTGTATATGCTGCAGCCAAGATTGCTCTCGAGCACCTTACTCCTGTTGTACTGCTCACCGACGCCTTTGTGGCTAACGGTTCGTCAGCATGGAAACTGCCCGACATCAACGAGCTGCCCGAAATACATCCTCACTATGCAGCACCTGAGCAGAAGGGCGTTTACACTCCGTATAAGAGAGATCCGGAGACAGGTGCACGCTACTGGGCTATACCGGGACAGGAAGGCTACGAGCACATTCTGGGCGGACTGGAGAAAGACGGCGACACAGGTGCCATCTCTACCGATCCGGAGAACCACGACAAGATGTGCCGTCTGCGTGCAGCAAAAGTGTTCAAGATTCCTGTTCCAGACCTTGAAGTGCAGGGCGACGCCGACGATGCCGACTTGCTGATCGTTGGTTTCGGAGGAACATTCGGCCATCTGTATTCTGCTATGGAAGAGATGAGAAGTGCCGGTCATAAGGTGGCTCTCGCTCACTTCAACTATATCAACCCGCTGCCTAAGAACACAGCTGAAGTGCTTGGCAAGTATAAGAAGGTAGTTGTGGCAGAGCAGAACCTTGGTCAGTTCGCAGGCTATCTGCGCATGAGAATCGACAACTTCATGCCTTATCAGTTCAACCAGGTTAAGGGTCAGCCCTTCGTGGTAGGCGAGCTTGTAAAGGCGTTCACCAAAATAATTAATAATTAAGAAGTAAAATACAAGAGTAAAGAAGTAATGGAGTAAAGGAGTTAAGACAAATGTCTTGAAGGCCGTATTGGCTGTGGATATCCTTTACTATGGATAAGAAGAGATTGCAGACATAACAATCAGACAGATTTCATGGCATGCTTGCATGATAAATCGCTGCGCTTGCTGTTGTCTTAGCTCCTTAGCTTCATACCCTTTACTCCATAAAAATAATTGCAATGGAATATACTGCGCAAGATTATAAAAAGGGACAGCCGCGGTGGTGTCCCGGTTGCGGCGACCATTTCTTCCTCGCATCGCTGCACAAGGCTATGGCAGAACTCGGCGTTCCGCCTTATCAGACAGCCGTCATTTCAGGTATCGGATGCTCAAGCCGTCTGCCTTATTATGTAAACACTTATGCCATGCAGACCGTTCACGGACGTGCTGCGTCTATCGCTACGGGCGCCAAGGTTGCCAATCCCGACCTGGCAGTATGGCAGATTAGCGGTGACGGCGACGGACTCGCCATCGGCGGTAACCACTTCATCCACGCCATGCGCCGCAACATCGACATAAACATGATTCTGCTCAACAACCGCATCTACGGACTCACCAAAGGCCAGTATTCGCCTACTTCTCCGCGCGGATTTGTCAGCAAGTCGTCACCTTATGGCACTGTTGAGGACCCGTTCCTGCCGGCAGAACTGTGCTTCGGAGCACGCGGCCACTTCTTCGCACGTGCCGTTGCCACCGACGCTCAGGGCACAGTAGACATCCTCAAGGCTGCATATAAGCATAAGGGTGCTTCTGTGTGCGAGATTCTGCAGAACTGCGTAATCTTCAACAACGGATGTTACGATCCGATCTACAAGAAGGAAGTGCGCGCCAAGAACGCTATCTACGTTCGCCACGGCGAGCCGCTGATCTTCGGCGAGAACAATGAGTACGGACTCATGCAGGAAGGCTTCGGCCTTAAGGTTGTTAAGCTGGGCGAGAACGGCATCACAGAGAAAGACATTCTCGTGCACGACGCTCACTGCCTTGACAACACTCTGCAGCTGAAACTTGCCATGATGGACAACGAGCACGGATTCCCTGTTGCGCTCGGCGTCATCCGCGACGTTGAGGCTCCTACCTACGAAATGGCAGTTAAGGAGCAAATCGAAGAAGTAAGCGCCAAGAAGAAGTATCACAACTTCGAGGAGTTATTGATGACGAATGATACGTGGGAAGTAAAATAAACCACTAAGATTTTTGCATAAGTTGCTTCCACACTTCCACTCATCTGCCGAAATTTCTTATCCAACGGCATTTCAGATGCTGTGGAAG
>ENA-OPDD01000177-OPDD01000177.1-human-gut-metagenome-genome-assembly--contig:-NODE-177-length-45245-cov-2.478336_pt1 | contig 45245 bp, 37 predicted proteins | sample MGYA00241574_ERZ501499 | MGnify/ENA primary metagenome ERZ501499 (study PRJEB25962, sample SAMEA2042576) | human gut metagenome | biome: human gut; feature: human-associated habitat; material: faeces...
GGCATTTGCAAAGATCAGGTTGAATATCCACAAGCCGCAGGCAATCGGAATCAAGTAGGTAAATGCCACATAGCCGGTAATCGTCACAAGATATTTTTCCAGATAGATAGCGCAAAGGACCACCAGCAGGTATCCGCTGACATCTGCCATTTTCTCCGCGATGGGTGTTGCCGTGTCGCCCGGAAGCAAGGTGATCAGTGCCGAGGTCACCGTGGATGCCGCCGTCAGCTCCATGACAGTCTGTTTTTTCTCATCCAGAGAGGCGATGGTCTTCTGGTGATTTTCCGGTGCGGAGGCGTATTTTCCAATGACCGTTACCGATAAAATGGCAACCAGTAATAAGATCACTGCTATGATACATTTTTTATATTCAAAATTATTTTTCACGTTTGGACCTCCCTGTGTTCTATTTTATCTCCGAATATTTTTTTAACAAATCAGCGTAAGTATTAACGGTTACATTATTTTACAGTCCTGATAATGTTCTCATTACCAGATCTACATCTTTATTTTCCAATTCCTGAATAATATGTAGATATGTTTTCTGCGTAGTTGTCATACTTGCATGTCCCAGTCTTCTGGCTACACTGGCAATGGATACACCCGCAAATAAAAGTAGCGACGCATGCGTATGACGAAGACCATGAATAGAGATTACCGAGATTCCACACTCTTTACAGTGTCTGGCAAGTACATCATTTACTGTAGAATTATATATTTTTTCCTCTCCTACGAAAATAGGTTTATCCTCCGGTAAATTTTTAACCAGTTCTGAAAATTTCACTACTATTTGCCAGTCTATCTGTATTTTTCTTACAGACGATTTGTTTTTAGTAGGCAGGAAGCCACCATCTCCTTTATAATCCCATGTCTTACTTACAGACAGCGTCTGCCTTGCAAAGTCAAAATCCGCCGGTGTAATCGCCAGTGCTTCGGAAAATCGCATACCCGTTTTTGATACAAGAAGAATAAACCAATCCCAATTTGGATCCTCCTTTATATCAAGATGTGCAATCAAAGTATGAAGTTCAAACTGGTTCAAATACTTAATTTTCTTTACTTTTGGTGTCTTTCCCTTGATGATTGCCTTTCTGGTAGGATCTCTTTCAATTAATCCCTCATCTACTGCATCAAGAATTGCCCCCTTCAGTTGATGATGAAAATCCAGGGTTGTTTGTCTCTCATGCTCTTTTGCATAATCATTTAAAAGCTGTTGATAGGCATTTCTTGTTAATTCTGATACTTTCAACTCCGGAACAAGCTTCTCCACCCACTTATGTGTCATCTGATATTTTGCCAAAGTTGCTTCCCTGATGGCATCTCTTTTGTACACTTCAATCCATTGTTTATAATATTCGCAAAACAGTTCTGTACTGTTCATATCATTAAGCATAAGCTACCTCCATTTCTTGTACTACTTACGCTGATATGAACAGTACAGAATATTAATTGTTTAGTAAGGGTTTTACCTCCTCGTCCAAAGTCTTTTTTAAGTCTGCGATTAACATTGTATAATATTTAAACTTAGGAATTGCCTGCTCCTGCGCAGCCTTGTAACGAGGAAAATCGGCTGTTACTTTAATAGCATTCTCATTTGGAATCTCTCCGTTGCGATAATGTGTTGCTGCGTACATAACATCATCTTTTGAAACGCACCATGTAATACAAAATTCAGATACTACTTTTTCTATACAGTTATGCTTCATATTTTCTATGACATTACGAATAGATTTCCCTTTATATCTGTCTTCATCCACTTCAATATCATATACCAAGTCAGACATAAGCGCTGCTACCTTAGGATTTTCTTTGCTCAAATCCCCTATATATTGCTTCACTTCCTCAATTTGTTTCTGACGCTGTTCAGGCGCAACTTCTTCATCGTCACTGGGTGTTACAATGTTCTGAATCAAATTTATAATATACTCATAGTCAATCTTGGTATGACTATATGCCATAAGCTCATAATCCATATTAATCGTCGGTTCTTCGTCACCATCTTGAGGATCATCAGGCTTCGGCTGTACCTCTTCTTTTACGTTCAAATAATGTGCCACATAATCTTCATATTCGTCTTGTGTTATACCATATTCTTCTAACATGCTGTCATCATACTGTGTAAAGGATTTCAACTGTGCAAACAGCTTGTCAAAATTCTGGAACATCTTTATAAATACAATCTTTTCTTTCCTTGACATTCCGGGAATCTCTTCCGGAGTCTCTGCCGAAACTCTAAGTGCCTTCAATGCTTTACGAAATGCCGGTTCTATTTCATCCCACTCTGCCACTAATGCCGATTCCGTACTGCCTGCAGAATAGAGTTTTACTGCATTATCTACACTTTCCTTAAACAGCTTTGGTGCCTGAAATGTAACAATTTGACCATACGTCTTATTTTTATCATAGATACGATTGGTTCTGGAAAAAGCCTGAATCAAATCATGTGGGCCCATAGGCTGCCTATCAATAAATATAGTAGACATACAAGGTGCATCAAAACCTGTTAATAATCTGTCTACAACAATTACCAGATCTAATTGTTCATTTCTACTCTGAAATTTTGGATCCTTTCTTGCCAAACGCTTATTTAAATTTCCATTATAACCTTGTATTTGAGCGAGTTCGTATTTCGTACCAAACATTTCATTGTAATCATCTAAAGATTCCTGCATCTTCTGCTGGTTCACATGAGAACCTTCTTCATTTTCCGTAACGGAATACGTTATTGCAAATTTAGGAAAATCCGGCAAAACCTGCTTTATTCTTTCATCTATCTGTAATTCTGTTTCTCCATTTTTTACCCTTTTGAGCAAATCATAATATTTCTGTGTCATCTGAATGGAACTGGTTGTTAATAGTCCTTCATATGTTTTTCCTTTTCCGTTTTGGAATCCTAATTTGTGATATGATTTATTTAAAATCACATCCAGTACACTGAGCATATGCGCTTCACTTTCATATATGCTACTATCAGTCTCATCTGCCATATTTTTCGGTCCATTATGCTCTACCTGAAATCCCAGTACTGCGTTATCATGAATTGCATTCTGAATCGTATATTTATGTAACTGTTTTCCATATAATTCTTCAGTGGTACGTGGCAAATCTCCCATTTGAAGATATGCATTTTCTGCGAATCTAGGTGTCCCGGTAAAGCCATACCATAATGAATTTCTAAAAAATCTTTCTAACTCTCTTTTCGTTCCAGGCGTCACCGCTCTATGGCACTCATCCACAACAAATGCAATTTTGAGATTTTTTATTTTATTATACTCTGACGATCCTTCCTCCAATTTTTTCGTAATAAGTCTCTGTAATTTTTGAATTGTTGTCACAATTACCTGACGATCATCTGATTTTAATTTTCTTTTCAGATCGAAAACATTGTCCGTTTCATCCACATCAATAATGTCATTATTCGCATATGCCTGAAACGCCATTGTGGTCTGCGTGTCTAAGTCTTTTCGATCAATCAGAAAAATAGTTTTATCAATCGTCGGAATATCCATCAGCAAATTTCTAGTTGCTTTATAAGACGTCAAAGTTTTTCCCGAGCCTGTTGTATGCCATACATAACCGGACTGTCCTGTTTTTGATGCATCACGAATAGCCTCTATCGCGTGTATCTGATAGGGGCGAAGCAAAATCAGTCGCTTGGCGTCTTCATCCAAGACTGTATATCTTGCTATCATCTCATGTGCTTCCGGGATTCGGAGTACACTCTTGGCAAAATCAAGATAATCTGAAACAGGATTATTCTCTCTATCCAGCCATCCACTAATAAATTTTGAATTCAAATCCGCATCACTTGCCGCTGAGAAATATTTCGTATCTACGCCATTGCTGATAACAAACATTTGCACAGCTGAAAAAATACCTGTAAATTTACCTTCACCAATGTACTTTTTGATCTGCCAAAATCCATCCATGTAAGAGTGTTGCTTGTTCTTTAGCTCTATATGTATCAGAGGCAGACCGTTGATCATAAGGGTGACATCAAATCTTCTGTTTTGTCTGCTATCCTCATCAGCTAATGCTCTATACTGATTAATAACCTCATAAACACTACTACCGCCAGCAATATGTTCATGGTTCATCACTACCAAATGGAGTCTCTCAGTATCTCGCTGTACATGGACCATAACCTTTCCATTTTCGCCAACCAGCCATTCTCCCGCTTTATAGAATGAAGAAAACTGTAACTGATTTTTCACCTGTTCAAATTCAGAATCAGACAAATGGTCCCCATTTAATCTCTCTTTATTATTCTGTTCCAGAATATATTTAAAATTATTCCAGAGATCTTCCTCTGTTTTTAAATCATTCCTGTAAATCCATTGTGAATCCCCATAAATCAACTGTTCAATAAGTTTTTGTTCTATTACTGCTTCTAATTCCGCCATAGTAGCCTCCCAACACAATTAACTTGGATTTTTCAACGTGTACTTTTACTACATATATCTTGTCTAATTCTTTAATAGATATAAGCAATTCTTATTTTAGTATACCATATCTTACCACTTTTATGTTTATTCTATACTTTATTTTGGCTTACGATTGTTTGCATCGTTTTATGATGATTTTAATATGCTGATGTACTTGCGATGGTGAAGAGTGATGAGGTGGTCGATTTTTTTCAGTATGTCACCAATACACGTTTGTTCTTCCACGGATGGAACTAATACAGAATTTTTCAGAAACTCATCAACAACCAATTCATTCATCATCGTACCTGCCTTTGTTGAGTTTACAAGCACTTTTCTCATAATCGGTTCATAGTGAATATAATATTTCCAAAAGTTTATTGGCATCTGTACAAGAGGTCTTAGTGCACTAAATCTAGGAGACATAATACCATCACCCACATCATTTAGAACAAAACGGCCATAACGAAAAATTTTACTTGTATGTCCTTCAAACGCAATATCACCTATACGTAGCCTTTTATAATTTGCAAGAGAACTATCCGCCGCACCATTGCCATCAAATTTATATGTCATGCTTGCAACCGAAAATGTTTTGTCATATGGCAACAAATCTGAGTTACGTTCTACTAACGGAGCATATAAGTCTGACAACTTACGCTGTTCCCAATCGTTCTGTATTAATTTGAGCAATACACGTCACTTACGATGGTGAAGAGTAATGAGATGGTCAATACTGTTTAAATATGACGCTATTTTCTTCTGTTCATCTATTGAAGGCAACAAAATCGGGAGTATTTTTATTAACTCTGCATTATAACTCTGTTGTTTTGTTCCTTGAGTATAATTAATTCCATATTCTTCTCCAACCATTCTATACCACTGAAAAAGAAATTGAGAAATTAATATATCTTGCTTGGGAAACAAAGCCATACAAGACTGGTTAAGTGTTGTGTCAAAACCAAGCAATGCACAGTTTCCGCGCGTTCCAGATGCCTCCAAACCTGTAATGGCCATTACAAAAGTTCCCTTAGGCACTACTCTAAGATTTGCAGAGTTTTTTCCCTCTTCTGTTATGGTCTCTATACTGCTATATACTGTTCCTCTGTTTAATTCACCACTTGAAAGCCACCTAATGTTGCCATTCCAATATTCATCTCTTTTTCTTGAAGGAGTCTGGCCGTTATACATATCATCAAGAACTTCTCCCAACTTACGCTGTTCCCAAACATACGTAAATTTTTTTAAAAAAAATATTTTTTCGCTGGTGAAGAGTGATGAGGTGGTCGAGCTGATCAAAATATGCACCTATCTTTTTCTGCTCTTCTAAAGATGGCATCTTCATTTCACACTGAATAAGCTTATCATAATAAAAGTAAAGGCGCACGCTTCCTTCTTGTAATCTCTCAATCCATTTCGAAAAATGATCAGACTTAAACCAATGCCACATGAATCTATCATCGACATAATTTGCAATCTGAAATACCTCATAAAGTGAGCTAACTATTACATTTTCAGCACCTGTATAGTATCCAATCGAGCCAACATTTATTCTAGCAGGATTATATGCAAACGAATTTGGAGGTACAATATTGTAGGCGGTTGTATCAACATCTGCCATATATCCAAAGTCATCATGTGCTTCTTTTTGGCGTATAAAACCTCTATCATTGGTTACTGCATAGCACTCCAACTCAACACCTTCTCTATTTCTTACAGCTACATTTTCGATAAACTCTGAGAACTTACGCTGTTCCCAAACATACCTCGTTTTTTCTGTATAATGGAAACGCTGTTTGTTTTTTCGATATATTATTTTTAAATTATCATCCACAGAAATCTAAATTTTCTTTTTTATGATTTCAGGGGCTTACGCTGTGTATCATCGCAAGCCCCCTATTTTACTATCTCTAAAAATATTTTTTTGATAAAATAACTGTTTGTAAAATTTTTGCAGTATTTTGTTTTTTCTACTTATACAAACATATTTTGAAGCATGAATTTCTTCATTTTTTGTAATTGTTCACACTTATGCTGGTGAAGAGTGATGAGGTGGTCGAGGTTAGCAAAATACTCTCCAATTTTCTGCTGTTCTGACATCGTCTTTGGCATCATCAATTCCATGTTCCCCATCTGTTTTCCAGATACCTCAACAAATGTTGAACCAGCGCCAACTGTTTCACCATATCTCTTAAGTTCTTTAGTCCTTGTAAAAATAAAATACGAATCTAGTTTTCCTTTATTTGGAACGATGGACTGAAAACCTTGATTTGTACAGCCTTCTTTTAGCAAAATAGCAGTTTTTCCAATGCCAGCACGTGATGTAAAGAGAACTGTCCCCATGGGAAGAATCTTTGCAGAACTCTTATTTAAACCTTTCTCAGTTATTTTTCGCTGGCTGGATTCCAAATAAATCTGTTCACCAATTTCTGCTGGAGCATACCAATCAATATCGCCATCCCAATATGAATCCACACCTGTACTTGGTGTTCCCCCACCTACTATCTCAGCTAGTTCTCCCAACTTACGCTGTTCCCAAGCATCAGTAAAACTTGCAAATCGAATTTCTGGAACAGTCTGTCCATTTTGTGGAAACATTTTTTGTAACATATATTTTTTTAGTTTTTTTGTTTCCTCACACTTTCGCTGGTGAAGAGTGATGAGGTGGTCTAATAGCTCCAAATAATCTCCAATTTTCCTCTGCTCACTCAATGATGTATATGGTATTTCAATACTTTTCATTCCTTCAATGTCTATACTTCTTCCATCCCTAATTCCATACACATGAGGTACCAATTTATGCTTGATAAATTCAAATGATCTAAAGTATGGATAATAAAATCTTGAATCTGCTTCATCACTATGGAAAGTGTGATACGCTGGGCTAATGATGCCATCTAACGAAGCTTTTTCTAACCCTCCTTCAAAGGAACGAAGATGGACTATAAAATCATCTTTTCGCACCATTTTGTAGTTAGATAAATTTGTTTCATCATACATTAAATTTCTGTCAGAATCTTCTCTTTTTACAGTCCCACCCCCTTGAATAATTGTCAATGTTGGTAGCTCTGTATGTCCCTTTTCGGAGTATTCTTTGAATACCTCTCCCAACTTACGCTGTTCCCAATCGTCTGTGTATCCTTTAAATCTAATTTTAGGTTTTGCCATGTCCATCACCCCTCCATCTTTCTAATTAACTCATTCAAAGCAAACATGACATCTTCATCCGGTGAGGTCAATTCTTTCATAAGTAATAAAAAGTCTCCTTGTGCCTGTTCCAATTCCTTATCCGTGTTTGTCATACTTACCAAAAGTTCATTTAGATCAATCTCTTCTTCCTTCTCAAAATTATCTACATATCGAGGAATATTCAAATTGAAATCATTTCGTTCAATGTCTTCAAAACTTGCAAGGTATGCTTCTTTATCTACCGTTACTCTTTCGTTATAAAGTTTCATAACTGAATCAATATGTCCATCTGTCATGGCATTCTGTTTTTTACCTTTTTCAAACTTTTGTGAAGCGTCAATGAAGAGAACATCTCGACCTTCTCTGTGTTTTTTCAAAACCACAATACATGTAGGAATTGATGTATTGTAGAAAAGGTTTGCCGGCAATCCAATAACCGCATAAATATTACCGGAGCGAAGTAATTTTTCTCTTATCTTACCTTCTGCCGCACCACGGAAAAGTACACCATGTGGTAGCACAATTGCCATGGTTCCATTACTTTTCAGATGATACAAACCATGCAATAAAAAGGCATAATCAGCTTTTGACTTGGGCGCAAGCACACCATAATCGCTAAATCTCTCATCCTGTAAAAAACCTGCTGCCGCACTCCATTTTGCAGAATACGGTGGATTCATCAACACCATATTAAAATCAGTTTCTTCGCCGGTTGGCCAGTCTCCATCAAGAGTATCACCATTTCGAAGGACTTGATTTTCCGGTACTATTCCGTGCAAAAACATATTCATTCTAGCCAGGTTATATGTCGAAGTGTTCAGTTCCTGTCCATAATATTTAATATAATTAGGCTCTTTCGCATATTTTTTTGCATTTAACAGAAGAGAACCCGATCCCATGCAAGGATCATATACAGATAATCCTTTTCTATCTTCCTGTCCTGCAATCGCTATTCTTGTCAAAATCTTTGATACTGCCTGCGGCGTATAGAACTCTCCCGCTTTCTTTCCTGTTTCCGATGCGAACTGACCGATAAGGTACTCATAAGCATTTCCCAGAATCTCTGCATCTGAATTCAATAAATCTGCTTTATCAATTTCCTTAATCAAATTTGAAATAGTATCACTCTGTTTTTGATCTCCTGTCCCTAAACGATTAGAATATAAGTCAATATCCGTAAATAAATCTGCAAATAAAGGGTCGCTTTGTTCAATATTATTAAAGGCTTTCTGCAATTGCTCTCGATTAAATGAGTTGTTCCTTGCCGCATCAGCAAAACATGTATATGTAAGTTCCGGTTCAATTACGTAATGACATTCTGACTTGATTTGTTCTTTTAATTCTTCTGCGCTGCTATCTTCCAGAGCTTCTTTGTATGCCTCTAAAGCAACCTTTAAGTTCTCCGGCTTTTCATCATAGATCAAATCATACACCTTGATTAAAAATGAATCCGAAAGATACTTATAAAAAACAATTCCTAATAAGTAGTCCTTATACTCATTAGCATCCATTTTAGAACGAAGAATATCCGCTCCACTCCATAACACACTGATTAAATCCTTACTGTTTTCTAACTCTGCCATTTTTTTCTCCTTTTATTTATTCTTCAACATATTTTTTAACATAATCTATATGATAAAGCGGAATATTGGTCATCCATTCCTGCTCTCTGTAATCCGACATTGACGTCCGGATCGCATATTTCGGATGATATTTTTCGCAGAACATCTTCAGGCTCTTCGCTCTGAGGTTTTCCTCTGCTTTTACCTCTATGGGAATGACGGAGGTTTTCCCCTGCACCATGAAATCAATCTCTCCGGAAGAGTTTTCCGTACTGTAATAATAGGGGATCACTCCCACTTCAGAGATCAACTGCTGGAGCACATACTGTTCTGTCAATGCTCCCTTAAATTCTGTAAATATCCGGTTTCCGTCGATAATCACCCTGGCATCCAGATCCGTCATGGCAATCAGCAATCCGATATCCAGCAGGTATATTTTAAATGCATCCAGATTCAGATAAGCTTTTAATGGCAACGCCGGTTTGCTCACACGGTTTACTTTATGGATCAGTCCGCAATCCAAAAGCCACTGGATTGCCAGTTCAAAATCTTTTGCCCTGGCGCCCTCTCTCACCTGCCCGTAGATATATTTTTTATTTTCTTTTGCCAACTGCATCGGAATGGAATCCCACACTAGGTTCAATCGGGGAACCAGAGAATTCTCCGCATGCTTGGAAAAATCCTGGCGGTAATAGTTCAGCAGATCTTTCTGAATCTCTCTGACCCGCCCGAAGTCTTTATCATTCACATAGGACTGGACCACTTCCGGCATACCACCGACATAATAGTACTCTCTCAGACGATCCTTGTATTTGGAAGCGAAGGTAGTGATCATCTGCGTATCCCCGGACTGCAGAAGCTCTGCAAATCGTTCTTCTCCCAAGGCGCACAAAAATTCCTGAAAATTAAGCGGATACAGATCCATGAAATCTACCTTGCCTACCGGGAAAGAGGTGCCCTTGTGCATCGCCACTCCCAGCAGAGAGCCGGCAGCTACAATAGCATATTCCGGAGCATTTTCGCAAAAATACTTTAAAGAGGATAGTGCCTTCGGTACTTCCTGGATTTCATCAAAAATAAGTAAGGTATCTTCACTTTTGACCGAAACACCTGTCTCCACGCTGATTGCCAGAAGAATCCTTTCTACATTGATCTCTCCATCAAACACCTGTTGCATACGGGGATTACTGTCAAAATTGACATACGCTGTTTTCTCAAAACAGCTTGCTCCGAATTCCTTCATCAGCCAGGTCTTTCCTACCTGCCTGGCTCCGCGGATGATCAATGGCTTCCGGTTCTTTTTTTCTCTCCATTCTTTTAATCGTTCCAATGCAAACCGTCGCATGTCTGCCTCCCTTGTACTATTCACAATAGTTATCTACTTCTACTCTATCCCAGTAAAATTGCCTTGTCAACAGAAATAAGTCCTTAAAACTGTCTATGTAATACACTTTTAAGGACTTATTTCTGTAATTTATTACACTTTTCAGGACGTTACTTCAAAAATCTCCGTAACATCTTCTCTTTCATCTCATCATACCTCTGGTACCGTATCGGCAGATCCATCCATGTCTTTTTATCCACAATACTCCGATAATGGCTGAAAGTCTCGAATCCGGCGAGTCCATGGTAGCCGCCCATGCCGCTCTCGCCCACGCCGCCGAAGGGCATGGCGCTGGTGGCCAGGTGGATGATGGTGTCGTTGATGCAGCCTCCGCCAAAATGGCAATAGTTCAGAATCCGCCTCTGGGCCTTTTTGTCTTCGCTGAAATAATACAGAGCCAGAGGATGGGGATGTTCCTCCACACAGCGGATCGCCCAATCCACAAAGTCTCCCGTGGCTGCATGCGTCCCGGAAGCATCCCTGCAAAAATCATTTTGTGCAACACCTTTCTCTGCATCATGTGCATTATACGTCAGCACCGGCAGGATCGGTCCGAAGATTTCTTCTCCCATCACGGCATCTTCCCAGGTCACATCCGTCATCACTGTGGGAGCAATCCGCAAAGTCTTTTCGTCATACTGCCCGCCGCAGACGGTCTTTTCCGCATCCATCAGCCCCAGTAGTCTGTGAAAATGCTTTTCGTTGATGATTTTTCCATAATCCGGATTTTGCAGGGGATCCGCACCAAACTGTCGGATGATTTCAGTCTGAATGGTTTCCACCAGCTGATCCCTGATCTGGCCATCGCACAAAATATAATCCGGTGCCACACAGGTCTGCCCGCAGTTTAGATATTTTCCGAATACGATTCTCCTCGCCGCCAGCGGAAGCTTCGCCGTAGCATCCACGATACAGGGACTTTTCCCGCCCAGCTCCAACGTCACCGGGGTCAAATATTCCGCAGCGCTTCTAAGCACCTCCCGTCCCACGGTCTTGCCTCCGGTGAAAAATATCATATCAAACCGCTGCTGCAATAATGCCTGATTCTCCGTTCTGCCGCCGGTGATAACAGCCACGTATTCTATCGGAAAACATTCTTCCAGAATATTTTTCAGCACAGCTGCCGTTGCCGGAGCATATGCACTGGGCTTCACCACCGCCGTATTTCCGGCAGCTATGGCATCGATCAGCGGATCCAGCGTCAGTAACACCGGGTAATTCCAGGGGCTCATGATCAGCACGGTGCCATAGGGTGACGGAGAGCGAAAGCTTCTCGCTGCGAACTGTGACAGCGGTGTCGGCACTCTCTTTTCCTGCATCAGCCCCCGCAGATGTTTCTGCATCCAGGTCAGCTCCGAGAGCGTCAGTCCGATCTCGCACATATAGCTCTCCATCCGGCTTTTTCCCAGATCCTGTTGCAGTGCAGCATTCAGTTCCTCTTCATGGCGCTGCAGGGAGGCCTTTAATTTTCCCAGCTGTTCTGCCCGAAATTTCCGGGAAAGTGTGGCTCCCGTGGCAAAATATTCTCTTTGTCTGTTCAATATCGTCCGGATCTCCTGCTCTGTCATAGATGTCTCCTGCTTTCATATCTTTATACTACATAGCATACCACATAATTATTCAGAATCACATTCGCCCTATTAATCATGTCAAATGTTCTTGCGAGTGCAAGCACTCGACGTACATATTGACCTGATTTACATGCCTCTGAATAGTTACATACTACCCAATTTTGAGTTACGGTGCAACCGCTTCCCATCTCATCCTATACAATCGAGCAGGCTGGCTCCTACTCGATTTGTATACTTTGTACACCATCTCGCTTAAAAGCTCGATGATGTACATTCGCCAAAATGGGAGCCGTACCGTTTCCGATACCGCTCCCTGAAGTATTTCCCGTTATTTTCCTGCTTACACAAAATCTGTTTACAGGATTTCTTTCAGATATCTCTCTAACGCATCCTGCCAGGAAGGAAGCCTTACGAATCCGTTCTCTGTCAGCTTGGCTTTGCTCATGCGGCTGTTCTCCGGTCGCTTGGCTTTCGTCGGATACTCGGAAGCCGGTACAGGAGCCACATCCACTTTCATACCAGCCTGGCGGAATATCTCGCAGGCAAATCCATACCAGTTACAGATACCTTCGTTGGTAGCATGATAGATACCGTATTTATCCGTCAGGATCATATCCACCAGAAGCCTTGCCAGATCATAAGTATAGGTAGGAGATCCGAACTGGTCATTCACCACTGTGAGATGATCATGGGTCTTGCCCAGATTCAGCATGGTCTTGATGAAGTTCTTGCCGTTGACTCCGAATACCCAGGAGATTCTTACGATAAAATATTTCTCCAGTGTATTCTGTACTGCCAGTTCTCCTTCGTATTTGGTCTGTCCGTATACATTCAGCGGATGACGCTCGTCCTCTGGCTCCCAGGGTCTGGTGCCCTCGCCGTCAAACACATAATCGGTACTGATATAGACCATCTTGCAGTCCAGCTTCTTGCAGACATTCGCAATGTTCTGTGTGCCGTCCGCATTGACCTTACGGCAGATTTCCACGTTATCCTCCGCTGCATCCACTGCGGTATAGGCTGCACAGTGTACCACAGCGTCCGGTGCCGCCTCTCCGATCACCTTTTCCACGCTGGCCGCATCTGTGATATCCATCTCCTGAATATCCACGCCGACAGCCTCAATTCCGCGCTTTGTCAACTCATTTACCACATCATATCCCAACTGGCCTTTTACGCCTGTTACCAAGACTTTCATAGATTGCCTTCCTTTTCTTTCCTATGCTTGTGGCACAGGTCTCTGAACCGGCCACATACATGATTATAACATTCCCGGCAGACATCAGCAACGAAATACTTCACTTTTATAAATCTGGTGTAAAAAATCCGGGGATGATCCCCGGATCTTTCTGATTAAATTTAAACAGTCATATAGCTTTGCGCTGCCCGCCGGATATCCTCAACGATTCCTTCTGCCTTTTTATCCTCCAGTTCGGTTACCTGCTTTCTAAGTTTCCACCAGTTCCAGCCGGGATGTGCATTTTCCTGCAATTCTATGATTCTTTTCTGGTATTTTCTGCATAATATAAAATAAATCACCAAGAGTAATAAAACACCAATGCCCAGCATTCCGGCTACTGTGTCACCGTAATATCCACTCTTTGCTGCCTGTGCAAGCGGTGTCGCTTCATCTTCAATTTGTACGATTCGATAACCTGTCAAAATCACAGGTATGGAATATAACATGCCGCTCATCTCGACCGCCTCCGTTATTTCTTAGTCTCTATCTATAAAGACTACTTATCCATGAAAAACGGCTCACATTTTTCGATATTTTTTTCAGGAATTCCTACCGGTCTGCTTCCGGAAATTTTTATCGCATAAATTTACTTTTTATGGGAAATCCGATATAATGGTGATATAGATTTTTACACGGCTATTTGTGCTGCAGGCGTCACAAAGCAGCCCTTATCGCAGAATCAAATTTGAAATTTGATTCGCGATTTCTCCGACGGAAGGAATCGTCTGCAGAATGGAGATTATTATGAAAAAAAGTTTCATACGACATATTTTTGCTGTAAGTATATTGTCCTGTTGTCTGTTATTCGGAGGATGCAGTCAGAATTCTGACAGAGAGGATACATCCTCCGCCACGACTGCTTCCACCTCCCCGTCTGAGACTGTTGCCGCCCAGCCTGCCGATGTTTCCCCGGATTCCGATTCGTCTGCCATAGAATCCACTTCGGAGGATACCAGGGCACTCACTCTGTCAGTAGTCAATATGTGCGGCATCGAAATCGGTATGGTAGCGGTCATTGATCCCGTGACCGGGGAACAGGTAAATATGGATTCCCTGTCGGATCAGGAATCGATCTCTATGGAAGCAGACTGGCCCTCCTCTGTCAATGAGTTCCAATGGGCTCTCTACAATACTGACGGTGAATTATGCGTTGAGGGGACAACCGATATCAGCAGTGCCCAGGCCACAGTGACTCTTCTTCTGACCGGAGACGGTAATCTGGAAAAAGTTGAAGAGCTCTTCGAGTAATCCGCTTTCCAAGGTCTAAAAAACGACATCCACCGGGAAAATCCCAATGGATGTCTTTTTTGTTATCTTTTATTCTTCGATATCTCCTGCATTTTCTGCCTGAGCCTTCAGCTTCTTCTCATTGTGCTTCTTGTACATTTCATATCCGGTTGCACCGAGGATCAGAATGATCAGCCACCACCACCAGGACATCTTTGCCTGTTCGCTCTCTACGGCAACATCTGCCAGGGGAACAGCCTCTTCTTCGATATTTACGGCTTCCTTGGTCTCTTCCTTATCGGAACCTGCCTGAACGGTTTCCTGTGTATTTGCAGGAGCTGCTTCTGCAAGAGGTGCTGCTTCGTCAGCGATCTGTACAACGGGTGCTGCTGCCTGGTTCTGTGCCACTACGGTTGCCTGTGCTGCGGGTGCTGCTGCCAGTGCAACAGGTGTAACAACTGTTGCTGCCTCTCCGGCGCCGCCTTCCTCTGTATCACCAGCACCCCCGGTCTCACCTTCTCCACCTGCAGGTGTTCCGGGTGTAGGTGCGGGAGTCAGACGCTCGATCGCCTTATCCAACTCTCCGCCTGCCTCATCCAGGCTGTCCAGAATCTCCTTCAGAGTATCTTCTGCATCCTTTTTGTTCTGTTCAGCCACGGTCAGCTTTCCTTCCAGTTCCTCCAGAGCTCCAAGGTTACTGGTTCTGTTACTCTTCAGAGCTTCGATCTCTGCCTTCAGCTCTTCTACCTTGCCCTGTGCATCTTCCACCTTACCCTGTGCGTCCTGTGCATCCTGTAACAGCTTCTGATACTTTTGGGTCAGAGCCTTGGCATCATCTACGAATTTACGATAGGCTTCATCCTTTTGGGTGAGCTTAATGTTGCCCTGAATGTAATTCAGGTTCTGGATGATCTGGCCGGTCAGCACTTCTGCATTTTCATAAGTCTCAGTTCTGACAGCAGTATTGGTTGTGGTCTCTCCGGTTTTCTCCAGATAATCAATCTCATAGGAATAGCTGGTATGAGCAATGGTATCGGTATCTGTAGTCTTCACATTGTACACACCGGTTGCGCCACTTGCTTTTGCCTGTGCCAGTGCTGCATCCTGTACCGCATTCTGTGCCTCCTCAGCAGAGGTCTTCTCATCGGTCTTAACGCTGACACCTGCCACATAGCGGATGGTTGCCTTGCCGAACTTCCAGTCATCCCAGTTGGCACTTACGAAAATACCGCCTTCTGCCTCGACTGCCTTTCTGGCTGCATCTTCCAGCTTCTTGTTCGTAGCTTCTCCATTACCAAACAGGGCTTTGATATCATTCCAAAGAGAACCGAAGGTACTCTGATCGACAGTTTTCTTGGTAACCTTTGCGTAGGTTGCGGATACAGTGCCGGATACGAGGAAGTCGGAATCATCATACCAGTGATCTTCTGTATAGCCGGTTACCTTAAGATCACTGCTTACACCGATCAGGTATAAGTCGTCATCATCGTTAATCTTATTGCTTAACGCCTTCTCCTGCTCTTTCGTAACCTTTGCTACTGCTTCTTCCTCTGTTCTTACACCATAATCCGTCTTTTTATCTGTATGCTTCCATTCAACCTCTTCATCCTTCACATTCACAGTCTTCGTAAAGGTAGGAATGTAGGTTCCGTTACCGGTATAAGTATAATCCGTTTTTTCTGTTCCTGTAACGGTTACATCCTTGCCGGCAGCGTCCTTCAAATCCTTTTCCTTTGCAGCAGCTGCAGCATCTCTCTCTGCCTCTGTCTGATACTGTTCGGTAGAAGTGAATTTTGCATCGGTATAGGTGATGGTGGTCACATCAGCGGTCACGGTCTTGATCAGGTTGCCGTTCTCATCCAGTTTCCAGGATTCCTTCTCGGTAGCCTCATTTACATCAGTATCAACCTCGCCGTTTTCGGTCTTCTGGTTATTGTCAGAAATAATGATACTCTCGGTTCCGTCGTTCTTGATCACTTTCTTTCCATCTACTGCAATAATGGTTCCGTCTTTCAGACCTTTTTCCACTTCGGAAACAGTGATAGTATCCCCATTTTCCTTCACATACTGATCCGGATTGGTCTCCTGCGCCGTCTTCCAGTTTACTTCCTCAATTCGCTTCTCAAAGATCACGATATTGTCCTTGGAAGTCTGTTTGTCATCCATCACATAGTTGTAAAACTTTGTCTGCTTATTACCATTCTCATCGGTATAGGTTACTTCAAAATAATTCTTGGTATTATTGTCTTCACCCTGTCTGCGGACAACCTTAATATCATCGGCAGTGATCTTCTGTACCTCGGGCAGATAGTAGTTCTGCATAATGGAAATGAAAAGCTGATCCTCATTTTTCCAGTTCAGTCCATTGTCTCCCTGGGTCAGAGTTTCCTTATCTGCAATATCCAGAGCACCTGCTGCAGACTTATCCACTGCACCCTTTGCAGCCTCCAGAGCCTTTGCCAGTGCTTCTGCATTTTCCTGCGCTGCTTTCAACTCAGTAGCTGCGGCATCTGCATTGGCATCTGCACTGTTTACCGCATCCTCATATGCCTTTTCATAATCCGCCAGTTTCTTTGCGGCTTCTTCATAAGCTGCCTTGGCGGTATTGTACTCCCCAAGCTTTGCGTCAAAATCTACCTGTGCCTGATCCACGGTAGTCTTTACTTCTTCATAGGCAGCATTGGCATCGGTGATAGAAGCAGCATCCTTGATATTCTCGATCTGTCCATTTACCTTATTCTGGGCAGCCTGCATGGCATCCTTCGCGTCTGCCGCAGTCTGTCCTGCATTTGCCGCAGCATCAGCTGCCTTATTCAGTTCTGCGTCGGACAGCTTGTCATTGGCTTCCGCAACCCCCAGCGCAGTATCTGCATTCTCTACGGCAGACTCTGCGTCCTTCAGGGATGAACCGCCTTCAACAGTCTTATCCTCTACTTTGGCATTGGCATCCAGAATGTCCTGAGACAGATCCTTTCCCCCGGCATCCTTCACATCTCCGGCTGCCACCTTGTCAACCACTTCCGCCTTCACATCAGCGGCACTCTTTTCGGCGCCCTCTACAGCCTTGTCAGCATCTTTTGCGGCTGCTTCCGCCTGATCGCATACACCGGCTTCCGGTGTCACTGTAATGTTCTTATCCTCGTTTCCTTCGGAAGAATTCCCCTCTCCTTCTGCTGCCAGTGCAGTCAACGGTGAAGATGCCATCAGCATTGCGGAAATGCCGATCGCCATAGCACGAATCACTTTTTCGTTCTTACTGTTTTTTCTCATATGATTTTTCCTCTCCATTCTATTTTTCAACAATATGTTCAAATAAATACTGCAGCACCTCCGGCGTGAACTTCTTTGCCGAAATAGCTACTTTAAAATTTCCGTCTTCTTGCTCCTCCTGTCTGGTGACATCTGCATACATGATCATCGTATCCGCTACGATTATGATGTCTTTCCCCTTAAGGTCAGGAGATCCTGCCGGCATCGTAAAGGCTATGCCCAGCGGACTGACATTCCGGGTCTCCACAAAAATGCTTTCCCCGGTATCACATACCACGATAACACTCTTTGCCTGGTAGCCCACACGGTCGATCCGTCTTCGTTCTTCCATGTCCCCTTTTGCTCCTTTCTTCCAGAGATGCCTGTTAAAACGCCCCTTTTATTCTGTCTTATCTATTAAGACTCTCCGTCTCAGAAAAAAGGTTCAGAAAAACAGAAATATTTTTCTTTTTTTTTACATTTTTTTCAAAACATTGTATTCTTAGCATTTTTCCCATCCCTTTTCCTTACACTCACCTCCATGGCCAGCAGATCCGCAAGCAGGATCATCCCTCCCAGCACCGCCGCCAACGGTTCTCTCCACCATCCATATCCAAACAATACCACGGCACCGGTCATTCCTACCCAGTTCACCCGGGTTCCATGCATCTTCATTCCACCTCTTCTGCCTCTCTTTCTAATACGCATCCGCATGCTTTAACAACACTGTCACCGTCTTGCACAAAATCCGGATATCCTCCATCAGTGACCAGTTATCAATATATTCCACATCCAGCTCCACAATCTTTTCGAAATCCGTCACCAGACTCCTGCCGTTCACCTGCCACATGCCCGTCAAGCCCGGCTTGATACTGATCCGCCGCCACTGCCTTGTGCCGTATTTCTCCACCTCGTCCGGGGTCGGCGGTCTCGTTCCCACCAGACTCATGGAACCTCCCAACACATTAAAAAACTGTGGCAGCTCATCAATGCTTAAATTCCGCAGGATCCTGCCCACCCGGGTGATCCGGGGATCCTCCCGGATCTTGAACATTACGCCCCCCGCGATCTCATTTTGCGACAGCAGCTCTGACTTTCTCTCTTCCGCATCCACATACATGCTACGGAATTTATAGATCTGAAATGTCCTGCCGTTTTTCCCGACCCGGGTCTGCCGGAAGATCACAGGACCGGGGGAATCCAGCTTAATGGCCAGCGCCGCCAATAACATCACCGGAGAAAACAAAACGATCCCTGCCAGGCCTCCTGCCACATCCATGATCCGTTTTATCACCTGTTCTCCAGTATTCAACGTCACCGTATGGTAGGTGATGACCGGATAGGTTCCCACACAGCTTACATAACTGTCGGCTCTGCGCCTCTTATAGAAATCCACCACCATCCGTACCGTCACCCCCATATCAATGCACAGATCCACATATTTCTGCATGGAAAAAAGCTGTTCCTCGCGCTTTTGCAGAATATAGATCTGATCCAGATGGTACCGGCGGATCAGCATTTCCAGATCTTCCAGACTTCCCAGATATTCTCCTGCATCTCCTTCTGAAATCTGTGCCAGTTCCTGTGCCGATGCCGCAATATACCCCACAAGCTCCATGGGGATGCTGGTCTTCTTCAAAAAATACCGAAACTTGTTGTACTGCGCCCTTCTTCCCACAAATGCGGTACGCGGCACTTCCCCGCGATTTCTTTCCATGTCTCTGCAGCATCTGCCGTGTCGCAGCAACGGTACGCTTTCCAGACTGTACGCCAGGATCAGAAACAGAAAATATCCCCTCTGATCCTCTGTAATATATGGCAGCAGGACCACGGTTGCCGCTGTTGCCACCAGAAACGATCCTGTTCTGCGCCGCTGTATCCTGTCCGGATAACCGAACAGGGTCACATTATACAGATATTGCTCTTCCTTTCCCAATACATAAAGCAGCACGAATATCGCTGCCAGCCCTGTCATACCCCCAAGTGTCCGAAGGCTCCATGCTCTTCCCATAAATAACACAGCCACTCCATAAGCCACCAGAAGCCGCAGCATATCCTTTACTATGTGTCCGATATCCTTATTTGCACTCGTATTTGACCGATTCATTTTTCTCCCCCTTCTCGTGTCACTTTTTCATCCGGTCTGTCGTTTTCCGCTGTCCTTTGTCTCTCTCTGTCGACCTTCCTTTGGTGACAATCGTTTTTCCCCCATGCTAAAATAGCACCAGCAAAGGAGGTAAGATAATACTATGTTCAAGCTTGTGCTGATCGATGATGATGCCGAAGTGCTGGCGATCAATCAGAAATATCTCACCGGTGCGGGATTCACCGTGTATACTGCCATCTCCCCCCGGGAAGGCGTCTTATCCATTCGAAAGAATCTTCCGGATTGTATCTTACTGGATGTTATGCTGCCCGAAGCCGACGGTTACCGGGTGTGCCGTTACATCCGCTCTTTTTCCTCTGTGCCGATCCTGTTTCTCACTGCCAGAAGTTCCGAGGAAGATGTGATCCGGGGACTTACCTGCGGCGGGGACGATTATCTGGTCAAACCCTACAGTCTCCGGGAGCTGAAAGCCCGGGTGGACCTCCTGATCCGCAGGCGCAGACAACTGGCGCAGGCTTCTTCCGATCTGGTACTGACGATCGGAAATCTTTCCATCGACAGGGTAGCCCACAAGGCCTTCTACCGGGAACAGGATCTGTGTCTCGCCAACCGGGAATATGAAGTCCTGCTGTATCTGGCAGAACACCCGGACCGGGACATCACCTTCGAGGAACTGGGAACGGCTCTCTTCGGTGTCTACCGGGAAAGTGACAGACGCAGCGTTATGGTCAATGTCAGCCGTCTCCGCAAACGTTTCGAGGGCAATTACGAATTGGAGAACCGCATCGAGACCGTCTGGTCCAAAGGGTATCGTTTTCTGAAAGGAGGTATCTGACCATGGCACAAAATTCCCGCCCCGTTTTCCGTTCTCCCTCTCTCGAACAGGAGACCGTGGAAGAACTGTCCCGCAGGCTGCTGGAAATCACCGCGCAGTTAAATGCCAGCAATCGCTCCCTGCAACACCTGCAACAGGAACGTACGGAAATGCTGGCCAATCTCTCCCATGATCTGCGGGCTCCCCTCACTGCCATCCGCAGTGCCGTGGATTATCTTACTTCCGGACAGTCTCTGTCTGCACAGGATATCGAAGGTGCCCTCACCCTGATCGATCACCGGACTGGGACACTGGAACATCTGATCCGGGATATGTACGAGTTGTTCACTCTGGAGGATCCTTCCCACGCCTTTTCCTTTCAGGAACTGGATGCCCCGGCCTTTCTGGAAGAATATTTCTATACCGCACTTCCGGACAGCCACTATGCCGGTCATCTTCTCTGTTTATCTGTATCGCAGGATCTCCATGCCACCCTTTTTGCAGATCCCGGAAAACTGATACGGATTCTGGACAATCTGCTCAGCAATGCCGCAAAATATGCTCCCGCCGGAACGAAAATCACTCTGTCTGCCGCGCCTTCCGCTGACCTTACTTCTCTCCGGATCTCCGTGACCGATGAGGGGCCCGGCATTCCGCCGGAGGACCTCGAGCGGATCTTTAACCGCACCTACACCGTCTCCTCCGCCAGAACTCCCGGTTCTGCCACCGGCAGTGGTCTGGGACTGGCCATTGTAAAGACGATCACAGAACGTCACGGCGGAACCGTGTCCTGCGAAAATGCCCCCGGTGCAGGCAGTATCTTTTCTGTGACACTTCCTGCAAAATTCTTACAATCATGATACATTTCTTTACTTCCGTCCCTGTGTTCCCTATGCTGTAGTCACACAGGGACTTTCCCCGTGTACATCTCTGCATAAGGCAGACGGAAAGGAGAATTCTTATGAAGCATTGGACACAACCTGAACTGATGGAACTGAAGGTATCCGAGACCGCCTGTGGATGGTTTCCCTGGTACCCCGGATATCCCGGCGGAGGAGGACATCATCCCGGACACCATCCCGGTGGCGGCGACTGTCAGCCCCCGCAGCCTTCTGAGGAACCGGAAGAGTTCTTAAGCTGACACGACGTTTCGCAGTGCGTGTACTTCCGCTGCCACCTCGGCAGTGGAATCACCTGCTGCCGGTCTCCTTATCCAAAAGACCGGTATCTGCTCCGCTATTTTCAGGCAGTTCTGCCAGATTTCCATTCCCGGATCCTGTTTTTTCCACAGATGTCTTAAGAACAGATTGTCTTTATACACGATCATGCTGTCGGGGCCTGTGATTTTTTCTGCTTTTATCTTCCCGGACTTATCTTCCGCCTCTTTTTTCCATCGGATTCCCAGAAAAACAAATCGTTCCAGTCTGGCCTTTTCCCTTTGAAATACCCCGGTACAGGGCACCAGAAATTTGTCCTTTTTTTCATCAATATACAAAAGTTCTTCCGGGGGATATCCCTGCCTCAGCACCACATCCCTGCACAGCTTCATATAAGGAAAAGCCGGATACACCCACACCCCTTCTTTTCCGGAAATGTCCACCACTGCCATATCGTCTGCCAGAAAACGATACCCCCGTTTCAGCAGTTCTGCCGTCAGTGTGGACTTGCCCGCGCCACTCTCTCCAGCGATCAGGATCGCACCACCTTCCGGAGTTGCCAGCGCACTGCAATGTATGGGAAGTTTTCCCTGCTGAAGGCTGAGCATTGCTATTCCAAAGCCCAGCAGATAGGTTCGTACCGCTCCGGGATCTCCTCCCTTCCGGATGTGATACCGGATCACCTGTCCCCGCTCCACACTCATGGCCAGCGTACGATTACACAACCAGCCTTTTTCTGTACCTAAAAAACTTCCGCAGACGCAGTCTCCGTGTTCTTTCCGAAACTGTGCTTCCTCCTCTTCGTCCATCGCCCGGATCCGGACCTTTTCCCGTCCGAAGTCCCTGTCATCCTCCGGTAAACGCACCGGATCCAGCTGTACAAAGTCCAGATCCGCTGTTACCCTCATGCCGTACAGATAGTAGTGGTACTGCATTCTTCCGTCACACTCCCTTCCCGGATGCAAAGTTCTCTGTCACAATATTTTAAAACACCCTTCCTGTGGGTGATAAGCAGGCAGGTGGGTCTCGGTTCTAATGCCCGGAGCCCCTGCAATACAGCGACCTCCGTAGCTTCATCCAGCGCCGAGGTGGCCTCATCCAGGATCAGAAACGGTGCTCTCCGCAAAAAGGCTCTGGCAATGGCGATCCGCTGCGCCTGTCCTTCCGACAGGCCATGCCCTCTTTCCCCGATGACGGTATCCAGCCCCTCCGGCAGTGACCGGACAAAATTTTCTCCGGAAGCCAGTTTCAGGGCCGCCCACAATTCTTCCTCCGAAGCATCTTCTCTGCCCATCTGCAGATTTTCTCTCACGGTTCCGCTGAACAGAGTATTCCCCTGGGGGACATAGGCAATAAACTTCCGGACGAAAGCTCCGGTCTCCTGCCTCTGTCCGCTGCCATTGTAGAAATCCACCGTTCCCGCTCCCGTTTCCAGAAAGGCCATCAGAATGCGGATCAGTGTTGTCTTGCCGATACCGGACTCTCCCACAATGGCGACAAATTCTCCCGGACAGATCTTCAGATTCACCCGTTTCAGCACCGGTTCCCTGGTATATCCGAAGCATACATTTCGAAGCTCCACTCCGATCTCCCATCCACGGATCTCTCCGGCTGCCCTTTCCTCCCCGGGAATTCTCTGTAACTCCATGATCCTCCCGGCGGAAGTCAACAGGGCAATGATCCGGGGAATCTGCTGGGCCAGTCCCAGGATCGGCGCCTGTACCCGGTTCACCAGTGTCAGAAATACCGACATAGTACCGTAGGTGATCTGTTGTCTCGACAGCTGCCATGCCCCGTAGGAAAATGCTATCAGATATCCTCCCTGAAAAGCCAGTGACATCACCGTGGAACTGGCGGTTCCCAGTCCGGTCTTGCGGTATACCCAGTAGAACCGTTCCTCCCGCAGCTTTGTCAGGCGCTCCACCGCCCGGTCCTCTCCGGTAAAAGCCTTTACGATCAGAAGGTTGGCCAGACTTTCCTGCAAAAAGGAACGGTATTCCGACTCACTCTCCTGCACTTTCCCCTGTAACCGTTTCAGGCGTTTTCCCAGCCACCAGGAGCACAGGGCTGCCACCGGTGCCACCAGCAGGGCAAACACCGCAAGGAGCGGGGAATAATAAAACAACATACAAAACACCAGTACCAACTCGATCCCCAGCTGTAAGATATTAGGGATCGTCCCCACAATACCGTCCGCCACATTTCCCGCATCGCTGGTCAGTCTTGTCATGAGATCACCGGTATGATAGGCCGTCACTTCCCGCCAGCCAGAATGCAGGATCTTCTCATAGATCTGCCGTCGGATCCCGAAGGAAAACCGCTCCGTTACCAGTGCAGTAAGCAGTGTCGACAACACCGAGATTCCCTGCATTCCCAATAACAGCAGCACATAACCCGTAAGCAGCCGTCCGAAACCGCTTCCCACTGTGGCATGATCAATGATCTCCTTGGTGATCTGCACCATGGCCAGCGAGGCAAAAGTCTCCAACAGCCCAAACAATAACAGCAGACCAATCCTGCCCGCATAGGGAGCGGTATATTGCCACAACCAGGAAATATAATCTCTTCCTCTTATTTTTCCCATATGTGTCTACACCTCTTCCAGGATCCCCGCCTGTTCCAGTTTGTCCAGAAATGCCAGCACCTCTTTTTCACACACCTCTTCCATCACTTCATATTCTTCCATCAGTTTATGTAAGATAGCCTCCACCGTTATGCCGTCTTCGCCTTCCTGCCCGTCCAGCATATCCCAGATGTCGTTTCCCACACCTTTGATGCAGAAATATTTCCCCTGTTCGAAATCCACCATGACCTTTTCTCCCGCCAGGTCCGTCACATTCCTTTTCGCTTTCATTCGGATTTTTGCCGTTTTGTCCATTTTCTGTTCTCCCTTCTTTTACACGCTCTGTCTCCGTCTGTTAATCGAGCAGGCGGACTCATCATATACACCAAAAAAGCCCATGTAACCATGAGCTTCCCTGATCCATTCTGGCATTTTCCTCTCATACAGTCCGAAAACTACTGTACGTCTACGGTAGGTTCTCCGGAATTGCCGGAAGAAGGACCGTAAGTGGGGATAGTATACTTACCGTCATCGGACTGGTAAACGCCGTCCTCGATCAGACCTCCCTTAGGGCTGTAAGCCGTTGCTCTTACGTTCAGTTCCTCCATTTCGGGCTGACTCCATGCTTTCATTTTCCATTCCTCCTTATTACATTTTTATGATTTCTTACATTTCTGATTATAATAATTTTCCTGTAAAAATACCCTCTTTCTAACAAAACTGTAAGATTTTCGTTACGACCTCGTGGAGTGTATCCTTGTCCGACTGCCTGATCACTTCATAGATTCCGGCCTGCCCTGCGATCCGGACCAACTGTTCCATCAAAGGATACGGAATCCCGGTACTGTACCGGTAGGTATCCGCCAGATACAACTGGCTGCTCAAAGTCTCCAGTGCTTTCTGCCCGGTGAGCTTTTGGATGCTCACTGCCTCTTCCCCGGTATTCTGCACCGCATCCTGCCACCCGGCCACAGCATCCTTTCGCAGCAAAAAAATCTTCCCGAGGAGCGCCGCCTCTTTCCGATAGCAATCCTGTCTGCGCCAGGCATATTTGTCCCTCTCTTCGTCAATATAGATCAGTTCTTCCAGCGGCTTCCCGCATTTCAGCGCCATATCACGACAAAGCTTCTGCTGCGGGTAGGAAGGCTCCGCCAGCATCCCCATAGTTCCCGGATGCACCCTCACTGTGTCATCCGCCAGAAATCCAAGCTTTCTTTGCAACAATTCCATGGCCACCGTAGACTTCCCGGCCCCGCTCTCCCCACAGAGTAAAATGGCCTGTTCCCCGGTATACAATGCACTTCCGTGAAAAAAGGGGTCCCCCCTCTGCAGACAGACCAGTGCCATCCCGGCACTGAGCAACAGGGAAGTGATCACAAGCAGTTGCGGTTCCTCCGAAAGCTCAACGGTGATCCTACTGCCCCCTTCCACATAGACCTGTGTTCCGTCCCGGATGCGGAACCAGGCCGATACAAAGCCGTTTGTCCAGGTCCCGTAGCCCTTCTGTCCCGCTTCCAGCAGGAAATCCGGCATCCTTCCGAATACAATTTTTACCTCTGCCTCTCCCGCCGTCTCCGGTACTGCCTCCGAAAAGGGGATCTGCGACTGCACCCGCAGTCCGTAGATTCTGTAAAAATATTCCATCATACCTCAAACCTTCTCCGATATTCCTGTGCCAGGCCCACATAAAAGCCACGCACCATGTCTGCTTTTGAGTGCCCGTTTTCCCCGGACATCGTCTCACCCGGAATCCCCGACAGTTCCTCACAGATCCGTTCCCACTGCAAGGCGAGCAGTTCCCCGCTTCCCACGCCCTGTCTTCCCTTGTGGAATTCATCCGCCAGAATCTCTTCCGGGATCTTCCCCTGTAAATACTGCCGAACCAGGCGTCTCTCCTGCCCGGCATGGGTGAACTGTTCCGCCGGGAGACTTAGCACCAGTGCGATCAGCCGCTTGTCTCTGGTGGGATCTCTTGGCACCACTCCGGTGGCCAGAGACAGCTTTACTTCATATTCTCCGATCTGCCGCAAGGCACTTTTGTCATACATATACCGGGACACCGCTTCATGATCCCCACCGGCTTCCGCCGTGAGAAGATCCCGCCAGATCCACTTGCGGCTCCTGCGGTATTTTCTGCTGTAGACATTGATCTCCCGCACCAGTTCTTTGATTCTTCCCTGATGTAGCAGTGTCAGGAACAGGCTTCGAAAATCCCCATAGGATATGGTAATATTTCCGTACTGTCCCGACAGCAGGATCCCACAGTCTTTCTGAGCTGCCAGACGATAACTTTCATACATCCAGGGCAGATTCAGTACCGCTTTACAGGGAACTTCCAGAACTTCCCGCAGCCTCCGGTTCTCCGCCAGCAGATCTCCCCGGTTGGTCACCAGATACTCCGGTTCCAGATTCCCGTGAAATCTCCGCACCAGTTCCACACTGCTTCTCTCATCCTCCACAGCGTATTGTCCCGGGATCCGTGCTCTTTCCTTCTCCTCCGGCACCGCAGTAAAGGAATACAGTTTCTTTCCTCTGGCAGCAAGGTAAGGTGCTGCATAAGCTGCCACCGCATTGGAGTCCAGCCCGCCGCTTAACAGAATTCCTGTTTCTTTTCCACCCCGGCCTTCCCGGATCACATCCTCCACGCAGTGCCGGAACACCGTGGTCACCTGCTCCCGGTACCCTGCTTCCGTCTTCCCCCGCAGGATCCTCCTTCCCGCAAAGGGATCCCAGTAATCCCTTCTGTGCACCCCTTCTTCAGTAAATACCACAATTTCTCCCGGAGCCAGTCGCAGGATCCCCGCATAGGGTGTCTCTCTGGGTTCCGACACCGCCCGCAGATCCCGGATGGTATAGAACCGGTCAAACCAGTCCGTATTTTCCTTCCAGTTCTCCCGTTCGCAGGTGATCCCCGCAAGCAACGTGGAAAAATAGACCCTTTTTTCCTCCTGAAAATAATAGACCGAACGGTTTCCCACCGCATCATTGAACAAAGTCAGGGTCCGCTTCCCCGGCTCCAGATACGCACAGGCGTAGGCTCCTCTGGCCACGGCAAGCGTTTCCTCCGGATGGCTGCAAAAGCTTTCATACAGAATTTCCCCGTCCGGATGGCTGCACAGATCCCGGATGTCTCCAAACCGCTGCACCAGTTCTCCGCGGTTATCCAGGATCACATCCGCCACGAACAGACTTCTGCGCTCTCCCTTTCTTTCATAAGGGAATCTTTCTTCCACAGCTTCCCTTGTGACATTCTGTACCCCGCAGGCCAGATAATAGGTTACCTCCCTTTTTTCCTGTATCCGGTCCAGGCAGCTCGTCCTATAGGCCTGCCGCATCCGCAGAGCCTCTTCCCACAGGTTCCCTGCACGATTTTTTCTTTGTGCCTCTGACTGCGCCACACTCAGATCCACAATTCCCCAGATTGCCGACATACTTATCCCCTCTTTCCGGAAGCCTCCTTACAGAACCGGGCCACGGTAGTATATCCGCCGCCGTCCCCTCCGGTCACATACATTTCCCCAAAACGCAGCCAGGCATGGGCCACCATTTTACCTTCTTCCATGCCACACCCCAGATACAGAGTGGAAGACAGTCCCCGCCGGCACAACAGTCTCTGGGCCGCCAGCGCCCGCACCAGACATTTACTCTCCCAGGGAGTCTTATCACAGACCTTTCCCACGATCTGAGCGATACGCGCCGCCTGCCGGTATCCTTCCCGGGATGCCGTTCCTGCGGATTCTTCGTTTTCTCTGCCCCAGCCCTTCCGCAGTTTCCCCGGCGGCAGGAGCAGCAGCTGCATGCGGAAGATCGCCGAATAATAATAGGTAAGTAAGGTTTCTTTTTTCCATGGGTTCTTCCAAAGAAACCCTGACGGACTTTTCATGGCTTTCTTACACTCCTTATAAATATTTCAATGGAACAGACTAATGAAAACGTAACTGCAGTCTGCGGTAGATATCCTGTCTTACACCGATCTGTGATGCATCGATCTGCCGCAGCATTTCCCGCTTGTATTTTCCCCGGCCGCAGACCACACCCCGGACGGCCCGGATTCCCCAGGCTGCCGGAAGCAGAAATTTTCCCGCAACGGGATTTCTCGAAAGCCACGGGTAATACAACACCATATATTCATAAGGAGGGAACCAGTACCAGCGTTTCAGGGCATCTCGACCCTTTTCTCCCTTCTCCGGCTGCGCATCGCAGAACCGGTTCCAGATACCGTTTTCATCCTTGCCATAGATTCCACACCCCTGCATATAGTCAAACAGTTGCTGATAAAACGCCTCACCGGGCTCTCCCTGCAGCCAGATCCGGGCCAGCTTCTCCATATGCTCCGTAAATGCCGTCAGTCCCAATCCCGCAAACTGCTTTTGCAGATAGTCTGCGTTCATTTCCCCACCGAATTTTTCCAGAAACACATAAATGTCCACCAGATTCCGGATACCACAGCCTCTCTTGTAAAAATGCTTTGCCATATGAGCCATCATGTAAATATAGAAATCTTCCGCCTCAAAATCATACACATACAGAAAACCCTTTCTGCGCACCGCCCGGGACAGATCCGAGAAATAGGCATACTGCCTCTCGTCCACTGTCCGGTCATACATGGCTCTGTGCGCCTCCACCACGATTCCCGGTGCTTTCCGATAGATATCATGATGCTTGATCTTCTGTTGCAGGACATACCCCATGGCTTCCAGTTCCACTGCCGCCTGCTCCATGAAATCTCCGTGGATCAGAATGTCAATATCACTCATTTCCCGCAGAAACGGAGACGGATAATAGAATTTCATCCGGGCTCCTTTCATGGGTTGACAGGGAATCTTTGCCTGTTCCATCCGTTCCTCCAGCTTCTTCAATTCCTGCAGCTGCATACCGGTAAAAAGCATGCTTCCCAGTACTTTTTCCCGCAAAAGCCCTTTTTCTTCCTCCGAAAGCCCATCTGTTTTTAACAAAGCTCCCAAAAGCAGATAATCCATATGGTTCTCCTCTGAAATCTTTACAATCTCCCTTACAGAGACTCCCTCTGGCAGAGACGCCGCCTTTCTGTCCTCCAATCCGGCCTTTACCAGTTCCGCCAGATATTCTGCCATTGTTTCCATACGTGGTCCCCTTTCCCTTTATTCTTCAGGTACGCTTTCCGTGACCGTTTCCTGTACTCCGTCAGGAGCCTCCGTCTGATCCACAAGCGTTATAAGCTCTTCCGTATATCGCAGAATATATTCTCCCCGTGAGGCAAAATATTCCTGAATCGTATCCCCGTCAGCCAGATATCCTTCCTCTGTCTGTCGCAGGCCGTAGCGCTCCGCCGTGGCTGTCACTGCCACCCGGTAAGTTTCCAGAAGCGGTGTCAGATACTCTTCTGCCTTTTCCTTCGTCAGTTCTTCCACGTATTCCCGCATTCTCTGCCGGAACGCTGTCTGAAAGTCCTTATTTTTCAGCAATCCCTGTAAAAACAGATCTTCTGCCACCCCCGGACACAGATAGGTATTCACACTGTAATTACTGACCTTATTCCGTCCCAGAGTATCCGTGGCATCCGAGAATTCCCAGTGCCATTTTCCCGTCTCTCCTTCTCCTGCCCGTCGCCACAAAGTGGTGGAAAAAGAGTCAAACTGCGAATTACCGAAATAGAGATTGGCACAGTAATAATCCAGATAGCTTTCCAGATCCATCTGCTCCAGGATCTTCTGATACGTTCCGTGTCCGGAAGTATTCCCCTCGGTCACCAGCCGGTACAGTTCCCCGTATTCCGGAGCGATCTGGGAGGGATAGCGGTTCTCTATGACCTGAATTTCTTCCGGGGAACCGCCGGCTCTTCGGGCAAAGGTTTCCGCCGTATTTACCCTGCTCACCAGATACAATCCCCAGAACTCCCCGTCCACAAACACCAGACAGCCCTTCCGCTCTTCCAGCGTAAAATCCGTGATTTCTTTTAACAGCAGTTCCTCTAAAACCTGTCTGTTCTTGGCCACATGATCCGTGCCGCCCCCGTACAGAAGAAACGTGCCGTCCCGGAAAAGCTCATACAGCTCACAACTGCTCTCCGGCATCGGATCCGCTCCCGTCATAAGAAAACTTTTCTGCCCGTAATCCAGATTTCCGTCCTTCCGCAAACTTAAAATTAACTCCCCCTCATAAGTCAGATATCTGTCCGCTTCGAAGTATTCCACATGGGCATTCATCTCTCCACCCCGGTAATAATTGGCAGAATCAAACCGCAGGTCATCCGCTGCCAGCGCATTCTCATAATCCACACCTGTGACATAATTGCCGCCAAAATAATCAAACAGCTCCACAGGATCCACAGTCAGCGACAACACCGGCAGATCCCGGTACATTGCTCTGGCCTCCATAGCCACAAAATAGCTGGCGCAGGTGACATTACTTGTCCTGCCTCCGGCATCTACTGCCACTGCCTGTAACACCACCGCTTTGTCCACGTCATTAAACGGCGCATAGTCCTGGTAGGCTGACACTGTGGAAATGGCGGAGTAGACATTGGGACTGCCGCAGACATTCGTTATCTCCACCGGTGCCTCATAGAGAATTCCGTTCTCCAGATCCGGCACCGTGCCATCCAGTGTATAATAGATACTGCTTCCCGCCGGTGCAGCGATCTCTACCGTAATATCCTCCGGATAAAACCCTCCCGGCAGGGAAAATACCGGCTGATCTCCTGTTTTGCTCCGGGTAACACGACTCCGGATCTCGATCTGCCCGCTTCCTTCCGTCTGTTCTTCCCGCTGCCCGCTGTCCTGTGCCTGTTGTGTCAGCTGCTGTCTGTCATTTTCCTGCTTCTGCTGCAGCCAGATCAGAAAAGCGGAAAATCCCACACATGCTAACAGTGCCAGCGTGATTCCTATTCGTTCCCCCGTTTTTTTCTCTGTATCCATTTCTTCCCTCACTCAGTCCCTGTAATAAATATCTCTGGTGTATACCTTCTCCCGGACATTCTCCAGATCTCTGTGATAACGATTGGCCACGATCACATCCGACTGCCGCTGAAAGGCTTCCAGATCCCGTATGACCGGGCTTCCGAAAAAATCATCCTCCGAAAGTTCCGGCTCGTACAACAAAATCTGTGCCCCTTTGGCCCGGATCCGTTTCATGACGCCCTGGATACTGGACTGACGGAAATTATCGGAGCCGGACTTCATGATAAGCCGATAGATTCCTATGACCACCTTTTGCCCCGGTACACCGCCTCTACCCTGACTTCCCTGATAAAATCCCGCCTTCTCCAGAATACTGTCCGCGATATGATCCTTGCGGGTACTGTTGGCGGACACGATGGCCTGGATCAGATTCTGGGGAATGTTCTCATAATTGGCCAGTAGCTGCTTCGTATCCTTCGGCAGACAGTATCCTCCGTAGCCAAAAGAGGGATTGTTGTACTGCATCCCGATCCGGGGATCCAGGCAGACACCCTCGATAATGCTGCGGCTGCTTAAGTTCCGCATCTCCGCATAAGTGTCCAGTTCGTTAAAAAAACTGACCCGGAGCGCCAGATAGGTATTGGCAAACAGTTTTACCGCCTCCGCTTCCGTAGGGTCCATGATCCGTATGGGGATCTCCTGTTTTTTTGCACCCTCACGCAAAAGCTCTGCAAACCGTCTTGCATACTCCGCCATTTCAACGGACTTTGTGTCTGCTCCCACAATGATCCGGGAAGGATACAGATTGTCATACAGTGCATGCCCTTCCCGCAAAAATTCCGGAGAAAACAGGATCCTGTCCGTGTGATATTTTTCCATCAGAGACACTGTATATCCCACCGGCACCGTACTCTTGATCACGATCACCGCGTCAGGATTCACCCTCCGTACTGTCTCCACCACCGTTTCCACAGAACCGGTATCAAAAAAGTGAATTCCGGGATCATAGTTCGTCGGTGTGGAGACGATCACAAGCTCCGCATCCCGGTAAGCCACCTCTCCGTCCAGGGTAGCCTGCAAATGCAGCCTGCCGCCTGCCAGATATTCTTTGATCTCTTTATCCCGGATAGGTGATCTCCCTTTTTGTAACAACTCTACCTTCTCCGGTATCACATCCACCGCCGTTACTTCATGATTCTGGGCCAGCAGAACTGCCATGGACAATCCCACATACCCGGTTCCCGCTACTGCAATCTTCATAGAAAGCTCCCGCCTTTCCGTAATCTGCAAACTTTGTGGTTTCCTCTGCGAATCGGTCATTTCCCGAAGTCGCTTTATCATGAGGTATTTCAGGCAGAAATCTCTTCCCCATTGCCAACAGGGCCCGGAAATCCTTCCGGCCTCCGTAACACAACAGAAAAATGCCGTTGGACACAAGCAGACATACCAGTGCCCGCTCCAATAATTCCCGGATTCCTTCTACCGGTATCTGACTGCATACCCGGTCGGTCAGCATACAGTTTAAAAATGTTACGCTTCCATAGAAGACCAGTGTCCCCAGATAGCTTTGCCGGTCCTCTCCGTCAAACAACGTCGTAAACAGATTATGTATCAGCCACGGCATTCCTACGATGACCGTAGCAACTACCGTAGACAGGATCACTCCGTACAGCCCCATAGGTTTCACCAGCAGAAGATTCAGGACCAGATTCACTCCTGCCGTTGTCAGTGTCCGGAACCGGTCTCTGTGCCAGATCCCGGCGGCATCCTTGTAGGCATTGAACAGCTGGTTGAACTCGTAGATAAAATAATATACACACAGACAGATCACGATCTGTCCGGGCAAAATGCCTGCCTCTCCGATCCACAGTTTCATAAAGGGCTGCAACAGACACAGCAGGCAGCAGGTGCAAAGTCCTGCGATCCAGGCGATCAACAGTGTAAATTTACAGAAGTCCGCATAATTTTTCCCCCGGCTCTCGGTCAGAAGACTATTGCCGATCCCGGCTAGAGTGGAGGTGAAAAGCACCCCTACCAGACCAATAACGGAAGTAACGATGTAATAATAATTCTGATAGACTGCCAGCACCGTCAGTCCCAAAAATGCCGAAATGACCAGAGTATCCGCGGAATTCACAATGACCACCCCCACCCGGGAGGTAAACAGGTCCTTGATCTTGCCCCGGATTTTTTGCCTGGTCTGCTCTTCCACCTGTCCCTTTGGGACATAATCCGGATAATTTTTCTGTGCCACCAGTGCGGTACACAGATTCGTCAGGATCTGTGCTCCCAGTGCCGCCAGCAGATACCAGTAATAATTCCGAAAGCCCACCAGCAGCCCGGCCTGTATAAGATACTGCAGCGTCCGTACCGCCAGATCCGCCTTATTTGCCAGGTCACTTCGCTGATGAGCTGCCAGCAGACTGTTTTTATACGCAAACAGCCAGTAACTGATGACACAGGCTCCCAGATGCAGCAGATACAATACATACAAATCCACATCCGGCGGAATACTGTCCGTTTTCACCAGCGAAGGCAGAAACGGCAGCAGCACTATTCCGGCCAGAAAGATCCCCAGACCGATCAGGCGGTAATATCTGCGATACAATGACAACAGAGCACAGATCTCGTCCTTCTTTCCTTCCGCGATGGGAGCATACATACTGTAGCCCAGTGCACTCCCTACTCCCAGCTCCGCCAGATTCAGGATCTGTAGTATGGAAGTAAACAGACTGTTCAGCCCCAGATATTCCATTCCCAGATACCGGATCAGCAGCGTGCGCATGATAAAAGGAACCAGAATCTGATACCCCTTCAGGAGTCCTCCGAAGATCACATTTCTGACGGCATTTCGGGTCCTTTTCATTCACACTTTCTCCTTCCGGCTTTCTGGCCGATCCACAGATCATAGGGAAAGCTCTGTAGCAGTCCCTCCCTCAGTTCTTCCAGTTCGGGCAATTTCATGGGTTCTGTTTCCTTTGCTTCCGCAAGGGATGTTGCCGAGCGCACCTCATATCTGCCGGTGGCAAAGTACCAGTCATAATATTTCAGCATCTCTTCCTCCATCCCCTGCCGAATGAATACCGACGGGACCCCATAGCTCTCCGCCAGAATGATCCCATGTAACGAAGACGAGTATACCACCTCCGCCTCCAGAATTTTGTCGAGGAAGGTCCGGTAATCTCCGGTTCGTATGGAAAGTCTGTCATCTCCTGTCGTTTTCCGCTTCATGTAATGGTCGATCACCACATATTTTTTCTTTTTCTCCGGTCGTCTGCCGGGATAAATCAGAGGCAGCAGGATCGCCGGGTCTCCGTAGATCTGCGGACAGGTATATCCGTTCTCCCGGAGCACCTGTGCGGTGACCGGACCTCTGACTGCCCGGATATCCAGCTTCCGGTATCCCTTTTGTGTAGTCACCCGTCCCACATGGGCGAAGGAATTGACCCCGCTGCCCCAGATCACCGCATCGAAAACTCCCAGTCCCAACACAGAACCAATGGTCATCAGATGGCAGGGCTTTGCCGCCTCTCTGTACAGATCCAGTCCCAGACGGTGCAACATCCACTGCGTCACCACCGGTGCCAGCAGATCCCCCAGATTCTCATTAAAATTCCAGTACTCCAGATTTACTTTGTTCCTGTCTGCTTTTCTTCCGTCCAAGGTTTTTCGATTGCGCAATACGCCGATCTGTTTTGTCAGTTCCAATCCTCTCTCCTTCCCCTGTCCTACCGCCACCGGTACAGACTGTCCAATAGCCGGAATCTCTTATGCAGGAGCAACTCCCGCAGCAAGCGCCTCTTTCCCGTGGCCCGGTATTCCCGCAGGGCATTCTGCAGCGGCAGGGAACCACCGATCCGTTTCAGTTCCGCATATTTCCTGGTTTCCTCATAGCCGGAATCTCTATAGATCTTATGCAGATACATCAGACTCTTCCCCACGAAACAGGCATTGACCTCCGCATACAGTTCCTGCTTTGCCTGAAGCGTTCGGAAGCACTGCCAGGTGCGGTCCCGGAAATACAATAAAGCCTCATAATAGTTCTCATGAAAACGGTTCACCAGATTCTCCGCTTCCTTATAGTGATAACAATACAACGACTCCGGAACCACACAGATCCCTTTGCTCTTTTCCAGCACCTGCATGGAAAAAGCCATATCCTCACAGATGGCAAATTCCTCTCCGAAGCGGATATCATTTTCCAGAAGCAATTCCCTGCGGATCAGCTTATTCCATGGCGGATTGAAAAATTCCCGCTGGAAGTCCGATAAAAACCGCTCCTCCAGATATTCTTTTCCTCCACCGCAGAAAGCTTTTTCCGGAAGGTTATCCACACATTCTTTCGTCTGTTCCACCAGATATGTAAAACCGCACACCGAAAGATCCGCGCCGGATACTTTTGCCTTTTGATATAAAGTTGCCAGGGTATCCGGGAACAGGGTATCATCACTGTCCGTAAAAAAAAGATACTCTCCTTCAGCCTTACAGATCCCCAGATTTCTGGCACTGCTGACACCGCCGTTTTCCTTGTGCCAGACCCGGACCCTTGTGTCCTGCGCCCCCAGCCTGTCACACAAGGCCGAAGAGCTATCCCTGCTGCCGTCATCGATAAGCAGCAGTTCCCAGTTGGAAAAGCTCTGCCGGAAAATACTGTCCACACAGCGCTGTAATTCTTTTTCCGCGTTATACACCGGCACTACGATACTGATCTTTGTCTCTCTCATTTTTCTCCATCACACTGCATATTCTCTGCGCCACCTTGTCCCAGGAATACTCTCTCAGATACCATTCCCTCCGCCGTTCCACTTCCTCCCGGTATTTCGGATCCTGAAGTACTTCCCACAGATCCAGTGCCAGTTCCTCCGCATCCTCCCCGGAAATAAGCCTGCCGGTGCATCCGTCCTCAATGAACTCCGACATAGCGAATTTATCTCTGCCGATACAGGGCAGACCATAAGTAAGTGCCTCTGCAAATACCAGTCCATAGGCTTCAAAATAAGACGGCATACAGAAGACATCACACAGGTTATAATAGTCTGTCAGTTTTTCAGACCCCAGATCTCCCAGCAGGTGGATCTTCTGCCAGTCCACCTCTTCTACCCTGATCTGCCTCTCCCGCAGAGCGTCCCGGATGTCCGACTCCTTTGCCCCCGCCAGATACAGCTCCGCTGACCACAGATATTTTTTCCGCAGGATTGTGAAAGCCTGTACCACCAACGGACCACCTTTTCTCACAAAATTCCTTCCCACAAACAGGATACGCCGCCCCTCCTTTGATCCCGGACGGATCCCTGCAGCATCCACATTGATGCCGCCTCCCACCGCATGGACCTTTTCCCGGGGGAGCCCGCATTCCCGGATCAGGAACTCCGAAAGCCACCTGCTCATGGTGAATACCCCTTCACTTTGCCGGTATTGCTCCAATTGTCTCGCCGCCCTGCGTTCCAGCGTCTTTTGCGGCACCTGATCATACTCGCAGTACCGATAGCCCACCGGATCTTCCCTCTGCAGCCACAGAATTGCGGAAATGGAAAGATCCTGATAGAGATAGGATGCCAAATGCGCTCCCGACGGCCAGCCGCCAAACTGAAACACAGGCATTTTTTCGTCTGTCCTGTGCCGATGTCTCCACGCAGCATATCTCCCCGACAGCCGCAGTCGGTCCCGCAGGATCGGCCCGGGGTTCAGTCCCTTCTTCCTCTGCAGTCTCCGGAGTATTTTGCGGTACAGAGGATCCGAAAGTGCCAGATCCTGCACCTGCAGATAAGGCTCCATGGCCTGTCGCAGGGACCAGGCCGTTCCGGACCAGGTTCTCTTTTTATCTTTGTACCACAGGCATATATACAGTACTTCCGTCATAATCATCTCTTCCTTTCCGCATACAGTGCGATCTGTGTACACCCGTCCGTGATGTCATAGCATACCGCCCACTGTGCTCCCGGCACCACCACATCAATATCAAAGGGAAAATCCTCAAAGGTCATATCCGCCGTTCTGTCCTCATAGGGCGGACACGCCTTAACAGGCAGTATTATGGTCTGTCTGGGTGTCACAATCATCAGCTTCCGTTCCTGCGCCGTATCGTTGGTCACGCTGAAATGGATCCTGCCCTCTTCATCCACGAATCTGCTGCCTACATACAAAGTATCCGTCGTATAAATATTCTCCATGGTGACCCCCGCCGTGACATTGCGATGGTAGAAGGTTCCATAACGGGCCGCATCCCCTACCGAGATATTACACAGCACCACATTCTCCAGAGAAAAACCGTCTTTTACCAGTGTGTAGATGGCATAACCGCCTCCGTTGAGAATGCAGTTTGTGAAATAGATTCCTTTGGCACCGCTCTTCTCCGGGGCAATCATGAGACAGGCATTCACATAGCCCCCCCCTCCGGGGATCGCCGGTACTTCGAATCTGCAGTTGTCGAAGGAAATATTCTCCGCCGTAAGAGAAGGATATCCGAAGATCTGTACCCCGTCAGAATGTACTGTATCCCCGCTGTCCGGATGTGCCAGATCCGCAATGTAGCAATCTCTCAGTGTCACATTGCGATAGGGATTCAACGCATCTCCGCTGCTGCCACCCAGACGGCACCGGGTAAACGTGGCATTGCTTCCCTGAAAATTACGCAGGGTGCAGTCTTCGAACACATAGGATATCCGGGCATCCTCCCGCCCGGTAGTGACTGCATCGAATTTACAGTTCCGGAAAGTCACCGTGGTCTCCACGGCAATTTTGCCCTCATTGACCATCAACAGTGCATACCGGGAAAAATCCATATTCCGGATCTCTATCTCATTCCCCGCCTGTCTGTTGCTGTAGACCAGATCCAGTGCCAGCTGTCCTCCGGCTCCGGTCTTATACTGGATTCCACCGTAAATCCCCGGTTCCGGGATCTCCGTCAGCTCTGTATCTGTATCCACACCGGTATTGAAATGGTCCGGGATCTCTCTGGGTGCCGCCTGCGCCCGTATCCCCAGACTCATACTCAGAACTATTGCAAACAGCCAAAAACTTTTTCGCATTTTCGTTTCCTTTTTGGGTTTCCTTTTTTCGTTTCTTCTCTCTATTTACCTTATGTATCTGTGCACCGCTTTGTGTTGCAAATCCGACATATTTTCCCATTTTTCCCGGGAGATCACCTGGAACAGTGCGATGGGAAGATACGCATACTTGATGGTCTGCAGCGTATCCATCCACCACAGATTTAAGAAGTACCCGCAGACCGCAAGCGCCAGACATAACATTGTTCTGTCCTTCTTTTGAATCCCACATCGCACCATCTCCCCCACCGCCTGCAGGATCAACAGTCCGTAGACCACCAGTCCCGGATACCCGTAGCGGATATAATTGGCCACATAGAAATTGTCAATGGAGTGGATCGTGGCCCCTCCCGGAATATACCAGGAGAAATGGTATCCGGATCCCTGCCCCAGCCAGGGGTTCAGCCAGTCCACCGTGAAAATATCCAGCAGGGCATCCCTGTAGGAAGCGCTGTTGGCAAGGGAGGTGCTGTCCACCCCGTAACGGATGGCATAGGAGGTTCCAAACATCTCATCCACCACCGTACTAAGCTGCAACAGAATATAATGTCCCGGCGGAGAATTGGGGAATAAAAATGCAAGAAGCAGAATCAAAAGCCCGGCCGGTACTATGGTAAACAACAGTTTCTTCCTCTGCTCTCCCGGTGCCAGCACGGTCAACAGCAAAAGCTCCAGTCCCATGACCGCCAGCGTGGAACGGGATCCCGTAAGAAATACATTAACCACCACCAATAGCAGGAGAGGCAGATGCCGAAACAGCGTGAAGCAATGTTTCTCCTCATCAATGCACAATAATGGTAACCCGGAGATCAGGATCAGCCCATACGCCAGAGAATGATTGGCCGGTCCCATGATCCGGTAGGAACCGGAGCGGATCATGCCTCCGGTATAAAGTCCCCTGATGGTCTCCAGATAGGCAAAGGGTGTCTTTCTCATGACCGCCTCCACGAGTCCCAGCACACACAGAAACAAAAGCATCCGCCGGAAAAGCACCAGAAATCCATCACTTCCCAGATACTCCCGCAGTACGTAGATCACCAGAAAAGCTCCCAATAATTCAATGAACGGATAAAGAAAAGTACCTATGTGAAAACGCAGTACCGCCGTATAGAAACAGATTCCCAGATATCCTGCCATAAAAAGCCACAATCTGCAGCTTCTCACCCCTTCCCAGAACATCTTTTTCCGGGATTCTTTGCTCAGCAGAAAGAGACACAGAATCGTTATGAGCATTCGCTGTGCCGTCAGATCAAAGCCCGGCAGCCGGATTCCGAAATACTGTGGTAAAATATAATAGGCCACAAGAAAAGAAACCGACAAAAACTGTCCAAGACTCCGCTCCCCACAATTTTCAAAATAGCGGTTGCTGCTCTGCCAGCCCTGCCCCGTTGTCTTCGTTTTTTCCACCAGATATCTGCTCATTGCCTCATCCTCTGACTGCCATGGCAAATTCCACCGGCAGAGATTTTTTGCTGTGATAACAATCCCGGTATTTCCATAAAAGCGGCACAATATTCCACAATTTTCGCTGTTCCATCAGCTCGATCCGAAGGGTGGTGGCCCGGATATTGCGTCTTAACAGTTCCTTCGCTTCCTCCGGCATTCCAAAGTCCTCGGCGAACCGCAGAGTGGTTTCATGACTTTTCTGCAATTCCCGGAAAAAAGCGATCCGTCTGTCCAGATCCCGCATCTTGCGTTTGGATACATTACCCGAGTGCATTCGCCGCCGTAACGTAACACTGTGCAGAATGTAACAGCCGTCCATGCACAGGGACAGCTTCCAGGCATATTCATCATGCGCCCACCCGGGATACCAGTACTTCTTCGTCTCTTCCAGGAACTCTCTGCGCAGACACATGGTACAGCCCTCACTGCCGATGAAAATATGGGCCGGGCTCCATGCAACATGCTCCATGCTTCCGTCCCCCCGGAAGCTTTTCAATACGCTCCGGCTGACAGAAGGAGCATCGGGATCCACTGTAAACGGTACGAATTCCGATCCCAGCACCAGTATCTCTCTCCGTTTTTCCATCTCGCTCACCATATCTTCCACCCGGTCCGGTTCCCAGATATCGTCCTGATCGCAGAAAAAGACATAATCACCGTCCGTCTCTTCCGCTGCTGCCCGGAAATTCTCCGCATACCCCAGTCGTTTTCTGTTCTGTGTGATCCTCCATGCCGGTGCCAACTCGTAAGTCTCCAGATATTCCCGTACGATCTCCAGCGTCTGATCCGAGGAACCGTCATCCCGCAGGATCACTTGATCCACCGGAAGGCTCTGAAGCCGGATGGAATCCAGCTGTTCTGTGATAAATCTGGCCCCGTTATAAGTGGCCATTGCTACCGATATCCGCATATTTTTCCCCTTTTCTCTGTCCGCCATTTTCTATCCCGGTAACCCTCCCGGCCTGCATCTGCCGATGGTTCCCCCACAGATCCCGCACAATGCCGGTGTGGCGATCCGCAGATAACGCCCTTTCAGTCCATTGCCCAGATAGGGGTTCTTCCGATACTCCGGAAAATTTTCCCGAAGGAACACAAAAGTCTCTTCCCGCAGAGATTTTCGCAGCTTCCGGTCCCGCACTTTGGAGATCCGCCCCATGGAACTGCACAACAGGATCCTCGTACAGAAATATTCCAGTTCTTTCCCATAAGTATCCATCAGTTCTTTTTCCCGGTAAAACCGACAGGCATCCTGCAATACCGGAAAAATATTTCCCACCCGTCTGCTTTTATTGTCATTCATGGTAGAATCCCCTCTGTCCCGGTGATAGACATAGACTCCCAGCATTTTCGCCTGTTTTTTCACAAAGGGGCGTAACTTCAGGTAGAAAGAGGTGTCCTCATAGATATACCCCTCCGGGAACCATATATCGTTGTCCGTAAGCAGTCTCCTGCGGATCAGCTTGTTCCAGGGAGCCGCCGAACCGTAAGAGCGCTTCTCTCTGCCGTCTTCCTCCAGATAATGAAAATCACATTCCACCAGATCCAGTTCTTCGGAACCGGCCCTGGTGTACATGGCCGCGTACATACGCCTGTCCACATAATCATCCGAATCCACGAATCCCACATATTCTCCCGTGGCAGCCGCAAGTCCTACATTTCTTGCCTTTCCCTGCCCTGCGTTCTTCTGGGTGATGACCCGGATGTGTTCGGGATCCCTGGCACGATATCTTTCCAGAATCTTGGGAGAAGCATCCGTGGAACCGTCATCCACGAAGATCAGTTCCAGTGAAGACAACGTCTGCTCTGTCAGGGAACGAATGCATTCCTCCAGATATTTTTCCGTATTGTATACCGGAACGATCACGCTGACTGCCGGCATAAGATTTCCTCCACACTATGTAATAGAAATTCCGGAAAATACAGACTGATCTCCCCGTGTTCCTTGTAATGTGCCACGTCCTCGCTGCAGCGGTATCCCTTTTTCGCCAGATCCCGGCGCAGATAGCGGATATGTTCCTCATAGGTGTGTTCGCTGTCGGAATAATGCAGATAGATCCTCTGGGAGGGCGCATAACGGTTGGCTGCCACCTTTTTCGGAAGATACTCATTGAGGAATTCGACCTTTTCCTTACAAACCTGTCCGGCAATATGCTTCAACGCCTCAATATTCCCGGTGTCCAGCAGGCTTTGTCCCAGAAAATACTGGGGGCCACCCACCACCATATAGCTTCCGGGATAGTCCAGTCCGAAATTCAGTGCCGTGTAACCGCCCTTGCTGGAACCGCAGAAGATCAGGCGTTTTGCTCCGGTCTGCTCCCGTACCCGGTCGATCAGTTCCCTTACAACGACCGCCTCCTCGAATTTCATATTGCTGCCCAGATAAAAGGAACCTCTGTGATCTGACGCAAAATCATCCAACAGAAACAACTTGTTACAGGGAACTTCCTTTAACGTCCGGACATAATTGTATCTGGCCCGGATCCCTTTTCTGGTGCAGGAGCTGAAAACGATGATCAGATCCCGGGAATCCACCCGGTCCAGCATATATTTTAATGTCACTCCCCGGGAGCGATATTTTTTCTGATCCCGCAAAAGGCGCAGCTTCGTCATCATATACTCTCCCAGTTTTTTCCCTTTTTTACGAAATTTTTGAATGTTTTCCATGGTTTTCCCCCTCTTCCGCAATTAAAAAATTCTCAATATCCTTAAGGATCCTCCGGGTATTGGAATGGTATCCGGCAAAGTCCCTGCTGCCGGTATCCCGGATGCAATCCCCCAGTTTCTCACTGTCATAACAGGCACAGATCAGGTTCATTCCGTCGAATTCCCGAAGCAGCTGTACCTGATGATCGTCCACATGCTCCCCGTAGCTGGCAAGTCTCGGCACTGCGATCACTTTTTTCCCTTGTTTTACGGCGCCGATGATCACACCGGTTCCACCATGGGTAATGACCATCCGGCATTCCCGCAGCTTCCCGGTGAAGCCTTCTCTGTCCAGAAACCTGCAGTATTCATAATGCTTTGGCTGATAATCGCTGACTCCGATCTGGGCAAACACCTCCTCTCTTATCATGCCTTCCTCGATCAGCAGATCTATCTTTTGTAACAATCGATTGAACTGGAACTTCTGAGATCCGGTCGTTACAAATATCATCCTAATAAATTCCCCCCAGACAGATCGCATCCGGATAGATTTCCTTCATCTGTGTCCATTGGACATAAAAACGATCCGCATAATGATATAACAGTTTTCCCGTCAGTGTGGCCGAAGTCACTTTGGCAAATGACTCGATGTAGATCAGCTTCCTGCCGGAGAGCTTGGCTTCCATGCACAGCGGGATCATGGCCAGCACTCCGGTGCAGACCACCACATCCGGCTGTTCTTTATGCAACAGCCGCAACGAATCCACGGTATTTTTCAACAGATAAAAAAGGCATCTCCACTGTCTCCGGTTCACCTGCTGCAGATAGTAACATTTCACCGGTGTCTTCACCTCATAGCCTGTTTTCTCCGTTACTACAAAACTTTCGTATTTTTCCATTAGCGGTTTTAACATCATCAGTTGTTCAAAGTGGCCGCCCGACGATGCGGCAAAACATATTTTCATAAAGACCTCCCGGTTTTTTTCAAACTGCTTCCCCATTTTGCTGTTTATATTCCTGCCAGTATTGCTGCAGTCTGTAGTTACAGTCCTTAGATTTTGGCGGCAGGCCGTTGAACAGGATGCCGCAGATATCCGCATCCACCTGCTCTAACAGTGCCACCGCCGACTTTTCCCGGCTCATATGGCTGACGCCGGCCCGCACCACCAGAAGATAGGCGGTGACTTCATGGGACAATAGCAGGGCATCCGTCACAATTCCTACCGGCGGCAGATCAATAATGATGCAGTCGTACCGGCTACGCAACGTCGTAAGCAGCTCCTTCATCCTCTCTCCGCCCAACAGTTCGGAAGGATTCGGTGGATTTTCTCCTCCCACCAGCACATCCAGATTCTGCCGGTATTCCACGATCTGCGGTGTCTCCCGCAATCCCGCCAGATACTGGCTCAGTCCCAGTCTGCCCCGGAGCTTTAGCAGAGATGCCACCGACATATTCCGCATGTCTCCGTCGATGAGCAATACTTTTTTGCCCAGCTGTGCGTAACTGATGGCGATGTTGACACTGTTCAAAGTCTTGCCTTCATCCTTATCCGCACTGGTGACGGCATAGACCGGACAACGTTCTCCTTTTCCCGTGAACAGCAGGTTTGCCCGGATGGTATTATAGGATTCCTTCACGGCAAAGGAGCTGTTCTCCCCCAATACTAACACGGGCTTACTCTTCCGGTCCGGCGCCTGGATCTGCGGAATATCTCCCAGCACCGGAATCCGGAATGCCAGCTTCAGTTCGTACCGCCTGCGGATCGTGGTATCCATCAGTCCTGCCAGCAGAAACAATACAAAGGATGCCCCAAAGCATCCGGCAAAGCCCACCAGTGCATATTTGACCAGACTGGTGGAACTGTAGGGTGCTTCCGGCAGTGTGGCATAATCGATCACCTCAATGCCACCGGACTTCACGATCCGGCTGATCTCCTTCGGGGCCACCCTGCCGATAGCATTGGCCAGCTCCATGGCCCGGTAAGGATCACTGTCATAAGTGTAGACATAGAACACTGCCGTGTTTTCCACCACACTGGTACCGATTCTTCCCGACAAAGCTTCCTTTCCGTAATCCAGCCCGGCTTCCTCCAGCACCTTCTGAAGGATCGTGTTACTCTTCAGGATTAATATGTAACTCTGTACCAGATTCTTGGCCTGGGTAAATTCGGAATTTGAGATATTGACCGAAGAATCATACACGTAGTCCGGATCACTGTATACATAGAAGGATACCTCCGCCCGGTAAAGTGTACTGTTGGTCAGATATGCATAAGCGCCTCCCGCCATTCCTCCCAGTACCCCCAGGATCATAATGTATGCAATCCTTTTTTGCAGGATCCACAGGATCTTCTCCAGATGAAAATTATTCAAGATCGTTTCCAACATTGTCCTCTCCTTTTCGACAAATTCTGCTTTTCCCTAAAATGAAAATATCCACCAGGGAATTCCCTGATGGATATCTTACGCCGGACATTGGCCTGTCCGTTTTCTTCTTATGTAAACCGTATAAATAATACGTTCCATATATGCCGCCACGCCTCCGCTCATACACTCCGGAAGCACTTCTGTATATAAAGACGGCGCTAAGAAGCGGAATGGCTCAATATTTCTTTTCTTTTTTTTAAGTGCCTGTTATGATATAATGAGCGCAAGAGAGCCAACATGCTTGCATGATTGGCGAACGGCGAAGTGATTGAGTGATGAAATCACGAAATAATGAGTCCAGCGCAATCAAAGGAGTGA
>ENA-OPDD01000179-OPDD01000179.1-human-gut-metagenome-genome-assembly--contig:-NODE-179-length-45140-cov-2.034424_pt1 | contig 45140 bp, 49 predicted proteins | sample MGYA00241574_ERZ501499 | MGnify/ENA primary metagenome ERZ501499 (study PRJEB25962, sample SAMEA2042576) | human gut metagenome | biome: human gut; feature: human-associated habitat; material: faeces...
CTGCACCTTGAAGGTGCATTTTTTTTACTGTAAAATAAAGAAAAAGGAGATTAAAATGAAAAAACTAAAGAAAGTATTTTTGGCTATTGCTGTTATTACAAGCATAGGTATATTTACCGGTTGCGCCCTTTTTAGTAGTGGAGTTAATGACATTAAAGGTAAGCTTACAGGTAATTCATATTCATGCTATTTTTATGACAATAGTGGAAACAAATTTATGACTGCAAAAGGAGATAAAATAGGGCTTACAAGCAACGTTGTGGAAGAAGGTCATGTTGATTCAGATGACGGTACATATAGCAAGAGTTATGGTTTGTCATCTATCATTACATTAAACATTGACGGAAAGCAGTTAGAAAGCTGTGGTGATACAATTATCTTTGAACAGACAGGTTTGCAACCTGATGCTGAGTTTACAACAGAAGATATTAACAGCAAATCCACAGGAAAACTAAGCGAGAATGCTATTGTTTCAAATGTTATTAATAAATATAAAAATGCATTTGGAAAAGCCCAGGTAGTAGTAATTCAGAGTCAGCTTGGTGTGCCTATTTGTGCTTACAGCGGTGAAAAGGTTTATTGGGAAGTAAGAGACGACTTGCCTAAGACAACTAAGCTTATGATTGATGGAAAGGCATTGTATATTCACAGAGCTAACTTCCAGATAATTGACAAAGCACTTATTGACTAAAATTAACTTAAGAATATTATGAAAGGGTTATAAATATAAAGGCTATATATGAAAGATTTTAAAGTTATTGAAGTTAAAAGAAGTATTTTTGAAGACAATAATGCAGACGCTGACAGACTAAGAGAACAGTTAAAGTCAGAGGGAACATTTCTGCTTAATTTAATGTCTTCACCGGGTGCCGGAAAGACAACAACATTAAAGAGAACAATTAATATGCTTAAAGACGAAATAAACATTGGTGTTATGGAAGCAGATATTGATTCAGACGTAGATGCACAGGCAATAACTGATACAGGTGTTAGAGCCATTCAGATTCATACAGGTGGAATGTGTCACTTAGATGCTGACATGACAAGACAGGGAATTAACGAATTTGGAACAAAGGATTTAGACCTTGTATTTTTAGAAAACGTAGGCAATCTTGTTTGCCCTGCGGAATTTGATACAGGCAGCACTAAGAATGCAATGATTTTGTCAGTTCCTGAGGGAGATGACAAACCCCTTAAATATCCGCTTATGTTTACAATAACCGATGTAGTATTAATTAACAAGTGTGATACATTAAGCGTTTTTGACGATTTTTCAAAGAAAGACGTTGAGGAAAGAATACATAATTTAAATCCAAATGCTAAGGTATTTTTTGTGTCTGCAAAGACAGGAGAAGGCTTTGAGCAGTGGACAGATTGGTTGAAAAACGAATTAAAAATATATTCTAAATAATGCTAAGGAGGAAGTTTTATGGCAGATCCATTAGGAGGTTATGTACCGGATACCGTAAAAAACGATGAACCTATACGTGAGCCCATTGCGCGTTTAGGCAAAATGATTTCCGACAGAATGGAAGTTATGCTTGGCAAAGAAAAAATTACAAAAGAGTCACCTGAGTACTGGGGCCTTGCACCTATATGTACTGACGAACAGGCTCTTATTGCCATAAAAATGGGAAAGAGAAAACCTAGAACTTTTGCACAGATTAAGAAATTAACAAAGATTAATGACGATGAATATTTGCAAAAGCAGTTAGACGAAATGTCTAACAATGGTTTAATTGAATACAATTGGGAGAATCCTCAGCACGAGAAACAGTACGTTTTACCTATGTATGTTCCCGGAAGTGCAGAATTTACCAATATGAATGCAGATGTTTTAAGAGATCATCCTGAAATGGGTAGATTTTTTGAAAGAATGAGTCGTCTTCCACTTGAAAAGGTTACACCAATGGTTCCACTTGGCGGAGCAGGAATCGGAATGCACGTTATTCCTGTAGAGAAAGCAATTGAAATGGAAAACCATTCAGTTTCAGTTGAACATATTTCACATTGGCTTGATAAGTATGAAGGAAAATATGCAGCAAGTCCTTGTTCGTGCCGTCGCTCAAGAGTTACATATGACGAAGGCTGTGCCGATGATCCTGAAGGCTGGTGTATTGCTGTAGGTGATATGGCAGATTATGTTGTTGAAACTAACAAAGGTGGACGTTACATAACAAGAGAAGAAGTATACGAAATACTTGAACAGGCAGAAGAAAACGGTTTTGTTCACCAGATTACAAACATTGACGGTGAAAATAAGATTTTTGCAATATGTAACTGCAATGTTAACGTATGTTATGCACTTCGTACATCACAGTTATTTAATACACCAAACATGTCTCGTTCAGCTTATGTTGCCCATGTTGAAAAGGATAAATGTGTTGCCTGTGGACGTTGCGTTGAGTTCTGCCCTGCCGGAGCAGTAAAGCTTGGTCAGAAACTTTGCAAAAAAGATGGAAGTCAGGTTGAATATCCAAAGATGCCTTTACCTTCTGAAAAGAAGTGGGGACCTGAAATGTGGACTGAGGATTACAGAGACAAAAACCGTATTAATACTCATGAAACAGGAACCGCACCTTGTAAAACAGCCTGCCCTGCACATATAGCAGTTCAGGGATATTTGAAAATGGCTTCACAGGGAAGATATAAGGAAGCTCTTGCGTTGATTAAGAAGGAAAATCCATTCCCTGCAGTTTGCGGACATATTTGTAACAGAAGATGTGAAGATGCCTGCACAAGAGGAAATATTGATCAGGCAGTGGCAATTGATGAAGTAAAGAAGTTTATTGCTGCTAAAGATTTGGAAGCAGAAACACGTTACATTCCAAAGAAAGTTGTTCCATCACTTAAGGGACAGTTTGACGAAAAGATTGCCATAATCGGTGGTGGGCCTGCCGGTTTATCCTGTGCATTCTATTTGGCAGAAAAAGGATATGCACCTACAGTTTTTGAAAAAAATGAAAATGCCGGAGGAATGCTTGTATACGGAATCCCATCATACAAGTTAGAAAAAGATGTAGTTCAGGCTGAGATTGATGTAATAAAAGCTATGGGTGTTACTATTAAAACAGGCGTTGAAGTAGGTAAGGACATAACAATTGAAGAATTAAGAAAACAGGGCTACAAAGCATTCTACATTGCAATCGGATGTCAGGGTGGAAGAAAAGCCGGTATTCCTGGAGAAGATGCAGAAGGTGTAATGACAGCCGTAGATTTCTTAAGAGAAGTAAATGACAAGGAAGAATATCCTATTGAAGGAGACGTTGTTGTAATCGGTGGTGGTAACGTAGCCATTGACGTAGCAAGAAATAGCAAACGTTGTGGTGATGTTAATGTATCAATGTTCTGCCTTGAAGACAGAGAGCACATGCCTGCTTCGGAAGAAGAAATTGAAGAAGCCACAGAAGAAGGAATTAAAGTTAATTGTGGTTGGGGACCAAAGGAAATCATTGTCAAAGACGGAAAAGTTGACAGCATTGTTCTTAAGAAATGCCTTTCTGTTATGGACTATGATGGAAGATTTAACCCAACATATGATGAAAATGAAACAATTACATTGTCTTGCAAGCACGTAGTATTGTCAGTAGGACAGGCTATTGTTTGGGACAACCTTTTAGATGGCTTAAATGTAAAATTAGACAGAGGCAACAGAGCAATCGCTGACTCATTTACATTCCAGACTGACGAACCTGATGTATTTGTTGGTGGTGATGTTTATACAGGTCCAAAATTTGCCATTGATGCCATAGCTGCAGGAAAGCAGGGGGCTATTTCAATTCACAGATTTGTACAGCCACACAGCAGTCTTACAATTGGACGTGATCCTCATTATTTCGTTGAACTTAATAAGGATGACATAAACATTGAAAGCTATGACAATTCAAGCAGACAGGTTCCAGTGAAGGATGAAAACATTAGCAAAAACAATCCTTTTAGAGATGCCAAACTTCCTTTTACCGAAGAACAGGTTAAAAAGGAAACAGCCCGTTGTCTTGGATGTGGTGCAACAATCGTTGACGAAAACAAATGTATCGGTTGCGGTATTTGTACAACTAAATGTGAGTTTGAAGCAATTCACTTAGAAAGAGACTTGCCGGGTGCAAGTGTTATGAGAAAGAGTGAAGACAAGCTTAAATACATTTTGCCAAACGGTGCAAAACAGGCAATTAAAATTAAATTTTCTAAGAAAAAATAATTGTTAAAAATATTTGTTAAGACTATTTATTAGAAATTTTAATTAAAATTATTAAGTTATAAATTTATTAAACAACTAATAAGATAAAAGGGGAAAATTATGCATGAATTAGGTGTTGTTTTTCAGGCTATAAAAATCGTAGAAGAAGTAGCCAAGGAAAATAATCTTACTGAAATAGAAAGTGTAACTGTGGAAATTGGAGAAGTTTCAACAGTTATAGAATCATATCTTCAGAACTGCTGGAAGTGGTCTGTAGAAAAGAAATCAGACATTATGCATAATTGTAAATTACACGTTGAAAAAATCCCTGCAATTACCTATTGTCAGGACTGTGGAAACAAATATGAGACTGTCACATATGGCAAAACTTGTCCTAAATGTAACAGCACTCATACTTATCTTTTACAGGGTAACGAGTTTAACATAAAGGAAATTGAGGGATGTTAAAATTTGTATAGCAAATTAATAAAATACATGGAGGTAAAATTATGTTATTTCAAATTAACAGTATGTGGCAGATATTAGGCTGGGTTTTAGTATTTGCCGGATTAATTATTACAAATGAAATTGAGCGTCGTACTAAGAAAGGCGGTATCTTTTTCTTTGGAATAGTTTTAGCAGCATTAACAGTATACTTTGTAGCTATTCAGATTGGTGCAAACACAGGAGCATCATGGGCATTAAACAGCCAGACTTATAAATATATGAATGGTTGGTTCCATTATGCAAAGCTTTACGCAGCAGTTGCCGGTTGTATTGGTTTTATGTTATTAAAATACAAAACAGGTCTTGGTAACAAACAGTGGTTTAAATGTTTCCCATTCATAATTGTAGCAATCAACATTCTTATTGCAGTAGGTTCAGACTTTGAATCAGCGATCAAAGGTGCTGATGCCGTTAACGGCTGGTGGTTCTCAAATGAAAAAGTATGGCTTAACGGTGGCTGGTGGAACTGGGTAAACGGTATTGCCGGAATCCTTAATATTTTCTGTATGACAGGCTGGTGGGGAATTTACTCATCAAAAGACAAAAATCATCAGGATATGTTATGGCCTGATATGACAATATGGTTTATCGTAGCATATGATATTTGGAACTTTACATACACATACTGCAATTTACCAACACATAGCTGGTACTGTGGTGTGGCTTTACTTTTGGCTCCAACATTTGCTAACGCATTATGGAACAAAGGTGGATGGATTCAGAATCGTGCCAACACACTTGCAACATGGTGTATGTTCGCACAGGTACTTCCTTTATTCCAGATTAGTGGTGTATTCTCAGTAATCCCATCACTTTACAATAATGTAACAGGTGCAAAAACAGGTCTTGACCTTGCTGCAATTGACAGCACAACAATGTCTACAATTACACCAAACACAACAGCAATGGGAGTATGTGCAATACTTGCCCTTGCAGCCAATGTTGTATGTCTTTCAGTAATAATTAAGCGTGCCATTGAACAGAAGAAAAATCCATACAAAGAAGAAATCTTTGCAGGAACAAAAGACTTTGTTGAAGCAATGGAAAGAGCAGAATAAAGACATTAAAATATCTATAAAGAAATGGGCTAGTCAGAAATGGCTAGTCTTTTTTTGCCCTATTATGCATATTTTCTCCCGAATTTGCAATTTCTATTTTCTTATTCGAATAAAAAAGTATTATATATGGTGTTCGAACAATTTATTTAACACGTGTGGAAAGGAATATACTTTGTATTTTCACATATATAAGTGGTTAAAGAATTTGTTTAAATAACCAAATATATACCATTGGATAAATAAACATTATTGTAATTATTGATAGTTGGCTTTATAATTTTCTTATACTTATTAATACAATGGAGAATTATAATGAAGTTATTATATTGTATATTTTGTTGCTTGCTACAATTAACGAAAGTGATGTGTATTCAGGAAATTTTAATAGAAAATCAGAAACTATTTCGTTTAAAGAACATTATCTTAGCTTTTATAGGTTTTATCGCATTCTATTTCATTGAAAAGTATAGTTTTTTGGATGAATTTAGTTCATATTTTTTATTTATTTTATATGAAATATACGTATTATACGAGAGAAGAAATATTAAAATTGTTCTCTTAGGATTTTGGTCGATTTTTATGATTGGATTTCTTGATGAAATTTCAAATGTGATTATAACAAGAACATTGTTTCTATTAAGACTAAATTTTAATACAATTGCAATTGAACTAATGTACAATATGGTTTCTTTGTTGTTTTTAATCATATTAATGCTTTTATGTAGGGACAAAGTTAGAGGAAGAGTTGAAAATATAAGTAAGGGATATTTTATATTTTTCTTTTTTCTAACTATTGCTGATACACTTGTAATTATCTTTCTAAATGAGTACGTTTTTAAACAGGTTAATGCTAATAATAAAGTTATTGCATATATATGTTTCGTTTTCATTGCTATAGGAATGCTTGTGCAAATAGGAATGTTTTTTCTTCTTGCGGTTTCTAAGAATGCATATAAACAAATGAATGTAATGAACGTTAAATTTTTGCAGGAACAAAGTAAACATTACTTATATTTGGAAGCCCGTGAAAATGAAACAAAGAAATTTAGGCATGATATTCGTAGTCATTTAAACTGTATTAAAGATTTGATTGATAAAGGTCAGTACAAAACAGCTAGTGATTATATGGAGAATGTGTACGGAAAATTTGAAAAAATCGGCACATATGTTACTGTTCATAATGGCGTTGTGGATGCTATTTTAAATAAAAATTATAGTGATGCCCAAAAAAGAAATGTAAATCTAAAGATATCCGGACATTTACCACAGCCTTGCAATATAGATGCGATAGATTTATGTACGATTTTTTCAAATCTTTTATCTAATGCAATAGAAGCTTCCAGTCAAACACAGGAAAGATTAGTAACATTAGAATGCGGTTATACAAAAGATAAGATTTTGTTATCCGTAAGAAATAGTTACAATCATAATTTAAATATACAAAAAGGTAACTATGAAACAACAAAGACAGATAAAAATTATCATGGTTATGGATTACTCAACGTGAAAAAAAGTGTAAAAAAACACAATGGATATATTAATATAGAACCTAATGAAGAATTTGTAGTTAATATTTCAATGAATTATGAAAAAAAAGAGGAATAAAAGAATGAAAACCAAAAAAACAAGTTTAATTATGGCATTAATAATATTAGTAACATCTATTTTTTTAAAATTTAATTATACAATAGTATATGCAGATGATGAGTTTCAACAACCACTGTTGGAAGGACCATCTGTAGAAATTGATTTAAATGAATATGGTAGCACTACATTAAAGAAAAATGAAAAAGGAAACTATAGTGGACAAATTAGTGTTCTATCATCTTCAGGTATAACTGTAATCAAGTGCTTCATGAGCGGACGAACAGGTGGTATAAACGGATTATATGAAATTTATATCAATTGGTCGGGAACAAATCAAGTTAGTTCTATTAAAGCAAGAAGTTTGAAAATCACATCCACAAATATTCTTTCATCTAAAACTTATTATAACAAATCATTTCGCGTAAATGGTGGTTCCAAAGTGATGGGGTGTAAACGTATTGATACCGTATATATATCATCCTCTGTAAAAAAAGTTCGTGTGCAGACAACAGGATTAAAATGCTATTTTAATGATAGAGATTATTGGATTTCATCGGGCAATCTAAATGGCACAATTAATTTAGAGTAATAGGTAATAAAATGAAAAATAAATACATTATTAAGCTATATCATTATTATTTGAGGAAGAAATACGATAATGATAAAATTGTTGGCATAAAAGAATCAGAAAAAGTGCTTGAAAAATTAAAGAACCTTTCAGTGATAGAACCAATCTCTATCAACGATTTAGATTATATGGGAAAAGCTTTCTTAAATGATTTATCAAGTGTATATCCAAAAGATTCTCTTAAAATTTTTAAAATGGTTAAAAATGGTACAACAGATATATTTTACAAATATCATCGTGAAAGATATGTTGGTAAAGTATATATATATATTTTTCTATCCGAGGATAATTCTTTACATTCCAACTGTGATTTATTAGAATGCAAACTAGAAATTATGAAGGGCATAAATAAATCAGAAATAGATAAAAAATCACATATTTACTGGCGCTATCTTGATACGATGCATCAGTATGATATCATGGTGAAAGAAACAAAAAGTAATTTTAAAGAGAAGTTCTTTAATAAAAATAAGACGGAGGGAAAAATGAGAATTGCTATTGTGGATGACGAACTAATATGGCGTAAAAAATCTTACTCTTACATAAAGAAAATTGTAGAAAAGAATGATTCTATAGATGTTTTTAAATCAGGCAATGATTTTTTAGAAAAACACGCTGAATATGATATTGTTTTTATGGACATAGAAATGCCGGAAATAGATGGTTGGAATACAGCAAAAACATATCGTATATTTTATCCTGAGTCTGTTGTAGCTATGCTTACTACTCATGATGAAATGTGTTCAAAAGGATATCATATTAATGCCTTTAGATTTATTTCAAAACAAAATATGGAGTATGAATTGAGTGAAGCATTATCTAGTTTAAGAAAAATCCTTAGAAAAGATAAACAAATCGAACTAAAGGTTCGTTCACTTAAAACTTTGAAAGTAAATATAAATAATATTATCTATGTTGAAACAATAAAACATAATACTTTAGTTCATTTACGTGGAAATAACTATGTTTGTACACAAACAATGAAAGAAATGTGTAACTTATTAGAAAATGAAGGTTTCTTTAAATGTCATCAGTCGTATTTAGTTAATTTGGATGATGTGGAGTCTTATGACACTCAAGACATATATTTGAAAAATGGTGAAACTATTATGTTAAGTAAAAGAAACAAAAAAGCTTTTGAAACGGAATACTTTAAATATACGTTTCAACGTGCCAACAAGTAATTCATCTATAAATTTTTACCGAATGTGCATTTATTCGACCACTTTTGCATTTGATATTTATTTTTTTAATGAAAATATTTATTATATGTATGACTCGAGTTAAAAAACAAAAGGAGAAAAATAAAATGAATCACAAGAAAATCGTTACATTTTTAACAATTACAGCATTGGCAACTTCAGGACCATTAACTTTTTATAATGATATTAATGCAAAAAGTTTAGATACTATTAATCTTAAAAATTTTTTAAAAAGCGAAGCATCTGTCAGAAGGACAAAAATTTCTGAAAAAATCGAGAAAAAGCTCAATGAACAAGGTATTTTTGACGATGAAATAAATATGCTTGACAAGCAAACGATAAAGAATGTCGAAGAAGGTAATCAATATAGTGTATATATTGATTATTTTGAAGAAAACACTGAAGATGGCGATATTTCAGATAAAGAAATGTCAGCAACGGAAGTTGACAATCTTATAAGTGAACAGTGTAACAATGTTGAAAATTCAAAATTTGAATATACATTATCCAAAAAAGAAGATAATGTTTTCAAAAAGATTCTGAAAAAACTTTCATTTGGAACAGTTGACGTAAAAGCAAAGGAAGATACAGATTATTCTAATAGTGGAAAATGTAAAAGAACTTTAGTACTTTCAAAGAATGGTTCAAAAAAAGTAAATGTGTCTGTTGTTTATAATTGGGTTAAATCTCCTGAATATAGATTAACAGATTATGTAAATGTATATTTAAAAAATGCATCACCTGATAAAAGTACTGGAAAAGCTTATTATACGTGTGATTATTGGGTTAATATTAATGGCAAAAAGAATTACGGGAGCAGAAACTTTCAGTATACATATAAAAATATGAGTCTTTCTGATAAAAGTATGGCTTTCAAAGCTAAATTAGTTGATGAAGGTTATAAATCAAGTTCATATAATCATAAACTAGGATTAAGTTATACCGCAACAATAGATAATAACAATTGGAATTATGTTGTTGCAACTGGAGAATATTTGCATCAAAAAGCAAATGTATCCATTTCTCCTTCAATTACTTTTTCTTCATCTGGAGCATTCGGATTTTCGGCATCCATAAATAAAAAACTTGTTAAATTAACTAATCCTCCACAGGTCAAATTATCCATAAAATAATATTTAACATTGTTGAAAAAAAAGTCTTATGTGTATATAATTATTGATAACATCTTAATGATTAGATAGGGAGGAAGTTTATGAACAAAAATAGTTCAAATATAATTAAGGAAGTTTTACTTGCATTTGCAATGGGAATTATATTTCTAGCTGTGTTAATCGCATTAAGTTACATAATATTTCCAAATCAAATGGCTGAAGGCGAAAATACCGAAGAATTATTGTTAATAGGTTTTCCAATGTTAATTGCATATATAACTTACTATGCAAGAAAAATATTAGAGCAACTTAAATAAGATTAAAACTCCTCTAGGCAAGCAACTTGCCAGGGGAGTTTTTTGAAGATTTTCTCTTTATTTTACGTACAAAGTCGTGTAAAGGATATCTGCAACTCGGAATTACATGTCATAGAACAAAAATGTTATTTCACACGTAAACAAGATTAAAAATTCAAATTTGCCCTTTGCTTTTTGCACTTGTTGGTTATGGATTTTCGTTGAAGAAGACGATAATACAGATTCCACTGGCGGTAATACAGGCACAGGAATTACATTTACTTTAAAAAATATATTGGAAATGGTAAATACTTTTTTGGTATAGAAAATGTAAACAATTGCCATTATAAAAAGATTTTAATTAAAGAGAGGTTACTATGATTTATGAAATAATGATACTTGGTCTTTTCTTAATAGATATTATTTTGTTTACGAAATGGTATTCAGAAAATAAACGAAATCAAAATATATGGAAACAACTAAATAAGGAGAAAGACGGATATGATAATATTTGATATTATTATTTACATATTAGGTTTAATTATGATTTTCTTTATTTTGGAAATTCAAAAGTTGAATAAAGAAAATAAGCAACTTGAAACACTAAAACGTATTGACGTAAAGACCAATCCTAAAATTACAATTTATTTGGAAAAGTTTCCATATGTTATAGATGGTTGTGGAATATATGATCAAGATATTTTATCTATAACTAAAAACATTTTTGGATACAAACTCAAAACAAAAAAAGGATACTATAATGTCAATCGGGTTTTAGGAAAAATTAAATTTCACAATGAATAATCTTTTCATAACTGATATTCTATTTGTTTTTTTGCAGAGTTTTGTAGCTCTATGTTATAAGGAGAATGGATAATTAATATGAATTTCATACGGACAGAGTCATACTTTTTCTATTTCATTTGGAAGTCAGGATTATGAGTCATGGGTTCTTTTTGACGGCACATTAGAAACCGGAAAATACAGATATACACATAAAGTTACACCAGTAAATGGTAAAGCATACGAAGTATGTACAGAATTTGATTACTAAAAATCAAACTCTAGAAAAAAATAATTTAAAATAATATTTTACACAGGGAGTTATGAAGTATCCATAGCTCCTTTTTTTATCCCAAACCAAATTAATCTTCCTACAAATGCATAATTACATAAAACAAACAAAATAATAAATTCATAATAATAAAAAGCACTATTGAAATATACCCCCATAGGGTATATAATACCAACAGTAATAAACAAAAAGGAGCAAAAATATATGGAACATAAATGTGCACACTGTGCTAAAAAGAAAGAAAGAACAGAAAAAGAATACAAAGACCTGATAAACAGACTAAACAGAATAGAAGGACAAGTGCGAGGCGTAAAAAACATGGTTGAAAACGATGCCTACTGCATGGACATCATTACACAGGCATCAGCCATAGCTGCTGCACTAAACAGCTTCAACAAAGTCCTACTATCTAACCATATCAAAACATGCGTAGTAGACAACATAAGAGAAGGCAACGACGAAGTAGTAGACGAACTAATAACAATGCTAAAAAAATCAATGAAATAAAGAAACACAACATTTTACTACCTTGCACCCTGAAAAATCTCCAGTAACAAACAATAGGCAGATTTTTGAAATTTTGCGAGTATAGTGTAAAGCACAAAACTTTCTGTCTGAGCCGTAAGGCGAGTTTAAGTTTTCGCTTTACAATAGACGACGGAGCAAAATAAAAAAATCAACGTGTTTGTACTGGAAATTTTTCAGGGCGCAGGGGAGACTAAAAAGTAAAGGAGACTTTAAAATGAAAAAATACACAATTTCCGGCATGAGTTGTGCCGCCTGTCAAAGCCGTGTAGAAAAAGCAGTTAACGCCCTGCCAAATGTTGATTCAGCAGTTGTAAGTCTGCTGACTAACAGCATGCAGGTTGAAGGCTCCGCCAGCGACAGTGAAATAATTCAGGCTGTGGAGAAGGCAGGTTATGGTGCAAAAACTGCAGGAAGTTCTAAGAAAGATACAACATCAATGGAGGAAGACCAGTTAAAGGATACTCAGACACCTATTTTAAGAAAACGTTTAATTGTGTCTTTAGTATTATTAATTCCACTTATGTATATTTCCATGGGACATTTGATGTGGGATTGGCCTTTGCCATCTTTCTTAATTGGGATTAATTCAAATGCTTTTTACTATTGCTATTCTTATAATTAATCAGAAGTTCTTTATTAGTGGTTTTAAAGGTGTTTTAAATAAGGCACCTAATATGGATACTTTGGTGGCAATGGGAGCAGGTGCGGCTTTTGCATATAGTACCTATGTTTTATTTGCAATGACAGATGCACAGGTTGCAGGCAATATGGACAAGGTTATGGAATACATGCATGATTTTTATTTTGAATCTGCTGCAATGATTGTAACTCTTATTACATTAGGAAAGATGCTTGAATCTTATTCTAAGGGCAAGACAACAGATGCACTAAAAAGTCTTATGAAGATGGTTCCAAAGACTGCTACAATTATCGAAAAGGATTTAACCGGAAACGAAAAGGAAAAAATAGTTTCCATTGAAGATATAAATATAAATGATGTATTTGTGGTAAAACCGGGCGAAAATATACCGGTAGATGGTATAGTTATAGATGGCTTCGGTGCAGTTGATGAATCTGCTATTACAGGAGAAAGTATTCCGGTTGATAAGACTATAGGCTCTAAGGTTTCATCAGCAGGCGTTAACCAGTCAGGTTACTTAAAATGTAAAGCCACAAGAGTTGGTGAAGATACAACTTTAGCTCAGATTATTCAGATGGTCAGTGATGCATCTGCCACAAAAGCACCAATAGCAAAGGTTGCAGATAAGGTTTCAGGAATATTTGTTCCTGTTGTAATATGTATTGCACTTGTAACTATTTTTGCCTGGCTTATTGCAGGTGATACAGTTGGTTTTGCCTTAGCAAGAGGCATTTCAGTTCTTGTAATCAGTTGCCCTTGTGCATTAGGACTTGCCACACCTGTTGCAATTATGGTTGGTAACGGAGTAGGCGCAAAAAAAGGTATTCTTTTTAAGAATGCAACATCCCTTGAAACTACAGGTAAAACCCAGATTGTTGCACTTGATAAAACAGGAACTATTACAGTTGGAAAGCCTAAGGTTACTGCTATTATTACTGAAAAAGAAACAGATGAAAAAGAATTGCTTGGAATTGCAATGGGTCTTGAAAGTAAAAGCGAACATCCTCTTGCAAAAGCAATTACCAGTTATGCAAAAGAAAACAACATTAAGCCATATGAAATTGTTAATTTTAAGTCAGAAGTTGGTAATGGTTTAGTTGGCGAATATAATGGCTCAAAAGTTTTTACGGGAAATAGAAAGTTTATTGAAAAGAACTGTACTATTTCAACTAATTTAATTAATAAAACTGAGAAGTTATCAGAAAAAGGTATGACACCTTTGTTTTTTGCCAAAGATAATAAAGTTCTTGGCATAATTGCTGTTGCCGATGTTATTAAAGAGGACAGCAGGGAAGCTATTTTGGAACTTGAAAATATGGGAATAAAAGTTATAATGCTTACAGGAGATAACGAGAAAACTGCCAAAGCCATTGGCCATAAAGCAGGTGTTGATCAGGTTATTGCCGGAGTGCTTCCACAGGGGAAGGAATCTACTATCAGAGAACTAACTGAATACGGTAATACTGTTATGGTAGGTGATGGAATAAACGATGCTCCTGCACTTACAAGAGCTAATATAGGAATGGCAATCGGTGCCGGAACTGATGTGGCAATTGATGCCGCTGACGTGGTTCTTATGAAAAGTAATTTAAAGGATGTTCCTGCTGCAATCAGATTAAGTAAGGCAGTTCTTCGAAACATTCACGAAAATCTTTTCTGGGCATTTATTTACAACATAATAGGCATTCCACTTGCAGCCGGAATATGGTATCCTATATTTGGTTGGAAACTTAATCCGATGTTTGGTGCAGCAGCCATGAGCTTATCAAGTTTCTGCGTTGTAACCAATGCATTAAGATTAAATCTTGTAAATATTTATAATAACAAGAAAGACAGAAAGATTAAAAATAGCATTACAGAAGTAATAGGAAATAATGAATTATCAAATAATTTAGACAATAAAGAATCAGAAAAGGAGACTAACACTATGGAAAAGACAATGAAAATAACAGGTATGATGTGTGGACATTGTGAAGCAACTGTTAAGAAGGCTTTAGAAGCATTAGAACAGGTTGACGAGGCAATTGTAAGTCATGAAGAAGGAACAGCTGTTGTAAAATTAAACAGCGACCTCTCAAATGATGTTCTTAAGAAAACAGTAGAAGATAAGGATTACACAGTAAACGATATTATCGGTTAGTTTATTATTTAGGTGTTAAGTATGGAATGTAAGGATTTTCAAAAATTAATAAATGATTTTATTTTCGACAAAATTGAATATTCTGAAGATTTAAAGGAATTTTTGAATCACGCAAAAACATGCAAAAACTGTGGAGAAGAATTAGAACTTTACTACACTATCAGAAGGGGACTTGGCGATGTCAAGGCCCCTGATGGCAGTGAGGAAAGTGTTGATGCTACACAGGAATTGGAAAATATTATTAATTTTTATGATGAATATTTTGAAAAACAAAGAAAAAGAAAGAAACCAGCCATTATTTCTGTTATAATAGCAATGTTAATGATTATATTTGTAATTGTATGTTTATATTTAAATACCATTGGTATTATATAAAGTGTATTACTTTGGAAAGGACTATATTTTAATGAGTAAATTTGTGTTAATAGACGGACATAGTATTTTAAACAGAGCATTTTATGGAGTTCCTATTTTTACTAACAGTGAGGGACTACATACAAATGCTGTTTTTGGTTTTCTGAATATTATGTTTAAAATAATAGATTCAAAACAGCCGGATTACATGGCTGTTGCTTTTGACGTTCATCAGCCTACATTCAGACACGAAATGTTTAAGGATTACAAAGGCACAAGAAAGCCTATGATGGAAGAATTAAGGGAACAGGTGCCTGTAATTAAGGAATTATTGCAGAAAATGAACATTACAACTGTAGAATTGCCGGGATACGAAGCAGACGATGTTATTGGTACTTTGTCTAAGAAAGGTGAAAAAGCAGGCATGGAAGTAGATGTTATTTCAGGTGACAGAGATTTACTTCAGCTTGCAAGTGACCATATTACAATCTGTATCCCAAAAACTAAAAAAGGTCAGACTACAGTTGAAGAATACAATACAGAAGGTGTTAGGAAATTATATAAAGTTACCCCAACTGAGTTTATTGATGTTAAAGCTTTAATGGGTGACTCATCTGACAATATTCCGGGGGTTCCGGGAATTGGAGAGAAAGGTGCAACAGCCATTATTTCTCAGTTTGGTTCAATTGAAAATGCCTACGATCACGCAGATGAAATTTCTAACACACGTAACAGAAACGCACTTTTAAATAATTACGAAATGGCACAGATGAGTAAAACTCTTGCCACAATTAATATTCAGTCACCTGTAGAAGTAACACCTGAACAGTGTAAGTTAGAAGATATTTACACAGAAGATGCTCTTGAAATGATCAAACGTTTGGAATTTAAAAGTATGATTCAAAGATTCGGCTCAGTTACTTCAACTAATGATTGTGAGGGAGGATTTAAGTATATTAATAATCCTTTTGATGCTGATCCTATTTTTGAGCAGGCTAAAAATGCTGACAATGTAGGTATTTTTATTTATAGAAACAAAGACAATTTTGGTGTTTCTTTGTGTTTTAACAATGACAATGTTTATTACATTGGAAAAGAAGGTTTTGTAACAGAAGATTATATAATCGAAAAAGTTAGAGACCTTGTAAATGCCAAGGCTAAACTTACAATTTTAAATATTAAAGAAAATAACGATATTTTGGAAAATGATGACGCGGAAAGCATTTTCGATATTTCTATTGCCGCATATCTATTAAATCCATTGCAGAATACTTACGATTATGACGATATTGCAAGAGAATATTTAGGAATGAATGTGCCGGCTTTTGATGAGATTTTTCCAAAAACTAAGAAAAACGAAACTCCATCAGATGAAATACCTGAAAACATATTAAAATATGCCTGCTATAATGCTTATGTAGCTTACAAGGCAAAAGATGCTTTAACTAAAAAGTTAAAAGAAACAGAAATGCTTGATATTTACAACAATGTGGAAATTCCTTTAACTTATGCCTTATATGATATGGAGCAGGCAGGAATTATGGTTGCAGGCGACAAGCTTAAAGAATATGGTGAAAGACTTAAAACTGGCATTGATGCATTAGAGAAAGATATTTTTGCTGAAGCAGGTCACGAATTTAATATTAATTCACCTAAGCAGTTAGGCGAGATTTTATTTGGTGAAATGCAGCTTCCCGGTGGCAAAAAAACTAAAACAGGATATTCAACATCTGCTTCTGTATTAGAGAAACTTGAACCTGATTATCCTTTTGTAAGTAAGATATTAGAGTACAGACAACTTACAAAATTAAAGTCAACATATGCTGATGGATTGGCTGTTTATATAGACCAAGCTGAAATCCACTTATGCAGATGGTCTGGCAGGTTTTATCGGACCGGACGGCAGAATCCACAGCACCTTCAATCAGACAATCACAGCCACAGGCCGGATCAGCAGTACCGAGCCAAACCTTCAGAATATTCCTGTACGTATGCCTCTTGGAAGAGAGATTAGGAAAGTCTTTATTCCAAAAGAAGGTTGTGTGTTTATTGATGCAGATTATTCTCAGATTGAATTAAGAATTTTAGCTCATATGTCTGATGACAAGAATTTAATTGATGCATATAATCATTCTAAAGATATTCATGCTGCAACAGCTTCTTTGGTTTTCCATGTTCCACTTGAAGAAGTTACTAAGGAACAGAGAAGTAATGCCAAGGCTGTAAACTTTGGAATTGTATACGGCATCAGTTCATTTGGTTTAAGTAATGACCTTTCGATTAGCAGAAAGGAAGCTGAACAGTATATAAAGGATTATTTTATCAGTTATCCGGGTATTAAGAATTATCTTGATAATTCAGTAAAAGAAGCTAAGGAAAAAGGATACTCTGTTACAATGTTTGGCAGAAGAAGACCTATCCCTGAATTAACATCAGGCAACTTTATGCAAAGACAGTTCGGTGAACGTGTGGCAATGAACTCTCCTATTCAGGGTTCTGCTGCAGATATTATGAAAATAGCAATGATTAATGTGGCAAAAGAGTTAAAAGAGAAAGATTTAAAATCTAAAATTGTTTTGCAGGTACACGATGAACTTTTAATTGAAGCGTACGAAAATGAAGTTGAACAGGTTAAGGATATTCTGAAACGCAACATGGAGCAGGCAGCTCATCTTAATGTTCCTTTGGATGTTGATGTTCAGGTCGGAAATAACTGGGATGAAGCACATTAAAAAGGCGGTGTTATTATGGTTATAGGATTAATGGGTGGCGTAGGCAGCGGAAAGTCTACAGTACTTGATTATTTAGAAGAAAATTATGGCGCATATATTATTCAGTCAGACCATGTGGCAAAGGAAATAATGACTCCCGGCTTTAAGGTTTTTGATAAACTTTCAAAAGCTTTTCCGGAAGTTATTGAAAATGGAAAGATTAACAGCGAGAAGCTTGCCTCAATAGTTTTTAATAATAAGGACAAGCTTGACACTCTTAATTCCATTACTCATCCGGGAACAATAGAAGAAATTCTTAATAGAATAGAGCAGAGTAATAATTCAATTATTGTTGTGGAATCAGCCTTACTTTTAGGCTCAGGCCTTGAATCCCATTGTGATGAATTATGGTATGTATACTGTGAACATAATGAGAGAGTAAACCGTCTTGTTGAAAACAGAGGCTATTCAGTAGAAAAGTCTGAGGAGATTATTTCTAATCAACCAAGTGATGAAGAATATAACCACTTTGCAGATGAGTTTATTGACAATACTTTTAGTGTGGAAAAAACAAGAGAACAAATAGATATGATTTTAAGCAACAAAGAATGCTAAAAAATAAAATGATTTTTTACTAAAAATCGTATTGACAATATTTTTAAAAAGAACTACAATAGGTAGCACGCTACATATTGTGGTTCTTTTTGTGTTTAGATTTTTTTTGAAAGGAGGAATTATGGGACATTTAGGTCACAAAATCAAGCTTATTGACAGACAGTTTAGAAGCCGTATGGATAAAAATCTTGAGAATCTTGGCATTACAACGGCACAGATGAACGTATTATGTTATATGGAACATCACACTGAAAGAAATGTAACCCAGAAACAATTATCTGAAGCTTTTAATGTGAAGCATTCTACAATGGCAGGCATACTTCAAAGAATGGTTGAAAAAGATCTTCTTGAAATAAGACCAAATCCTGACAATAAGAAATTTAAAAATATATTCCTTACGGAAAAAGCTAAAAGTCTTCAGGATAAAGCCTCAGCATATCGTGAGTATACGGAATCTGTTATAATAAAGGACTTTACACCTGATGAAAAAGAATACTTTGAAAAAACATTATTTAAGGTTTTTCATAACTTATTAAACGATTCTTCATTATCACCGGAAGAGAAAGACTTAATAGAGAGGAGATTTATGGAAAATGATTAAAACATTATTAGGTCAGGTTAAAGAATTTAAACTTGTTTCTTTGCTTACACCTTTAGGTATGTTGGCGGAAGTAATTGTTGAAAACTTTATTCCACTTCAAATGGCCGTTATAATTGATTCAATTGGAAAAAATGACTTAAGTACAATTTACAAAACATCCTTTATAATGCTTTTACTTGCATTGTCAGGTTTAATTGCCGGATATATGGGTGGTGTATGGGGAGCTAAGGCTTCTACAGGTTTTGCAAGAAACTTAAGAAAGGCAATGTATGAAAATATTCAGACATTTTCATTTTCAAACATTGACAAATTTAGCACAGCAGGACTTGTTACACGTTTAACAACAGACGTTACTAATATTCAAAACGCATATCAGATGATTCTTAGAATGTGCGTAAGAGCACCTTTCAGTTTACTTGTTGCAATGATTATGGCATTCTCAGTTTCACCAAGAGTTGCAAGTGTATATTTAATAACTGTTATTATTCTTGGAATTGTACTTGCAATTATTACACTTAATGCCCATAAGTATTTTACACAGGTATTTAAGAAATACGATAAACTTAATGAAAGCGTACAGGAAAATGTAAGTGCAATGCGAGTAGTTAAGGCTTATGTTCGTGAAGATTACGAACGTGGTAAATTTGGAAAGGCAAGTTACAATATTTACAAGATGTTTATTAAGGCAGAAGGTATTGTTTCATTAAATGCACCTTCAATGATGCTTGCCATATACAGTTGTATTTTATTTATAAGCTGGCTTAGTGCACATATGATTATTGCCAGCGGAAATAATCCTGCCGTAGGTCTTACAACAGGTAACTTAACTTCACTTCTTGCATATTGTATGAATATTCTTATGAGCCTCATGATGCTTTCAATGGTATTCGTTATGGTTACAATGAGTATGGCAAGTGCTGAGAGAATTGCTGAAGTTATAAATGAAAAAGCTGATATTACTAATCCTAAAAACCCTGAATATGAAGTTGCCAACGGAAGCATTCGTTTTGAAAATGTTGATTTCAGGTATAATAAGACAAGCGAAAAACCTGTTCTCGAAAATATTAATATTTCAATTAAATCAGGTGAAACAATCGGTATTATGGGTGGTACCGGTAGTGCAAAATCAAGTTTTGTTAATCTTTTAAGTCGACTTTATGATGTAGAAAAGGGCAGAGTAATTGTTGGTGGAAAGGATGTTAGAGAATACGACCTTGATGTATTAAGAAAAGAAGTTAGCGTCGTTCTTCAGAAGAATGTATTGTTCTCAGGAACAATTCTTGAAAACCTTCGTTGGGGAGATGAAAACGCAACTGATGAAGAATGTATTAGAGCATGTAAGCTTGCCTGTGCTGATGAATTTATTGAAAGAATGCCTGACAAATATAATACATATATTGAACAGGGTGGTTCTAACGTATCAGGTGGACAGAAACAGCGATTATGTATTGCAAGAGCATTACTTAAAAAACCTAAGATTCTTATCCTTGATGATAGTACAAGTGCCGTAGATACAGTAACTGATGCAAAAATTAGGAAAGCTTTCAGAGAAGAAATTCCTGATACTACAAAAATTATTATTGCCCAGAGAATTTCCAGTGTTAAGGACGCTGACAGAATTATTGTATTTGATGACGGTAAGATAGATGGCGTTGGAACACATGAAGAATTACTTAAAAACAATAGCATTTATAGAGAAGTATATAATCAGCAGATGAATGATAATGCTGACTTTGATAAGAAAGGAGGAGAACAGTAATGGAAAAAGCTAAAACAGTAAAAGGTCCGGGAAACAGACGTAATATGGGACCAAGACCAAGACTTAATAATCCATTAAAAACTCTTTCACGTCTTATTAAGTATATGGGAAAATATTATGGCATACATATGGTTATTGTAGTTTTATGTATTATTGCCAATGTATTTGCCAGCGTTAACGGAACATGGTTTATGAAGGCATTAGTTGACGAATATATTTTACCAATGATTAAAGAAGGCAGTAATGATTTCGGACCACTTCTTAAAGCAATGATTCGAGTAGGAGGTTTCTATGGAGTAGGTGTTATTGCTTCATTGATTCAGGCTGAAGTCATGGTTTTTGTTACACAGGGAACTTTAAAGCATTTAAGAGATGATATGTTTAATCATATGCAGGGCCTTCCAATTAAGTATTTTGACACACATTCTCATGGCGATATTATGTCTATGTACACTAATGATATTGATACATTAAGACAGATGATAAGCCAGTCAATGCCTCAGATGTTTAATAGTGCAATGACTATTGTCAGTGTATTTGCATGTATGGTTGCTTTAAGCATCCCCCTTACACTTTTAACTTTAATTATGATCGGTGTAATTATACTAGGTTCAAAGAAGCTTACATCTTTATCAGGTAAGTACTTTATTGCTCAGCAGAAAGATATTGGTGCTGTTAACGGTTACATTGAAGAAATGATGGAAGGTCAGAAAGTTGTTAAAGTATTCTGTCACGAAGAAAAATCAATGGAAGAATTTAACAAGTTAAACGACCACCTTTTTGAATCAGCTAATAATGCTAACAAATTTGCCAATGTTATGGGACCTTTTAATGCACAGGTTGGTAATGTAAGTTACGTTCTTTGTGCCTGCATTGGTGCCATTATTGCCATTAAAGGTATTGCCGGTTTTACAATGACACCGGGAAGTTTAATTAGTTTCTTAACTTATAATAAACAGTTTGCACAGCCAATTAACCAGATTACAATGCAGATGAACAGTATTGTTATGGCTATTGCAGGTGGCGAGCGAATCTTCAAATTATTAGATGAGAAACCTGAAGTTGACGACGGATATGTTACACTTGTAAGAGCTAAAAAGGTTGATGGTAATATTGTTGAATGTGAAAACAGAACAGGAATGTGGGCTTGGAAACATTACCACAAGGACACAGATACAACTACTTATGTTGAAATGAAGGGCGAAATCGTATTTAACGGTGTTGACTTCGGATATACTGATGACAAGATTGTTTTACATGATGTAAAACTTTACGCTAATCCGGGCGAAAAGCTTGCTTTCGTTGGCTCAACAGGTGCAGGAAAAACTACTATTACAAACCTTATTAACCGTTTCTATGACATTCAGGATGGAAAAATCCGATATGATGGTATTAATATTAATAAGATTAAAAAGGCTGATCTTAGACGTTCTCTTGGTATAGTTTTACAGGAAACAAATCTTTTCTCAGCTACAGTAATGGAAAATATCAGATATGGTAAATTGGATGCTACAGATGAAGAAGTTATTGCAGCAGCTAAGCTTGCCAATGCTGACAGTTTTATTAGAAGACTTCCTGACGGTTATAACACTATGTTAACAGGAAACGGCGGTAACTTAAGTCAGGGACAGAGACAGTTGCTTTCAATTGCCAGAGCAGCAGTTGCAAATCCACCGGCACTTATTTTGGATGAAGCAACATCTTCAATTGATACAAGAACTGAAAGACTTGTTCAGGAAGGTATGGATGCTTTAATGAAGGGCAGAACAACTTTTGTAATTGCTCATAGATTATCAACTATCAGAAATAGTGACTGTATTATGGTTCTTGAGCAGGGACGAATTATTGAACGTGGAAATCACGACGACTTGATGAAACAGAAGGGAACTTACTATCGTCTTCAAACAGGAAGTTCACCTAACTAAGAATTTAAATATTAAATCTCTTTATTATAAACATCTCTTAGGAAGAATATACTTAACTATATTCATCTAAAGAGGTGTTTTTTATTAAAAAATTTATTTATATTCTGGCATTAATGTTCTTTTCAACAGTTACAATAAAAATTACCGAAGAAATCGATTATCACAAATATAAAATCAAAAAAAACATTGTGGAAAGCTATGATTACCGCACCTTAAATATCAAGCCTGAATGTTTGCAGACTATAAATAAAATATCATCAAAAGATAAGTGTGACTTTTCAGATTTATTATCGGTAATGTTTTTGAACAGTAATTTAAACTTAACTAAAGTAAATTATACAAGGGAGCGCTATTCTGATTTAAAATGTTGTTACAAAAAGAAAAGTGCCAATGAATATAATAATGTGTCAAAAAACATTGCTGCCATTTTTGACGACATTGTTTATTTCCCTGTTGCCAAAAGCACAACCAGTGGCAAGTGGGTTTCTTATGAAGATTCTTTTGGCGCTGAGAGAAATTACAATGGAAGTTATCCTCACGAAGGTTGTGATATTATGGCTGAAAATAATGTAAGTGGTTATTATCCCATTGTAAGTGTGTCTGACGGAACAGTTGAAAATATAGGCTGGCTTGAAAAAGGTGGTTATCGTGTTGGCATAAGAAGTAGTCAAGGGGGCTATTTTTATTATGCTCATTTAAGCAGTTATTCGGACATAAAAAAAGGTGACAAAATTAAAGCCGGAACTCTTTTAGGTTACATGGGTAACACAGGATATGGGACTGAGGGTACAACCGGTTGCTTTGACGTTCATCTTCATTTTGGCATATATGCTAAGACTAAAAATTATTATGAGCTAAGTTATAACCCATATTGTATTTTAAAATATTTGGAAAACAATGTAATACTTGCAAGTTATTAAAAATAAAAGCAGTAATTAGTGGGCTATAAATCAATAATTAATTAGCAATTAATAAAATAGAAACTTGCCATAACTTAGGCAAAGGAGTAAAATAAAACGGAGAAAATAAATTTAGAAACAAGTGAGGTATTTGACATGAAAAAGATTAGTACAGAAAAAGCACCTGCAGCAATCGGACCATATTCACAGGGAGTTGTTGTAAACAATACATTATTCTCATCCGGACAGATTGCATTAGATCCTGCAACAGGAGAAATTGTTGGCTCAACTATTGAAGAACAGGCTGAACAGGTTATGAAAAATTTGGGAGCAATCCTTGAAGAAGCAGGTTCAAGCTATGAAAAAACAATTAAGACAGTATGCTTCCTTGCTGACATGGGAGACTTTGGAGCATTTAATGAAGTATATGGAAAATATTTCACAGAAAAACCGGCAAGAAGCTGCGTAGCTGTTAAAGAACTTCCAAAGAATGTTTTATGCGAAGTTGAAGTTATAGCTGAAATCTAATCATTATATGTCTATAATGGAGGACTTTTATATGGATAAAAACTTATTAGAAATTACAGGTTATGATGGTGAAGGTTATGTTCCTTTAATTGATTATTCCCATTGGCGTGTTGCCGAACTTAGATACTGTGAAGAATTAGAAGTGGACAAGCTTAAAGATATGCAGAAGCATGATGAAACGGATGAAGTTTTTGTATTATTGGAAGGCGATTTCACATTATTCTTAGGTGGCAATGGGGAACACATAGGAGAGATTGAGGCTATTAAACTTGAACCTCTTAAACTATATAATGTTAAAAGAGGTACATATCATACCCATACTCCTGAAAAAAATTCAACAGTGCTTATTGTTGAAAATGTTGACACAACTGATGACAATTCACCTAAAGAAAAATTAACTTTAGAGCAGAAAAAAATTATTGAAAAGTTGTATAAGGAAGTAAATTCATAGATTTATATAACTAAGGTCTCACTTTTAAAAGAAAATCGACTTTTAAATCTGGGACCTTTAATATGTAAAACAGACAACCGAAAACAAGAGAGGTATTTTTAGTGCGACTGGATAAATATTTAACCACATTAGGAATTGGTTCACGAACACAGGTTAAGGAATTAATAAAAAAAGGAAAAATCACTGTTAACGGCGAAAAGATTTTAAAGTCTGACATTCATATTGATGAAAATAATGATGAAGTAGATTTAAACGGTGTTAATTTAAAATATAACAAATTCTATTATTATATGCTAAACAAACCTGCAGGAGTATTATCTGCAGTATCAGACAATAATTGCAAAACAGTAATTGATTTGCTTGATGTTACGCCTAAAAAAGGACTTTTTCCTGTTGGAAGACTTGATAAGGACACAGAAGGCTTACTTCTTATAACTAATGACGGTGAACTTTCACACAATCTTCTGTCTCCAACTAAGCACGTTGATAAAACATATTATGTGGAACTTAATGGGGATTTAATAGACAGCGATATTGAACTATTTGAAAAAGGCTTGGATATAGGTGAGAAAAATCTTACTAAGCCTGCCATCCTTAAAATACTTGAAAAAAGAAGTACAGCTTTAATTACAATAACAGAAGGAAAATACCATCAGGTTAAAAGGATGTTTCAGGCAATAGGACTAACGGTAACTTTTCTTAAAAGACTTACAATGGGACCTCTTAAATTAGATGAAAATCTGAAACCCGGAGAATATAGAAAGCTTACAGTCAGTGAAGTAGAAGCCTTGCTTAATAATAAACCTAGAAATAACTAAAATAATTAAAACATATTTTAATATAATATTTTAAAAATTTAAAAAGTAAAATTATTAGAATAATGTTTAGAAAGTATAAAAATTAGAAAGATATTAATATGCAGGAAATTAAAATTACGGAAAATCAGGCAGGACAGCGCTTTGACAAGTTTTTATTTAAATACTTTAAGGAAGCTACATCCGGCTTTATATATAAAATGCTTAGAAAAAAGAACATTGTCTTAAATGGCAAGAAATCTGACGGAAAAGAAAAACTTAATGTAGGCGATTCAATTAAGATTTTTATGGCTGATGATACCATACTTAAATTTAGAGGTGAGACAAAAGTAGACATTGTTAAACCCATTGATTTAGATATTGTTTATGAAGATGATAATGTTCTAATTATAAATAAACAGTCAGGAATGCTTAGCCAAAAGGCTGAAGCAAGTGATGTATCAGTTAATGAATATATTATTTCTTATTTAGTATCCACTAACAAACTAAGTGAAGAACAACTTAAAACATTTAAGCCCGGTGTCTGCAATCGACTTGACAGAAATACCAGTGGCTTAATTATTGCCGGTAAATCCTTAAAAGGTTTGCAGACAATGTCTAAAATGTTTAAGGAAAGAACAATGGATAAATATTATTTTGCATTAGTTAACGGCAAAATAGAAAATAAAATAAACATAAAAGGTTACTTAAAGAAAGATGAAAAAACAAACAAAGTAACAATATATAAAAAAGAACAAAAAGACAGTCAACCAATTGAGACAGAGTATGAGCCTGTTTTAGCAAATGATAGAATCACTTTATTAAAAGTTAAGCTGATTACAGGTCGAACTCATCAGATTAGAGCACACCTTTCATCTGTAGGTCATCCGCTAATTGGTGACTACAAGTATGGGAATAAGAAGATTAATGATATATATAAAAAACAATATGGTATTAAAGACCAGATGTTACATTCAAGAATGACTGTTTTTCCAAAGTTTACGGGAGACTGTGATAATCTGTCTGGTAAAGAATTTACAGCAACACTGCCTGATGATTTTATAAAAGTTTTAAGCAATGAATTTAAGAATAGTAATGTTGTTAATGACTTTATTAAAGAAAAACAGATTAAAAAATAACTATACATTAAGGTTGGTTTTTGATTACAGGAAAGAAGATTTAGAGCAATTATGGGAACATGGAAGACAAGAGGACTTAGAGGTTCAACTTTAGAAGATATGATTAATATGACTAATGAAAGTTATCGTGAAAAGGGACTTGCATTAATTCAAAAAATACCTACTCCAATAACGCCCATTAACATTGATCAAAGTACAAGGCATATTACCCTTGCTTATTTTGACAAACAAAGTACGGTAGACTACATTGGAACGGTACAGGGGATTCCTGTATGCTTTGATGCCAAGGAATGTGCAGTTACAACATTTCCTATGATGAATATTCACGAGCATCAGGTTAAGTTTATGGAAGACTTTGAATCCCAGGGAGGTATTTCATTTATTTTATTATTTTATACATCTTTAAACGAAACTTACTATATACCTTTTAAGGATATTAAAAGATTTTACGATAGAAGTATTAATGGTGGCCGAAAAAGTTTCAGATATGAGGAAATTGATAAAAATTATCTTATAAAATCAGCACCCGGCGCCCTTGTTCATTATTTGGAAGGAATTCAGAAAGATTTAGATTCAAGGGAAGGTTGACATTTATTATAAAATATTGTAATATACCTTTTAGTTCATTACTAAGGTAGCGAGTTACCACTTTAAAGTATTAAAGCGAAGCAACAAATGGAGGATAACATGGAAAAAGTATTATTACATACTCCTGAGGGAGTTAGAGATGTTTATGGCAAAGAATGTGCCGTAAAGTTAACAATAGAGAATAGCATTAACAAAGTTTTTAATATATATGGATATCATAATATTCAAACACCAACTTTTGAGTTTTTTGATATTTTCAGTAAAGAGCGAGGCTCTGTTGCTTCAAAGAATTTATATAAGTTCTTTGACAGAGAAGGTAATACTTTAGTTTTAAGACCTGATGTTACTCCTTCAATTGCAAGACTTGTTGCAAAATATTATATGGACGTTAAAGTTCCTGTTAAGCTTTGCTACAATGCCAATACATATATTAATAACTCAGAATTACAGGGAAAATTAAAAGAAAATACACAACTTGGATGCGAACTTATTAATGATGATTCAGTTGAAGCTGATGCAGAAATTCTTGCTCTTGTTGTAGATTCATTAAAAGCAGCAGGTCTTAAAGAATTTTTGGTGGAAATCGGTCATGCAGATTTCTACAAGGGGCTTTTGGAAGAATGCGGTTTTGACACCGAAAATGAACAGGAATTACGAAAAAGAATAGAAAATAAAAACTATTTTGGAGTTGAAGAAATTCTTGATAATAACAATATTACAGGACAGCTTAAAGAGGCATTTTTGAAATTGCCGGAATTATTTGGTTCCATTGATGTTATAAAATCAGCTAAAGAGCTTACAGACAACAAGAAAGCATTACAATCAATTGAACGTCTTGAAAAATTATATTCAATTCTTGAGGATTATGGCGTATCTAAATATATAAGTTTTGACCTTGGAATGATTAGTAATTTTAATTACTATACCGGAATAATTTTTAAAGCTTATACTTATGGCTCCGGTGACCAAATTGTAGCCGGCGGTCGTTATGACAAGTTACTTGGTCAGTTTGGAAAAGAAGCTGCAGCAGTTGGTTTTGCTGTATATATGGATCAGATTCTTTTAGCTGTAAACGGACAGCGATTAAAAGAAAACAATGATTACTCATATGAAGTCATTATTTATGATCCTGAATTTAGAAAAGCTGCTTTATCCCTTACTAATGCACTTAGAGATCAGGGTGTTAAGACAGAATTAATTTCTAAAAAAGAGAATATATCATTAGAGGAATATACAACATTTAAGAAAGAAGACGGTGCTACTAAGATTACATATGTTTCAAAAGATGGCGCTGTAGAATTATAGGTGAGCAGTATGAGATATTTAACTTTTGCCCTTGCAAAGGGTCGTTTGGCAAAAACAGCAATGGATATGTTTGAACAGATTGGTATCCAGTGTGAAGAAATGAAAGATGAAAAAACACGTAAACTTATTTTTGTTAACGAAGAATTAAAATTAAAATTTTTTCTTGCCAAGGCAAGTGATGTTCCAACATATGTTGAATATGGTGCGGCAGACATTGGTATTGTAGGTAAAGATACTATTTTGGAAGAAGACAGAAAATTATATGAAGTATTAGATTTAGGTTTTGGAAAATGCAGAATGTGTGTCTGCGGACCTGAATCAGCCCGTGACTTATTAAAAAATCATGGTATGATAAGAGTAGCATCAAAATATCCAAAGATTGCCAAGGATTATTTTAATAACAAAAAAGGTCAAACAGTTGAGATTATAAAGCTTAACGGTTCTGTTGAGTTAGCACCTATTGTTGGCTTATCAGAAGTTATAGTTGATATTGTTGAAACAGGTACTACATTAAAAGAAAACGGTCTTGGAGTTTTGGAAGAAGTTTGTCCATTGTCTGCAAGAATGGTTGTTAACCAGGTTAGTATGAAGATGGAAGACGAAAGAATCAGAAAGATTATTTCTGATTTAAAAGAAAAAATAAAATAAATTTTATAAAAAAAGATTGTTTAAAAGACTAATTATAAAGATTAACTAATCTTTAGGAGGCTGAAATGAGAATTATAAAATTAGATGAGAGTTCAAAGAAAAATATTTTAAATGACTTACTTAAAAGAAGTCCTAATAACTACGACAATTTTGCAGACAGCGTAAATGCAATTCTTGCAAATGTTAAGGAAAACGGCGACAAAGCTTTATTCCAGTACACAAAGGATTTCGATAAGGCTGATATTAATGCTTCAAACATTAAAGTTACTGAAGAAGAAATTAAGGAAGCATACGACAGACTTGAAAACCCTGAATTAGTTCAGGTTATTAGAAGATCATTAAAGAATATTAAGGAATACCACGAAAAACAGAAACAGTACAGCTGGTTTGATTCAAAACCTGATGGCTCCATTTTGGGTCAGAAGGTAACACCATTGTCAAGAGTTGGTGTTTACGTACCTGGTGGAAAAGCAGCTTATCCATCATCTGTTTTGATGAATGTTATTCCTGCAAAGGTTGCCGGTGTTGAACAGATTGTTATGGTTACACCTCCTGGAAAAGATGGAAAAATCTGTGCTTCTACTCTGGTAGCTGCGAAGGAAGCCGGTGCAGATGAGATTTATAAGGTCGGCGGTGCGCAGGCGATCGGTGCGCTGGCATATGGTACCGAATCAATTGCCAAGGTTGACAAGATTGTAGGTCCGGGAAATATTTATGTAGCTTTGGCTAAAAAAGCAGTATTTGGTTATGTAAGTATTGACTCTGTAGCAGGTCCTAGTGAAATCTTAGTTCTTGCTGATGAAACAGCTAATCCAAGATATGTTGCAGCAGACCTTTTATCACAGGCAGAACATGACGAACTTGCTTCAGCTATTCTTGTTACAACAAGTGAAGAATTGGCTAACAAAGTATCTGAATATGTAGATATGTTTGTTTCCAAATTAAAGAGAAAAGAAATTTTACAGAAATCATTAGACAACTATGGATATATTCTTGTTACTGATACCATGCAGGATGCTATTGACACAGCTAATGACATTGCTTCAGAGCACTTAGAAATTGTTACTAAGAATCCTTTTGATACAATGACAAGAATTAAAAACGCAGGGGCTATTTTCCTTGGAGAGAACAGTTCCGAACCACTTGGAGATTATTTTGCAGGTCCTAACCACGTTCTTCCAACTAACGGAACAGCAAAATTTTTCTCACCTTTAAGTGTTGATGATTTCATTAAGAAATCAAGTATTATCTCTTATTCAAGAGAAGCACTTGAACCTTTAAGTGAAGATATTCAGAAATTTGCCAAGGCCGAAGGTTTGACAGCTCACGCTAATTCTATTAGAGTTAGATTTGAAGAAGATGATGATATAAAGGAGTAGAAATATGAGTAGAATTGGTAAATGCGTTAGAAATACAAGTGAAACACAGATTGAAGTTTCAATTAATCTTGATGGTACAGGTAAATCCGATATTAATACAGGCATTGGTTTTTTTGACCATATGTTAATCAGCTTTGCTAAGCATGGTCTTTTCGATTTAAATGTAAAAGTTAACGGTGATTTGTATGTTGACTGTCACCATACTATCGAAGATACAGGTATTGCCATTGGAAATGCAATAAAAGAAGCTTTAGGAGATAAGAAATCCATTAAAAGATATGGTTATATGATTCTTCCAATGGACGAGTGCTTAACTATGTGTGCTCTTGATTTATCCGGAAGACCTTATCTTGTTTTTAATGCTGAATTCACTACAGATAGTGTTGGTGGCTTTGACACTGAAATGGTTAAGGAATTTTTCCATGCCATAACTTATTCCACAGGAATGAATTTGCATATTAAGATGTTAGAACCTGGCAACAATCATCATATGATTGAAGGCATATACAAAGCTTTTGCCAAGGCTCTAGATCAGGCAACAATTAAGGATGAAAGAATTACTGATGTATTATCAACGAAAGGAACACTATAATGGGAAAGTTTAGAATTATACCATCTATTTATTTATATAATGGTAATGTTGTAGATAAAGAAACAAAGGAAATAGTTGGGGATGGAGATGCTGTTGAACTTGCCACTTTCTATAATAATAGAGGGGCAGATGAATTATTAGTTTTTGACTTATCTTCATCAGACGGTGAACATGATGCAAATATCGGTACAATGATTAAGATTCAGGATGCTGTTGACATTCAGATGATTGTTGGTGGAAATGTTAAACGTCTTGAAGATGTTAAAAAATATATTTATACAGGAGCCAAGAAAGCCATTCTCGATATGAGTAAAGATACTAATGTTGAAATAGTAAAGGAAGCTTCTGAACGTTTCGGTAGTGACAAAATTGCCGTAATGTTAAATAAGGATTATGATTTTTCAAAAATTAAACAACTTAAATATGATGGCGTATCTTTAATTATTGCTGACAGTTGTGCAAATGAATGTATAGGTTCAGGCATTAAAGTTTTAGCTTTTAACTGTAACTTTACATTTAACGATATGGTTGAATTTGGTAAACAGGACAAGGTTTACGGTATTTCAGATAACAGTTTTGCCGGAGATTTTGATTTTCTTAATTTCAAAGCTCAGTTAAAAGAAGAAGGAGTTAACACTATTGTTTTTGAAAGTGCAATGAGTTTTGATCAGTTTAAAAAGAATTCCGACGGAATGATTCCTGTTGTTGTTCAGGACTATAAGACAGACAAGGTTTTAATGGTTGCTTATATGAACGAAGAAGCCTTTAATCTTACAATAAAGACTGGAAAGATGACATATTTTAGCAGAAGTAGAAATGAAATCTGGGTTAAAGGTGTTACATCGGGGCATTTTCAATATGTAAAAGAACTTTCAATGGACTGTGACCTTGATACAATGCTTGCAAAAGTATATCAGGTAGGAGTTCCATGTCATACAGGAGCTGATACATGTTTCTTTAACACTCTTGTTAAGAAAGAATACGATGAATCTAATCCAATGAGAGTTTTTGAAGATGTATATAATGTCATTCTAGACAGAAAGAAGAATCCAAAGGAAGGTTCATATACTAACTATCTTTTCGATAAGGGAATTGACAAAATTCTTAAGAAAGTTGGAGAAGAAGCTACTGAAATTGTTATTGCAGCAAAGAATCCTGATCCTCAGGAAGTTAAATATGAAATTTCTGATTTCTTATACCACGTAATGGTATTAATGGCAGAAAAAGGAGTCTCATGGAAAGAAATAACAAAAGAACTTTCAAGAAGATAGGAATTTGGGTGTTAAAACATCAATATATTAATTACAAGAATTTTATATTAAATCGGGTAACTACAGGTTGCCCGATTTCTTTCGTTGAAAAAAAGATTTTTGTATAGTATTATTGTGGATAGGACTAAAATCAAAAAAGATGTGTATTATACATTTATATATAAATTTTGAAAGGGATATTTAATAAACAATATATGAAAGAATCTATTAAAAAAGTTCAAAACGTAGGAATAATTTTTGATATGGATGGAACTCTTTGGGATTCCACGGAAAATATAACAAAAGCCTGGAATGAAGTACTTGTTAAGTGCGGATATGGAAATCTTAAATTAACAGTAGAACAGGTTTCAAAAGAGATGGGTAAGCTTATGAGAGATATTGCTGATTCTCTTTTTAATGACATTCCTGAAAATCTAAGATATGAAATATTTGAAGAATGTTTATCTTACGAAAACGAATATCTTTTAAAAAACGGAGCCAATGTTTACGATGGAGTAGAAGATGTTTTTAAAGAATTAAATAAGAAATATAATGTTTTTATTGTAAGTAACTGCCAGGAAGGGTATCTTCGAACATTCCTTGAATACTATGATTTTAACAAGTATGTATTAGATTATGAGGAAGCCGGCAGAACAGGTATGCCAAAGGATGAAAATATCCGATTAGTAATTAAGCGTAATCACTTGGATAAGGCTTTTTATGTAGGTGATACATTGGGAGACATGGAATCTACTGACAAGGCAGGAATACCATTCATCCACGCAGCTTACGGTTTTGGTACAGTTCCTGCAGACAGAATGAAAATAAACAATATAAAAGAATTGCCTGAATTTATAGATGATTTATTGTCAAAAGATACTGACAACTAGCAATTTAATTTTAAGGAGCATAAATGAGAAAATTAGCACTATCAGATGAAATATTAATGAAAATAGAAAAGCCGGCAAGATATATTGGTGGAGAATTTAATGCTATTGTAAAAGACCATAATGAAGTAGACACAACATTTGCTTTTGTTTTCCCTGATGTTTATGAAGTTGGCATGTCACATCTTGGAATACAGATTTTATATGATTTGTTAAATAGAAGAGATGATGTTTGTTGTGAGAGAGTATACTCACCATGGATTGATTTAGATAAGATTATGCGTGAACAGAACATTCCTTTGTTCTCACTTGAAACACAGACACCTGTTAAGAATTTTGATTTTCTAGCAATTACTCTTCAGTACGAAATGTGTTACACAAACATATTACAGGTCCTTGATTTGTCAGGAATCCCTCTTCTTTCAAAAGACAGAACAGAAGATGATCCTATTGTAATCGGTGGTGGGCCTTGTACTTACAATCCTGAACCAATTGCAGATTTCTTTGACATTTTTTATATCGGTGAAGGTGAAACTGAATATTATCACCTTATTGATTTATATCAGGAAAATAAGAAAAATGGTGGAACAAAAAAGGAATTTCTTGAAATGATTGCAGAAATTCCATGTATGTATGTTCCTGCATTTTATGATATTGAATACAATGAAGATGGAACAATTAAGGAAATGAAACCTAATAATAGTCACGCAAAAAAGACTGTAAGAAAGTCAATTGTTCTTGATTTTGACAATGTGCCTTACCCTGACAAGCCATTGGTTCCATTTATTAAAGTTGTACAGGACAGATGTGTTCTTGAAATCCAGAGAGGATGTATTAGAGAGTGTCGTTTCTGTCAGGCAGGTTCAGTTTATAAGCCTTTAAGAGAAAAAAGCCTTGAAACATTAAAGAAGCTTGCAATAGATATGTTAAAAGCTACGGGAAATGAAGAAATATCTTTAAGTTCCCTTAGTACAAGCGACTATTCAAAAATTAAGGAGCTTATTGATTTCTTAATTGAAGAATGTAAATCACGACACATTAATATATCACTTCCATCCCTTAGAATTGATGCTTTTTCATTAGATGTAATGAGCAAGGTTCAGGATGTTAAAAAAAGTTCGATTACTTTTGCACCTGAGGCAGGTACTCAGCGTATGCGTAATGTTATAAATAAAGGTTTAACTGAAGAAGATATTATAAATGGATGTACACAGGCATTTTCAGCCGGTTGGAACAAAGTGAAATTATATTTTATGTTAGGTCAGCCTACTGAAACTAATGATGATGTAGACGGAATAATGGATTTGTGCGAAAAGATTGCTGAAGTCTATTATGAAACAGTTCCGAAAGAACAAAGAAAAGGTAAATGCCAGATTACAGCAAGCTCTTCATTCTTTGTTCCAAAGCCTTTTACTCCATTTCAGTGGGCACCAATGTGTGAAGCACACACATTCCTTGATAAGGCTAAACGTGTAAATGACAAATTAAAAACTCTTCTTAACAGAAAGAGTATAAGATATAACTGGCATGAATCAGACATTAGTGTTCTTGAAGGACTTTTAGCACGTGGAGACAGAAGACTTTCTAAGCTTATATTATCAGTTTATGAAAAAGGTGGTATTTATGATGCCTGGTCAGAATGTTTTAAGAAAGAGTTGTGGGATGAGGCAATTGCCGAAAATAATATTGATGTTGATTTTTATGTTACAAGAGCGAGAAACGATGACGAAATCTTCCCTTGGGACTTTATAGATACAGGTGTTACAAAGAAATTTCTGTTAAGAGAGTGGCATAATGCCCAGAACGAAAAGGTTACACCTAACTGTAGAATGCAATGTTCAGGCTGTGGTGCAGCAAGCTTTGGAGGTGGTATTTGTTATGAAAATTAGATTAAGATTCTCAAAACAGGGACAGATGAAGTTTATCGGCCACTTGGATATGGTAAGATATTTTCAGAAAGTAATGCGTCGTAGTGAAGTTGACGTTGCCTATTCAGAAGGCTTTTCACCTCACCAGAAAATGTCTTTTGCAGCTCCTTTAAGTGTAGGTGTTTTAAGCCGTGGGGAATATTTTGACTTGGAAGTTAATTCAACAGAATCTTCTAAAGTTATGCTTGAAAGAATTAACGCCCAAAATGCAGAAGGTGTGGAAGTTTTAAGCTATAAGCTTCTTCCTGACGACGCAAAAAATGCCATGAGTGTAGTTGCAGGAGCTGATTATAAGGTTTACACAGACCTTTTTAATCAGAATATGTTAGACGCTTTTATGAATCAGGACCAGATTATTGTTTTAAAGAAAACTAAAAAAAGCGAAAAAGAAGTAGATATTAAGCCTTTAATTTATAATATTAAGTTGGAAGATGACGGAATTTTTATGCAGGTGGCACAAGGTAGTGCTTCTAATCTTAAGCCTGACCTTGTAATGGATGCTTTCGCCAAATTTGCACAGGTTACACTTCCTGAATATGTAACATATGAAAGAATTGATATGTATTGTTTGGAAGATGACAATCTTGTTTCTTTAGACGATATTGGAGGCAACATTGAGTAACAAATTAATTATTTCTGATTTTTATAAAAACATATTATTTGGTTTTTATTTTGAAGACGACAAATTACAAAGATTAGTAAACTTAAAAAATGACAATGTTGTTGGAAATATATATTGCGGCTACGTAAAAGATGTAGTCAAAAATATTAACGGTGCTTTTGTACTTTTCGATGACAACAAAAAAGGGTATCTTTCCTTAAAAGACTTTAAGAACCCGGTTAAGCAGGGAGATAAAGTTCTTGTTCAGGTATCAGGAGACAAAATTAAAACAAAAGATTATTCATTAACTTCACGAATTAATCTTAATTCAGAATGTCTTGTTTTAACTGTTGGCAATACAGGCATAAGCGTTTCAAGAAAGATTAAGGATAAGGACATCCGCGAAGAATTAAAAAGTACTTTAAGTGTTAAAAAGAATGATGTATATGGTTTTATTATAAGAACTAATGCATTAGACTTTTCTAAGGAGGATATTTTAAAACAGGCTGATGATTTAATTAATCAGCTAGAAGATTTAAAAAAGCGATTTGCTTTTGTTACTCCTAAGGCTGCGTTACTGAAAAAAGATTATTTGCAGGATTTAATTAGTGAATTTAAGAAACATGGAGAATTGTCAATTATAACTGATGTAGTTTACATTTATGATACATTAAAAGAACATAATGATATGGTTACATATAATGACAATTCCAAAATCAGTTTGTGCAACAAATATTCTTTAGAAACTCATTTAAACCGCCTTTTATCTAAGAAAGTATGGCTTAAATCAGGTGCTTATCTCATAATAGAACCTACAGAAGCCCTAACGGTTATTGATGTTAATACCGGAAAGGCTGATTTAAAAACTAATAAAGAAGGTACTTTTAAAAAGATAAATTTAGAAGCGGCAAAAGAGATTGCCCTGCAAATGAAATTACGAAATATATCGGGTATAATCATAGTTGACTTTATTAATATGAGTAATAATAAGGATTATGATATTTTAACCCATGAAATGTCAGAATATCTTACTAATGATTTTTCTATAAGTAATGTTGTTGATATTACAAAACTTGGTTTAATGGAATTAACAAGAAAGAAGAAAGAAAAATCTTTAGAGGAAATTGTTAATGAGAAAAAAGATGATAATTAAAATTATAAGTTGGATAATATTTATTGGATTGGTAATTGCATTAATAGTAGGTGCAATAAACATTTATATGGTTACAACCACATCAAAAAGAATTATTTCTGTAGATGATGCTAAGGACATAAATGCTGATTGCATTATTGTTTTAGGTGCAGGTGTTAAACCTTCAGGTAAGCCTTCATGGATGCTTGAAGACAGAATTATTGTAGGCGAACAGTTATACAATGTTAATGCAGCTCCAAAGCTTTTAATGTCAGGCGACCACGGCAGAGAGAATTATGATGAAGTTAATACAATGAAGAATTATGCCATTAATGACGGCATACCTTCAGAAGATATTTTTATGGACCATGCCGGTTTTGAAACATACGATTCAATGTACAGAGCAAAGAAAATATTCGGTGCTAAGAAAGTAGTTATTGTTTCACAGAAATATCATTTATACCGTTCTCTTTACATTGCAAAAAAAATGGGCTTAGACGCATACGGAGTTTCATCAGACCTTAGATATTATTCAAAAAAACAATATTATAGAGAAGCGAGGGAATGGCTTGCAAGAGTTAAGTCGTTTATAAAATGTATCGCAAAACCGGAGCCTAAATATTTAGGAGATTCCATTGATTTAAAGGCAAGCGGTGATGTGACTAATGATTAGGAGCAGAATATATGGATAAGAAATCAATTGGTGAATTAAGAAGAAGATTAAAAAAAGACAGTTGTACGTTCACAAAAATATGTGGTTGTTATGTAGATGACAATAAGAATAAAGTTACAAATCTTGATGAAATATTTATGAATCTTGAAGATGAAGAATATTACAAATACTTGGAAATAGGCAAAAAAGTTCTTTCCACTAATGTTGGAAATAATATTTTGGAGCTTAATTTTCCTATCGAAGAAGAACAGCCGGGAGGTCATCAGCAATTCTTAATGGGACTTAAGAAAAGTGCCTTAAAAGATCAGGGCTTAGTTGATACTTTCTATGATATGATTATTGAAAAATATGATTCACTTGGAAATTATTTAATTTTACTTTTTCATGATGTTTACGACGTTATGACAAAAACATCTGACAATAATAAATTAGATGAATCAGAAGAAGTTTATGAATACATAATATGTGCCATTTGTCCAATGGTTCTGTCAAAACCGGGACTTGGCTACAACAAAGACAAAAACAGAATCAGCACATTAAACCGGGAGTGGTTTGTTGGAATGCCTGAAACAGGTTTTGTTTTCCCTGCATTTATTGATAGAAGCAGTGATATCCATTCTGTACTTTTATATACAGCCGATTCAAAGAATGTTCATACCGAAATGATTGAAGACATTCTTGGGTGCAGGCAGAAGTTAACATATGCCCAGCAGCAGAATGTTTTAAATGATATGGTTTTGGAAGTAACAGGAGAAGACAATATTAAAGAAGTAATGGAATCAGTAAATATTGAGCTTGCCCAAATTTCAGAAGATGAACCTGAATCAACTATTTCTAAAACACACATAAAAAGTGCCTTGGAATATGCCGGCATTCAGGAAAACAAAGCCGAATCTATTGGCGACAAATATATGACATCTATTAACAATGAGGAGATTCCTTTGATTGGAGATATCGTTCCTAATAAAGCCGCAAAAATTGTAAAAGATAATAATGAAAAGTATCTCCTTAAAGAAGAAATTAAAGAATTAAACAGAAAGATTGCCACTATAACAGAAGATCAAAGTGGTGAAGAACCGGGAGAAAGTGACATTATCATAAAAGTCAACTCAGACAAGAAAGAATTAATCCGCCAGGAAACAATAGACGGACAGCCTTGCGTTGTAATTCCATTAACTGATAATGATAATGTAATGATAAAATAAGATTACTTGATTATATAATTGCTAAACCTCTCACAATATGAACAATAAAAAGAATTCTATAGATTATTTCTAAAATATGAAAAAATTTGTTTGACAAGAGCAAATACCTGTGATACTATACTATAGTATGCCGCTCAGTGTGGTTATAAGTACTGCAATAGCAGTCACCGAAACTGGCGAGTAATGAGTAATAGGAGGTGCCCATAATGTACGCAATTATAGCAACAGGTGGTAAACAGTATAAAGTTGAAGAAGGCCAGACAATCAGAGTTGAAAAGCTTGGTGTTGAAGCTGGAAGCAAGTTTACTTTTGACCAGGTTCTTTTAGTTGGCGGTGATGACGTTAAGGTTGGTGAACCAACAGTTGACGGAGCAAGCGTTGAAGCTACAGTAGTAGGTGATGGCAAGGCTAAGAAAGTTATCGTTTACAAGTATAAGAGAAAAACAGGTTATCATAAAAAGAATGGTCACAGACAGCAGTACACAGAAGTTAAGATTGACAAGATCAACGCTTAATTGAAGGTGGTTGTATGACTAATATAACTTTTTATAAAACAAATAATTCATTTGTTGGTTTCAGAGTTTTAGGACATTCCGGATACGCTGAAGAGGGCAGTGACATTGTTTGTGCGGGGATTTCGGTTTTGACAATTAATTTTATTAATTCCGTTGATTCTTTTACAAATGACAAGTTCATTTTAAATGAGAATCCTGATAAGGCATTAATTGAATTTAAGTTCAAGTCTAAATCGTCAGAACAATCCCAACTATTATTTAAGTCTTTGGCCTTAGGGTTAAATGATTTATATGAAGAAAACAGAGATTTTATATCATTAGATTATAAGGAGGTATAGCTATGATGAAGATGAACCTTCAGTTCTTCGCTCATAAAAAAGGTATGGGTTCTACAAAGAACGGTAGAGACTCAGAATCAAAGAGACTTGGTGCTAAAAGAGCAGACGGACAGTTTGTTAAGGCTGGAAACATTCTTTACAGACAGCGTGGTACAAAGATTCACCCTGGTATCAATGTAGGCCGTGGTGGTGATGATACATTATTTGCTACATCAGATGGTATCGTTAGATTCGAAAGAAAGGGCAGAGACAAGAAACAGGTTTCTGTATATCCAGTAGCTGAATAATTTAAACAAGTAACAACAGGCTTCAAGTCATTTCTGATTTGGAGCCTATTCTTTTATATAACAGGGATAACTCCCATTACAGTTTTTAACCCCTAAGAATGGAGGTATTACATGTTTGCAGATTTCGCAAAAATTTATATAAAATCAGGAAAAGGTGGCGACGGACATGTTTCATTCCGTCGTGAATTATACGTTCCAAATGGCGGTCCAAACGGTGGTGACGGTGGAAAAGGTGGCGACATTATTTTTCAGGTGGATAAAGGTTTAAATACACTTTATGAATTTAGACATAACCACAATTACAAAGCAGAACCGGGTCAGGAGGGCGGTAAGCAGAATAAAACAGGAAAAAATGGTGAAGACCTTATTATAAAAGTTCCTGAAGGAACAATTATCAGAGAAGCTGAAACAGGAAAGATTGTTGCTGACATGAGCGGTGATAATCAGAGAGCTGTAGTCCTAAAAGGCGGTCGTGGCGGAAAGGGTAACCAACATTATGCAACAGCAACAATGCAGGTTCCAAAATATGCCCAGCCGGGACAGAAAGCAATGGAACTTAATGTAACATTAGAATTAAAGAGTATTGCAGACGTTGGCCTTGTAGGATTTCCTAACGTTGGTAAGTCAACACTTTTATCTCGTGTAACTAATGCAGATCCTAAGATTGCCAACTATCACTTTACAACTTTAAATCCTAATCTTGGTGTTGTAGACTTAGACGGCGGTAAAGGGTTTGTTATTGCAGATATTCCGGGACTTATTGAAGGAGCTTCTGAAGGTGTTGGACTTGGTCACAAGTTCTTAAAGCACATTGAAAGAACAAAAGTTATAATTCACATGATTGATGCCGCTTCAGTAGAAGGACGTGATCCTATAGCTGACATTAAGGCAATCAACAAAGAATTAGAGGCTTATAACCCTGATCTTTTAAAGAGACCACAGGTTATTGCAGCTAACAAAATTGACGCAATTTACGGTGATACTAACGAAGTTATCGATGGCATAAAAAAAGAGTTTGAGCCTGACATTAAGGTATTTCCAATTTCAGCAGTTAGTGGTAAAGGATTAAAAGAACTTCTTTTCTATGTAAGAAGTCTTTTAGATGAATTCGGTGACGAACCTGTTGTTTACGAACAGGAATATGACCCATTTGAATTCCAGGATAATGAATCACTTCCATATACTGTTGAAAAAGTTGAAGACGGATTATATTCTGTTGAAGGACCAAGAATTGAGAGAATGCTTGGTTATACTAATATTGATTCAGAAAAGGGCTTTATGTTCTTCCAGAACTTTATGAAGAACAACGGTATCCTTGAAGAATTAGAGGAACTTGGAATTGAAGATGGTGATACAGTAAAAATTTACGGTCACCAGTTTGATTACTATAAATAATATAGTTTAATAATTGGAGAAAATAAATGAATAGTAAACAAAGAGCTTATTTAAGAAAGATTTCAGCTATGGAAGCTCCTATTTTTCAGGTGGGTAAGTCATCTGTTACACCTGAACTTACAGCAGCCATAGATGAAGCTTTAGAAAAAAGAGAACTTATCAAATTAAGTGTTTTAAAAAACTGTTTTGATGATCCACGCGAGATTGCAGCTGTAATCGCAGAACGTACCCATTCCCAGGTAGTGCAGGTAATCGGCAAGAAAATTGTATTATATAAACCGGATAAGGAAAATCCAAAGATTGTTTTGCCTTAATCCGTCAGAAATGGAGTATGGTATATGACTCTGAACAAAAAGAAAATCGGTATATTTGGCGGTACCTTCAATCCCGTTCATTATGGGCATCTTTTGATTGCAGAAAATGCCTGTGACCAGTTTGAACTGGATCATGTCATTTTTCTCCCTACCGGGCATACTCCCCACAAGGCTTTTATGGGAGAAAAAATGAGCATTCACCGCTGTCATATGGTAGAAGCAGCTATTGCTGATAATCCGAAATTTTCAATTTCTTATCGTGAAATTGAAAGCACCGGCGTCAACTACACATACGTGACGTTGGCTCGGTTTCATAACGATTATCCGGACTGCGAACTTTATTTCATCCTTGGTGCGGATTCCCTGTTCGATTTTGACAGTTGGAGACATCCGGAGGAAATCTGCAAATATGCCAATATACTGGCTGCAGTCCGCGGAAATCTCAATGCAGATGAAGTTGACCGGCAGATTGTATATCTGAAAGAAAAATATCATTCCGGTTTTTATCGCCTGAACACGCCGAATTTCAGTGTGTCCAGCAGAGAGCTGCGCGAACGTATTATGCGGGGAACTACTATCCGTTACATGCTTCCGCCTCAGGCTGAACAGTATATCAGAGACCACGCTCTTTACCGGGAGGATTTCGCATGACAGTAAAAGAAATACAAAATAATTTAAAAACAATATTAAAACCTGCAAGATACGAGCACACACTTGGGGTAGCCAAAACCGCGCGTCATCTTGCTGAACGGTATGGCTATGACAAAGATACCGCCGAACTGGCAGGTCTTTTGCATGACTGTGCAAAGTATATGAATGATGACACAAAAATCGCACTCTGCAGGGAATACAAGACCTCTATCAGCGATGCAGAATACAAGAATCCGTCTCTGTTGCATGCAAAATGTGGTGCAATTCTGGCAGAACAGGAATACCATATTACCGATTTTGATATCCTGCATGCCATCCGTGTCCATACCACAGGAGTTCCGGACATGAGTCTTCTGGATAAGATTATTTTTATCTCAGATTACATTGAACCGAACCGGGACAAGGCTCCTCATTTAAAAGAACTGCGTAAGATGGCTGACCAGGATCTCGATATGACTGTCTATTATATTTTAAAAGATACCGTAGCATATCTGAAAAAACACGAGGAACAGACAATGGATCCGACAACACTGGCCGCTTATAATTACTATAAAAACTGGTTTGAAAGCCAGAAGAACAACCAGAAAGGAATAGGGTGAGTAGTATGAATGACGTATCCCGTGAAATGGCGAAAATCGCCTGTCACGCATTATCTGACAAAAAAGCAGAAGATGTGCAGGTAATTGATATCAGTGAAATTTCTGTCATTGCAGATTATTTTGTAATTGCAAGTGCTGCAAATACAAACCAACTGCAGGCAATGATGGACGCAGCAGAAGAGGAACTTTACAAAGCAGGATATCACTGCGCACAGAAAGAAGGAAATAATAACTCCAGCTGGATTTTAATGGATTATAAGGATATTATTATTCATTTATTTTCTAAAGAAGATCGTTTGTTTTATGATCTTGAGAGAATCTGGCAGGATGGTAAAGTTATTTCACCGGAAGAACTGTAATTTTTCGTTTGTACAGAAGTAACTAGCATTTTTCTATAATTTGTAAAAACAATTATTCTGTAGCAAACCAACCAACAAAACGAAGCGTATTACTGGCAAAACCGGTGATACGCTTTTTTAATGGAGGCAAAATGAAAAAATTTAAAGCTAAAATCTACCTAAAAAACAAAAAAGAATTAAATGAATACCTAAAAAATCTCGTAAAAATAAAGAAAAACCCTACTTTAGAAGATGTGAAATTTTCATTTAAGTGGGGAACAATCCCTTGTGACCAATAACTACCATTTGGAAATATCAGGGAAAAAGAAGATGTGGAGGAAATATAATTATAAATAACGAAATACCTAAAACAATTCCGGTCGCAGACTATGCCGGATATATTATGAAAAATTTTAAGCCAGATGTCATAAAATTCAAAAAGCCTGAATCGGAATGGACAGAAGAAGAACATACAGAATATACAAAGTGGGTTCTTAAACTGTCTATGGCACATAGATTCAAGCAACAAATACAGGAGAATAAGCCCTTAACAAATAGGGACAAAAGGATTATAGAGCGTTTTAGAAGTGGCGCAGATTTCTTTGGCGAAAAAATATGTGGCAAAGAAACATCAAGACTATTCGAACAACCATATACTTTTGATCTATTTAATGAGTGGCAGGAAAAGCACTTTAAAGAACACCCGGAAGACAAAGATAAAACAATCGAAGAGTTATTTGACATACGGCTTTCTGAACAGAAGCTATATCATTACAAAGAAGTAAACGGCAAATATTATGGTGCAGAAATTCCAAAAGAAATACATTACACAGAATATTTCCGATATCTATATTTCAATGTAAAGTATGAATTTAGTGAGAAAACGTATTACAGATCTATCCCATATACAGACAAGGATAAGCAAGAAAGTATATGGGATAGGGAACGCTGCTTCGTTGCACAAGAGATCAGTGAATGGAGAGTGGACGAACTAGAAGATTGGCAGCGAGATCTTATCGAAAAAATAAGAGTCGGTGTTGAGCTAAAAGACGATGATATTGTTAAAGCAATGGATTATTAAAATCTAAATCATGAGCTTCTTTAATCGAGGAATTCAACGATTTATGATAGCAACAACAAGTTCCAAACTAAATAAAATCTGAATTTTATTTAGACTACTAATCGTCTGAAACAAGCAAATATTGCTTAAAACAGAGGATAACGATTTTTACGAAAAACAGAAAAATCATGTTTGCGAAAGGATAGTATCATAAAATAAAAGTTTGTTAGTATTTAGTATGTAGAATGAACTTTTGTTAAAGGCCCCAGGCAAATATATCATGTAAAACAGAAATCCGTTTTTAGATATATTGCCTGGGGGTTTTTTTCTGAAAAATATCGTTTAGAAGAAACGGAAAACTCCGATCACTTTTCCCATAATCTGAAGATCACGGACGATAATTGGTTCCAACGCATCATTTTCCGGTTGTAAACGGAAGATACCTTCTTCTTTGTAAAATCTTTTGACAGTGGCACTGTCTTCAAGCAATGCGACTACAATATCTCCGTTATCGGCAACAGCAGACTGTTCGACCAGTACAAAATCTCCATCAAGAATACCAGCATTGATCATACTTTCGCCATGTACTTTGAGCATAAAAGTCTGTTTGTTAGGCATATATTCCATCGGGATAGGGAAGTAGTTCTCTATGTTCTGTTCTGCGAGAAGTGGTTCTCCTGCAGCAACATGTCCGATGACAGGCACATTTACCATTTCGCGGCGGGTAAA